>Ga0247760_1001664_pt1 | contig 19600 bp, 20 predicted proteins | sample UWRJL171409R4_FD_179936 | JGI IMG/M metagenome (GOLD analysis project Ga0247760, IMG submission 179936) | Plant litter microbial communities from Arlington Agricultural Research Station in Wisconsin, United States - UWRJ-L171-409R-4 | ecosystem: Environmental > Terrestrial > Plant litter >... | reverse complement strand
AAGAACGCCAGACTCCACTGCCAACCTCGTATTCAGTCAGCCAACCTCGCTTCGCAGAAGCGAGTGTGGCCAATGCACTCCGTGCACTGGCCACCCTCACGGCTATAATAACACGGCTTCCACTCTCAAAGATAGAAAGAATCAATCACCTTCAACACACACTGCTTTCCAATGCCTTGACCCCTTTTGCATTTCAACAGCTTTACTTATTTCTTCTATAAGCCTTTAAAGTTATTATTCTTTAGTTTAACAATGTTAAGTCAAGCTTAGAGTTTTTCAATAAGATTAATGTAGCTTTTAATATCTTTAAGGAAGGCCTTATTAAGTTCTTTAACTAGACCTTATTAGTTAAGGTTTAACTTTTTAAGGCGTGTAGTTAACTTGTTAACGGTAGGGAGCTGAGGTTAGACTTACGCTTCCTTAGGCTCTTTGCCTTTTCTGGAGGTTAATATGTTAGGGGTGGGAGGGAGGTAGTGTCTGGGAATTTAATAAACAGCGTTTAGAACTACGACGTTAATATTATATTATAACTTACACTTAATATAGGCTTTAAGAGGACTAGTGTGGGTTAAGACAGAACGTATAACAGGACGCTAACAGGTAAGGGGCGTTCTAAAGACAGCTTATTAAGTTAACACTCTTAGACGGGGGTTTAATGTCGCTGTAGGTCGCTGTTACTATAATGTACAGAGGTGAGTTTAAACAGTAGGATATAAATGAATAATTGAATATTAGTGTAAGGAACTAGAGTCCCTTACGGTGGTTGTGGGCATAACTATAGCTATTTATACTAACTGACTAGGAGGTACTTTGTACCTTGCTTGGTTCGTTATGCTTGGTGGTGCATTACATAGTTGCGGCTAAGCAGTTAACTGAATGGTGCTTGGTGTTGTCAGTCCTTGTGGACCACTAAGCACTTTCTTACTGGTCGTAGGGGCTTCGGGTCTTTGCACCCCTGGCCCAGTGCGTTGGGGCGGTGTGCACCGTCCTTCCGCACTGTTCCTTCTGCGGGGGATTCGTCGGGCCGCCCCGGCCCAAGTGACGGCCTGCAGGGTCGTTACACTAGCTTTAACTCCAGCTCTAAGAAGCATAGTATATTCTAGTTAGAGTTAGCAGCTAGAGATCCTTAGAAAGGCGTCTTCACCTCTGTCACACTTCACTTCTTATAGATGTTAAAGGCCTTATCCTTAGTCTCCACTCGTTTATACTTAGGTCCTAAGCAACGTTACATTAGTAACAGTTTCTACCTCTTATCTCAGACTGGCTGGCATACCTTAAGGCTAGGTATCAGCGCTTCTGTTAGCTTACTGCATAGCTCCGCTAGGTAGCGGTTCGGCTGACCTGCCCTTAATTATAAGCATTATAGAATTAAAGTGCTTGCTGCTTGCTACTTGCTGAGACGTTAGCTTTCTACTACTAATCCGCAGATCTCGAACTTAGTTAAGGGTATGTTATAACAGTCGATTAGGGGAGTTACGGTTTAAAAGACTTATAAGACTTATACCAATGTATTTAATCTATCCCTCTAGCTAGCGTTAAGGGTAGCAAGTCGTGCGTTACATTACGTTACGTGTCGTTTAAATGCGGCATTTTTGCCATTAGCTAGCATACGCGAAGCCAGAGATGAAAGGAGGAGGAAAGGCAGAACCGTGGCGAGGAATAAGGGCATGAAAGTATTTATCCTTAAGAGTTGACCTCGCGATCGAGCAGCTGGTACGCGGGGCACCAGGATGGAGAGACAAATATGGGGTCCGTGCGCTGGAATATGATTGGTGGATTCCGCAGCGAGGTGGGTCGCGGCTGACCAGTCGAAAACGGAAGCCCCGACCCCGACACAGGAATTCCAGCAGTCTGTTCCAGGCTGACTACGTACCTAGCACTCAGCCAACATGTACCACGGGAGCCTCGACTCCCGCTGCTGTTCTCCGATGCGATGAACTGTCTCCCACCGGCATCAAAAAGTCTCCCGTATCCGCGCCATGTCCCTGACATTGACGCGCGACGACAACCGAAATGAGCTGACCGATGCCCTCTTCCCCGCTTCCGCGGCGAGCACCGCGCTGCCACCCGCTCTCTCTGTTTCTAGCTCGACCATTTCGCCCGCCACAATCAGCCTTCTCGCACCGAGCAGCGGCCCCGATTTGTTTCGAGGATGGTATCTTGACACCCGGGCCACTGGCGGCCGAAGGTAAATATTTACTCCCGCTGACCCCGCACCCGGGCTGTCCCGCCCAACTGTTGCTTTGGATCGCGCTAACGACATGATCTTGTGATAGCTGGTCCGACCCCGCGAAGCAGGCCTACGAGGCCGCGATCGATATCTTGACACGGGAGCTCTCGATTGAAGAGCGCGACGCGGAATGGCTGCGTGGGAAGACATCGATGCGCGACGTGCAGGACGCGCTGCTGGCGGCGCAGGAGGCATATCGCGACAAAGCCAAGGCGTCCAAGGCGCGTGCATGGCTCGCGGCATGCTCGTCGCGCGTCATGTACTATTCCTGTGCGTTTGGTTGCTCCCTGCCTGCAACTGGGTGTGCATGCGGGCTGACTCCTCGCAGCGGTGTTTGACGTCTTCGTCCAACACTATCCGGAATATGTGTCGCTGGCTTGGGGGGCCTTCAAGTTCCTCTTCGTCGTAAGCCTTGCTTGCGCTTTTCTTGATGTCGGCGACAGCTAACAACAGTTTCTAGGCAGTCATTAACCACGAAAATCTCCTCGCCGAAATCGCCAAAGCCGTCTCCCGCATCGCCGACGTCCTCCCCCGCACTGAGCTCCATTCCGTCCTCTACCCATCCCAGGATGTTCGAGAGGCCGTCGCGCGCGTCTATGCGTCCGTGTTGGAGTTCGCAGTAGCAGCGGTCCGTTGGTACAGGAAGGGAAAGCTTTCACACTCCGTGGCCTCGGTGATCAAGCCGTTTAGTCTGAGCTTCAAACCACTGGTGGACGAGCTCGCTGAACGTGCTCGCTTGGTGGACAGGCTTGCGAGCGCTGCCATGAAGGCCGAGCTGCGCGACATGCACCTCGTCATCCGAGAGATGCATGCCGGGCAGCGGGGTATGAGCGAGGAGATGCGCCGGCTCCAGGAGCAGCTGGCCGGCATCATGCTGGGTGTGTCTCTCCTGCCTGCCCTCTTCATAACTACAGGCTAACACATGGCTTCAGCAAACCAGACACTCCAGAGCCAGATGCTCCTCGGTATGCACTCGCAGCGTCAGCTCTTTGTCTCCGCCCAGCTATCCCATGTCGAGGACACGTTTCTTCCTGCCCCAGGACTTTCGCACGACGATGCCTTGACATACTGCCGCAGCCTCCGCAACCGTCGCCGACAGAGGACACCCGCCCAGCTCCCCACCTCGGAAATTGCAAAGCTCCAAATCTGGCTGCAGGATCCCTTGTCTTCGCTTCTCCTTGCACGGGGACGCGGTGTGCGCACCTCGGCGCTCGACTTCGCCGTAGACCTGCTGGACGCCGTCCTCGAAGCGGGCTACCCCGTCGTGTGGGCCCTGCCGGGAACAATCTCCGAAGGTGAAGCCCGCGACGTGGCAGAAGGGCCGTCCCTGACTGGGATACTGCGCTCGCTTGTCCTCCAGGTGTTGAACCTGGATACGCGCGCCATGAGTGAGGGCGTGAACCCCGTCACCAGCCAACACTTCCGGTCAGCCACGAGCGCCGACCACTGGTTCTGCCTTTTGGAGCGCTGCATTACGCCTCTGCTGCGGCTTTTTGTTGTCATTGATATGGGCATTCTCGAATCCGCCCTCGAGCACGATAGGGATTCCGATCACGGCGGGGAGCAGCTTCACATTGGGGACGTCATCAAGCGGTTTGAGCAGCTGGCGCAACCAGGGGGAGCCGGCGGCAGGGTGCTGAAGATTGCGGTTATATCATGGCGATTCGACGCTGCGAGGGTGCTGGAAGCAGAAGAGGTATTTGATGCTGACCGGCAAATCGTGACGGATGGGGGGCGAAGACACGAGAGGTTGATGCGGCAGCCAAAGTTCCGGGCAGTGTTCCGGCGGCAGAAGGGGAAGTCGATGGAGAGGTTTCGGTCTATGGTCAAGGGGCTTGGCGATGGTTCCCGGGGTACGGAGCAGACTTGACACGGAGAGCATCCAGCCGATACAAACCATAACTTGAAAATAGTTGCATCTCAGGTTTGAACGGCTCGTCCAATGCAGTTCGCCCAAAGTTGACCCGAGAACCAGTCGAATCCCCCCACTTTATCCAGCCAATCGTGTGGCTGTTCTTCAACGTTCGTCATGTCCAATCGGGGGGGCTTTTCTGCGTTGCATGCATTGTGGCTGTGCTGACGCTGGCGCCTAGCTCCCTCTGCTCGCATGACTTGGCTCCCAGCGTCTCAAGTCGCATAGTGCGCCCAGACTCTCACGAATCATCTCAATCGTGGTATTTTGACGGCGAGATACAGCATTTCCGCAGCTATGGATTTCAACCCCCGACAGCAGCCTGTATCGCCGCTGCCGATGGCTCGGCGGGGCTCAGACGCGGGGCACCATTCGGATGCAGGATCGGACGCGGGATCTCGAAACTCAGGCGATACGGCCGAGGACCTCTTTATCAACTCGACAATATCCGACGACGACACCCATGGCCAGAATTTCAAGATTGATGACATGTTGTCGCGGCTCGGCACCAAGCTAAGGAGAGAGAGTAAGTGCCCGTGAGGACCAAATGATCAAGTGATCAAATGAAAGGAAAAGCGCGCTGACATTTGATGCCTCCAGCGGGGCTCCAACTCGGGGGCCTTGGGGGCCCTCCGCCAGCGCCGCCGCCGGGTTGGGGACAGATGTTTCCTAGACCCGGTGGCCCTTCTGGAAGAGGTGGTTTTATGCCGAGAGGGCGTGGGAGGCCGGGACCAGGCATGCCGCCGCCGCCGCCGCTCCCGCGCCCGCCGCCACCGCCGATGCGCCCTCCTCCTCGTCCCAGTTTCCTCGGGCTTCCCCCCCGAGGATTTGTCAGTAGCAAACCTACGGTGTGGCGTGACGAGCTTAGAGGTCTTGTCGGGGGGTCTGACGATGCCCCGGATGGCACCGGCGTCCCAGCCCAGCCCACTGATGCCGAAGGGGCGGGCGCGGGGGAGAGCACCTCGGCCAATCCCGAGAACAACAGTGACCAGCTACTAGCGCCTCCGCGCTTGACGGTGGCCGAACTGGGGGCAGTTATTGGCGACATCGCCGCCCGCGGAGGAAGCGGGAACGACAACACCAGTGGGAATCACGACACTGGCGGGAGAGACGAGGCTGGGAAAGACGAGACCGAAACTGGGCAAAATGGAAACGGCGAAGGCGAAGGCGAAGGCGGTGGTAGCAAGGACGGCGAGATCAAGCACATGTCCACTGCTCTCGGCCTGGTAGCTAAGGGCTACATGGGGTTGGACGTCCTGAACAAAGAGGAAGAAATTCCCCAGTTCATCGGTCATCTCCTCGATACCATCGCCTATTTAGAAAACGAAGTCCACTTCCTTCGCCACCACAAGAACGACCCCGCCACTGACTCCGGCTCGGATTCCGATTCGGACTCAGACGCTGATGATGAGGCACCGGACGCAACGCCGAGAATGCAGCTTCTGCACCGCGTCTTCTGCACCAACGACACCCACCACCACTCCGGCACCATCTACCGAGACGTGCCCAAGTTCACGCACCACAATATCCACCACATGTTGCTGAGCGGCGATGAGCTGGTGAAGCTGCCTTTGTTCCAAGCCCGCTACCCGTCTGTCGTCTTCTTCGTAATCAAACAACACAACTGTGAAGTCAACGATCGTATCCTGCAGTTTGCCGGCTGGGCCGACAAGAGCAAAAGCAGGGCAGCAGAACTCGTTGACAGGATCCGGATCGTTTCGCCGCTCTTGCAGAAGGCGCTCGAGAAGGTGGCCATGTTCCAGCTCTACGACACCGAGGAAAACCTCCAAGTAAAGGAAATTGAGGCCCCGTACCCTTTCCTGTTCCACCACCGACGTCAGCTCGAGGAACTTTCCAGTAGTTCCGAAGCGTATCGCGCGGTCCTTGCGCCACTCAAAACGTTTTTGGATGAAAATATCGAGGCAGAATACCAGGAGGCCGAAGCTATGTTTGCACGCGGCATGGTCAACATTCGCCATTTGGGCAAGCTGTTCAAACAGAACCACATCGTCATATCGATGTCGTCGGCCAGTGGCGGGGGGCATATTGAGGCGGCAGTCTTGAAGGAGATCACCAAGCGTACGATGGGCGACAAACTGGACATGAGGGGCTGGAGCTGGCGGTACAACGGAACTGAACTGCAGCGCCATCACTGGAGCAAGGCCATCGACCTTATCACCGACGACGAAACGCCCATCAACGAACTTCCGGTACACCCGATCGAATTTGCGCGGCCCGAGCATGTCGAACAGCTGGTGAGGCGCGGTAAAACGTTTTGGGACATGAAGACCCAGGTGTTCAAAGAGTACACAGGCTGGGATAAAAATGGCACCACACACTATGTAAGTTTTGCCGCCAGATGCCATGTCGGATGTTGATGCTATGATTTGATGGTGGCAAGACTGACGACGCATTCTACCTGATTGTCTACAGACGGATGCTAGGTTCATGGTGGACGTCTTGACATACAACAAGATGCACCTGACCAACTACCCCATGTTCGCGGAAGATAATGGTGATTTCACTAGATACGACAAGTGGCCTTTTAGCATGCGCCGCGACAGCAAGATGTCGGATGAGATGTACATGTTGCTGCCGGCCGTGACTAATGGATTTGATCTGGAGAAAAAGAGATGGGGTGAGTTTGGCCTCATCCTCAAGCAACATCGGTACTGTCCATCATTTGCTGACAAGAGTAGTCACCCTCAATGTGGAAAAATTTCAGCCTGTGAAGTGGAACAAAAAGGCCTTTGAGCGGCTCGTGCTCGACAGCAAGACGAAGGAACTGATCTACGCGCTTGTCGATATACAAGCATCGAAAGACAAGTCTTTTGATGACATAATAAGCGGCAAGGGCAAGGGTTTGATCATTTTACTCCACGGCAGCCCGGGGACAGGCAAGACGTTGACGGCAGAAAGGTATGGCTCAACACTTTCGTACGCTGTGGTCAGGTCCCCTTCTAACCTTGAACATATCTAGCGTGGCCGAGATTGCCGAAAAACCATTGTATCGGGTCACCTGTGGAGACATTGGAACACAGGCCGACGCCGTGGAGAAATACCTCCAGACAATTATGTACCTTGGAAAAACATGGGACTGCGTACTCTTATTAGACGAGGCCGACGTCTTCCTCGAGGAGCGGACTATGGCAGACCTGCAACGCAACAGTTTAGTTTCCGGTATGTCCCCTCCCTTGCTGTGATGCTGAGAGAGAATTCACATAGATTAGTCTTCCTCCGCATCCTCGAATACTACGAGGGCATCCTCATTCTCACCTCGAACCGCGTCGGCACCTTTGACGAGGCCTTCAAGTCGCGCATCCAGGTGGCCATCCACTACTCGGACCTGACCAAGAAGATGCGCAAGGCTATTTGGCGCAATTTCCTGGACATGCTCGAGGAGCACGAGGACGACGAGGACGCACAGGAGATCGACATGCCCGAGCTGGAACGGCGGTTGGACGACCTCGCCGCCGAGGAGATGAACGGACGCCAGATTCGTAATGCGCTGGTGACGGCGAGGCAGCTCGCGAAACATAGGAAGGAAACGCTGGGGTGGGGTCATTTTGCTCAGGTGTTGAAGGCATCTGCGGCCTTCAAGACATACTTGAGGCAGATAAAAGGGCAGAATGACGAGGTGTGGGCGAGGGAGGAGATGTTGAGGTAGCACAAGCGAGGCGTTATCTACCAGCAGTACACACCAATCTGCTGTACAACAGGTGGTTTGAGGTAACTTGGGATAGAAGCAGAGAATCACAGCGGTCTTACCGACAGCCAAGAATTGGGATCAACAGATAGAAATTTACCCAAACATGAGGGTAATACGCCTGCCCGAACGGAGCGAGCTGGCTACTGGTGCCTGGCGCGGTGTGACTGCGGGCTGACCCTTCCTAGTAATGACTGCTACTTAACCTTTCGGGATATTTTTTATTCACCACGCCTAAAGGTGGGGATGCCGCAGCGTGGGGCGGAGTCGGCAAAACCCGTCCACCTGCGAAATCTCCAGGTACGATGTTTTTAGCACCGCCACCAGAAACCATAAGACTGAAAAAGCGCATTAATCAGCATCTATATGATCACCCGCCACTTGGGAACCGTTGCCTGCGGTCGTTTCTCCTGGACCTGAACGACGAGATCAGTGCTGTTCGGGTCGGACTTTTGGTACAGGTTCGACCGCGTGGCCATTTACGCGAACCGGATGACGCTACGAACATATCCCTCGAGGTTCTACTACGCCGGAACGCCAGTCGACTTCATCCGCGCCATGCAATTCACCCTAGCAGCTAGCAGGAAGCGGCAAGGATCTCTCTTTTTTATCAAGCAACTTGGATTTCCAAGTATACTTGTCCAAAGCTGTAAGCTATAAGGCACGGATTGCTTGAGATTCGCTCCGCACATAACATGTGGAGTCTATCAGCTAAATTCGCAATACTATCTTGCCATGTAATGCCTTCAAGAACCTAATAACAGTATTTTAGGTAACGGGTCCCCTCTCCGAAAGGAACCGCCCGCGCAAGAAAGGAACAAGGAAGAAAGCAACCAAAACGTTAGAGGAGACGGTATTTGCGGTACTATAGTAGGCTGCAGCGTGATTAGATATGGCTATTAGGCTGCATGTTTGGAAAACCCTGCGAACTGATATCGGCCGCGTTCGATTCTAAGACGCTTGAATCGCGGGATGTCATGCTAACTCTGCGCATCGCATGAGCGGGCGGCTGGTTCCGCGCCTCCTTGTCCCCTCTTGCGCTCTTAGAGGCTCCGTTCCAGAAGTTTCGAACGCTGTTTCGTATGCCAATGATCTAGTCTCTGGCAGGATCCTTTGCAATATCCTCCAGGGTCCGATTCGGAATGACGAGGCTCTCGACATAGGCTTTCGCACGGGCCCCGCGATTTCGAGTTGATGGAGCACTGGGGTCAGGTCTAGCAGGAGCATCCACAGCGCTAGCAATTGGCGCAGCCCTGGGCGCTAGATATCAAGCACCGCTGCGTGATGCAGGGGTACAACACAGTCAAATGGCGGCCTCCTACTTCCAACGAGGTGTTACCCAGGCACGGCGACTATAAACTTCAGAAGTTTGCGTGGTTCAGAGACTAGGGAATAGCCAGCTGTTGAAAGAGTGTAAGTTTCGATTATACTTTTGTGACAGTTCCCCAGTTTAACTTCTGAAGGTTCTGTCCGTTCGCTCCGTCCCCTTACAACGAAGTCACCACGTCACTCTGGATCTGGCCGCTTGCTTTCTTGGCAGCAACACATCACTAACAATTGCAGCCTTCTGCTTAACAGCCTGGGGAATGAATTCGCAGGTCGATGGGGACGCTTTTAGGCATTCTGGGACCGAAATCTCCATCATTCCCTGTCACTCCGGGGCCGGCTTACTGGCGTTGCCATCGCGGTGCGGCACGGAGTCTTCCCGAAAATGGTGGCTTCAATACGTAACCTTCCTGGCCATGATGACTCAACAGTAAGCTTCCTGGCCAGGGTGGTCCCATTGGCGCAGGCTAATGTTCGTGGGCCCAAACCTTGATAACCTCTCCTCGGAGTCATCGAGTTTCAGTCCGGTTGTCAGAAGTTCTCTGGCATTCTGGCAATCGGCGACCTTCCGGTCCAGGGTACTCAGCGAGTGACAAAAGCACAAAAGCTCAGCCGCGTGGAAGCATCAAAACTAATTAACAATATCGGAAAGCAATAGGGTTGTCGTCATGATACAATAAAGCTAGTTATAAGTGGTGTCTTGATTATAAGCAGATGATAAAACAAATGTACTACTTCAGCAGGCTCAAGGGGCTGGACAACGGAGGAGATGATAGCTCATCTGGATTAGAGTAGATCAGAGGATAATCGTGTTAAAGGTCTAGTTACTGAAGAGAGGGAAAATGCGCAATTTAATACTGGAAGAAGAGGTGTAGGTGATATTTGGAGAAGGATAGAGAAAGATATTGAGAACAGCGGGCTGTGTATTTGACTAACGAGTAGTAATAGCCCTTTTGCCGCTCTGACAGAGAAAAGTGGTAGTATGGCAAACTGCAGCATTTCAGGTTGGTTTTGCGGAGCGCATAGGGCACATTTATGATAGCCGGAGAGAGAGTGAAATCGCGTTTTCATTGCTTTGGCATGTTGGCAGCAAGGGAAATTTATTTCCCATATACGGAGATTAGTCCATCCAGCTTTCGGTTTGTGAGGAAGGAAATCGTCATGGTAATTTAATCTGTACCGAAAGCAGCGTTGTATTTTTTCTTTCTCAGACCCTTGGGAAAAAGAAAAAAACAATAACAAGGTTATCTGCCGACAGAGTACTGATCCAGAGGTCGGATCTCCGAACCTTCGGCTTGTGCATCCGTGCATTATCCCCCTTGCCATTAAACCGACATTGTTTTATCCACCTTGCTAATTTACTCCTCGTATTGTGGTTAAGGATATCCTTGCACCCTTCCTGCTTAAACGTTGCCAGCATCTGTAGTCCTGCCTCAGGGACCAGATAGGATACTGTTCACTCTGGTCTGCCGAGACTCATTGAGCACGAACCAATATATGGCCGGCTGTACTTGTCAAATCAGCGACGCAAGCTGGATTGAATATCCAATCTCTCGGCCACCGGTTGCGAATGAATCCTAAAAGCCACTTATTGTGATCCACGAGTTGCTCCTCGAAGGCAACAAAACCTCGATCGTCCTCCTCCATTGTCCGGCGGAGACCTCAAATTCCACCGGTGCGGCAAGCGTCATGGGGTCAAATCTGTCTCCCTCTGCCCTCGTAAATCTCACATCACAAATGTTTTGGTCACCAGCGCTTCCTGTCATGCTGCTTTCAAGCAATCTGAACTGCGGGCGCGCGGCGATCAATGAGTTTGCCCCCTCTGAGTTAGGGGGCAGGCGACAGTACAGCTCGCCCCTGACCCGCCGTGCGGATACACCACCCAGCGGCTCCGAGAAGTAGAACAAAGCTGCCAACAGCTTCATAGCCACGACATAGAGGTGGCTGTAGGCATTCCAGTACTATTAGCGAGTTTAGCCAGTGTATTCCCCAGCTCAAGCGTCACCAGCATGTAAAGCCGCTCCTGGTGACAGGCAAAAATGGGGAAACGGCAACATCGGAGGGGAATTTCTTACGTCTCTGTCGTAATACGGCAACTGGCTCTTAGGGTCGAGGTACCTTTTGCTGGAGAGCTCGAGCAGATCCAGATGGTCAATGTCATCGAGCTTGGGGGGTTGCCCGGGAAGACCGACGTCGAGACGGTGACACCTACCACCGAGATCGCGGTTTGCTTCGAGAAAGTCCTTCCACTCCCTGTGGCAATCGAGCGTGCTGGCGACCATGTCGATGCTAGTATCGATGGCTTTTCTGATGCCCGCGGGAATTAGCTGCTTCAATATTTTGTGCCTCTCCTCCCTGCGCTCGAGGATCTCCCCGGACTTGCCGTCTACTGCAATGCCGGTTCCGATCGACAATACAATATCCGGGCGAGATCGCAAGCCCCATATGCTCTTCTCTTCTTCAAGCGCCACCCTGACAGGGTTGTTTCTGACGACGGCGCCGTCCACGTAGGTTTTTGACATCCCCTCATGGTAGTAGGGCTTGAAGAATGTTGGTGCTGCCGAGGTGGCTCGGGCTCTGGACGAAGATATATGTTAGCAGAGTGAGCACAACGTACATACGAGGACAGCCCATACGCTTGCCAAACCTTGAAGTCATGAATTTGCTGGTTCGCCCGCTGTAGACAATCCACTGCGACAGAGATTAGCAAAACCCAGTGCCGGGTCGCAAATTAATACGAACAGTTATCGGCCCCGGGGCGCGGATTTCGACCGTAGTTCGCAATCAGACATGGCTGATTCTGTCCCTCTAGGCAACTAACGACGCCGACTTTGACAATGTCGGCGCCACTGGCGGTTGGCATTGTGCTTTGGCCAAAGAGGTATTCACCTCCACCAAAAGCATCTTGAAGCGCGTTGTCGATGCCGATGCTCTGATACTTGAACGTGCAGAACGGCTCTACCACTCTGCTGATAGCTGGGATTTTGAGCCGTCGCCGCTTAGTGAACGCATCGACTATGAGATCGCGAAACAGCCGTTTGGCGTTATCGGGACTCCAACGCTTTTCGAAGATCCCAAGCGCTATTACACCGCCTGACGTCCCTCGCGTCAGTTCAATCTTTCCAGAGAGCGTAACTTGGTTGGGGCGTTTAATACCTGTACTAGTACCGACGACGAGATCGAAGAGTTGCTGGATGGGGATTCCAAAGCCAACAGCGCGAACAAGCTCATCGAGTATCACCAGTTCGACAATACCGCGGACTCCGCCTCTGACGTTCAGTGGTTAGCTCTCAGGACTGAAAAGATGTTTGTTCGTAGTCGCCCAAAACTCACCCGTCGAGCGCGAGGATTCGAGGCTGAGCTTGTTTCGGCTTTAACTGGATTCTCCAAGGCCTCGGTGTTAACGGGCAGCCCAACGGGCAGGCGGCGAGCGTGACGACTGATTCTTTAGATCGCGAAGATATACTAAAGATACGCCCGCAGTCTTCACAAATCGCATGCTGCTTGGGCCGGCAAGGTAGCATGTTGGTAGGACAGCTAGCCAAGCATGCTAGACAAGTTAGCTGTGTCGTAAATCGCCGTAACCCCAAGCGTTTGGCACTATCTGCCAAAGCAAGCAGTCGATCCGATTCATGGAGACTGCATATGCGACCAATTTCCTTCCAAAGAGCGTCTCGAAACGCCACAGGCTCCCACGAGCACTCGTGTTGGCCAACCAGCAAACCAACCTCAGAGCTGGCCGCGAGATGCATGTGCGCGTATGCGTATTCCCGCGACCGAGGATCGAACTGGTGGCCTTTTTGGTGACTCTCCCAGTAGTTTTGACAGCGGAACTTGCCGGATGCGTCCATGACTTCGCACTTCCAAAACTTGTCGCGATACCGCTCCAAGCCTCGACAAACCTCGTCGACGTATCGCTCCTTCACCTTCTGGGCGTCTGTTATGATGTCACTAATAGAGGACTTCCACGGCTGGGAGTGTATGGTATGGTTACTTACCTTCGTGCGCCTGACGTCTCATCACCCTAGCCATAACACACCATGCCAGGTAGGGAATAGCGTCCTTGACCATCCTCTGTTCAGCCTGTGATGCGGGCGCAAAGCCAGCTCTGCGTTCCTCCGCGACGCTTCTCAGCATCAACGCCAGGTGCTCACTAAGTCTCGTGGGGAGTGAGTTGTCACCTTTTGCTAGCGGATAGAAGTCGATAGAGCTCTTGAGGTCCCGCGCCAGTATTTTGGTCGACTTCCGGATATAAGAGTTGAAAGTTGAGATATCCATACACATGTTGGCTTCCTTTCTCTTGTGATAGATGTTCTCTGAAAGGCTGTGGATCTCGCGATACAATTGCTTGATTCTCTCGCAAACTTTCTTCGCCGTCGAGGGGCCGTTATTGTGCTGAGGAATCGGTATCACTTTGAAATCATCGTAGTAGCACCGTATCAGGTCCTCCGCTGTCCGGATTCCGCGACCCCTGGTCCTCCACGTCTCTCTAAATTGCTTGAATCTATCAGACCGTTGGAAACTCCCGAGGAGTAGGCGAGTTGCAGTAGCCATGCTGCCCAAGTCGTCCTCTTCGCCTGGCGAAATTCTATTTAGGATAATGATTAGGGCTGGGCGGACGCGCTGGTTCAACGTCCGCTCGTGGCCCTGCTTCGCCCACTCGAGTAGCGTCCATAGGATATCCTGAGCCGCCCTAGAAACAGTAAGCGTCCTCTCCTGGTATTGTAAATCACACAAAATCGCTGGAGTGGTTGATGAAATCCATACCTGCTATTGTTCGTCACAAAGCACACCACGTCTGAGAATGCATACAATAAGCGCGGGTAGAGCTTCGTCGTGAACAATGCTCTCGACTTGGCATCAACAACGTCACCCCCCCTGAAGCTGCCACCACCATCCTGTTCATCTACACCTGGGGAATCGGGAGAGTTCGACGAAGAGCGCAAAGTGCGAATCCAGGCAAGCGGTGTGGACGTTGATGCATTTTCCAAATGTTCCCAAACCTCGTCGATGGCCGTGCTCGGACAGCGGATGGGGGGCTGATGATCAGCTCGCCGTTGTTGCCTTCTCGCTTCCCTAACAGCGTCTCGAGCTACTGAGGTTCCTGAGTCAGAGAGGCCCTCGCAATCTGGCAGTGTTTCATGTCAGCAAGGAGTTATAAACCACAAAGCATTTACCCCATGGCATACCTGCCAGAAAGATGGGTACGTCGGCTGAGATTGTCCGGGGATCTGCGTACAAGTGCACGTCGCTACTCGTAGATATGAACTGGTCTTGATTGGTGCCAGGGACGGGAACAGAGTTGCGGCTGTGGCTATTCGGCGCCAGCATGCGGATGATGGCCTTGATAATGGTGCTCTTCCCGGAACCGGTGGGGCCGACGAAGGAGACCAAGCTAGGGTATTGGCGTGGGGGAGGCCTCTTTGGAGCAGAGTTGACGAGATTCTGTAGACGTGGCCAGACGAAAAGCCTAGGCGGGGACTCGTTCTGATGATAGGGTACACCGAACCAGGTAGTCCACAGATCACGGGTATGCAAGCTAACTGATTTATCTTGCAGCAACCGTGTATCTAGGAGCCATGTTATGTACGCATAATCGGTGAAGGGGATTACGTCACAGTCGATGCCGTGATCTCCGTTTCCCCGGAGACAGCTGATGTGGACTGGCATGCGCGAGACTCCGCAACCATCACACATTAGGAGATCGCTTGGCGGTCCAACCATGCGACAACTGCGACATTCTCGGGATACGTCAATCTTGTCGCTATAGTCTCCTCTGCATCGTCGGTCTCGTCTACTCCGGGGCCGATCCCGGTCTAGGCGATACACGATGCTCGTAATGCTGCACGGGGCGGTGTCACTCATCGCCGCTGACTGGACATATCAAGGGGTGGACATACAAGTTAGGGTTAGGCTGTGGCCATTCCTCTTGACGGTAATCAGGGGTTGGGCCCGGCTCGATGTCGAACGGCATAAGTGAGCCGTCTGCGACAGTTGAAGCGCCGCCAGGGGTTGCGATAAGACTATCCTCATCCATTATTAACTCCTGCAAGAGGCCGTCGACTTCCCCGCGCGATGCTGACGGAGATATGAACCGGTTCATGATTGAGTAGAATAATATGGTGCGTCGGATTCACGTTTGCGGTTTTCTAAGCTCAATAGCTACAATGGAGAAAAATGGACAAGTTCGGTGCGATCGGACCAAGTTCTTTCATTCATTCTGTCTCTGGTCTAATGTATGCGTGCCGATGGAGGGCGATTAGCTCGGGGCGAAGCTGCGGCTGTGTGGCATTCAGGCTGCCTCCATCCGTAGCTGCACTTGGTATGCACAAAAAAGCAGGGCCTCCTACCAGAAGCACGACACCTTGGATTACAAGTGGTTGAATTGTGTTGGTTATGCACCTTCTCGCTCAAGAACCCCACTCAGCCCGAGTATGCATGCAAGTTCCGAGGAGCCAGTGCCACCCCCAAAGCCTTGTTGGGTTATGATTAGTGGATGCTACCTCCAGGGTGTGTTACACAGAAAACGGCATCTCCGACTCTAGTGAGCTCGGGCTTTTAAACCATTAGTGATAGTCATCGTGGAAGTGTCACACGGCAATGGCCACTGGCCAACCAGAGTAATCAGAAAAAACAGGGCTTACCCATGCAATTCTATTAGAAACGGCCAGGTTACCTGCAGCCACAGTCCCCCAAAACGCAGAAGAACTAATCCGGTACTACCGTATCTTTCCTCCTTAGAGCTAGCTACCTTGTACCTGACTCTATCGGGATGGTCTATGCCCTTCAGGGACTTTTCCTACAGGGGCCCTCAGTACGTTCGGGGATTGTGGGTCATTCCACCCCGTGCCCAAGGAGCGTTGGATACGTCAGTATGATGAGGAACGGTCGTGGGGCGGCCTAGTCAGGCTTCACAATCTGATGCTCGGAACGCTCTGTGGCCCTGTAGGCGCTGGAACAGTTCTATTCAACAATAATTGTCTATGGCCTCGAAGTTCCTTCTCCTTCTCACATTCTGGGGCCGGGCTGCTATTCTAAATAGGGAAGTACTCCCGTTGTGCCGTAGTGGCTGCCCGATGGAATCGTGTTTGTCATCTGACACGGGATAAGGTCTCCTATCGACATGCCCGCAGGGTCGTTCGGTTGCATGTGCAGGGTCGCGAACAGATCGAATAGGCTTGCAGCGCGTGTCAGAATAGAAATTGAGAGAAAGTTGGTTCTACTCACCGTGTCATGATAGTGTTGGGTACGGAGCTTGGCTCGACGCATCTGGGAAACGCATAGCGCCAACGTCGAAGTAGTTATGCTTCGGACCGGCATCCTTATCGGTCAAGTTCCACATATGAGTCTACCTCCGAGGCGAGAATGGTCCTTATTTTGGGAAGTGTCTTCGTTAGCCTCGTAGATGTCGTAGGCGAGGTTGAAGCCCTGCACGTTGTTAAGGTAATCTAGAATCATGGCCGTGAAATATCAACTCGGCCATGTGGTTTTTTTACTTTAAACCTGAATATCTCCCATTACTTAACCCTAACCCCAAAAACAATGCGACAATCAGATTGTACATCATGTGATGCATATTACAACGTATCATTTGCTTATATAAGCTTATAATTAAAATTTATTAAATTATTACTTTAATTCACCTAGTTAAGTTAAAAAAAACCTTTAGTTTTTCACAGATAGAAATAGAAATAGTATAGCGGTAAATAGCGTAATATAAATTAAAGAGGTTCCCAGTTCGAATTGAATTGCATTTGTGAAAGTGAAAAAAAACTGTAAATAGTAAATTGTAAAATAAACACTATAAACTCTAAAATAAAGCCTATAAACTCTAAAAAAAAAATCTGGTAAACCTTATATAATAAAGCCCGTAAACTTTATAGAATAAGGCTTATAAATCTTATAACATAAAGTCTGTAAAAGTAAGATTTATTTTTAATTATTATTCTTTTTATTATTTCTTTAAACCTTAAAAAATAAAGCTTATAAACTTTATAAAAGAAGATTAATAAAACGTAAGATTTGTTTATAAAGATTATTATTCTTAACCTTAAATATTATGATTTTTAATATTTATTTCACCTTTTTAAATGGATATATTAGCCTCCAAACAGGTCTCTGTCATTTTGTTCGCTATACTTATTAAGATAAGCTTAATATCCCACGCTAAAATTGCTAGGAGCGACAGTGAGGCATGGAGCGCCCCGTAGCGCTCCTAGCAATTATATAATAAGTATTAAGTTATAAATTCTCTTCACATACTTATTAAAATAGGTGCTTTCTTCGCTATAACTTATTTTTAGACAAATAACCACTTGACTGCTATGAAGAAACATTTTCTAAAGTGCGCTTAGTTACTTATATTAAACATAAGATAATATTTAGTAAATAGTTAAAGTGGAAAATATTAGCTATAAGACACTGTATTAAGCATAAGGTAATTCATCTCTTTTACAATTATACATTCTTAAGATTTAGATACGGTTATAAGATAAGATGACTTTAAAAGAGGCAAAATAAGTTATTATAACACTAACTTCTGAAATAGCTTATTAAGTTTAGCACGTACTGAAACTGCTCTTAGCTTAGATATATCTGTTAGCTATAGGGGTAGGACCTTTTAACAGGGACTTTTACAAAGTATAGCTATATAGCTTTATGCTTAGTTATTCTACATCGAGTTGGTTACAGTCCCCCTGTTTTACACCCGCCTAGAGACTATCGAAGTTCACCTCCTTTGCCGTGTACCACTGGGAAACACGCTGTTAGACTTAGGCGACTACGAGATGAAGATACCTAAGTAACATACTGCGGGGAGGAGGAAAAACGCTCGATGCCTCTAGTGACTTCAAAGTTGTGGGAGTGGTGTAAGAGGTATGAGTTTTCAAGACCCCTCCGGATAACTGCGACATCAATGACTTCGCGAATGTGACTTTGGGGGGACGGAAAACTCTACAAACACCCTGTCGTGTCTCGGTGAATCAACTCGTACAAGCGTCGTGATGATCATCCCGTCAGACCGCCACTATGGAGGCGCTCGCCATTGCCGCTTCCATCATCGCCGTTGTACAAATAACAAAGTTGACCGTCGAGTTGGTGGCACGAATCAGCGCAGCCATCCGGAGTAAGAATCTCCAGTGCCCGAAATTCACCCAGTTTAACAAGCGGCTGGAACAACTCCATGATCTTGCTCAGGAGCTCAGCCAGAGAGAGGGCCCACAATCCATATGCAACGAGTATACCCTGGTGCGCCAATGGCTAGCGGAATGCGAGACGTTCCTCAAGCGTCTGTACCAGGGCGGTGACATCAGGAGTTACCTGCTAGACTCGTTCAACGGTGGTAGTGCCTCGCAGCTGGATTGGCACCACAAGATCATCGACTACTGCCTTGAGATCCTGCAGCAGCGATCTCTTAATAGGCTCGAGGACAAGATGCGCGTCCTCTATTACCCCTATAGGCCTTGGGTGTCGATAGGTACGCACGCTAACGGTTGAGGCGCGGTGACGATTTCATCGCGACGACGCTCAAGCGGATTAACTCCCCGATCCAGTGGCCCCCAAGGCGTCGGCCGCTCCCGCAAACTCCGAAGCCCCTCCCGAGTGCCCGCCGTGCGGCCGGCAGCCCAATCTCCTCATCTGCAGCGGGAGCCTATGCGACAAATCAGGCCTTCTCGGCGCCATTACCGCCGGCTCTCGTATAAGTCCGGGGGCCCACTTTTTGACCACCCCTGTTTTCGACCACCTTGTCCAATCTCACCGCTATTTCAACCCCCTCCGACGAACCTTAATTTCTCTCCCATTTCAAATGCAACCTTTTCCATTCTTTCCACGTAGTAAAAGCAGTCATTAGAGATGCAGTGGACTGAATTTAATATGCGCACGGCCTGCGCAGCCGTCAAAGCAGGTCTACCAATTCGAAAGGCTGCACAACGGTATACCATTCCATATACTACTCTTTAAAGCCGATTAGCTAGCCACCTTCCACACGCAGTGGATCACTAAGACTACCAAAGGCTTTCTATACCTTAGGAGGACCTTTTAATCAAGTGGATTCTTTGTCAGAACGACCTTAATAACCCCCCTTTACACATAACGATTCGAGAGCTAGCTACCAGAATTTCTATTAAGCGAGGAGACTCCTACTGTATTAGAAAACGCTAAGTTCGACATTTTATTAACAGGTACCTAATTATTAAAACCCAGAGGTTACTGAGGATAATATTACGACCTGCACCCGACACAGGCCTTGAGAGGGCTGGCGCAGGTTAAGACAGAACGTATGGCAGGACGCCAACAGGTAAGGGGCGTTCCGAAGACGATTCGTTGAGCTAGCACTCCTAGACGGGGGTTCAATGTCACTGTAGGTCGTTGTCACTATAATGCACAGAGGTGAGTCTGAACAGTAGGACACAAATGAACAATTGAA
>Ga0247760_1001663_pt1 | contig 19605 bp, 23 predicted proteins | sample UWRJL171409R4_FD_179936 | JGI IMG/M metagenome (GOLD analysis project Ga0247760, IMG submission 179936) | Plant litter microbial communities from Arlington Agricultural Research Station in Wisconsin, United States - UWRJ-L171-409R-4 | ecosystem: Environmental > Terrestrial > Plant litter >... | reverse complement strand
CGAGAAAAAGAAAAAAAAAAAAAAGACGGAGTACAGCTCGATGTTACCATCTCGGTTGCTGGGGAAGTCAGCGGGTCAACGGGCACCCCTGTAAATCCACTCACTCCACCACACGCGAACACGTCTGAAAGAAGTCCATTTTGCATGGTATAGCAGCGGCCAGACGGCCCTTTGAATGACCTAAGGGGTTTCCCGTAACCTCATGAGGCTCGAAGACGTGTTTTTCTGCTTACCGGCTTCCGAAGTTCCTAAACACCAAGCGCTAGCACGGCAGAAGCCAGACACCATACCCCGTGAACGACGCGTCGCTTGCTTCGCCCTTCCGCAACAAACTCCACCAGACTCCAGCACCCTCTAGTTCTGGAACCCGCTGTGTCAAAGTGAGCCCCTGGAATCTCTGGATAGAGCCTTCCATTGAACTCTGCAAGTTCGCGCCGGCTGAAAACACCACGGTCGCTTCGCTGTCATCCCACGTCTCCTGGCGTTCCAGAGACGTACACTAGCCGGGACATCTTGAAACTATATCATTAGACGCGCGCCGACTACCTAAGCAAACACACGCGAGCGATCGAAGGCTTGGAGTCGAAACAAAAGCTGTCGATTTACGGGTCCACACCCACCGTGCAGTGGATGAGTTGAGGCGGCGCCTCCCTACCCTATCCGCTATCCGCACTCCGCGCTCCGCCGTGAAACCTTCCCAGTACACCGTCCCGGCGCCTCTTGCAAGAAATGCGCAATCGACTCTTCAAGCCTCGTCCGCATTCCAACCACCGGCCCGGCTTCTCCATTCACCTGGATAGTAGTGAAGGCGGTATGTATCTACCCGTCCCCACAGCCATTTGCGCCGAGATCCCCTCGCAGCTCCTGAAACAGCCGCCCCCTTTGCGCACATTGCAGACCGGGCCGCCGGTTGCCGCGCGCATCCCGACCAATGCCTGACCGAACGGCTCCGGTGTTCTCTGCTGGAGGACTACGGTGCCGGTTGTCTCTAGTCCTTTCCTCTGTAGAAGATCCGAGACCAGGCTGGGCTTTGTGAAGCGAATGAAGCAGTACCCCAGTGTTCACACACAGACAGCTAACACCGCCGATTCTTCAAGACTCCCCCGTTTCCGTCACCCATCTCACAGACACGGCGCAAACCGCCGGCGAACTCGACCGAACTGCTCCGACCAGGGCACCGAACCCCTCGCATGAGCGCGCCCCGGCCCGGCCTACCCTCTCCCTCGCCTCAGAAGGGTCCATCAACGCCAGCATGTCCCGATCATCACCCTCCAAAGGCGCAAATGGCAAGACCCTGCCCTCAATCCCCTCGCATATCCAACAACAGCAAATTCCTTCTCGGATGAACTCCACCATTCGAACCGTCACAAGTTTTGATGACAGGCACCAACTATCTGACGATTCGAGCGCCGAATCGCGGAACTCGGGGTTTTCCAGCTCCGTCAATAGCAATGCGAGCATGTCCTCATCGTCACAAGATCACCCGCACCCAACACAAAACGGCAGCAGTAAGGCCTCATCGGGCGCAAGATCGAGACTCAGCCCAGCGAGCGTACAAGAAGGGTTCCTGGAGGTGCCGAGGACGGTCAGCGCGAGATCAAGTGTCGAAATCCCACAACGGGAAAGCAGTCTTAGTGCGACCGCGTCAAATATCACGATACACAGCAACATGGAGTCCCAGCTTGGGGGAGGGCCAAGCCAGAACGACTTATCACTTAGTGAAGCGCATCTCTCTAACGGGTGGGATTCGACGGTCGGGAAGGCAGGACTGGGGAAGACAGGACGGGTCATCAACCGATTGGTGTCCGACAACGAGGCGCTGAAGCGGGACATAAAGATCGAGCGACTGCGCGCCGAGGAGTCCAAGCAAGCCGCCCGATTGCTGGAGGACAGGCTTGAGCGAATAGTATCCGACTATGAGAGTCGGTTGCTCGAGGCCAACGTCACCAAGACGCTTCTCGCGCGCAAGGAGCGCCAGGTCGAGACTCTGCAGTCTTCCGTGGAGCTGGAGCGAAAACGGGCCGTTGATGCGGGAGAGCGGGAACGCGTGTGGAAGGACGAGATGGAGAAGGTGCGGTCTGAATCATTACGGAAAGTGGACGAGGCGACCAACTACGCAGCCATGGTGGAAGGCCGGTATAATGCCATTAGCGGTCACTGGCGAGATCAAGGCGAGGAGGTTAGGAAGACAGTGTCTAAGATGAAGGTCGAGATTGCAGAGCTGCTCGATGAACGACGTAAGGATGATGACCGCATCGGCACCCTCCGGGATCTATGTGACCAACAGGACGGCAACATCCGGGAGCTGCAACAACAAAAGGAGGAAATCGCGGCGCAATTTGAGCGGTATAAGGCCGAGCAGGAGGCGGCGCTGAGCGATATCAAGACCAAGGCGGCCGAGAGGGAGCGAGAACAAGAGCAGACGCTGAAGGAGTCGAAGGAGGTTCTGAGCAAGCTGCGATGGGCATTAAACGTGAAGGAAAGGGTGGAATGGGCTCAATAGTGAGAGAATCTGCTTTGGCAGACACCATCACCACTCCGTCCTCGCCAACAGAGATACGGACACCGGAGCCAGGCAACGCCTGTATTGCCGAATCGGCCAACCACGTGGAACGCTGAAGCGTCCCGGGTTTCTCCTTTTTTCTTCACTGCTTCACTTGTCCAACTTTAACGACCATACATAATGACAACTAGGGGGCATAAAAACCAGCCATAACCAGGGAAATGGGTATAGATCGGTACGGGGTCTTTTTAACGAAATGGAACCAGGCACGCTGCTGCTGCCCTTTTTATTTTATCTTCTCCCTTCTCCTCAGACGAGGCAAGAAAAAGTGTACAGTTCTTCATCAATGCTCTGGGTACCTTTGTAATTCGCCGCCACGAGCTCTCTGTTCTGGGGTCTGGCGTTTCGGTTTCGTTGGCTCTGGCCTTCTTGTCTTTGCTTTTCTATCTGTCTGTCTGTCTCCCATGTGACCGGAGTTATCCACGGATGGGTTGGGCTGGGCTGGGTTGGTGTGGGGATCAGATTGTGTCTATCGAAGGGTGAAGAAGGAGTGTTTGGCTTGTCTAGCGAGGTCTGATAGAGTGCAGACAGATATTAGCGGAGTATTTGAACTTGGTTGCCCGCCCCATGGGGGGTGTTTTAACTGAACTTACGGTGTCTCACGCCGCCCGTTGTTTATACGTGCTGGTGTCAAACATTGACTGAGATGGGACCCGACTGGGGTTGGTTTCGGGCATCATGTCACGTCCGGGGAGCGGGTAAAAGAGATGCAAGCTCAGCATCGCACGTAGGCATTCTGGTTTCCTGATATCTGTCTGCCCCGGAGAACCACAGGCGACCACCGCATGTAATTCGGGCGTTGGTAGCTCGGAGCAGACCATTATGTGTTCCTGGAGCTTCGCATGGCTGTACTGGTCCAGGCCCGGTATCGTGTGTTCCAGTCGTTGGACTCGAAGCACCTTGAGTCGGGACAAGCCGAACTGTTCCTGGGACTTGGTCGGTCTTCGCTTGCTCCATGTCTGGTGCGTTTTATGGCGGTGTAGAGCCCTTTTAACCTCAGAACCTTTCCGTCCAGCCTTCTATTGGAAGAAGCCGGGCTGTTCGCATTCGCGGAGTGATCGAATAGGATACCCCGCGGCCGAGAGAGGGACGCAGAGGGCAAACCTCGATTCCTGTACGGTGTGAAGCCGTTAGGAATACCGCCAAGTTTGTGGGCGGCCCTCTGTTTGGTTTCCTAGGTAATATCATCCGTGGCTGGTTGTTGTCTTGACACATCAGGACGTTAGTAACAAATACAGTCCTTGACAGCTATGGTGTAAAGGCTTTCGGAGCCTTTAGGGATCGTATAGCACTGATGCCTCCTGCCCAGAGCTCCTCGATTGGCTGGCCTTGCCCCCGGGGGTGAGGATCGAGGGCGAACCTCTGGTGGAAGGGGGGATAGTCACGAAAGGTGTTATAGGCCACAATACCAGATGCAGAGGGCGTCCTTTGTATTCTGGCAATCCTTTTGGAAGACTGGTCTAGTGGCATTGTGCGCCCTGCTAGTCGCAGTCGTCACAGCAGGCAACCAGCCCATCAAGTTGAGAATAACTTCATTCCTATCTGCCCAAGATCCCGAATGCAGGATCACATCAGTAGCTTCAATGTTTTGTCCCGCTGTCGGCATAATTGATAGCCGACTCACATCTCGAACGCTGTTGACCAGTTCCGTCTGTTTGACATCTAGCTTCAGCTTGCTGTTGTCCGTGATTCTGTACACCGCCCGGCAGAGTCGCGACTCAGAGGCGGTTTCCCATCAAAGCGGTGCCTGTAAGACAAACTTTAGCATCGAAGGTACCTTAGATATGAGCTTTGCTCCTCAATAAAGCAGTCTTGTTCCCCGATAAAGCAGTCTCATTCCCCGATAAAGAACCCGGCCCGGCTACCTTGGTGGTCACCGCGGTCTGGCGGGCATTCCGGCCCCGGGAGCTGTCGCCGGTTACACAATTTTTGACCCCGGCTCAAAATAATAAAGGGGTTTGTTGACTTTCGAAAAAAGCACTGCAACATCACCATGTCTATTCCCCTGGCACCGGTGAAGCCCACCGAAAAGGCGGCCATGATCGGCGTTACCTCTCCCTCAAAAAAGACGTTGTTTTTCTTAGAAAATCCTGCCTCTCCTCTGTTCGGAGGTGCCTGGGGGTTGGTGCGCCCGGCAAGCCTGGCTCTTTTCCACTGACACCTGGCAAAGCCCTCTAGGCACCCTTCCGTCCGGTCTTTGACCCCATTGAGTCCATCACCTGCGATTGTTTTGATTTGGCGCTTTGGCCCGCACACCGCCTCATCTTTTTCCATTTATTCGTCAAGAAAATTTGTGGGAAGCTGTCCAAACTCAGAACAAACCACCACAAATTCCAAGTGAAAGGAGCCACCGCTGCATCGTTCTTGCTCGATATTCATCACACCCAACCAACCAAAGCCACATAGCTTGCTGGCAGTGATCATCTTGATCACAACAGACCATGAACGCCCGCAAGGAGTTCGTGCTTGGTACCCTTTGGACCTTTACACCCAAGGGCGCCGCTCGTGTTGTCTACGAGCTCGAGGGCATCTTTTATGTAAGCCAACCCACCCCATCCTGCACCGTCCGCGATAATGCCCGCGATAACGTTGCCGGTTATTGACTTGTGTTGTAGATGGACGCGGAATTCACCTACGATGCCGAAAATAAGTGGTTCAAGGCAAACTGCCTTCCTGAGGACTGGTCTTCAATCTCTTATGAATTCCAGCAGATTGTCAACCATATTGAGAAGACCGAGTTTCGCAAGCACCGCGAAGCCATCATGAACGGCGATGGTACTCTCAAGGTAAGTTGATGTGTTGATTGCTTGGTGAAAGAGAATGAATGCGCTGACAAGTGTTCCGAAGGAGGACTTCGACAACGAGCTCATCTCTCACATGAACGCTCTTGTCATTGCCGATGATGAGACCGAGGACGTTGATCGCTCATCGCTGCCAGATGAGTTTGCGCACCTGAAGCACATCACACTCATTGAGCCGCCGAAAGGCCTTGAGCCCTTGTTCGATAACGTAACTGGCAATCTCGAGCTGAACAAGGCTCGAGGTGAGCTGGCGGGAGACCTTGGTGTCACCATCTGGCTGGACTCGGTCAACCGGGTCCTTTATGCGGGGTCAAACGACTGTGACGTGGTGTCGGAAGCGGTGAAGCGCTTCCACCTGCACCTTGAGCATACGGTGAGTACTGGCGCCGGAGTATGACACATGTGGGGAATTGACTGACTGTTTTTGAAAGCAATTGCGTAAGAGTGGCCCGGGCCATCTTGTAGTTTCCCATGGAACGGTGGTTCCTCGCCCCGGTTGGGAAGGGGACAACATGTGGCCCCTTGAGTGCCGATTTGTCTCGCATCTTCTCACGAACACGGCGAGAACGACCCTCTTTGACCCAATCATGGTCAGAGATACCGGTCATGCCTACAAGATGTTGGTTGAAAAGGCAATCGTTGTTCGCCAAACTCTTAACATTTGCTATGATGATGAGGACTACTCCTTGATCTGGCTGGGGGAGATGGGAATCACCCTCTTCGACAAGGAGGTGGACGGCCGCCCCTTCCCAAGCAGGGCCTCGGATGACTACCGGCCGAAGCCGTCTCGAAAAGAGCTCCAGTTCGGCTTCAACCCAACTGGCGGGCTCAACAAACATGGCCGGACCGACGACTGGGCTCAAAGTCAGACTGACCTGCTGGACTCAGCCAAGGTTGCTGAGGTTGAGAAGGCTGTCAAAGGTTAGTTACTGCCCAAATGCGCCCGTGCTGCACCGTCCATGGCTAATTCAAAACACCAGACAATGCCACCTCCAACACGACCAACAGCCTGCTGGAGGCGCAAATTGGACATGTTGCACAAAGTGAGCGGCCCATTTTCATGGCTCCCGGCTCCCAGTGCTCTTCTTCTTTGGCTGGCAGCGATTTCTCGAAATTCAGTAACAGATCTATCGGCGCGATCCACAACGTCGATTCAGAGGTGAATGTCTTCCCCTGGTCCACGCTTGACCATGTCCGTTACGACTTGGACGAGGCTCTCCGACGTATGCTCGCAACGATGCCCTACACTCGGGGAAAGTTGACGATGCGCGCCGACCTCGGCCGCATCCTTCTCGCGAATATGGCCGAGGATGACATTGCCTTGAATGCGAGCGGTCCATCCTCGAGACCCTGGAGAAGAGACAAGCTGACCGGATATCTGAACACTTCGTTTTCCGATCGCCCCCATGTCCATTTCACCAAGGTGCTGACCACCTATCACTTCAACCTGGACGCGGTGTTCCACTTCAGGATCGCAGACAGGCAACCTCCAACCAACAGACCTGCAACCGGGGCCCGACTTTGGGATTCACGCACCTATTCGCGCACCTCAGACAAGCCAGCTCAGCTTATCTACAGCTTTTATTTCAGCCGTGGCGACGACGAGTACGTCATTGATGTCGAGGACAAGGGAGGCCACGACCAGTTCTCTTACACGATCCACACCCATTCTGGCCTGGGTGGCAAGGATGCACTCAACCAAACCTACGTGCACAACGTGACCGGACTGTAGGACGTCCGCATTACGTTAAGCCACGTAGATGAGAAAGAGATGGAAGAGGAGTTTGGAGAGTTTGCCCGTGCCTTCTTCGCCTCGTTGAAGATTGGATTTTCCAAGCAGCACCCTTTGTATGTGCGAGACAGAGAGAACCCTTTGGATGCCAACCGCCATCTCAAAGTGCGCTTCATTATTCCTGACGAGTTCAACGTCAAAGTTACGGCAGCTCGCGTCCTGACGAAGTGGCGTACCGACAGTACCTCAGGCCACTCTTTTTTGGAAGTGACTGAGGTCGAACAGCTGCAGCTGGATGAGAAAGCTGATCCTGAGAGTGGCAGTTGCACCGTTCACGCCAAAGCTTGGACGGATAAAACAAGGGTTGAGAAGAAGGAGCAAGGCGAGTTTCCCTTCTGGTACGAGATTGCGGTCGGCTCGACCAAGCTTGAGAATGAGTTCCTCGAGAACGAGTCGACTCGCCTCGGTCAGAAGGCGTCTTGGGATGCGGGCGAATTTTCGTGTGAGGGCAACGCTGCCTTCTACCACATGTATGCCCCAGCCATTGAGATGGCTCGCCAGTTGCCCCAACTGGGCATGTTCAGCGACAACAGCCAGACGGAGAAATACACACCCAAGGACCTTGTATATCCCACCCCGCCCGTCGCCAGAGAGCCGGGAAACTTATTCGGCAATGCGGTCGGATGGGAGAACGAAGAGGATGCACTCTGAGCTGGGGTCGGATGGAGTCTTGGGTCAGTGGCTTGGTATGTCGATGCCTTCTGGTATATCATGCCTCTCTACACGACTCAGATCATTTTGGGCGGTTTCGCTCGAATTATTGACGACTACAGCAAGTCTGATGCTCGTGGTTTTGTGCTGCCGCAACCAAGAGTGTGTTTGCTCCCAAAGTTTGGGATTTTGCCTGCCAGGGGAGATGCAGGGCATCAAATCAGGACCTCGATGGTCAAAGGGAAGCTTTTCAAGCAAGAGGAGCTGGCTTCTGGTTTTTGTAACTAGGTTCAAGTTGTCGATACAGGCAATAGCATCTTGCGTAGCGCTGCGACGTCTCTTTCATATTCTCGCGTTTCCGATTTCTCTGTGTTTTGCTTTGTTTGTGTGTCGTGTTGGAAAGCAAATCTGCGAGGCTGATGATTCCGAAAAGGCGAAGGATTACTGATGATGTTTAGGAACCGCGAGGGAGGGAGGGATCCCTGGACGCCAGTTGTTGGGTAAAGTTACCCCGGATTGACACTGCATGCTTCTCCACCGGCTATGCGGCATGATGCACTTCAACTGCCCACACAAGGACCATGTCGTGGAACCTAAATTCAGGGCTCGCTGCCCGACGAAACGAGCTGTCAAGACAAGCATCTTCGGTTCTCCGCGATAGAGCCATCCCGAAGAGTTCTGAGCTGCTCCGAGATGGTGTCGCATGTACTGCCTCCGCCGTCGCGAGAGAGGGTGGGCTGAAGCCTGGTGCTTTGAGCATCACGCCTCAGGACAGCTGTAGGGTTCCTGAGGGGAAATAAGAAAAAGGTTCCTGGACCTGCCGCTCGAGTGTGACAGTGGCGTCATAGTTTGTGTGTGGGTTTTGGCTGGTGCCCTCCGAGGCAAGAAAAGAATATCTGCTGCATCTTTCTTTTGTCTCTCTCGTGTCGGCTGCGGGTTGGATCTTTGCAACGCAGGCGCTGTCCGGGTCTTTTTATTGCATGCGCCTGAGGAAGGCTATTCGGTGGACGTCAGTATTCCCCAGGGGAAACAATTGTTTGGAGAAGGGGGGCATCTTCTTGCCACAGTGGTAGTGTTGAGCATACGTTGGAAGAATATCCTCGAAAGAAAATCGTTGGAAGAAAATCAGCTCCTCGACATGGTCGACGTGGAAAGTGGGGGAATGGAAGCGGCAGTGGTCGGCAATGCCGCTATTTACGCCAAAGACGGCGAAGTGGCCGGCAGCGTGGCGTTCAGTGCCGACGTCGTTTCCGCCGAGGATGACGATGATGCCATTCTGCCGAAGGGTCAAGTTGACCCGGTGTACGAGGCCAAGGCGAGAGTCCTGAATCGCGCGGTAAGGTTCTCAATATTCGGCGAGGGGTTCGTCAGCTGATGTCATTTTTAGATCCAGGATATTGGAATGGGCTGGTATGTTGCTCATCGTGGGGCTGATCCCTTGTTTTTTTTGTTGCTGTGGTGGGGAGAGGAGAACAAAGGCTGAGATTGAGAGCAGGTACCAGTGGCAGCTGTTCATTGTCGTTGGCTTCGGTTGGGCATCAGATAATCTTTGGCCGATCGTGACGTCCTTGATCTTCACGCCGGTGAGGAATGAGTTCAAGCCTGATCGCCCTGCGTTCCTGACGCTGGGCCAAAATATCGGCCTCCTTGCAGGGGCGGTTTTCTGGGGTTTCGGCTGTGATATCTTCGGGCGCAGGCTCGCTTTCAACCTCACACTTGGAACCACGGCCGTACTTGGTCTGGCAGCGGCTGGAGCCCCAGGATTTACGGGGATCGGAATCATGGTGGCGTTGTGGTCGTTTGGTGTGGGTGGGAATTTGCCCGTGGGTTCGGCCATCTTCCTCGAGTTTCTGCCGCAATCCCACTAGGACCTCCTCACGGTCCTTTCGATCTATTGGGCAATTTCGCAGGTCATTGCTACGCTAATTGCGTGGCCACTGCTGGGAAATTTCACATGCCAGGAGGGAGAGGAATGTACCAAAGCGTCGAACATTGGATGCGGTACTTCCTGATCGCGATTGGGGGTTTGATGATGCTCATGTTTGCCGTGCGGTTCGTGCTCTTCAAGATCCACGAGTCGCCAAAGTACTTGATGGGAAAGGGTGACGATGAGGGCGCTGTCCGGATTGTCCATGAGGTTGCCAGGATAAATGGGAAGAGCAGCAATCTGAGCGTCGAAGATTTGAAGGCCTGCGAGCTCGAGAGTTATGCCCCCCAGACTGGTGTATCTTCGGCAGCCAAGCGCCATCTCAAGGAGGTCACGTTTGGCCGCATCCGCGCCCTTTTCCAAACAAAGCGCCTCACATGGTCCACGGGATTGATCATGCTCGTCTGGGCGCTCCTCAGGCTGGCATATCCGCTATACAACGCGTTTCTGCCGTACATCTAGGCCACAAGAGGCGCTCAGTTTGGCGACGGGTCGACAAATCTCACATATCGCAACTCACTCATCATTGCAGCGCTCGGGGTTCCCGGTGCTTTGCTGGGCGGGTACATGGTTGACCTACCTCGACTCGGCCGGAAAGGCACGCTCTCAATAGCCACGGTCCTGACGGGTATCTTCCTCTACGGCTCCACCACGGCTCTGAACTCCAAAGATCTCTTAGGATGGAACTGCGCCATCAGTTTCACTTCCAACATCATGTACGCTGTCCTGTACGGCTTTACACCTGAGCTGTTCCCGACACCGCAGAGGGGGACGGGTAACTCGCTGACGGCATCGTGCAACCGGATATTTGGGATCATGGCGCCGATTGTGACCATGTTTGCGAACCTCCAAACGGCTGTCCCGGTTTACACAAGCGGTGCTTTATTCCTTGCTGGTAGCCTTTTGGTTCTTCTTCCGTTTGAGTCGAGGGGCAAGGCCGCGTTGTAGTTAGGCTGTAGGACAAAGAACTCAGAGATAAAAAGCTATCATGAAATACATGCGTGTTTGGTCTGGTTGAGATGAAGTGATTGATCTGTGCGATTGTGGGTCTGACAAGGGGTGAACCCCTTAACGATCACCCTAGCTTTTGAACGGCCAAGCTGCCCAGCCGCTACCGGGTGGGTAAGGTGAGTCTGGCAGGTGGCCAATCAGAGCCTGATCATCTCCATTCATTCTCTTTTTGTTTTTGTGAGTATTTTATTTTTGCTCTGTTCGTCGCCCTGTTCTGTTCGTTACCAAGCTAGGTGCCTAATATGTATGAGGCCAGGGGGTCCTGCTCCCTCAAACTGGCATGGTAACGATCCCTTGGAAGCTTTGGGTTTGACGTTGTTCCTCATGACCTTCTTGCGGTCCGAAGTTGTGCGAGGCTACAATGTGCATCTCGGCCGAAAATGTATTGCTCGGACAAGGAGTTGCGCCGATGATGGCGCTCATACATTGTAGGATTTGCAGCCAGGCCTTCGCCGAAATGTTAGTTTGAGCATGCCATTCCCCCTCAAATGCGATATGCATGTCAGCCGGCACCGATCGTTATCCCCGCAAAATCCGCTCGGGGTCTAGGTCGATCCCGCGACGTCACCTTGAGCCGCCTCTCACCTCACCTCACCCTTCATTCAATTCTTTATTATAACAACCATCTCCGACCCAAAATCCCATCATCAACATCAATTCCCACTTAGATATATACCATCCATTGAAAACTCATCATAACTCCTCACCACACACCTTTTAAACCACTAAACCACTAAACCACCAAACCACCAAACCAACACCGCCCCAACCTCTCAAAATGTCCACCAAACCCCCCACCCTCCGCCTCGCCGAATCAGCCGCCCTCTTCCTCTCCGGCTCCCTAACCGGCCTCTCCTTCGCCTCCACCATCCTCCTCGTCCCGCGCCTGCTCGAGTCGCCTGTGCCCCTCATGCTCACCCAATGGACAAATGCCTACATCTGGGGCAAGACCTACATGGGGCCGACCGCGCTCGCGACCAGCTCAATCTATCTCTACCTTGCGTCGAGGGCGGGCAAGGGGACGAGCAGGGCGAACGCTTATATTGCTGCGGCGGTGCTGACGGTGGGGATTGTGCCGTATACGCTTGGGGTGATGTTCCGGACGAATCAGAAGTTGCAGGGGAGGGCGAGGGTAGCGGAGAGGGTGGGGAGGGGGGAGGTTGTTGCTGAGAGGGAGAGGGGAGGGATTGAGGAGGAGGGGGCGTGGGAGGTCAAGGTGGAGGGGTCGAGGTATTTGGTTGATCATTGGGGGATTTTGAATCTGGGAAGGACGGCGATGTTGACGGCGGGGGCGGCGCTAGGGTTGTATGCGACGCTTTGAGGGGTAGTACTGCTGGTGGGAATTGTATTAGTAGGCATGGAAGACTTCACTCAGGTAGTTTAGGAGGGGATCACGGTTGGGATATGCATGTACAGATGGTGGTGTAGTGGGTGGGCAATCCTTGATAGATAATCTACCTAGAGGGTTCATAGCTGACCCCCGATCGAATTCCATTGTTAACGCCGTCCTCCCATAACCCCAGAAAACAAGCCCCAACGCGTCGCCAGAATCGGTACCGGAATTTCAGCTACTTCTTGGCCGAACTGCCGCTTGCACCCGCGCCGCCAGAACCCGCGTTGCCGGATCCATAGCCAGAAGAGGTGCTATGGCCGCTCGGGGCTGTGTAGGTCGAACCGCCGCTACCATTGTTGTGGTAGGTGCTTCCATTCGGGTTCGAGTAGTAATACGAACCATTACTGTTAGGACGAGTCCGCGTCAGCTTGCTCGAACTTCATCAGGATGGCATCAGTGTAGCCTACGTGTTGGAGTAGTGGTACGCGTTTGAGCCGTTGCCGTAGTCACGCGAGCAGTAGTGATTTCCCTGTTGGTTCTAGGTTGGTTATCTGTCACAAGCGAAAAGGCGCATTGATCTCGGGCGAAGGGAACATACACTGCTGTTGGTGCCAGAGCTCTTGTAGCTGTATCCATTGCCGGACATCTTGTCAAGTATTGCAATGATTGTTCGCGAGCAAGTGAGAATGGCGAAGTTTGGAGATGGGAGGAGAGGTGGGCCAATGGGTCGCGCCGGTATTTAATGAAGAAAGGACTGCCAGCCACAAGCGCTTGCGTTTGCACCAGAAGAAAGCCAGCAAAAGCAAGTTGGCGCCGCTCACGTCGACAGAACAAACATCCCACTGAAATAGGTGGGGTGGTAGGCATCCGATAGTATGGTAGGTATCCGGCAGTAGTCTGCATCCGATGGTTCCCACCGTTAGGGCTGCTCGGAATCGGAGCCCCGGACAAAGCCAAAAAAGCAAGGGTACCATGGCCCCGAGTTTGTTGAGAAGTGGAGCCATCCGGCCACCTAGACCCGTCGCCGGTTAGACCAGGTCCGGTATGCGTCCTTGTGACTCAGAAGGCCACCAAAAGCGGTTTGATTGCCTTGTCATTCCCGCTCTGACGAGCTTCAGATAAAAGAACACACATGCAAGGAGGGCTACAGCCAAGAATCGTATGTCACAGGGGTATGTATACTCCGCAAAGATATTAGCAAACGTTCTATCTCATGCCAGGTCTATCACTACACTCAACATCTAAAGCTTTTGATCAGCCTTGTCCTCAAGCTCCTCGAGGTACTTCTCGGCCTCAAGCGCAGCCATGCAGCCGGTACCTGATTGTTTCGTCAGCATTATTCCATCGTCTGAACGGAAAGGGATCCACAAACCTGCACTAGTGATGGCCTGTCGGTATCTCTTGTCCTGCACGTCGCCTGCGGCAAAAATGCCCTCTACACTTGTAAAAGTAGTTCCCGGCTTTGTGACAACATAACCCTCCGAGTCGGTCTCGACCTGCCCCTTTACCAATGCCGTTGCTGGGTCGTGGCCGACGGCGTAAAAGAGCCCGCTCGCCTCGAGGGTCTCTTCCTTGCCCGACTGCACGTCCTTGACAACGATATGGCTCATCAGGCCCTTGTCGTCACCCTTGACCTCTACACCGACCGAATTGAAGCGCACGGTGACTTTCTTGTGGTTGAGTAACCTCCTGGCCATGATGCTGCTGGCCCTCAACTTGTCCCTCCGCACCAACACCGTGACGTGGCTGCCGTACTTTGTCAGGAACATAGCCTCCTCCGCCGCTGAGTCACCACCGCCAATGACCACCAGGTGCTTGTTGCGGTAAATGGGTACTGCGCCGTCACACACAGCGCAGGCCGAGATGCCGTTTTGCCAGTACTTATCCTCACCAGACAAGCCCAGCCGTCTGGCCGAGGCGCCAGTTGCCAGAATAATAGCGTCGGCCGTGTGCTCCTCCTCGGGCGACCACTCAGTCGAGTACTTAAAGGGGCGCGACGAGAGGTCCAACTTGGCGACTGTTTCGGTGACTATTTGAGTGCCGAAGCGCTCCGATTGCGCGCGCATCTTGTCCATGAGCTCCTGGCCCATGATGCCGTCGGGGAAACCGGGGTAGTTCTCGACTTCGGTTGTCGTCGTCAGCTGGCCGCCGGCGGCGACGCCATTCGCGAGGAAGCCCTCATAGAGGACGGCTAGTGTTAGTCATGTTAGCCCAGGCAAGCGTAATTCATCGTTGGGATGCGTGGGGCGGGACCGAGACTCACGCTTCAGCTCGGCGCGCGCCAGGTACACGGCCGCGGTGTGAGCGGCCGGCCCGGAGCCGATGATAACAACCTTGCTATGCATTTTTCGCTTCCCAACGGTTTGAATTTCTGTTGCTTTTGGGTAGGGCGATTTGAAGGCGGTAGCAGCAGCAGCTACAGAAAGACCAGCGGCGCTGGAGCGGAGGGTCCGTCTGAAGCCGCCCGAGGAAAACAGTTTGGCGGTTGGCGGGGTAGGAGCGGGGTGGTAATGCGATAGGCGCGCTATTTATGGGTGGATCGCGGGATTCGAGGTTGTTCTCTTGCTGAGCCGTATGCCAAACCAAAGATTCTGTCGCGTGCTGAGGGTGTGTGTTACGTACTGCAGATCTGATTGCTAAGCGCATTGAAGTTCTAGCACTTCTGGTGGAGTGATCTCTGGAATTTGGAATTTTTCGGGAATCGAGGGGTCCCTGCAAACGACATTTCAGGGGCATTTCGGTAAATATAGGGGTTAGGGTTGTTCCTTGCTTGTCAGGGGCTCCCCTGACAACACACACGAGTTGAACTCAGGGCAGTTACCATTTTCTACACTGAGGGAGACGCATGAAAGTTCTGGGTTCTTTATTCACTTCTGCTTCATAATTTCACCAATATATTCCCGAGCAGTTATTATCCCTATGTTCTGTTCATGTGGACGAGATGTTTGTTTGACTGGAGAGGCAGGACTACAAGTCGACAGTGCTTACAACCTTGGGCTTGGGCGTGCGCCTATCTTCGAGTCCTTGATCGGCGGCGAAATCTTAGGTGTATGTCTCTTTGGCATGACGCACAACTGAAGAATGACCGCCAAAAAGTAAAGACTCGACGTGGGCCTGATTCGAACAGACGCTCCCGAGGGAAATAGATTTCTAGTCTATCGCATTAGACCACTCTGCCACCACGCCTTGTTGTTTTGAGGAGATATCGGCCATAGCTGCCTACGTGGGCAGCTTCTGGTAGCTCAATTTGAGAACAAGGAAGTCGGGTCGAGATATACAAGTCCGGAATCGACAAAGTCTCCTCGAGCGTCTTCTATGTACAGTTCCCATCTGTCGTGAAACCCAAAATGACGGAACCAAAAGCAACGACAACACCCCGATCGGCAACAAATAACAACAGGTTAAAAGCCAAACAGTTGTACAGCCGCATTACAACTTGCTTTGTCCCGCCTGAGGAACTTCAACAACGACCTTACCCCACGTCCCTCTGCTGCCAAGAGCAGCGAGGGCCTCCGGAATAGATTCAAGACCAACAAACTTTTGGTCAGTAAACTCCGTACCCTTAAATTTCCCCTCGTCAATCAGCTTCACAATTCCCTCCCAGACCTTGACGACCGTCTCCTTTTCGTGGGTCGAGTACATTCCCCAGTGAATTCCGACCAAGCTGATGTTCTTGAGAAGAACCTTGTTCATAGCAACTTTTTCAATCTTCCCTGCCGCAAAGCCGACGATGAGGATGCGGCCGTTCCAAGCGGTGCACTTCGTGCTTTTGTCAACTAACCCCACAGGATCGTAGACGATATCGACACCCCTGCCCTTCGGAGTAAGCTTCTTTACTATCTCGGGCCACTTTTCATCCCGGTAGTCAACAACATGATCAGCCCCAAAGGCCTTGGCTACCTCCAGCTTGCGCTCCGTTCCAGCCGTCTGTGGCAAATATCAGCTTATATTCTCCATTTTGGGAAAATTCTTTGTGTCTTGGGAGCAGAAACTCTCTTGACTCCTGAGACAACAGAAAATGGACTGAAAGGAGAGAAAACCACTCCGATTTGCACCTACAGCAATGACGGTTGCGCCAAATGCCTTGGCAACTAACGTCACAGTCAGCACCTCGGCTTTAAAACATTGATAAATCACTCACTTTGAACCGCAGCCAGACCAACACCGCCTGCAGCAGCATGAACCAGCACGATATCACCGGCCTTCACCCAGCACGGACAACTAGCGCACCGTATGACGTCGGTGCAGTAACAAACAATCCCGCCGCCTCACGAAAGCTCCATCCCTTTGGAACAGGCAGCATCGCAACCTCCTTGGCGATGGTCTTGGTAGCGTATGCGCCCTGCGTGGCACCGAAAACCCGCGAACCGACGGGGAACTTGGGGTTCTTAGAGCCGGACGGCGTCGCCAGGACGATTCCGGCGAATTCGGCGCCCGAGATCCACGGGAATGCTGATCGTCTGTCAGTGAAATTCTAGAAGAAATAGAGATGGTAGTGGGGACCGGAATTTACGAGGCTGATGTTGATATTTCCCCTGGATTTGCAGGAGGTCAAAGAAGTTGGCTGCCGCGGCGTGGACTTCGATAAGGTACTCGTCTGACTTGGGGCTCGGGTCGGAAAGATCCGTCACCTTGAGGTCGTGAGGACCCTTATGTTGTTAGATAGGTGCGTCGAAGGTCAATGACGATAACTTACCTTGACATATTGGGCGAGCTGAATGCCTTTCATGATGAACGTAAGGTGAGAATAACACCCTAACCCTTTCTAATTGCAAGTGTGAGAAGCTTGCGAGACGAGACCTGGGAAATATGAACACAACAATATGAGGCCACACAGAATCGATGAAATGAGTTATCTACAGGAACAAATAGGAAAGTAGAGTTGGATTGGATTGCCACCGGTTTATGTTAGCCGCTTACATGAGTCCTGGTCGCGGGGTTGGTGGTTGAAGCCGAGGTACCTTGAAAATGACGCTGATTGGCTGCTCACCTTGCCAGCTCTCGGTGAATCCACGACATTCCACCGTGAGTGTCTGTGTCGCGGTTTTGGGTGCCGTTTTTGGCTAGTGTGGACCCGCCATTTTCAATAAGCTCGAGCACCCAGATACCCCTCCAATAGTTTCCCCACACATCCCGCTTCATGGATCCCAGCTTCAGCAACATTTCGCCATGGCATCAATTGCATCGAGGCCGGCGGCGGCGGTATCTCCATCGGCTGCATCTACGTCGGTATTGGCTTTATCGGCAGTTCTGTCGACGTCTACCATACTTACTTCGGTAAACTCGACAAAAGATAGCGATTCCCAGACCATACGATTTACTAAAGTGCAAGATCTCTTTAACAGAATTGATCATATTAGTGGGGATTCCCTCACTGTTATAAATATAGTATTACCCTTTTATTTCTATATAGTATACTAATTATTTAGACGTCTCTCCTAGTTATTTCACTAAAATCTAACATAAGCGAGAGAAGTAAGAGAAGTAAGGCTGTAAGTACCGCTTTCGCAATTACGACAGTAACTCTCGGATCCTTATCATTATAATCATGACTAACCTTCATAAGGAACTTCACAAACGGCCATATAACAAGTTTCTCAGGCAAATTCGCAATATAGGTTTAAAAAACAGTTAGAGAAATATTAACAGTGCTAGACGTCAAGCACAACAAGGACAAAGCAGTAAAAAGGGTGATTTAACTGGTGGCCCAGAACCTTAACAAGCTGTTAAAGGTGCCTAGCTAATACTTATTATCAAGGCGGGGTTTTCTCAGACACTGGGGCGATTACGTATAATTATATGGCAGTGGTTTTCTATATCAAACCATAAGGTTAAGATTATTCTTCTTACTAAGTTTAACAGTACTACAATCCTTTTGAAGAAGTGGGAGGAAGAGATGCTAGTCCATCCTAAAGCTACCATAACGCGACGCTTACTTCAACACCAAGAACTGGTACTTAGATAAAGCATTACCATCACCCAAGATACCATAACTAACCTGGAAACGTACAATGTCACTAGAGGTGTATTGGTACTGTCATTCCGGCTTCTTTTCCTAAGAGATCCAGGCCTTAGGGAGGGAGACTTAGTTTACAGCATTCAAGACCTGGAGACGTATGCGGCAAAGGTCTGGGCTCAAATGTAGATTAGCAGTTGTAGATTAGCAGCCAATCAAATTCGGCATAGCCGACCAATTAAAAACGGCAGCCTCGGCCGCGACACAGGAATTCCACCGTAAGTGTCTGTGTCGCGGTTTGGGATGCCGTTTTTGGCAGCTTGGACCCGCTAATTTCGGCACCCCAAAACACCCTCGATAAGTACATTTTTGGCGGGGCATTTGTACCTCTCGAAGTCTACTGCACTCACACAGTACACTGAGTGGCACAGTTGAAGCGCACGTTCCGACCGAAGTGCACCAGGGATCCAGGACTCCGGGCACCCAGTGCAGAGGAAGCAAGGATGGCAAAATTAGGTATTTAGGTCGACCATGCCGCCGTGTCTCCTACGTTGGCAGGCACAACCTCCGAGATCAACTTCGAGACCTGTTATTTATCGTGAGAGTGTGCCCAATTAGAGACGGTACAAATTTATCCAGGGAAGCAACGCTGCAGCGGAGCCCAGCCTATAAGTCTAGCTAACAAGTGCGTACAGTGCCGAGCGATCACCGGTCGGGTCCGTGAGCCAATGAGCTTGGACCTTATTCAGATTGCTCGCATCCAAGCGCAGCTTGCGGCGCTAGAGACGCCGGAAGCCCCACCGCTCACCAGCGAGGAACTTCAGCATTACTGGGATCGAGGAAACGAGCGACGTCCTATTCGACCGAGACACTCCGACAATACGAAGGTGAATATAGTTAACGGCCAACGACGATGGATCACTTTCTGCGCATCGCTGCCAAATGCACCAGCCTGGAAGCCCCCTTTTGAAAACACTGAGTTGGGACAACAGGGGTCTTGCCGAGTCATTCGCCAAGTACCTGGTGCGGAGGCCTAAAAACAGAGTCGGCGCCAAGAGTACGGTCTGCAGGTACTTAAGGGATCTGTCAGCGGTGTTTAACAAGTACAGCGGTAAGGGTCTCAAGGAGCGGGTTCAAGACTACTTCCTCATCTTCGCCAAGGTTGAAATCACACGCAAGTTCGGGCTACGGGTGGAGCCGAAGCGCAAAGAGGCCCTTAACCCCTCAGGGTTCACCTGTATTGCTCATTTCAGCTGGGTCTGGGATAGGGGGCAGTCTTGTCCTCTACCTATCTCCCAAGTGTCGACCCCTAAAAGGCGGTATGAGTGCATCTTCTGCAAGAGGAGCTTCCCTCGAAAGGGGAGGATGTGGGACTGCACAGAACGGCATCTTAAGAGACGTAGCACCGAGGTGGTACCATGTCCCATCCCAGAATGCAAGTCCAAGGGCACTGTGTTGGAGAATGAAATGCGGTTTAAGAATCACGCTAAGGTTGTCCATGGACGGGACTTACGGCCTAAGATCATCATACGGACAAGGACGGCGACGAACTCCCCCGAGAGCCTGAAATC
>Ga0247760_1001662_pt1 | contig 19611 bp, 23 predicted proteins | sample UWRJL171409R4_FD_179936 | JGI IMG/M metagenome (GOLD analysis project Ga0247760, IMG submission 179936) | Plant litter microbial communities from Arlington Agricultural Research Station in Wisconsin, United States - UWRJ-L171-409R-4 | ecosystem: Environmental > Terrestrial > Plant litter >... | reverse complement strand
GGAGGGGGCTAAACTCAGTTGGGCACCCCGTTCCGTCTGACCGACGACATGCCGACTCCAATATGCCGACGGCGACGTCAATGTCAATGCCAATGCCAACACTAAAGTTAACACCAAACATAAACATAAACGTAAACATGTCAGCTTACCCTACCCTAATAAGTAGAGTACCGAGCCCAGGTTCATTCATCAGTTAACTGTCTGTCAAAGAACACACAACTGAGCTGAGCTGAGCTGAGCTGTGCTGTGCTGTGCAGTGTACAAAGACAACAATGGGGATGCAAAAGCAGCACAGCACAGCACAGTACAGTACAGTGTAGTGTGATACACGACAGGTCAGGCCAGGTCAAGACCGGTCAGGCAGGCAGGCGGACAGGCAGACAGGCAGGGCACACTTCCATCCACACTGGGGATCAAGAAAAAAAAAAAAAACTTCATTTGCTATACCGAGTATCTACGTATGTATGTACCTCCATACCTGGCTTGATAATGAGGCCAACAGTTCCTTGCATCAGACTGCAGATATTGCTGTTACCTACTACAAACCCACCAAGCCATCTTCTCTGTCTCGACACCACCACCACCTGCCTAACCACCCTAACTTGAACACTGGATCGTGCGACTCTCCAACATGTAGGTAGGCGCCGTCTCCATCCCGAACCCACATCTTTGTCCTCCCAATAAGCTTCACGGGGGTGGCTGTGACCATCATGCTTACTTGCAGGTTACGTTTGCATCGACGCGCCGCATGTCATGGACCATAGAAAACGCCGCGTGCACCGCTTGTAGAGGCCGTCAACCTTCCCCGAACAGACAGTCATGAGCAACTCTTCGGAATTTTGATGCATCATCTAATGTATGCAGACATATATGTCCAGAAGCCAGCCTATCTTATCTTCTATTCTAAGACCCTGCCTGGCCCGTCAATGATCACGCCCTTGTATCATGAACCTCTTCCCCCTGTCCGGGCCTACCGTATTATCCACCAGGACAGACCAGCCCCGCAGCCACAATATGCATCTCGCCTTTCGGTCTACCTGTCTGACCCCAGAAGAATGACGAAGCTAGTAGCGTGATGATGCCGGTGCCCGATGCGTAAAGAAGGGGTGTCGAAGTGCTTCCGAGGGCGTGAGCCGCTTCTCGGGATTGAGAGCCAAACAGCGCTCGAGGAGATCGATAAAATGGTTAAGTTCTCTGGATTCTGCATCACTGAGGCCACTCGACGCGGCCAGGAGGCGCACACGCAGATCTCGGGTCAGCTTCACGGTCGCGAGCGTTCTTACCGTCGTCTGGGAAGGCACATGTTAGCCGAGAACATAACCCCAAAACCTGCAAATGACGTATATAATTGGAAACCAGATATGTTGGGTGTGGAGGTAGTGAGAGATTCGGATTCCTCTCGGAAGGATGATGTAGCTCGAGAGGATTGCTTCGTGCAATCAAGTTGGAAGCCGCGCCGTTAGAACGTCAGGCATGGATGGCGTGTCCAGGGTCCACCACTGCGAGGCGCGCGGCTCAAGAATCTCCGCGACCCCGTCCAGACCACTGCTTCATGCACACCGGAGTATTATCCAGGTCGGCATTACGGCCTCGAGGGTAGGATGCACGCCTGCCTGCGGCACCGAACATCCATCGCCAAGCCGTCGTCGGATAGGGGTTGCTCGGACCATGTGGTTGCGGGGAAGGCGACCGCAGCAACGCAGGCCAGGCGCTTACAAGGCCCGGAGACGACCACAGCCGAACCCGCCCCAAAAAAAGAAGCCGCGCTCTTATTATAGAAAGCCGAAACCTCCCAGACACCAGCAAACAGGGCAGCCAATGGAGAAAAGAAGAGACAGCCAGACATACCTTTCCGAGAACCTTGTCCCGTTCAACGCTTAGAAAGTTGCCGAGCTCGTCAAAATGCAAGCTTGACAATTGTCCGCGTCGGTAGAGTTTCGCGCTAAACTTGCCGCGAATCTCCATAATGTTTTTCAGCATCTGATTGTTGCTGTCTCCCGTAAATAGAATCTTTCCTGTATAGAGCTCATACAGAGTGCAGCCAATCGACCACATGTCAATGGCGTAGTCGTATGGCATGCCTAAGATAATTTCGGGCGCGCGGTAGAATCTACTGACGAGATACGGCGTAATCTCAGTCGACGCTGTGGCCGCATCCGACCTGTCTATCGCAGTGCCCAAGTCGCAAATCTTGAGTACGTTTCGACTCTCATTTACCTAAGACGCCGTCAGTGATTTCACTTAACAATGTGGCCACAGACAGACTTACCAGGATATTGTCAGGCTTTAAATCGGCGTGGATGATGCTGCATTTACGCATGTGGCCAAGCGCGAGGAAGATCTGGTAAGCATAAGCCCTCGTCGCGTTTAGGTTGATGCCGATATTGTTGCCGAACTTCTTCAGCACCTCGCGGAGGTTGAGGCTTAGGTTCTCAAAGGCCATGCACAAGTGTCCCTTGTACTCAAACGACCGCTCAAACTTGACAATGTGCTTCTTGTTGTCGGGATCTGCCGCATTGAGCTTCTGCAGAATGGCAATTTCGGTGAAGCCACCCTTGCGCAGAGCATCGTTGTTCCGCATCATCTTAACAGCAACAAGTTCCTTGGTTGTCATGTCCACGGCTCGAGCAACACCCGAGAACATACCTCGACCCAGCGCTGCGGTAATCTTGTATCGACCGTCCATGATCTCACCAGGCCTGATCTTGTAGTACCCGTCCTTGTCATCGCCATCTAGGATGCCACCCCCAGCGGCAGCACCTGTTTGTGGAGCGTCGGCAGCTTTGGACGGCGCCGAAGCATCAATTTTGTCGTCGAAATCATCCGCAAACATGTCAAAGTCATCCTCGTCGTCTTCGGTTTTCTTGGACACGGGGACCTCTTCTTCGATGCTGGTAACGATAGGCTCCACCACCGAGGGTCTGCGAACCTTACCGTGGAGATCGACGTTGCCGTACCGCAAACCGTCTCGACGTTCGTCTTCCCTCATGTCGACTGTGGGGTCGTAATCTGCGGCGGAGGGGCCATCCTCCTCGTCCGCTTTGACATCGGCGTGAGATTTAGCAAGACCCTGATCGTCAGCAAAGTCAAGGGCAGCTGGCGACAATGCAGTCTGGACTTGGGTGGGGGAGAGTGCAGGCGTGGAGGGATCATCTGAAGAGTTAGCTCGATTCTACTGAAATAACAACAAGTGGGCGACTTACTGGACCTCGGGGTGTTTGCCTCGGTCCTTTGGGGACCCGGAGTGGGATTTCTGGTAGAGGCTGGCGTAGAGGCACGACTATCGCTGCCTTGCAAGGCTTGGATCGCAGGGGCCACAGCATTGCTCCCAGAGGCTCGCTTCAGCACTTCCTCCCTTGCGCGGCGCCGTCGTTTGATTTCTGCCTCAACAGCTGCTTCCTCGTCGACAGCTGCTAAGGGATCCCAGTCCATGTCTGGCTCAGGGTTCTTCACGGCCCCTCCTCGAGACGTTCTACAGCATGTGTTAGCCTGTTGCAAACCAAAACAGGAGGGGGCACTCTAACCCGGTCTGGGAAATAGCCAGTTCCGTGAGACCTCGCTCAACCGTAGCACCTTGATCAGATTTAGTATCCTGTTTGGAAACACCAAAAGCCTCCACCGAAACAGCCCGCTTGGACATTGAGTCATTCTGTGGACGTCTCTCAACTTGGGCACTATACTTGTATTCCTCTGATGGCGGGTCTGCAGGATAACGTCCCCGATCCCGCCTTCCTCTGTCGCGACGATCGCCTGGCGAGCGACTGCGGTGGCGCGGGCGTTTGTCCGGGTAGCCAGCGGAACGATCATTGTCGTGAGCCCGGCTGCCACGGTTGTCAGAGCGGTTGTGAGCAGATGAGCGCGATGGTGGGGGGTCCCGGCCCCCGTAATGAAGTTGGCGGTCATCGCCGTTCCGGTATGACCCACGGGAGACGGGGCGGTCTAGGTCGCGACCCTGTCGGCGGTCATCCCTGGGGTTATTCTCGTAGTGAACGCGAAAATGGCGAGGGTCTCGTCTGTCGCGGTCGTCGCGAGATCGTTTCCAGCCACGCGGTGATCGGCTCCGACCGTTGAAGTCGTCGCCCAAATGTCTGGGTGGGTGGTCATCCTCGGGTGTGATCGAGTTTCTGCCTCGATGTCTGCCGGCACGGTCAACATCACCGTTATGTTCAGAGCGAGGCAGGGGAGATGCCTCTACGATTTCCCCTTCATCCGCACTGTCTATGGGAGAACCCATGGTTGTTGGTGTGAATCTCCTCTTGCCAAAGGCGGTGTCCAAATGAAGCCAAAGGCTAGGCGTTGCCTTTTTAAATTTGGCAAAGCGTCAGTAAAACCTTGTCCAAGCACAAAAGGTGAGTGGAAGCTAAAGCCGACCGTTCAGGCGCCCAAGAGTGAGGAGGGCATCCCTAGGAAAATGCGTAATCCGTTCAAAAAGACGTAACGGAGCTGGTCGTTGATGGGAATCGAAAGCGCGCTTTCTGGTGGAGCGTACCCTTGGTCATTGTTGTTGCGTCAGATCATTGGAGATGGTGGTCGCTGCTGGGACACCCCTGACGTTTCGACACAGCCTATCGGGTTATCCGGGGTTCTCCCGTTTCACCGCCCAGCCGATTATGCTTTGCTATCGGGTCACGCCTGACAGGGTCATGAATCGCGGGGCACTCGTCCCGAGGGATCAAATTTCCAACTCACCGCATATTTCCCTCGCAATCTTCACTACAACGCTACATTTCTGCGTCTACAACTGAAAAGATGGGCGGTCAAGGCAGAGACGGTAGGCATTTCTCCACCATTCTGGTAATCCGGTTACAATGCTAACCTCCGCTAGGCGGCAAGGCTAAGCCCCTCAAGGTGCGACTCGAAGCCAGAAACCCCGGGGCGCCACGCTACGAGCCCCAGATGTGACCGAGCAGAAAACTGATACTGACATATCGAATAGGCTCCGAAGAAGGACAAGAAGGATCTCGACGACGATGACAAGGCCTTCCTCGAGAAGAAGCGTGCCGGTAAGGCAGGCGGATGGAGACAGGCATCGTTTCATGACCACCATTTACGCTGACACGTCCATGGCAGATGAGAAGGCTAGAAAGGATTTGGCGGCTAAGGCCGGAGGGAAGGGCCCGTTGAACACCGGCACCCAGGGCATCAAGAAGTCTGGAAAGAAATAAAGTGCTGGACCCAGGCGTAGGTGGTTTGCTGAAGCCTAAGAAGTTTGAATGGGAAAGCGAGGCGCACTCATGCATGTGGAGCATGGTATGGATTTTATCATCGTTTCTTTGGACTAGCAGACTCTTTGCGGGCGCCCTATCGCTGGACAAATTGATCTGCTACCTTTCTCACCTTCCTGCCCACCGATACGAAGTATGTTGTCCTGGCCTTAACGTCCGTGACTTCAAGGTTGTTTCTCGGAGACTTACTACTGATAGGAGATGGGCTTGGAAACATGGAGACAACCTGTCTTTCGTGACAGAGTAGACGGCGAGCGGACTGACGGCATCAGGTTCGGTCGACCAGAATCACATGCGTATAGGCGCAGAGAGAAAGAAAGTTATGTATATACGGTGAACGTATTCCCACTTCATCGCGCATTACAATGGAATATGATGCGGTTTTTTTACACTTCGTTAGCCAGGCTCGATTAACCCCTGGCGGTGTCCTCTTCCCAACGCCACAACAATGCCGTCTAAATGCAAGACTTCCCCGAGTCAACCTATTACCATGCAGAGCCTATTTAAGAGCTGCTTGTACCTTGGATTTCCGTGAAACTTTCTTGAATCCCCAGAATTTCAGTGACCGAAATTTCTAGTTTCCAGTCCGCCCGCTCCCTGGGAGACGAGTCGCCGCCCCGGGGGCTCTACCCTCGCGGGTCTCCCTTCTGTTACTACCTCTGAAATAATCATACTGTGTCGGGTCCGGTGTCTGTGTGGGGACTGGCGGCGATGGGACTAGGTCTTCGTCAGTCTGGGGGAGGCCGCCATAGCCGCGTGGACCACCGCCAAGCATACCAGGAGCCCGGGCGCTTGCCTGCTCGAATCCTCCTAGACCACGGCTCGGGCCACCGTCCATACTCCTATCTCTTGAACTTGGTGTCCCTGGTCTTGGAACTGATACGGGCATGCCGGCCGCATGTTGCACTAGGCTGGTGTCACTGTCATTTCCGTGTGCATACATGGGACTATGGGTCCGAGCGGGACCATCGAATGGCGTTAAACTCGGCGGGGTATAGGCCGAGCTTGGATAGTTACCGAATTGTTGTGGAGGAGGCATGTAGCCCTGAGGATACGCCGTTCCAGGGCCAAAGTCGGTAGCAGGAGTGACAACTCTCCGACCAGCCCCGAAGCCCATTCCGCCCACTGGTGTCCCTGGTCGTGATCCGCTCTCAGAACCGAGACCACTGCCACCCATTGCGCCTGGGGTATCGGGCCGGACAATGTCGGAGGGTCGTCCGAAGAGTTCGCCGGCACCGTGATCAGCAGCAAACTCGTCGCGGTTTTTGTAGTACTCGAAATCAAGCCGGGATTCCGGAACCATCTCAAACCCAGGTACCCCGCCAGAGATCTTGCCAGTCTTTCCCGCAGCCATATTGTCAAGGACATACGTATCGCTGTAACCGCTGACTGACATGATATCCCCCAACGCAGCGTCGCGCCCGTCGCTCAGCCGGCCTTGGTAAATGCTGGCCAGAATGTTCTGTGCTTTGGCGTGGACCATGGGCGTGATAAGTGGCTTGTACAGCGCGGGGTGTCCGAAGCGTGCAGCCAGTCTGTCGTTCCGCAGACTCTGCTCCTTCAGGTTCAAACCTGCCTCTGGGTGGTTTGCCTTGACACTCCGCGTTGAATAGAAGTGGATCTTGTCATCGAACACCTTGGAACAGAAGATCTTGAATGCAATGATCAGGAAGGGCAGGGGCGCAACAGCATAGACTTGCATACGCGTTCCCTCTCCACGAACCCAAACAACCAAAAAAACGACGAGGCTCGAGAGGAATGTTCCAAAGAGCATGCGGTTGAACAGCACACGCCAATACATACCCCCACTCTCTGTTTTTGTCACAACGACGTAAAGCAAGAGATACTTTCTCAACGCCACGTCGATGCAGAAATACAGAGCTGCGGCTGGGAGTACCAGGGGCTGGATGGGGGCGTAACACAGCGCCACGGTGCTGTAGAAGAGGAAGTAGTTGTAGTAGCTGGCGTAGTCGAACGGAGGCGGCGCGGTGAGCTCGATTAGCTCACGTGGCGTAGGACTCGACAGTTTCCGCATGAAAAAGCCGTAGATAAGGGGCCAGAGCTGGGCCAGATCGATGGCGGCGCCAAGCTGTCGCTGAAGAAGCCAAGTTACCCAGAAGGGAGAGACGTTGCAGAGCGAGATGAAGACCGTTTGGCCAAAGTTCTCCTTCAAAATGGCCTGCCAGGCATCCAACCCGTCGTTTGTGCTCTGGACCACTCTAGACGTAAATCCCCAAATAGCACTAAATATGGAAAAAACGATCAGGTTGTTGAAAACGAAAAAGGAGTAAAGCTTCGCGACCACGTGCCGTTCGCGTCCGGTCTTGGTCTGGTCACCTGCCCTGATAGACATGCGCCGAAAGATAATCGGAAGCAGAAGGTAAATAAGGGACGTGACAGCGGGCGAGGCGATACCCTGGACGATGGACCAGAAGGTGTAGTTGCTTGCCAATGACGCCTGAAAGGCAGGCCAGACATGCCCCAAGTTGGCCAAGTTAGCAAGGAAGATTGCGATCATGGCGTTCGGGGCAATCCAGAGCAGTGTCAAGACGGCAACCCATAGGTTGTTCCAAAGCCTTCTCCTGCTGCGGGTAGCAGAAGTTAGGGGCATATTGTCCCAGATGATGTCATTGGGCCTTGGAGCAAGGGTGATCGTAGCACCTCCATGGGCCCTCTTCTTGCGGCAAGCGTAAGCGATGGCATGCGCCTCTGAGATATCCGAGTACGATGCGAATCCATAGCCCATGGTCCCTCTCTTGTCTACCCGTTGCCTAATGTCCTTAATCTCGATTTCCAACACCTTGATGCGTTGGGTGAGGTAGTCAATTGCGTCGACCTTCTGGCCGCTTGGGTAGGTCGAATATGAGGGATCCTTCTTCGATGGCAGACATACGGGCCTTGCAGGTGGCAAGTTGTTTGGATTCTTCAGGTAAATAGCCAGAACTTTCTCCAACTTGCGAACCGTCTTGCCGTGTTCGTCGATAAGCTCCGGAAGGATTTTCACGTCCCGGGCTATTGCGGTTCTCGAAAATGATGAATTGGGCGCAACACTGTCAATGATCCTGGCAATACCCTCGTCGGAGGCCATATTCTTGGGAATATCGTAGAGCTTCAGACTCATCAGTGGACGGGTCTTATTGATCAGAGAAAACTACTCACCATAAGGGTACGTGCGTGGAGACTGAGCTGGTACTCTTCGCTTTCGAAATATTCACGTCTCAGTTGAAGAACCTTCCTATAGTTCCACCAGAGTAAGCCGCAGATGATGCTAACGGACAGCCAAGCTACGACAACGGTAGCCCAATGTGCATCTCCCCAGACGTTCGAAGGTCCTATCCTGGAAAGTTCCGAGGCGTTCGGAAAGAACACGCCCTTGTTGTAGTTGACGGGGATCAAAATAGCGCAACCGAGTATTGCGAGGAGCACAAATAAGTTGCGACACATTCGAGTAAATCGCATGAATATTGTAGCATCCATCCCGACCAGCGTCACCAGATCCTTCTCCGTTGTCGACCAGAGCGGCTTAATCCAGGCAAAGATGCCCTTTCCAAGCGGCGGGGGAGCGTGCTTCTCGTCAGCATGCTTGAGTTTGGGCGCATACACAACGGTGTTGTACGGTCGAACGAAGGAGAAGCAAAGAGCAATCGCAGCCGTAATGCCCAAGGAAGAACCGAGGGCAGCGTACACCGAGCTTTGTTGAAGCTGGGAATAAGACGTTAGCGCTAACGCCTCATATCAATAGGAGCAGCACAGCGTGGACATACTTGGGATGAGAAGGGGTCTTGCAGTAGCTTCAGGAATTCACTGGTGGGATCGGGCGTGGCCCTCGGCAGCAAGATCCGAGTGGCATCCATAGTTGCTTCCGGCCTTTGTGAAACGATGCCCGCGTTGGGCAGACGGACGAGGTTGTGATCAGAAAACGGCGGTTGAAGGCTTCGGCAAGCGGATGGTAGCTGGCGCTCGAATCTGGTTCGGGTTTGGGTGGACTTGTCAGGTACGGGCCTTTTCAACGGGCAACGGAGGACAATGACACGTCCTCCTCAAAGATTCTGCTAAAGCAGGACCAAAGAACCGAAAGAATGCCCGCACGACGACCCAGCGGCAGCGCACAAAGAATGTGGGATGCCGGCGAGCGTTGGCTTCCTTGGGGAGAAGGGTCTCGGAGGAGGACGATCCCCAAACGGCGTGACGTAGGACGGAATGCCAAGGCCGTAAGTCGATGCACCCCCTGGGGATTGAAGAGGGGCGTTGGCAAACAAAGGCTACCTCGGAAGGATGCTTTGCGGAGAGTGTCGATAAAAGCTCGGATGGTGGTGATCAACGAGAGTCAAGAGGAACCGGACTGAAGCGAGTGGCAGTCGATTCCATGATTGATTTTAGGGAGTCGAGAACGAAGAGTGCAACCCGAAAGACATTTTTTAGCTCGCGGGATCTTTACAGGATCGGGACGGCAGGGGCGATGGAGGTAACCACGCGCTGACCCATCCTGGACGCCAATGTTCCCATAAAATCTCAACAGTCTCGATCCTTGAACCTCCAAAAATTTGCCCAGCCCCGCGCATCATCCGAACGAGGACCCTGACGGAGAGCGAAACTCCAGAGTCTTGGTTGCAGGCGCATCTGCTGATTGGCTATCCCCTGGGTGTGAGCCACCAGTCGAGCCGAGGAGTCGAACAGGCTAATCGCTATTTTTTACGCACTGCCACCAAGCTGCAGCATCAGCAACCACTTTGAGAGTGGTTCAAGCACCGAGGCCTCAACAGCGCCCCACTACCATCTGAATACGAGATCGTTGGAGCCAGCACCGAGGGCAAGGAATGTATATGCTATTGCACCCCTTAAGTCGGCCACCATCGCGATTCCTGTCGGCGCATGAGAGGCGGCTCCCTCATACAGGCGATCTCGAAACAATATGCTGGAGATGTCACTGCAACGCATAAAGATGGCAAATTGCAGCGAGCTTCTGGGTCATCGAAGATCCTTGAAGAAAGAATAGTGGGGGATTTGCTTCGCGCCGTTTCCGCCCCATTGGGCATTTCCTACTTGGGTCATTCATGTCTTGGCCAAGAAGTCCTTGCGTTGGTAGTTGTTTCTCGAAGGTTGCCCTATTGGCTCGTGATCCAGGAGCGCTAGCAGAAACTCCGACCACCATTTGGGAGTCGGTTTTGTTGTTTTCAAACAGAAAAATTGCCGCACACTGTCACATTTTTTCGTCGGTGATATGTCACCGTACTCCCCCAATCGAACTGGGCGCCGCCAGGTCCCATTACGGTGCAAAATGTTCCTGTCCTCCTAGACAAACTCAACACAATGGCATTGGTGTTTCCCGCCACGGCAGTGGGAGAAATGTTCAAGACGTAGCCGGTGTATTGACCACGTACAGAGGGTAAGGGGACATGGACACATGCCTGCAACGGGAAGTGGTGCCGAAAGCTACGTGTTTGAGGAAGCAAGGTCAAACCATTGGTAAAAACAAATATCGTAATCCTTTTCCAGAGCCTAAGCTGACAGAGACAGAAAACCCCCCGCCAACTGAATGTGCCCACATAAGTGTCCAGTCGTTTGTTGTATACACACGAACAAAAGGACCTAGGTTCCCAAACAGGTTGCACTCTCCAAGAGAAGTGAAGATCACGCCCAAATCCCGTTGAACGAGCTTCCCACCATTGATCGTCGTCAAAAAGCAACGCCAATAAACAGCATGCGTGTTTCAAAAAGCTCAGAGAAATTGGCCATCATCAGTAAATCCGCACGTCGATGACAACATACCTTGGATCAGACAGATCCGAGATCTGCAGCTCCCTGGCTTCTGGTTCTCCTTGCCGTCTTCCCGACAGGGGCCGGGGCCTTCTTCTCCTTCTTGGGCCGCCCGGGCTTGCGTGGAGCGGTGCCGCCGTTGGTCGTCGGAGGCTCGGCTGCCGGTTCGATGTTGGACTTCTTGTTGCTGGAATCGCCATTGGTTCCCACGTCGTCGTCTGCCTTTCTCTTCTCGCCAGTGACCGGCGAGCCACTGCCATTTTTCAGGGAGTCTTCAGCTGGGGGCTCGCTCTCAAGGGTTTCCACGCTAGCATCCCCGTTGGCTGAAGTTTCCAGGTTTGCGGCGAGCATCCTTGCGGACGCGTCCTCGGCTGCTTCAGCCTTGTCAGCCGGCGCTTCAAGCAGAGGTTTTTCGAGCATAGTTTCGGTCGGCTTCCCGGCACCGTCCACAACATCCGTCACCGGAACCGAAGGGGTAGCGGCCTCGGTGGGTTCATCGGCCGTGCTAGCCGACTTGGAGTCCTCTGGCTTTGTGTCGGCAGCGACGAGGGTTTCCTTGGGAGGCTCCGGGGCTGTTTCCTGGACCGTTTCCTGGACCGTTTCCTGGACCGACTCCTTAGGAGTTTCAGCCGGGGCACCCCCGAGCCCTTCGGGTTTGGCTGGATTAGCCGGAGGTTCAGCAACGGGCTGCTCGGGCTGCTCAGGTTCCTTGGCTGGCGGAGCTTCGGTCATTTCAACATCGTGGTTCTCCTCCGCCGGAGGATTCGCCACCAGTGGCAATGCGGCGGGTTGGTCTTGCTGAATGACTAAACATTCCCGAAGGGTCAGTTATCTCTGTTTCGGCGCTCGACGCGCCCGGAGCAGGGGCAGTTGCGATATGCACCCTCCAAGCCCATCTCGCACTCGGTCGCGCCAAGTCCCAATTCATCACGAGGCATCTTGAAACAGGCCAGCTCCAAGGCCGGTTGCCTTGTGATGGGTGCGCGACGAAGATTCTCACCTTTGTCGACCTCCCCAGCCATTGCGACAATGACGTAAGAACGCGAGGGCGCTAGGATCGATGGGATGCGAAACGCGGCAAATGGCCCGAGATCGATCGACTCGGCGCAATCAAAGTGGGGTTAGCGATCGGTATCGCTCAGGGGATTGATGGAGGCGTTTGTTGTGGTTTGCAGTTGACTATGGAGATGGGTTCAGCCAGTCGCGCCTGTAGGTGAAGGGTGAAGGGATGCGAAGCCAGACCAGCGGAGGAGGCGAGTTGGAAACATCGCATCGCACAGCTCTGGACGATGCGGTTGCACGAGCGAATCAGAGGGCGCAGCGACGGGCGGGAATTGGCAAGTTGGCCAAGCGGACCGAAGAGGCTGGAGGACGGCAGAGTGATGAGGAATGAGTACATGAGGGGGTACCAAAATTGCCGGCGTGAGGGTGTACCAGGCGCGGCCCCTCCCCAGCTGTTTGCCCACCTCCTGCCCTCCCGGAAACAGCAACGGCTTAGCTGAGCAGAGGTGATCAACTTAGCCGGGAGAGCTGTCAAGCTGTGTGTGGGGAACATGCGGTCGGGACCCCACCGCGAGGACCCGGTCTCCGATTATCTCCCATGAGCCACTAAGCAGCTCATTCGGTTTCGCTCGTTTTGGCGCCGATATCTCGGCCGGTGCACTTACGTCGGCAAAGCCGAGGAGGTTCTTAAACTCGTGGCCCTGTTGCCTACGTCCGAAAGAAACAGAAATTGAGTTTCTTCCCGAGAAGGAAAGACATATCTTCTTCCGGCATGACCAACCTGCGCAGCGATTCATTGGACGTCGGCGCAGTTGGCTCAACCAACTTGATTGACGTCTGAAAACCCAAGCGTGCAGCAATCCCGACGTGGCGGCTGAAGATCCAATTGAAACCCCATGGGTCCAAGAAGCTACTGCGAAGCGCTTGGCCCACGAGCCAGGAAACGGCGGGCAGGTTCACCAGGGCGGACGTGGGGAATAGAGAGAGAAGCATCTTGGGAGATCAACACCCTAGTCCGGGGTACCATGTTTCCCAATTGACTTTCTAGCTTTCCAAATGCTTTACTTCTTATCGCATTGTCGTCCCGTGTTCTCGGACGCGGCCGTCACATCGATCAAGATAGATTTTTCATCTTTGCCCGAAGCTAAGCGCTGAGGTTGCAGCCAAGCATGCTGGCCGGAGCGAATGCGGAAGCTGCGCAGCGGAAGCCGTTTCCTAGGCGAGCTGGCGAGCTCGGATGTGCGAACATTGTGCGGTGGTTCAAGGATTGCGTGACGGAGGCGGGGGTTTCGATGCAGGCAGCTCCGTGGCATTCCATCATCTTCCCCACACTGCGGCTCGGCAAACACATCGGGGCTAACTCGCTCGCTGCGGGAGATTGACTCTCCAGAGTCCAGTGTCATCGTCATTATCACGCCGCCCGCCTCCCGCCACGTGCTGGCACTGCCTAGGGGCGAGAAGGCGCCACCCCGCCCTGGCCGAAATGTCTTTCCCCACGCACTCACCGGGCCTGCGATCATCAGGCTGTGCCGCCTTCCCGAGACTCTTCACCGCGCAACGGCATGCCAAGAGAGAGCCAAGCTCGTGGAAGACTCTGCGGGTTGCCGAGCCTCGCGCCAAGACACAATGACCTCTTTGCCAATTCTCAACCTCATCTGGTCCTATCACAGGGGACGGTGGGCGTCTTAGCCTTTGTCCAAGCCGAGTGCAAGCCAAGGGGAATGACGCCTGGCTCAACAATTGCCACTTTGATACGGCTCTTATCGCATCCACTGCGGGGCACCCCCATCACGTCTGCCACGCCCAACCGCTTGGCTGGACAGGATGTTTGCTGCTTAGATCCCGGGATAGAGTTCTTGGATGTCTTGGCTAAACCAGAATTTGTCGGCCGACACATCGGTGAGGAGTCGTGTGGGAGAAGCTTGCCTGGGCCACTGGGGGACGCCGGTGCTGAACAGAAGTTAAAAGAAGCGCCGCCCCCCCCCCTCCATCACACCCACTCCGCTGTTCGGCGTGCCTCTACTCCAACTGTAGACAAAAGAACTGGCCCATCGAAAAGATTGGCCTTTCCAGCATCGACCTGTTCACAATTGAATCGCAAATGCACCACGGGAGGATCCACCCGCACCCGGCTTCTATTCCCTCGCCGTGAATTGGCCCATTGCCATCTGCCGCCTACCATGGCAGCCGACTTCCCTAAGCACCCATTTCTTCTCCCTGTCGACGAGGTCGCTCAGGTCCTCGGGACAGACATAGATGGGGGTTTGAGCTCAGCTCAGGTTGCTGAGCTCCAGAAGACATACCCGCCTAATGAGCTCGATGTTGGCGGGACCATTGCCTGGTATACCATCTTTATTCGCCAGCTATGTAATGCTATGATTTTGGTTCGTATCAATATTTTTTACCTGCCCTTGTCCTTATCACTCCCCTCCTTTTCCCCAAGCTAACGGACTTACATCAATGGGTAGGTTTTGTTCTTTGCCATGGCTCTCAGCTTTGGCGTCAAGGATTACATTGAAGGAGGTGTCCTTGCCGCGGTCATTGTACTGAATGTGTCCATTGGTTTTTTCCAAGAGTATGGCGCCGAGAAGAAGATGGATGCTCTTCGTGCGCTCTCTTCTCCCAGTGCCAGTGTTCTTCGAGACGGCAAGACAATCGTTATTCCCAAGTACGTCATATCACCTGTTCATACCTCCTGGGTCCCCCAATTACCCCTCCTTAGCCGACGAACCGAAGCTGACATGCGGCTCGCCTTGTTGCAGTGCCGAGGTGGTGCCCGGTGATATTGTTAATCTCAAGATGGGCGACACAGTCCCCGCCGATGTCCGTCTTTTCGACGCCATGAACCTGAACTGCGACGAGTCGATGCTTACTGGAGAATCCATCGCAGTCGAGAAACGAACGGCAAACGACATCCTCGTGCCCGGCACCGACGAGCTTGTAGTAGAGGACACGCAGGTAGGCGCTGGTGACCGTGTCAACCTTGCTTATGCCACCACCATCGTTCGCAAGGGTCGCGGACGCGGAATCGTCTATGCGACCGGCATGTCGACCGAGGTGGGCAAGATTGCTGCGTCGTCTACCAAGAAAGACCGCAAGGCTGGAAGGTCTATGAACTGGAAGAAGTACGGACCGACGCAGCCGATCAAGGGCGGTTTCCGACGCACTTATGACTTTCTGGGCAAGTTCCTAGGTTTGACTGAGGGCACCCCTCTGCAGATCAAGCTGGCTAAGCTGGCCTACTTTTTGTTTTTCTGCGCCTTGTTCCTGGCTGTTATTGTGTTTTCGGTCAACAGATGGCAGCTTCCCCTACCCATCGAGGTCATCATTTATGCCATCTCTACCGGTATTGCTATTATTCCCGAGTCGCTGGTTGCTGTCCTGACCATCACCATGGTTGTGGCGACAACCGTCATGAGAAAGGCAAACGTCGTTGTCCGGTATGTATATTTTCAGCTGTTTGTATTCACGTACCGTTCACTAACTTTATAATTACGCAGAGATCTCTCGGCTCTCGAAGCATTGGGCGGTGTCACCAACATTTGCTCCGACAAGACGGGTACCCTCACCCAGGGCGCTATGATCGTGAAGAAGGCTTGGCTTCCCCCGTCTAACATTTACACCGTCCGCGACTCGATGGACCCAAACAACCCGACCGCCGGAACCGTTACATATGCTCAGGCTGATAATGTGGCTAAGGAGACGAAGCGAGACTACGACGAGGAGCGAACAACACAAGCCATCAAGTTCGATGTACCTGACGAGAAGCCGGCACCTAAGAAACCCAAGCAGCCGGAACCCGAGGCTGAGATGACCACTGACCTCCGCATGTTCCTTCTCTCGGCAGCGTTGTGCAACCTGGCCACCGTCCGGTACGACGATGGAGAGGAGAAGTGGAAGACCACCGGAGAGCCCACCGAGATCGCCCTACAAGTCTTTGCGCACCGTTTCAGCCGCGGTAAGAAACATCTCGAGGGTCTTGGCTGGAGACAAGTTGGCGAGTTCCCTTTTGACAGCTCCATCAAGCGCATGTCAGTGGTGTATAACCCGCCCGACAACGCCGACAACAATGATACTGGCCTCCCCACGGGCGCCAGTGTTGTCTTCACCAAGGGTGCAGTTGAGCGTATCTTGGATCTCTGCTCTTTCGCCGGAATCGGCGAGGCCCAGCAAGAGATGAATGACGATCTCAAGGCCCAGATCCTGGATCAAATGACCCAATTCGCGTCTTTGGGGCAGCGTGTTCTCGCTGTCGCTTACCGGCAATGGGACGGCTTGTACACGCAGCCCACCCAGAGTGGCGGGGAGGAGGAGGTCGAGGGCAATGACGACGACTTGGCCCGCTCTCGTGTCGAGACTGGCCTGACACTTCTCGGCCTCGTTGGTATCTACGACCCGCCCCGGAGAGAGACGACTCCTGCTATCCGCGAGTGTTCCGACGCTGGAATCAAGGTTCACATGTTGACTGGCGATCACCCCGAGACTGCCAAAGCTATTGCCAAGGAAGTCGGTATTATCCCCCACAACCTCGGTATCCTGGCTCCCGGTGTTGCCAACTCGATCGTTCTCAAGGCCACCGACTTCGACAAGCTCACCGACGAGGAAATTGATGCTCTGCCGGAACTTCCCCTGGTTATTGCCCGATGCGCCCCCGAAACCAAGACACGCATGATTGAGGCTCTTCGCCGCCGCGATGCTTTCATGGCCATGACTGGCGATGGCGTCAACGACGCTCCCTCGCTGAGCCGCGCCGACGTAGGCATTGCTATGGGTTCTGGCAGCGATGTGGCCAAGTCAGCCGCCAAGATCGTCTTGACTGATGACAAGTTCAACAGTATCGTGTCGGCTATCCGTGAGGGTCGCCGCATGTTTGACAACATTCAAAAATTTGTGTTGCATCTGCTCACCAGCAATGTCGGCGAAGTTATTCTGCTGATTGCAGGCCTGGGTTTCCAAGACAAGACTGGCTTTTCCGTGTTCCCCATCTCGCCTCTCGAGATTCTGTGGATCAACATGGTCACATCGTCCTTCCCCGCCTTCGGCCTCGGCCGTGAGAAGGCCGGCAGCGATGTGATGAACAAGCCCCCCCAGGACAAGAAGCGCGGTGTATTCACCAACCAGATTTTGGTAGACATGTTTGTGTACGGTCTTCTCATGGGAACCTGCACGCTCATGACCTTTGTCATTGTCGTGTACGGCAAGTACGGTGGCGATCTCGGTGACAACTGCAACACCGCCTACTCGCCTGCGTGCACTCCCGTCTTCCGCGCCAGAGCTGCCGTCTTCGCCGAGCTGACATGGCTCATTCTCATCAGCGCGTGGGAGTTCAAGAGCATCCGCCGAAGCATGTTTTCTCTCAACCCCGACTCCAAGGCCAAGTTCCCGTTGTGGGAGTCGCTCTATGATAACAAGTTCCTCTTCTGGGCTGTTGTGATTGGCGGCCTCAGCGTGTTCCCTACTGTCTACATCCCTGGCCTAAACACCAACGTTTTCAAGCACGAGGCCATTGACTGGGAATGGGGTGTCGTGGTTGGCATGACCGTTGTTTTTGTCGCTGGCATCGAGCTCTGGAAACTCGCCAAGCGGCACTTTAGGCTCCTCGAGGACCACAAGGTCGTTAAGGGTACGTGGTCGCAGGGCGAGGAGGGAACTCGCAAGTTCGTCAAGGCTATGAGCTTCAGCAGCTTGAGGAGCTGGAAGACACGCACCAAGGACAAGGAGAACGCCGGTGCCGTGTCCAAGACGCCAACACTGTCCAAGGCGCCCACACAGTCTGGCGGTGAAAAGTCCGGGAGCGACAGCCCGGTATGAATAATTTCTTTTTCCCTGGGCGGAGAATGACTAATGTGGATTGTGACGAACCTGTTTTGTTTCCATCTGCTTGGTCATGACCATATGGGTGTTAATGGGAGAAGAGAGGCGTTGAGAGTGTGGATGAAAATTAGAATAGGTTCTTCAGTTGCTCTAACGGCCGATATACCTGCATTTGCGGTTTGGGTTGCAATTGCATTTGTTTTTCCTACTTTGCATTTGGACAGTCGTTTGATGATGATTGAGGATGGACATTCCAACTTGTGTGATGGAAGAAGGAATAGGGGGTTGAAGTCCAGAGGATGAATTGGTCTTGCGATTGGTTATTTCCGCCCTGTACGGAGGTGCCTTTCAAAAGTTTTGCGCAATGCCAAGCCAGCCACACCCCTTTAACTGAATGATCAGCAACCACACCACATCTGGTCTGGCCACGTAATCTTACCCCTCAACCCCGCTTCCACAGCTCAACAGTCAACACAACGATCAAGATGTCGCCAAATACAGATATTTCCATGCGCGTTCTGATTGTTACCCTTAAATCTCCTATTGTAGGCCTTTCTTTAGCTGATATCTTTGTACAAACCGGGGTTTCCGTTAGTACTGTCAATCGAATATACGCTAAGGCTATTGAGCGTGGGTTTGATCCGAATATACGGCCTATGATTATTAAGGATGAATGGGTCGAAGATGCTCCCCGTTCTGGCCGCTTACGAAAATATACTCCTGAAAATACTGAAAAGGTTATCGCTAAGGTTCGCAAAGATCGATACGGCTGAGAGAAATCCTGTGCTGATTTAGCCGGTGAGCTTAGTGCCGAGGGCCTCGACATCTCAGCTATTACGATCTGGAGGATCCTTAAATTAGTAGGGTTTAATAAAATAAAACCAATGAGGAAGCCTGGATTGACGAAGAAGATGAAGGAGGAACGACTGAAGTAGTGTCTTGATTATAAAGATTGGACTTTAGAGGACTGGAAATGTGTTATTTGGTTTGATGAAACTTCTGTTGTATTACTTTATCGCTGAGGAGGATATCGTATTTGGAGGAAAGCTGATAAGCGTTTTCTTAAAAGTTATATTCGTGAACGGTGGAAAGGATATTTAGAGTTTATATTTTGGGGTTATTTTTTATACGATTAAAAGGGGCCTTGTTATTGTTAGCTTCCGGAAATAAAGGCTAAAAAGGAGCAAGTTGAGAAGGATCTTGAGGAATGGAATAAAGAGCTAAAGCTGATAATGCGTAGTGAGTGGGAGTTGAATACGTTAATGGGAAGGCTTGGTTTGGTTACAAAACGAGGCAAAAAACCACAATGGCGATGGAATAAAACGAACGGTAAATTCGTACGAGAATCGAAAGGAGGAATTGACTGGTATCGCTATTAAATTAAGATCCTAATACCAAAGCTTATTCTTTTCGCCAAAAGCTGTGGGTTGAATACGCTTGTTTAGGAGGATAAGGTTGGTCCATACGTTTATTACGCTTAACAGCGTATATACGATATCCATTAGGTACGCCGACTCCTTTGGCTAGGTAATTCCCCTGATCTTAATATGATAGAGCCTTATTGGTTCTGGATGAAGAGAGAAATAACTAAAAAGGGAGCCCCAAAGAGCAGGGTTGAGGCTATTCGAGCATGGGAGTAGTGCTGGAACGAAAAGCTCACTCAAGAGCGTATTCAGGCCTGGATTGAAAGGATTATTAAGCATATACAGGAGGTAATACGCTGCGAAGGAGGTAACGAGTATCGAGAGGGCCGGAAACGAATAAGGAGCTAGGGGGGGAAATAGCCAGGGTTGTATGTAAATAACGAGGGTGG
>Ga0247760_1001660_pt1 | contig 19644 bp, 15 predicted proteins | sample UWRJL171409R4_FD_179936 | JGI IMG/M metagenome (GOLD analysis project Ga0247760, IMG submission 179936) | Plant litter microbial communities from Arlington Agricultural Research Station in Wisconsin, United States - UWRJ-L171-409R-4 | ecosystem: Environmental > Terrestrial > Plant litter >... | reverse complement strand
CGACGTCTCGCTGGGCGCCGGTCTGCCGCTACTCGGCGCTCTTTCGGGCTCGGGCCTGGAGCTCCGCGCACAGGTATTGACCGAATACTTCGACGCGCACGCGAGCGCTCTCGGCCACTCGCAAACCATGAGCCGGTGGACGCTCGGTCTGCAGGGGGCGTTCGGCGGACGCCTGCAAATCGTGCCTGATCTGCTGCTGACGGCGGAGCTGCAAGCAGCGGGGCTTTCGGGCGACACCGAGGTGGTGGTCGGCGGTCAGCCCGTTGGTAGTTCGGCGAGCTTTCGCTACCTCGGCAGCGTTGGTCTGCGTGTTCGACTGCGCTGAGCCCGCGCGCCGCTCAAGGTTTGCAGCGCCCGTTCACGCATGATTGGCTCGCGCACTGGCGATCGTCGAAGCACTCGACACACACGCTCTGATAGCAATGCGTGTTGAGCCCGTAGCCTGCGCAGTCCAGATCCCTGATGCAGGAGACGCACACGCCGAGTTCCCGACTGCACGACAAGCGCTGGCCGTCGGCCCCGCAGCTATCGTTGTTGCCATCGCAGGCCTTCGCGCAGCGCTGATTGAGCGGGTTACACGCCTCACCGAAGCCGCACTGAAATTCGTTGATGCACTGAACGCAGCGCTTGTGCTCCGGATCGCAGACTTTGGCGTCTCCCGCCAGCGCGCAATCTTTCGGGGTGCGACAAAGGATGCAGAAGGAAAAGGGAGAGCTCTTCGAACAAATCGGGGGCTCTTCGTCGTCCGGGCAGCCACCTTCACCGAGGCAGGTCGGAGGAGAGCTGCCCATGCGCCCGCCCGTGCCGGCTGCGCCCGCTTTGCCCGCGCCGCTCACGCCTGCGTTGCCGGGAGCGGCGGAGCTGCCTCCGAACCCGGCACCGCCCGCGTGGGTCGTGCCCGCGGTAGAGCCGCTGCCGGCGGTCGAAAACGTGGCGTCCGGCAAAAGCTCGAAGGTCTCCCGGCCACACCCGGGGGCTATGCCCAGCGCGCAAAACGCCGCCGCGAACGCAACTGTGCGAGCGGAACTCCGCGACGGGCGCCTCATGATACCCTGAACATACCACCTTTTTTGCGCATTTCAGCTGGCTCGCCTGCTGTTTCGGGGCTCAGGTACTATCTTCACTAAGGTGTCTAGCAGCCCAAGACTTCGTCCCGATCCGAGGCTTCGCGTCGTGCCCGCGCCGAGCCCGAGCCCGAGCGCGACCACGTCGGGCGCTGCGCCAGCTCAGCGCACCCCGAGTGACGAGGAGCTGATCGACGCCGTGCAGCGCGGCGATCACCAGGTCGCGTCGGTGATCTATGAGCGCTTGGTGGGCGTGGTCGACCATACTTTGTACCGTGTGTTCGGTCGGCGTGAAGTCGACCACGATGATTTGGTGCAGGCCGCGTTCGAGCAAATCGTGGTCACGCTTTCCCGGCGCTCGTACGCGCGAGCTTGCAGCCTGCGCACTTGGGCGTCCAGCATCGCCAGTCACGTCGGCTTCAACGCGCTGCGATCGCGCCGTCGTGAGCGTCGTGTGCTCGATCGCGAGGCGGGCATCGAGGCCGAGCCGGTCCGCGCTGGGGTGGACGTAGAAGGTGAGGCTTCCGCGCGAGCCGAGCTCGAGCGACTCAGGGTTCAACTCTCCGAGATGAAGTCGACGCACGCCGAGGCCGTGTTCCTGCACGACGTGCTGGGCCATGAACTCGCCGAGATCGCGCTGATGACACAGGTCAGTGTTTCCGCCGCGCAATCGCGGCTGGTGCGCGGTCGGCGTGAGTTGTTCCGCCGTATCGATCACGTGGCCCCGCGCCGCAAGTCGGAGCCGTCGTGAGCGGAGCTCGTATTCCGTCGCAGCCGGACGACATGCTGCGGCGTTTGGGCAGTCAAGTCGTGCCGGTCGAGGAGCCCGAGCGCGTCGCGCAACGCCGTGAGCAAGTCGTGGCGGCTCTCTCTCGTTCGATTCGGGCGACCGCCGATCGCAAACGCCGCTCGCTGCGCACGCGCTTGATTTGGGGCTTGGGCATTGCGGCCTCGCTGGCCCTCGGAATTGGCGTGGCGGCACGTACCCAGCAGCGTTCAGAGGATGCGGTCGCTGCGTTCTCGACGGTCGCGGAGGTGACGGGCGCGGTGGTGGTCACCGAGGACGGTGACAGCCGCGTGTTGCCCAGTGGCTCGCCGTTCACCTTGCGCACGCTGGGTGAAATCGAGACGGCACCCGAAGCTCGGGCGGAAATTCGCTCACAAAAGAGCACCGTTCGTCTCGGCCCAGCGACGAAGCTCACCGTGCCGCGGACCACGGCGGTGGAAGAGCGCTATCGGCTCGCGGTCGGACGAGTCGACATCTCGGTCGATAAGGATTCGCACCTCACGCGTAGTGTCGTGGTCGAGACCCCGAACGCCGAGGTCGTGGTGCACGGCACGGTGTTCGCTGTCGGCGTCGCCTCACGCAATCAGCAGACGGTGACTGACGTCAGCGTGACGCGTGGCTCGGTTTGGGTTTTGCAGCACGGCGCGCAAGTGGCGGTGCTTGGTCCAGGTCAACGTTGGTCTTCGGAAATCGCGCCCGCGCCGCCAGCGCCCGTGGTGTCGGAGAAAGTGGCAGCGCCGGCTACAGCCGACGATGCCGCGCCGCATCGTGAAGTGGCGGCGCGTGATACGCCGCCGCGCGCGTTGCCCCGCCCGACCAGCGCCGAAGCCAAGGCCAGCACCTTGGCCGAGCAGAGCCGCATGTTCCAAGAGGCGATCGACGCACGCAACCGCGGTGACGACGTGCGCGCGGCGGACCTTTTTGGCCGCTTGCTGTCTCGCTACCCGAGCTACGAAGAGGCGGAAGTTCAGCTGTTTCGTGCTCAAAAGCGCCTGGGTCGGATGACCGCCGCCGCTGCCGCCGCCAGGCGCTATTTGGCGCAGCATCCGCAAGGCTTCGCGCGCGACGAAGCGCGTGGCTTGGCGTTGAGCTCGCTACCCGCGCAGCGACGCTGAGATTGCTGCCTGTCGCTCAGGGGCGCTGGTTACTAAGTTCAACAGCACACACTTGGGTCCCGCCTCTCGTCGGACCCCGAGGAAGAACTCATGAAAGCTCTCAGGTACGGAATCGGCTTTGTGCTCGGCTTAGGCCTCGCGTTGACCGCGTCGTGCGGTGGTTCGACTGACGGCGATGGCGACTCGAGCGCAGGCAGACCGGCGACGAGTGCCGGTGCACCAGGCGCTGGCGGCGCCGGGCAGAGTCAAGCTGGCCGTTCGAGCTCCTCAGGCGGCATGAGTAATCCAGGCTTCGCTGGAGCCATGAACAATCCAGGCTGTCCCGCGTCGGCACCCGCGGATGCGACGGCCTGTACGCTTACGGGCGCGCAAGCGAGCTGTTCGTATACCGGCATGCGTTGTAGCTGCGCGCGCACCGGTGGCGGTGGCATGTTTCCAGGTGGCGCCGCCGGCACCGGCGCCGGTGGCCCGGCCGCCGCTACCCGCGAGTGGCAGTGCACCGCAACGCTGGTCTGCCCGGCGACCAAGCCGACGGCCGGCGAAGCGTGCACGCCCGCGACCGGAAATTGCCAATACGCGGGCACGGGCAGCTGCAGCTGCAGCGCCCAAACCAGCGTTTGGGCTTGTCGCGGCGGTGGCCTAGGCGGCGGCGGCGCACCCGGAGCCGGCGGCGGGTTCAACGGCAACGGTGGGCGTAATGGCGGCGGCGGTGCCTTCAACGGCGGCGGTGGTGCCTTCAATGGCGGGGCGGGCGCCCCAGGGGGCGGCGAGACCTGCCCGCCAACCAAGCCGGCGGCCGATAGCGCCTGTACCGGTACGAGCGCTTGTCCGTACACCGGCGGTGGCTGTCAGTGCGTGAGCGACAAATGGTCTTGCCTCTGACCTGAGCCGCTTGGCTCACGCGTTTTGCGCGGCAAAGTCAGCTTCTCGGAGCTGACTTTTGCCGCGCACTCGTTTTGTTCGCGCGGATGGCGGCGCTGAGCGCGGCACGCCGAAGCGCGCCGCGCTGGCCGATTACTTCGCGCTGCAGGACATGTTGCACATCAAATCACTGGGCGCGCAGCCACAGGCGCTGCGCTTGGGCTTCGGCGCGGCTGCCGGCGCTGCGGCCGCAGGCGCATCCGACGCTGCGGGAGGCTTCTTCGCGCCGCCGCCGCCCGTGTAGGGCCTCTTGACGGCGGGCGCCGCACCGGGTTTCGCGGGCGCGGGCTCTTCCGAGGCGGTGCCCGTGGCGGGTGGAGTGGCGGTGATGACCGGCGTCGGTGCGGGTGTCGGCGCTGCTGCCGGAGTCGTCGCGATCGCAACCGGCGCCGGTGCAGGTGGCGGCGGTTGCGGCTTGAGCACGATTGCGCCGGCCACGATCAACGCAGCCAGCACGACGCCGCCGCCGATGAACAGCGGAGCTTTGCTCTTGCCACCGCCGGACGGATACAAGCTCGGCTGGGCAGACGCGGCAAAGCCGCCGCCGAGCGGCGAGGCGATGCCGAGCGGCGGCGCGATACCGAGCGGCGGCGCGACGCCGATGGGCGCAGCCATCGCAGCCATCGGTGCCGCTTCGTTCTTGGTGGCTGCGGCAGTCAGCGCTTTCAGATCGATCAAGCCGGAGTCGTCGCGTGAGGCCGACGAGGTGATAGGACGTGAGGCGGGACGGCTTGCCGCCACCGGGCTCGACGCCGAAGTGAGCGCGCTGAGCGAGAACAACACCGATGATTCGTTGCGTGCGCCAGTGCTCGAACCGCCGCCGCCGAGGGCGGATGCAGCGTGACCGCCGCCGCCGCTGGCTTGTTCGGGTGCGCTGGTCAACACTTCTTCTTCGCTGCCAGCGTGCTCGATGCCGCCGAACAAATCGGCCGCGGCGCCGCGAGCGGGGCGCGCTGCGGCGCGCGGCGCTGCAGCGGGCGCGGACCAGGGCGAGGGCGTCGCGGTGGCCGCTGGCGCTGCCGCCGCGGGCGCGCTGGCTTGCGTGGCGACGTGCAACGCCTCCACGATTTCTTCCACTTCGCCGAGCGCTTTCCAATCGGCGAAGCCGTCCGCCCACAGGTAGGTTTCGGCGGTTACCTGACCGGCGTTGTAGGCCGCGACGATTTCCGACACGGCCATGTTGCGCTGATCGCCTTCACCGAAGTCGACCGAGTACTGCGAGCCGCCGCCATCCTGTTCGACCGTACCCGCGGCGTCCGGTGCTTCACCGGCGGCGGTGTACACGTTAGCCGGGGACGTTTTGCCATCAATCACGATGGTGGCTCCGCATTTACGACACCGGATCTTGGCGAGACGGTCGGTAACTTTCTCGTCTGCAATCGAATACTTAGCTTGGCACGCAGGACAGGAAATCTTCACAATCAGCCTCGCGGATGCGCTTTCTGGACTTGGGGGAGGAGTCCGGAAAGCTTGGCGCTATCGGGATCCCGGAGCGCTAGCCTAATCAATTGCTACGCGCCCGTTCAATTTTCGGTCTCGGCGGGAGCCGAGCGGGCCACTCTTTTATCATTCCTGGTGAAGATCGCTAGACCCCACGCAGTGTTCTGAACGTTCGACCCAGCTAAGTAGGGTTGCCTTTGGTGCCGGAATATTCCAAGGCGCGGGCCGCGGCCAGCACCCGCCCGAACGCACACGAATCGCCCGAGGCTCAGGCCCCCATGGCAAATAGAGCCAAATCCAGGGCATCGAGCCGCTCGGCGAGTTCCTCGTTGTCGCCGTCTTCGCGCAGGGCGAGCATCAATTCGCGCTTGGCGCCGCTCAGATCACCCGCCGAAATCAGCTCGTTCGCGCGGCTGGCGTAGCGTTTGGCTGAGGCGGTTCGACACAGCTCGTCGAGCGATTTGGCTCCCACACCCACATTGGCGACGCGCGGCACCTCGCTGCCTCCCAGGCGCAGCTGGCCCTTGGCCAGGGCCAGATCGTAGCGCGGCCGCAGCGAAGGATGTGACAGGACCCGGTACGCCTCCGCGCCTCGCTGAAACACTCGTCGCGAGACCTCGGCCGTCGGCCCGTCGTAATCGATGTGGGCGTCTGGGTGAAACGCCAAGGCGAACTCGTGGAAGGCGACCTTCACGGCGGCGTCGTCCGCGATTTCGAGCAAGCCGAGCAGCTCGTAGTAGCTGGAAGCGTCCAGGACCGCTGCCCACTCGTACAAGCGCTCGATGTCGGCTTCTTCGGAGAGCATGGGTTTACTACTGACGGGCGGCGTTCCGTTGCATCATGCGCGCGATCTCGCCCGACTCGGGCAGGGCGATCAGTCGCACTTGGGTGCTGGTCGCCCGATTGGTGGCGACGTCCTTGGCGCTCACACTGAGCATACCATTGGTGTCGAGCGAAAAGCTGACCGCGATCTGAGTCTCTCCGCGCGGGGCGGGGCTGAGGCCGCTCAGCTCGACTTCTCCGAGCAAGGTATTTTCACCGAAGCGGCTCGACTCGCCCTGGCTGATGCGCACGCGCACGAGGGTTTGGTGGTCGACCGCGGTCACGAACACGCGCGTGCGCTCACAGGGGACTTGCGTGTTGCGCTCGATCACCGTGTCGCAAAAGCCGTTGACCGTTTCTACCGCCAAAGTGAGCGGAGTCACGTCGATCAAAAGTGGCGCGGGGCGCGACGAGCGCGTGGCCGAAATCGGCTCGAAACCGCTGTAACCGGGCGGAGCGGGCGTTTGCTGCGCGCCCAGCGGCAGAGCGAGTGGCGCTGCGACGGGCGCGAACGGAGCGGTCGGCGCTGCCGGCATGCGAGCGGTGCCGAACGGCCCGGCGAGCGCGGGACGCGACGCGCGCGGGGCGCTTGGCTCGGGCGGCGCGGTCACCCGCGTGATCTCTTCGTCGGGAAGCTCTGGCAAGGGCAGCGCGTCTTCGTCGTCGAGCGCGGTCGCTCCCGGCGGCGCCGGGATGCTGTACGGATTCAGCGAGCGCGTGCTTGGCTGAATCGGTGCCGAGTCGTCCAAGAAATCGGCGTCGCCCAAGGTGAACGCGACGCTCTCTTCCCGCGTCGCTCCGACCAGCGGCAAGCTGAGCTCGTCGTTCAACGCATCGCGAGCGCTTTGCGCTTCGTGCGAGGCGCTGAGCAGCGTCGGGCCGCTGACCGCACGCGCGGCCTCAGGGCCCAGGCCCGGACCCGTCTTCACGCCCTGACGCGGCGCGAGCCCGCCGAGGGTGCTCGGCGCAGCGCTCGACAGGGCTCTGCCCAGCGCGCCGAGCGTCGACTCATGAGTCGGGCCTGCGGGACGCGAGCCGGGCTGCACCCCCGGCGTGGTCGACACGTGCGGTCGCCCGAAAAACGGCTGCGTGCTGGGGATTGCGGACGAGCTTTCGAGCCGCGTGCGCACGGGGGGCGCGGCCGTGGGCTGCGCGGTCGGCCGCTTGCGCGCTGCGTCTGGGATTTGCCCATCACTGACCTTGGGCTGGGTTTGGCGCGAAGCGGGGCTCGGGGCGGGCGGGATCGTCCCGCGGCGTTTCTCGGCGCCACTGAGGGCGGCGGCCTGAATGGCCGCGCCGATCGCCACCACTTCATCCGGATTGATGTTGGCGCGCAGCGGCTTTTTGAAAAATTCTTCCACGCGGCTGCGCACCATGGGGATGCGCGTCGAGCCGCCGACCAATAGCACTTGGTCGAAGTCATTGGCCGTCATGCGCGCGATGCCCAACGCTTCACGGCACACGTTGAAGGTCCGGTCGACGATCGGCAGGGCGAGGCGCTCGAGCTCCTGACGAGTCATCGAAAACTCGAAATCGACGCCTCGCCCGCCCAGCCCGTGGGCGATTTCGCTCACGGTGATGCGCGCTTCGGTCTCGGTCGAGAGCCGGTGTTTGACGAGCTCGGCTGCGGCTCGGAGCCGCTCGAAGATCTGCAGATCGGCGCGTGCGTCCACCCGGTGCTGCGCGACCAAGAGCTCACTCATGCACTCGGCGATCGCCAGGTCCAAATCATCGCCGCCGAGGAAAGTATTGCCCGCGGTGGCCAGCACCTCGAACACGTTGTTCGAAAGGTCGAGCAGCGTGACGTCGAAGGTGCCGCCGCCGAAATCGTACACGGCCACACGCTCCGAGCTCGCGCGGCCGTAGCCGTAGGCGAGGGCGGCCGCGGTGGGCTCATTCAAGATGCGCATCACCTCCAGCCCCGCCACGCGCCCGGCGACCTTGGTCGCCGCCCGCTGCAGATCGTTGAAATTCGCCGGCACGGTGATCACGGCGCGATCGACGCTCCTGCCCAGCGCGGCTTCGGCCACGGCCTTGGCCTTGCGCAGCACGAACGCGCTGATCTCAGGCAAGGTGTAGGTCTCGCCACGCGCTACGACCAGCGAGGCTTGGCCTGGGCCCTCGCGCATCTCGAACGGGAAGCGCGAACGCGCACGTCGCACCTCCTCCGAATCCCAGCTTCGGCCGATCAGGCGCTTGATCGAATAAATCGTGTTCGAGGCGTCGACGAGGCGACGCTCTTTGGCTGCGCGCCCGACCAGCACGTTGCCGTTCGGGTGAAATGACACGATCGACGGGATTAGCACCTGCAGTGCGTCGTCGAGCAGAGCCGATGCTTGACCGTCGCGCACGACCGAGACGACCGTGTTCGTGGTACCGAGATCGATGCCGATTACCGTAGACATTTCTATTCAGCGACCTCTGAGAGCTTCTCGAGCGCCCGGTCGTACCAAGCTTGCACCGAGCGCTCGAATGGCCACATCCATCCGTACTCGGGCCCAGTGAAGCGGCGGACGATGTGCGAGCGCAGGCTGGGCGAACGCGCGGCCTCGAGACCCAAGAGCTCGGCGGTTGCGCGCAGCGTCTCTTCGTACGCCTCCCACTCGATGCGCGCTCTGCCGTAGGCTAGGCCGAGCGGGAAGAACGGGATCAGGTACAGCCAGGTCATCAGGAAAGCACCGTAGCGGCGGCGCTGGCGCAAGTGAACTCGCTCGTGGCGGAGTAGAATCACTCGATCCACGTCGCTCATCGCGTCCCAGGTCGGCGGAACGTACAGCGTATTGCCGAGCACCGTGTGGTAGTGAGTGAGATAGCTGCGCTGACCGCCCAAAGTGACGGTCTTCAGCGCCATGTCAATCGCCCGCGACGGCCAATGGCCGTGCTTCGGCACGATACGAAACGTCGGAAACTCGCCCCGAATCGTTTCGATGAAGCGACCGGTGAGCTCCATCCGCGTGGGGCGAGGTTAGCGCGGTTCCTGGCGCTGTGCCGAGGGTAGAGAGAGAAGCGCGGGCAAGTTCACCAGCACCGCCACGGCCAGGGGAGGCGAGCGGCCGGCGGGCCAAATGAGCTCAACGGCCCAGGATGTCGCCTGGTTTTAGGGCTCGGCCGTTGATGAGGTCGAAGGCGGGGAGCTCTTTGCGGCCTTCGAGCTGAGCGCGCACGAGTTCGAAGGTGCCGTCGATGGTGCTGATCAGGACACGCTTTTGCTCGACGCTGACCAGGCCCGGCTCGCCCGCGGCGGGGGCATCACTGAGCTTCGCTTGGGCGATCTTCAACGGCTTGCCGTTCAGCAGGGTGTGAGCGCCGGGGCGCGGCGCGAGGCCGCGCACGAGGTTCAGCAGATCGCGCGCGGTTCGGCTGAAGTTGAGCGCTCCGTCCGCGCGCTCGAGCGGCGGCGCGTGGCTGCTTTGGTCGTGCTCTTGCGGGACCGCTTCGAGCTCGCCCGCCACTGCACGCGCGAGTTCTTCGCGCACCAGCTGCGCGGACGTCGCCGCCAAGCGCTCGGCCAGCTCACCCGCGGTCTCTTCATCGCCGATGGGGATCGCGCGCCGTACGTAGACCGGCCCCGTGTCGAGCCCTTCGTCCATCTGCATCAGACAGATCCCCGTCTCGTGATCGCCGTGAATGATCGACCAATTGATGGGCGCGGCGCCGCGCCAGCGCGGGAGCAGCGAGGCGTGCAGATTCATGCAGCCACGCGCGGGCGCGCCGAGCACGGCTGGCGGCAAAATACGTCCGTAGGCCATCACCAGCGCGACATCGGGCGTGCGCTCGCGCAGCCACTCATCCAAATTGCCCGTCTTCACCTTGACGGGTTGGTGAACCTCGAAGCCCAGCTCGAGCGCAGCCACCTTCACGGCGGGCGGTTGCAAATTCAAGCCGCGGCCGGCAGGCCGATCCGGTTGGCAGACCACGCCAACGACTTCAGCTACTTCGGCCAGCGCTCGCAGTGCGGGCACTGCGATGGCGGGGGTACCAAAAAACACGGCGCGCACCGGCTGCGTATACCAGATACCGCCAAGTTTGCGCGGTGCTGCGGGGCATGACTGCGCGAGCGACTCGCCGGTTTCCGGTCGCGCGCGGCTTGCCGGCCCGACCATCCAGCAACGCCCGCTGCTGCAAAAACATACCGTCCAGCTGCGAAGGCGCGCCACCGAACCGGGAGAAAAGCGCGGCTCCACTTTATGGGGCCAGGGTAGGTAATCCGAAAGGCCTAGCGTGACGTATTGGTATGGTTAGGTTCGTTGGACTGTAGAGAGACGGCGCCGTTCCAGACCCGCCCCCGCCTTGCGAAATAGGGGGTGCGTTTGGCCCGTCGCGAGTGACAAGATGGAGACTGACCATGAGTGAAAAGAAAAAGCCGTCGCCGCCTCCGCAGCCTCCGCCTCCGACCGAAGACGAGATCAAGTTCGGAGACGAGCTAGCGGTATTGCCGATCCGGAACGCCGTACTTTTCCCGGGTGCCGTCGCACCCTTCGACGTTGGGCGCGAGAAGTCCGTGGCGCTCGTCGAAGACGTGCACAACCTTTCCACGCCGGTGATCGCGATCTTCGCACAGCGGGATCCCGCGACCGACGATCCGGGCGCTGATGACCTGTACCCCGTCGGTTGTGCTGCTCGCGTGCTCAAGGCGCTCAAGCACAGCTCGGGCAACTACTCGCTGATTCTTCAGGGCCTCACCCGGATTCGGCTCGACTCGGTGACCCAGACCACGCCCTTCTTGCGTGCCAAAGTGACTCGCGTCGAGACGCCAGCCACGGAGGACGTGGAGGCCGAAGCGCTGGCGATGAGCCTGCGTGACGTCGCCAAGCAAGTCATCCAATTAATGCCGGAGCTGCCGCGTGAAGCGGGCTCGCTGATCGATTCGATCCAGGCGCCTGGTGCGCTCGCGGATCTCGTGGCCGCCAACTTGGATGCCCCGGTCGAAGAGAAAGCCCAGCTGATCGAGACGGTCGAGGTCAAGGAGCGCATCCGCAAGGTGCTGCGCCTGCTCACCCGTCAACTCGAGATCTTGAAGATGCGCGAGCGCATCAACTCCCAGATCAAAGAGGAGATGGGCAAGAACCAGCGCGAGTACGTGCTTCGCCAACAGCTCAAAGCGATCAAAGAAGAGCTGGGCGAAGACGACGGCGATCAGGGCGATCTGGACGGCCTGGAAGAGCGCGTCGCCAAGGCCAACCTGCCGAACGAAGCCGACAGCGTCGCCAAAAAGCAGCTGAAGCGCTTGCGCTCGATGCAGGTGGGCAGCGCGGAATACACCGTCGTGCGCACGTATCTGGATTGGATCTTGGACTTGCCGTGGTCCAACCAAACCGACGACAACATGGACATCGCCGAAGTGCGTCGCGTCCTGGACGAGGACCACTACGGCCTCGAAAAGGTCAAGAAGCGCATCGTCGAGTACCTGGCCGTGCGCAAGCTGAAGAAGGACAAGAAAGGTCCGATCTTGTGCCTGCTCGGCCCGCCCGGCGTCGGCAAGACATCGCTCGGCAAGAGCATTGCCCGCGCGCTCGGTCGTAAGTTCGTGCGCGTCTCCCTGGGCGGCGTGCACGACGAAGCGGCCATCCGCGGTCATCGCCGCACGTACGTCGGCGCGCTACCGGGTCAAATCATCCAAGGCATGAAGAAGTCGGGCACCATCAACCCGGTGTTCATGATGGATGAGGTCGACAAAATCGGACACGATTTCCGTGGTGATCCGAGCGCGGCCTTGCTCGAGGTGCTGGACCCCGAGCAGAACAACACGTTCGCCGATCACTACCTGGAAATCCCCTACGATCTGTCGAGCGTGATGTTCGTGGCCACCGCCAACGTGGCCGATCCGATCCCGCCGCCTTTGCGCGATCGCATGGAAATCCTGGAAATCCCAGGCTACACGCGGCGCGAAAAGCTGGCGATTGCGCGCCAACACTTGATCCCGAAGCAGCTCGAAGAGCACGGGCTCAAGCCGGATCAGCTCACCATCACGGATGAAGCCGTGGAGGAGCTGATCGAGCACTACACCCGTGAAGCAGGCGTTCGCTCCCTCGAGCGCACGGTGGCGAGCGTGATCCGCGGCGTCGCGGTCAAGGTCGCCGAAGGGGACCTGACCCCGCGCACGATCAAGAACGAGGAAGATCTGCGCGAGTTCTTGGGCGCGATCAAGTTCACGAGTGAAGTGGCCGAGCGCACGGAAGAAACCGGCGTGGCAACGGGTCTGGCCTGGACCAGCGTGGGCGGCGAAATCCTCTTCATCGAGGCGACGCGCATGTTTGGCTCGGGCAAGATGCAGCTGACCGGTCAACTCGGCGATGTCATGAAGGAAAGCGCTCACGCAGCCCTCAGCTACGTACGCACGAACGCCGAGAAATACGGCATCCCGAAGGACTTCCTCGAGAAGAGCGACGTACACATTCACATCCCGGCAGGCGGGATGCCCAAAGACGGCCCGAGTGCGGGCATCACCATGTTCACGGCCATCGTCTCCCTGCTCACGGGCATTCGGATCAGGCACGATGTCGCCATGACCGGCGAGATATCACTGCGCGGTCGGGTGCTCCCGATCGGCGGCTTGAAAGAGAAGACACTCGCCGCGCACCGCGCGGGCATCAAGCGCGTGCTTGTGCCCGAGCGTAACAAGGCGGACTTGGACGAAGTGCCGAAAGAAGTCCGCGACGAGCTCGAGTTCGTATTCGTACACAAACTCGACGAAGTGCTAGAAGCCGCGCTGGAGCGCATGCCCCAGCCCTCTCAGGCGTACCTCGACGAGGTCGCCAAGAAGGAAGCGTCTCCACAACCCAGCACGAACTGAAGCCCCAATCCGGTGACAGTCAAAGACGCCCGAGGGTAACCACCTCGGGCGTTTTTTATTTTGATGGTCACTCAATGACGCTCATGGCGTCACAGCCTTCGGCGTCGGGGTTCGGCTGGGAGAGTTGGAGAGTTCCAGAGCTGGAGCAGCGCTAAAACAAGCCCGCCGAACCTGCCGCGCTCCAGCCTGCGGCGACGACGTGCCACCGCGTTCACGCCCTTTCGGTTCGGCGCCGGTGGCAGCTGCGAGTCTTTCGACACCCCATCGTTTTGCCCTGGCTACCCCGCTAAGCCGCTTCCTGGCGGCGCCCGGGACCTGAGCCGCGCCGGCTCAGACGAGCTTGCCCGTCGTCCAGAGTTTCACTCCGCCGGCCATGCCTTCCACATTGCTGAAGAGCTTCACGTTCGCAGGCAGATCGCCCTTGATGTGTTCGGCGTTGCCGCCGCCGATGTAGAGCGTGTCGTAGTTGAAGATGGGGGCGAGCTGCTCGATCATTTCGAACACGCGGGCGGACCAGCGTTTTTTGCCGATCTCGTTTAGCTCGGCGTCGCACAGGCGCTCTTCGTAGGTCTTTTCTTTTTTCCAGGGATGGTGCCCAAGTTCCAAGTTGGGGACGAGCTGGCCGTCGACGTATAGGCCAGCGCCGAGGCCGGTGCCGAGCGTGAGCGCGAGCTCCACGCCTTTGCCGACGATCACGCCGTAGCCTTGCAGATCAGCGTCGTTCATCGCGCGCACGGGCCGCTCGACGATCGCCTCGACCTGTGCCTGAAGCGGGAAATTGAGCCAGAAGTCATTGCCCAGGTTCGGGGCGCTGAAGGTGACGCCGCGCTTCACGATCCCGGGAAAGCCGAGGGCCACGCGATCGAACGCGGGCTGCGCGGCAGCCATGGTTCTGATCACGGCTAAGAGCGCCTCGGGCGTGGCGGGCTTGGGGGTGAGGGTGCGCGCGCGCTCGTTTACCGGCTTGGCGTTGGCGTCGAGCACGATCATTTTAATGCCCGTTCCGCCGATATCGATCGCGAGGGTGCGCGCTGCGCTGCTGTCGGTGGCGTGATCGGGGCTCGTCTGAGTCTCTGGCGGCATTGGCCGACTATTACCATTAGTTGGGGGAAAACTACGGGAGAGTTGCAGCGCGTGGCACGGTCGAGCTACCGTTTTTGGCTTGGTCTCGCGATGATTTGCTGGCGTAGACGGAACTCGGTCGGATTGGCGCTCGGCTGCGCCGGGATGCTTGCGGCCTGCGCTCGGCGCGACGGCCCCGACGTTCAGCGGCGACTCGAGCCTCGAACAGAGACGCCTGCGCCGGCAGCGCAGCCAGAATCGGCTGAAAGCCGCGCCTGCGCAGAGACCCTGGCCCGGCTCGGGCGTGAACCCGCGTTACCCGGCGCAGCGGTCAACTCCGGCTTCGAGCGCGGTCATCTGCTCGGGCGCGCGCGCGCTGAGCCGATCGTGTTCATGCGCGCGCCGAATTTCGAGGCAGAGCGGGGCTCGCCTCAGGCCCGCGCGCTGCGCGCGGAATTGGCAGCGGAGGAGCGGCCCGCGTTTGCCTTCGAGCGCGTCCTCGGCAAGGTGAAGAAGAGCCCAGAGCTGGCTCGCGAAGTGTTCTTGAGCGAAGGCTACCTGTACACCGAGCGACCGGAGCTGGCGGCGCTGTTCGTGAACTACTTGGCGCTCGGGCTCTTGTTCCGCGAACCGGAGCTGCGGCTGGCGCGGGGCGCCGACGTTTGGTCGCTGAAGCGGCGCGACGCCGACTACGAGTACGTGGACGGGCCGCAGCGGGGAGAGCGCGCGCGGCTCCTGCTCTTCGATCGCGTGTTCGTGGCTGGAAAGGAGCCGGGACCGCCGCTGCACGTCGATCTGCGGTTGGCGGCGACGCAAAGCCTGAGCGACGAGATCAAGCTCGAACGCATCACGGAAAGTGGCGCTCTGGTTGCGTTGCGCTTTGGACAGGATTGGCTGCCCGCGGCCTTGAAGCGCGCCGGTAGCGCCCTGCAACTGGATTGCCAGCGCGTGCCGCTCGCCCTGCGAGAGACCGCTTCGCAAGCGCGAACGCTGGCCAAGCGGCGCGCTCATGTCACCGAGGTGCTGGCGCGCGTCGTGAAAAACCAAGTGGAGGAGGGCCTGCCCTTCGACGAGCCGAAGACCGAAGAGGGTCAACAAGACGGCCAATTGCGACCGGCCTGGCGGCGCGCGTACCTGGACGGTCGCGACCGCTACACGTTCAACGACGATAGCTACTGGGTATTCGATTCACGTGGACGTCCGCACGTGCCGCAAGTGTGTATCGATTTCGTGACGGACACGCTCGAGCGCGCCAGCGGGGCACGCTTTCGGCCGCGGGGCGAGCCGCGGCAATTCGTGCGCGGCGCGCTCGATTTCGACGCCTTCGGCTTGGACAATCGGCGCAGCGTGGAAACCTTCGTCAGCTTTGCGCGCGCGCACCCGGAGTGGTTCGAGTTCAGCCAGACCGCGCCGGAAGAGCGCGTGCCATTCCGCGAGCGCGCCGCGTTTTTTCGCGATATTTACGCGCACCGCGACGAATATCGGCCATTCGACATCGTGACCGTGTTCGGTCTGCGCAGCGACGGAAAGCTACACCACCACTCGTTCTTCGTCGCCGATCGCGATCCGGTCACGGGCATGCCGATCGCGGTGGTGGCCAATGCCGGCAGGCCTCGTGTGCGCAGCTGGGAAAACGAGCTGCAGAACGCCCCGCAGCGCGGCATTTGGGCGCACATTCGGCCTAAATTGCCGTGGCTCGAGGCCACGGTGGCGCCTTCTGCCGGCATCAGCGCCAAAGACGACCGGCCCCCGACCGGCGAGACGGGCTAGGGCGCCGGACCGGCTCTAACCGCTTGACCGGGCAAGGGGAGTCGCGCGACTGTCCGCCCTGAAAATCGGAGGCCCTGGTGACTTTGGAACGCGAAAAATCCCCTGTTCGTATCAGCTTGCTCGGTTGCGGAACCGTGGGCGGCGGGGTGCTGCGGCTGCTCGAGGAAAATAAGAGCTTTTTGGCTCTGCGCGCCGGCGGTGACATCGAAGTCACGCACGTGCTGGTGAAGAGCCCGAACAAGCCGCGCGTCCCCGAGTGCAAGAAAGAGTGGATCACCACCGATCCGGACGTGATCTTCAACGATCCGCGAGTCGACGTAGTGGTCGAAGTGATGGGCGGCGAGCACCCGGCTTACGACTATATCGAGCGCGCGATCGCGGCCGGCAAGGGCGTGGTCACCGCCAACAAACTCTTGATCGCCAAGCACGGTCCGGAGCTCGTGCGTAAGGCCATCAGCAGCCGCGTCGATCTGGCGTTCGAAGCCTCGGTCGGCGGCGGGATCCCGATCATTCGCACGCTGCGCGAAGCGCTCGCGAGCGACTCGGTGGCGAGCGTGCACGGCATCCTAAACGGCACCTGCAACTACATCCTGACCCGCATGCGCGAGGGCATGAGCTTCGCCGTCGCGCTCAAACAAGCTCAAGAACTCGGCTACGCCGAGGCCGATCCGACGCTCGACGTGGGCGGGCACGACGCAGCCCAAAAGCTGGTGGTGATGGCCATGCTGGCCTTCGGCGCCAGCGTGAACGCCGCCGACATCATGGTCGAAGGCATCAGCGAAATCGAAGAGGTCGATCTGCAGTTTGCCGATCGCTTCGGCTACCGGATCAAGCATTTGGGCATCGGCTACGACCGCGGTGAGCGGGTGGAGCTGCGCGTGCACCCGGCTTTGGTCGGCAAAAATAGCGTGCTCGCGAATGTGGATGGTGTGCTCAACGGCGTGTTCGTCGAGGGCCGTGCGCTCGGACCGTGCCTGTTGGTCGGACGCGGCGCGGGCGACATGCCGACGGCGGTGAGCGTCGTGGCTGACATCGTCGATGTGGCGCGGTCGCGCATCGAGGGCCAGCCGGGGCTGACCACGCGCGGCATCCAGCTCAAAGAGCGCGCGGTGATGCCGATCGAAGAAGTCGAGACGCGCTACTACTTGCGCTTCGCGGTTGGCGATCACCCGGGCGTGCTCGGCCACATTGCTTCTGCGCTCGGCGCCGAAGGCGTCAGCATCGAGCAAATGGTGCAAGAAGGCCGCGCGCTCGAGGCCGACGGCGCGGTGCCCGTGTGCATCATCACCCATCGCTGTGCGAGGGTGCGGTGCGCCGCGCCGTGAAAGCGATCCAGAGCAAAGCGTTCCTCAAAGGCACGCCGCGCCTCCTACGCATCGAGGACGTCTGACGGAAGCCATGCGCGGTCCGCGAGATCCTGCCGCGCCTTTGGGCGTCTTCGATTCAGGGCTGGGCGGGCTAACCGTCGCCCGCGCGCTTTTGCAAGCGCTGCCCCACGAGCGCATCATCTATTTGGGTGATACGGCGCGCGTGCCGTACGGCACCCGCTCGGCCCAAACCGTGGTGCGCTATGCCCGCGGCTGCGCTCAGCTCTTGATCGAGCGCGGCGTCAAAGGCGTCGTGATCGCGTGCAACACGGTGAGCGCGGTTGCGATCGACATCTTACGCGCTGAGTTCGATTTACCGATCATTGGCGTGATCGAGCCAGGCGCGCGGGCTGCGCTCCTGGCGGTCAGTGCGCTGCCGAAATCGAGCACGAAAACGCCGAAAATCGGTGTGCTTGGCACGACGGGCATGGTCGCCTCTGGCGCCTATCCTCGCGCTGTGGGCCAGCTCTCCACGCGCTATGAGGTGGTCGCGCTACCCGCGCCGCTGCTCGTCCCGCTCACCGAAGAAGGCTGGATCGAGGGCGAAGTGCCGCGCTTGGTCGTGCGTCGCTATGTGGAGCCGCTGATCGCCGCGGGTGCGTCGGTGATCGTGCTTGGCTGCACGCATTTCCCGCTACTCAAGGGCTTGATCGCCGAAGCTGCGGAAGAGTTCGCTGGCTACCCGGTGCCAATCGTCGATAGCGCCGAGGCCACTGCGGCCGTCGTGGCCGAGTGGATCGCGGACGAACGCTTGGCAAAGACGTCGAGTGAGCGCGTGCCGGATCGTCAGTTGGAGCTACTCGTCACTGATTTGCCCGCGAGTTTCTCGGTCGTCGCTGGGCGGTTCTTGGGCGGCGACGCGAGTCAGGCGACGCAAGTCGATTTGGTCGCTCGTTAGGCGTGTTTCCGCGAGCTCCCCTCGGTTGGATTCGCTGCCCGCGGTAATCGCGTTCGCGCGCTAAACGACGCTGAAATGGTGCGTCTTGCGCACCAGGGTGGTCCCGTCCCATCGCGCAGGCTATCGTCACGACATGACCCAGTTGGCGCCGCGCCACAGTCACTCCTTCGCCGACTACCTCGCGACTGAAGAGATCTCTGGGGTCCGACACGAGTTTTATGCCGGTGAGATCTACGCCATGCCCGGCGGAACCCCGAGCACGCAGCGATGGCGGCGGCGATCACGGCTTCATTGGTCCGTCAGCTCGAGGGGACGGGCTGTCGCGCGTACAGCTCAGACTTACGGGTGCGCGTGCTCGCGACGGGGCTCGCGACGTATCCGGATGTGACGGTGGTCTGCGGTCCTTCCGCGCGAGATCCGGAAAGCCCGACTCACGTAACCAATCCGAGGCTCATTGTCGAGGTCCTGAGTCCGGGCACCGAAGACTACGACCGCGGTGAGAAGCTCGAGCACTACAAGCAGGTTTCGAGCTTGAGTGAGATTGTGCTCGTCGACCATCGCAGTGAGCTGGTGGAGCTGTGGACTCGTAACGGCACTGCTTGGCGTTACACGCGCTTCAGTGCGGGAGAGCAAGTGCCACTTGGCGCCATCTCATGCACGCTCGCGGTCGATGACATCTACCGCGCGGCCCGCGAAGCGTAGTCGAGGTCCAGCATCTGGCGACGCGATATCTAGAGCTGCTCGTGACTAATTGACCCGAAGGCGTTCGGGTTTACCCCGGGCTTCTGGGTCGTGGCCAGCCGCTTTGGGCGATGGACTGGCGCTCGTCATGCTGAGCCAATAGGGGTCCGATTTTCGAGGAAGTAGCCCTCGAAAATCGGACCTCTCGAGCACTTTTCAATGCTCGTTTGTTTTGGCCGCAGACCTATTTACGGGCAGGTCGCAACCCATTCGGCCGTCGCGTTGGCGATGGTGGGGTAACCCGCTTTAGTGAACGGCGTGCTGAGGGTGAAGGTGTAGGGGGCAATCGTCGGCGCCGCGCCCGTGATTGTGAGTGAGTCTAGCCACACGGCGGTGGTGGCCGGCGTGCCCATTCCATTAATGACGACAATGCCGATATCCGTGATCGCGAGCCCATCGAACGCCACTTGCGTACCGTTGGCGCAATACGCCGTGGTAGCGGGGACAGGGGGGGTAGCGCTGGGGTTGCCCAGCAGCGAGCTGACGTTGAGCGTGGCGGTTGCGAACCCCGCCGTGAAATTAGTCGCTGGGATGAAGCTGCCATACGACGTGCAGCTCTGCGTGCCGATAGTGCCAGTGACATAGTACTGCAGGTTGGTCGCAGAGCCGACCGGTCCGACATAGACAATGCTGCTAATCGTAGCCGCAGTCAGGTTCGAAGTGACGCCCGTGCCGAAGCTGAGATTGTAGCCAGACTGGACGGTCGTCGTGGGAGTACTAGCAGCGACAAACGGTGCAGTTAACTTCGTGCACCCCGTCGCCAACGGGGCTGATCCACCAGTGCCGCCCGCGCCCGCCGCTGCGCCGGCAGTGCCGCCCGCGCCCGCCGCTGCGCCGGCAGTGCCGCCCGCGCCCGCCGCTGCG
>Ga0247760_1001658_pt1 | contig 19657 bp, 1 predicted proteins | sample UWRJL171409R4_FD_179936 | JGI IMG/M metagenome (GOLD analysis project Ga0247760, IMG submission 179936) | Plant litter microbial communities from Arlington Agricultural Research Station in Wisconsin, United States - UWRJ-L171-409R-4 | ecosystem: Environmental > Terrestrial > Plant litter >... | reverse complement strand
TTTTTCACTTTAAACCTGAATATCTCCTTTTACTGAACCCTAACCCTGAAAATAGAGTGAAAATCGGACTCTACATCACGTGATGCATATTAAAACGTATCATTTGATTATGTAAGCTAATAATTAATAATTATTAAATTATTACTCCAATTTACTCAGTTAGGCTAAAAAAACCTTTAGTTTTCCACAGATAGAAATAGAAATAGTGTAGTGGTAAACAGCGTAATATAAATTAAAGAGGTTCCCAGTTCGAATTGCATTTGTGAAAGTGAAAAAAAACATTGTAAACTGTAAATTGTAAAATAAAGCCTGTAAACCCTGTAGAATAATGTCTGTAAACTTTATAGAAGAGAGCCTGTAAACCTTATAAAAGAAAGCCTATAAACTCTGTAAAATAAAATCTTTAAATCTTAAAAAATAAAGCATTAAAAAGTAAGATTTATTTTTAATTACTCTTTTATCTCTTTAAATAGATGTATTAGCCTCCGGACAGGTTTCTGTCGCTTTGTTCGCTATACTTATTTAAATAAGCTTAATACCCTACGCCAAAATTGCCAGGAGTGAAAGTGAGGAATGGAGCGCCCCGTAGTGTAGCGAAGGGCCGTCGCGTAATGACGAACGAAGCGACGCCAGCAATTTTAACCTTATGTTTAAAGATAAAGAAGTAAAGTAGATATAGCTTTTTATAAAAGAATAGTAATATCTTTATCTTTTTATTAAAAGGAATAGAATTTATATTATTAAGCCTTTATAACTGTATAGTTATATTGAAAATAAGAATGTTAAGTGCTTTTATAAATATATATATAATTATATTACATTCTAACCTACAGTTTAGGAGATCTATGTGACGACCCTGCAGGCCGTCACTTGGGCCGGGGCGGCCTGACAAATCCCCCGCAGAAGGAACAGTGTAGAAAGGCAGTACGCACAGTACTGCGTATTGGGCCAGGGGTGTAAAGACCCGAAGCCCCTACGACCAATCGTTATTTGCTCACTCTGATCTCACCAAAACCTAATAATTAAGGTGAGCAACCCTAAAAGGTGATCACTCTGCTCACTGCCTCTTAACGAGAGTATAGTGATTAAGGTATAAGGTACCTCTTAGTTAGTTAGTATAGATAGTTATAATTATACCTATAACTATTATAAGGGACTTTAGTTCCTTACACTAATATTTAATTATTCATTTATATCCTACTGTTCAGACTTACCTTTATGTATTATAGTGATAGTAACTTACAGTGACATTAAACCCCCGTCTAGGAATGTTAGCTTAATAAGCTGTTTTTAAAACGTCTCTTACTTATTAACATCCTATTATACGTTCTGTCTTAACCCGCACCAGTCTTTTTAAGGCCTGTATTAAGTGTAGGTTATAATATAATATTAGCGTTAAAGTTCTAAATGCTGTTTATTAAACTCCTAGACATTACCCTTCTTTTATTAATATATTAACCTTTAGAAAAGGTAAGGAGATTAAGGAGGTGTAAGTTTAGCCTTAACTCCTTACTATTAATAAGTTAATTACACACCTTAAAGATTTAAACTTTAATTAGTAGGGACTGGTTAAGGAACTTAATGAAGCCTTCCCTAGAGATATTAAAAGTCGTATTAGTCTTATTAAGAAACTCTAAGCTTAACTTAATGCTGTTAAGCTAGAGAATAATAACTTTAAGGGCTTATAAAAGAAATAAGTAAAGCTCCCTCTACCCTTACGCTTTAAGGGAGACTTTACGTAATTAGAGTCTTAGATAACCTAACTTTAAAGTTATATCACCTATTACGATAAGTAGTTTTTTAAAGAAGAAGGAAAGGTTAAGTTTACTAGAGCTTTATTAGACAGAGTAGCTACTTATTAGTATAAACCTTATATAAAGATAATTAATAACCTTTCTGTAAATAGAGCGTATAAGGAGGCCCCTGAGACTTAGGCTCTTTTTAACGACTTTAACGTATTTATTAACTAACTCTAGACTAAGTTTAAAGAACTAGACGCCCCCTAGCAGGCTAAGTAACACCTTATAACTTTAAGGCAGATATCTTTAATCCTTAAGTTCTTTACACGTTTTAAACTAAAAGTAGTAAAGATTAAACTTAGCTAAAAGGCCTTAGTAATACTGTTCTGGAGTAGCCTAAAGGAATATGTTATTAGAGACCTTTATTAAGAAGACTGATTAGACCGCTTATAAGAACTGGTTAAAATGGCTATTAAGGCTGATAATTAGTATTATAATCACTATTATTAGAAGAACTTTTAGAAAGATTAAGTCCCTTAGTTAAGTAAATTAAAGAAGGGGAACTAGTTAACCGTGATAGGTTATTATCTTAGGTTAATAGATATTAGTATAATGAACTGCCAGAATTAACCTAACTGTGATAAGCCTTAGTGATAATAGTAATAGAAGTAACTTAGGGATTTGTTATAGGTTTAATACTTTAACTGTGATAAGAAAGGATATATAGTATAATAATGCCCGTTATTAAAGTAAGTTAGTTAAAGACCTATCTTAAAAGGAGGAAAGTATATTAGGTTTAACTTAAGAGATGTTTATATTAAGATAATAGGTAATAAAGAGGATTACACTTAGATAGATAAGTGTAACTTAAAAGATAAGGAAGAAGAAGAGGAACCTTAAGATGTAGTGTATCTAGTCCTTAAGGGTGTCTTAAAAGAGTTAGCTATAGAGGTGTAGGTTATAGAAGACTGACTTTAAGGTAGAAACTTAAAACTATTAAAAGTATAGGTTATAGAAGACTGACTTTAAGAAGAGATGTTCTGGTTAGCTGTTATAAGCCTTAAAAACCTTACCCTGTAAATTTAGGAATTAAGGAAATCTAAGAAGGACCTTAACTTAAAAATTACTAAGATAGCAGAAAGAGTTAAAGAACTAGCCCTTTAGGCCACTTAAACAGTAAAGTAAGCTTTAAAAGGTGAAAAAAAGTAAGTTAAGAGAATTAAATTAGAGAAACAGAAGTTCTTTTTAACAGTACCCCTTAAGACTTTTAAATACTTTAAGCACACTAAGTGGATCAGTACCCTTACCTCCTTAGAAGAAGGATAGTTTAGATAGCTGCCTTATATTAAAGCTGGTGTACTTTAGACTGGTACTTTAAAGGTCTTACGAGAAGGTATAAAGTAAATATATTAGTAAAGAGTTTAAGAGCTAAAAGGAAAATATTAAGAGTTAGTGGATAAAGTGGAGGACTTACAGGTTAAAAGTTTTACTATAATGTTTAAAGATAAAGTAGTGGAATTTAAGTTATAACTTTATAATAAAGTCCGCTTTACTAATTAACTTAAGTATTAACTTATTAAGGAAGGCCATTTTATGGAAGAATAAGTTAGGTTATTATTATTTGAGTTTTAAGAAGAGGTTTAGGAGAAATAACATATATAGAGGTAAGTGGAAGAAGAAAAAGAATAAGGTGCCACTTCCCCTGTTCCGTACTCTACTATTATAACACCTATAGTTAACGTTGATTACCTTAGTTATAAGGATATATTATGGATTAACTGTATATATAATAATTGCACTTTTAACTAGTATTATAAACTTAAGGCCCTTTATAACCACTTCCCTAACGTATAAAGATAAGATTACGCCGTGTTGAAAAGCAAAAGGGGTCAAGGCATTGGAAAGCAGAGTGTGTTGAAGGTGATTCTTTATTTCTATCTTCGAGAGTGGAAGCCGTGTTATTATAGCCGTGAGGGTGGCCAGTGCACAGAGTGCATTGGCCACACTCGCTTCTGCGAAGCGAGGTTGGCTGACTGAATACGAGGTTGGCAGTGGAGTCTGGCGTTCTTGGCTGTGCAGATCCACGGATGCAGCCGCGGAGCGGCTGCGTGGATCCAGCCACACTGTTCTAACCACACTGGCCGGGTTAGGGTTGTAAAAACCCAACACGCCGTTATAAAAGTGGAGTTAGAACCAGCTTACTATTAAGTTTCCTACTCCCTAATAAGGGAATCTGGTAATAAGTGGAAGGTTACTGTAGTTAATTAAGCCCCCGTTACGTGCTGGTAAGGAGGGGTATTTAATAACTGCCTAGTTGTGATATGTTTACTATATTTTAACGGAAAAGTTAAGGAATGGTAAAAGTGGGAAGATTATTAACGGATTTAAGAGTAAAAAGATATTATTGTGATTTAAGCCTGTAAAGTGTATTATTGACTTATTAAGGACTTTAAGAACATTATACTATTTAAAGTCGACTAGACGTTAAGGCGTAAGAACTTAAGAAAGGTTAACTGCTAAGTTTATTAAAGCTGCTTATTTTTCCAGAAGGAATTGGGAAAAGGTTATAAGCCCTTTAAAAGGGCCGGAAACTAGTAGTTTGCTGGTTAGTAAAAACCTTAAGAAGAAGGAGAGGTATTTAAAGGTTAGGTTAGATAAGACCTTAAAGATAAATGGTTACTATAACTTAAATATTAAAAAAGTATAAGCATTATTCTATTAGTGTTAATATAATAGATGGAAAAGGGAGGTTATTTAAGGTAAAAGCAGTGATTAATAGCGGGAGTGTTTTTAACCTAGTGTACCCCTTATTAGTTAACTGAAGGAAACTTCTTAATAAAGAGTATAAAGAGGTTATTTCTATTTAAAATGGAGAAGGAGGCCTGTATTAATATAATAACAGTAAGGTCACCTACCACTTACCACTTTTAATTAAAGTGGACGGGGATAAATAATAAGTGGACTTTAACGTTACATTAGTTACAGGTTATGATATAATTCTAAGTATAATCCTGTGATTAACTAAAGGAGTAGCTACCTTGCCTTCGGCAAGTCCCCTAATTGTGATTACCGTTTAAAGAAAGTTAAGAAAGCTTTAAACCGCTTTAAAGATATATAAAGTACTTAAAAGTATACTAAACCCTTAAAACTAAGCACAGTTTAAGTCAGGTTTATAAAGACAGTTAAAGGATTAAAGAGTCTACCGTATTACTTAAGTGATAACTTAAAAGGTGGAGAAAAGTAAAGAGCCAACCTACAGATAAGTGAAAAAGTCGATTTATTTAAGGTACCTGTAAAGTACAGGAAGTTTACCCTGTTTAGAAAAAAGATACTGTGATTACCAGACTATAGATTATAAGACTATAAGATTAAGTTAAAGCTGGGAGTGAAGCTCCGTAACTTCCAGCCCTACCACTTGAATCCCCAGCAGGTTAAGGCCCTGTAGGAGTATGTTAATAAAAACTTAAAAAACAGGTTTATTATAAAGTCCTAATCCCTAGCAAGGTACCTAATACTATTTATCTTAAGGAAGGGAGACGGTAAGTTACGTATGGTTATTAATTATTAAATATTAAATAAGGATATAATTAAGAATCGTTACCTATTACCACTTATTATAGAAATATAAGAACGGATTATTAAAGTAAACTAGTTCTTTAATCTCAACTTCCTTATAGGGTTTAACCACATTAGAGTAAAGGAAGAGGATAAGTATAAAACAGCTTTTTAAACTTATAACAGGTATTACCAGTACTGTATTATACTAATAGGATTAATAAATACCCCTGCGACTTTTTAAAGCCTCATTAATAGCGTTCTTTACCCCTTCCTTAATAAGTTTATCTTTATATATTTAAACGACATCTTAATTTATTCTAAAACTTTAAAAAAATATTAAAAATATATATAATAAGTTTTAACAGCTTTTAAAAAAGTGAAACTGATAATAAATTTAAAGAAGAGCCACTTCCACATTTAAGAACTAAACTATTTAAGGTTTAAAGTAACCCTTAAAAAGCTTAAAATGTAACTAGAGAAGATAAAAGTAGTTAGGGACTGGCCTATTTTAAAGAACTAAAAATAATTATAAACCTTTATTAGCTTTATAAACTTTTATCGCTATTTTATCAGGTACTTTATAAAAATCGTAAGACCACTTTACGAACTTACAGGTAAGGGAAAGCCGTTTAAGTGGATTAATAAATAGCAGAAGGTGTTTAAAGACCTTAAGCACACCTTTATTATAACACCAGTTTTAACCCTCCCTGATTTCTTAAAGCCTTTTTAAGTCAAGACTGACTTTTTAGAGTTCGTAATTAGTGGAGAACTTAGTTAAATCCAGGATAATAGGAAACACTACCCAGTTACCTTCTTATTAAAAGGAATCCACAGCCTAGCCTTATAATACCTAATTTATAATAAGGAATTAATAGTGATTATTTAGTATTTTACTAAGTAAGCACTGTATTTAAACGGTATAAAAAAGCCAGTTTAAGTCTTTTCAGATTATAATAACCTTTAATACTTCCTAATAAAGGAACTTAACCTATAATAAGTATAATAAGCAGAATTAATAACCCCATTCCACTTTTAAATTTACCATATTAAAGGAAAAGATAATAGGTAAGTTAATGTTTTTAACTGGAGATAGGATTATAAGGATGCTAATTTAATTTTAATCCCTATTACCATATTTAATAAAGCTAAAAACAGCATATTAAAGTATACGTTATAAGTGTTAAATGACTAGATATTAGAATAAATTATTAAAGTCTATATAAACTTATAAACAGAGTATAATATCTATTAGTAATAACAGGACTTTTAAGTAAGAAGGTTAATAGAAGGCACTTATAAGTATAAGTGCCCTTTAGGAGACTTTTTAAGGTATATATAAGACTATGGGAAGGAGTGCCTAATATATCTAAACTATAACGAAACTGGTTATTAGCTGGAATAGCTATTAAAAGGTGTAAACAGTGTGCCTAAACTAAGAGTAAGGCTTTAGTATTAAGAGAAACTGTACGTTTACGACCTAGATAAATAGAAAGAGTATATTTAGTAGGTTTATAAATCTTAACTTAGAGGATATATAAGTTAAGTTAAAACTTTTATATAAGCTTAATAAGCATATACCTTCCTAGGAATAAAGAAGTTAATTAAGGAAGTGGTTAATAACTGTAACATCTGCCACTGGAAGCAGAATTAACGTTATAAGCCTTATAGGCTTCTTAAACCACTCCCTATACCACAGGTGTTATAAAGTTTAATTTTACTTAATTTTATTACTAGGATCTTAAAGTCTAGGGACCCTGTTATAAAAGTCACTTATAACCAGATCCTTATGGTGGTTAACAGATTAATAAAATAGGCCTACTTTTTACTAACCTTAAAGAATATAATAATAAAGTAACTTATTTATATCTTTAAGAAAAAGGTAGTTTTATAACACTTTTAATTAAATAACATCGTTATAGATCGAGATAAGCTGATTATATTAAAGTTCTGGTAAGGACTAATGTAAAGAATAGGTGTAAAGAGTAAACTTTTAATAACATTCCACCTATAAACAGACAGCTAAATAAAGTAAGTTAACTAGATACTTATAACGTATCTTTAAGCTTATATTAACTTTAAATAAGATAATTAACTTAAGTTATTACTAACAGTATAAATAACTTATAATATAATACCAGTTAAGTTAATAAGTGTGTCACCATTCTTCACTAATTATAATAAGGAGCCTAAGCTCTATTAAGGCCCGCCTATTAGCACCCCCTAAGCCGTAATCCGTGTAGACTAAATGTAAGAACTGCATAACCACTTATAAGCCAAACTTAAGTTTATATGTGAATAAATAAAGAAGTTTACTAATAAATATTAAACTAAGTAACTAATGCTTAAGAAAGGACTTTATTATAATAGTGAATAAGTTAAGGGACTAACTTTTCAGAAGGGGGACTATATTTACCTTTTTTCATAAAACTTACATTTGAAACGATTTAATAAGAAGCTTAACTTTAAAAGGTACAGACTGTTCCAGATTAAGAAAAAGGTTACTACCTTTAATTATAAATTAGACTTACCTATTAGTATAAAAGTGTAAATTAAGGTTTTTCATATCTCACTTTTAAAACCTGCCTTAAAGGGAGTTCCTTTAGAAAAGAAGATTAAAGTTAACGTTAATAAAGATAAGTATAACGTTAAGGAAGTTATAGATTTATAAAAGGGAAAGAACACGTTTAAGTATCTTATTAAGTAATTAGATTACAGCCCTGAAAGTAACTTATAGGAACTAGTTAAAAACCTTAAGTGTTTAGATTTAATTATAGAGTTCCACTAAAAGAATCTTAACAGATTAAAACTAACGATAAAAACTAAGAATAAGATAAGATCTAACATTTAAATTACTATACTAAAGAGTAAGACCACTATGGGACCTAGAGCCTAAGAAGCGGTAGGAAACTCCTTAGTAGGTATGGAAGGACATTTATCAGAAGCCTTAACCAGGGTTATAAGGACTTTAAACCTAATAAGGAGGCTAGGCCTCCTTTAGAGTTCCCGGCACGTTCTGTATGAAAATAAGTACTGTTAAAAAAAAAAGTTAATAAAAAGAGAATAAGTAGGTGCGTTACCGCTGTGTTAGGAAAAGCCGTTTTCGTTTATTAAAAGAAAAGAGTAACGGATTAAGTTAAGAAGAAGTTACCGGCTGTGGCGACCCCTTAGAAAGAGGACCACGTGCTAACTCCGCTAGGAAACCTCCCTAGTTAAACTTAGGAACTGGTACAGTTACCTCCTGCGCTAAACGCTCCTCTTTGGTAATAATCTCCAACTTATGGCTGAAAAGCTCGTTAGTATAAGCGGTTAAGGACTTCTACTGGTCCTTAATGTGAAGGAGCTTTGTAAAAGTGTTACGTTCCTTGGAGTTAAGATGATACTTTTCGTCTAGAACCTGGTGGAGGACAGATAGGTCGTTTCTGTAAACGTTATAAAACAAGTATACAGTCTTACCAGCTGCCATATAGTGGCCACACGACTTACTCTTACTAGCTACTTTATAGTCGGCCAGTTCTAAGCGTTAATAATAACTGCACTTTACAGGCATTATAATGCTAAAAGTTAAAATAAATTCTGTAAAAGCAGTATGGCGAACGGTGGATAAGGGGGCAGTGCTTTTCTTATTCTTCTTTACTTTATTAGTAGGTATCGTCGTGTTGTGGAAAGAAGGAGCCTATTAGAATTCTTTATAGAAAAAGAATGTTAAAGAGGGGGAATCGTGTAACGACCTTATAGGCCGTCACTTAGGCTGGGGTAGCCTGATAAATCCCCTATAGAAGGAACAGTGTAAAAAGGTAGTACGCACGGTACTGTACACTGGGCTAGGGGTGTAAAGACCTGAAGCCCTTATAACTAATCGTTGTTTACTCACTTTAATCTCGCTAAGACCTAGTGATTAAGGTAAGTAACCCCGAAAGGTAATCACTCTACTTACTGCCTCTTAACGAGAGCACAGTAATCAAGGTATAAGGTACCTCTTAGTTAGTTAGTATAAATAGTTATAGTTATACCCACAACCACCGTAAGGGACTCTAGTTCCTCACGCTAGTATTTAATTATTCATTTATGTCCTACTGTTCAGACTCACCTCTGTGCATTATAGTGACAGCGACCTACAGTGACATTAAACCCCCGTCTAGGAGTGCTAGCTTAACAAGCCGTCTTCGGAACGCCCCTTACTTGTTAGCATCCTGCCATACGTTCTGTCTTAACCCGCGCCAGTCCTCTCGAGGCCTGTGTCGGGTGCAGGTTGTAATAATCTAATACCTTCTTTAACTTAAAAGACTTAATATTAAAGTAAAGATTAGGAAGTAAATGAAACTTTATAAACTTCTCCTTAACTTTTATTACTTTAATTCAAGTAATCCGTTAGGTAAAAGTCCTTATAATATCTCTACTAAGGTCTTAAAAAGTGTTAACAGTAACTTTCCCTTTCTTAAGATCTCTTTATAACCTGTTGTAATGTAAGTGTAACTTACTATTACTGTTAATATTAATTATTATTATAACTATATTCTCCTTAAGCTTTCTTTAATTAAAGAGCTTTTAATAGCTTACTTTAGCTAGGAGCTTGCCTAAGACATTATTATCTAGTTTCGCAGATCTTAAATACATAAGAATTAGCCAGTTTCCGTCGTCTTTAAGGTAAGATATAAGTATAACTTTTAAAGGCGGTAAGAGTTCTAACAGTTTTAAAAGTAACTCTTTTATTTTACTACTTAATAATTAATGAATTTACTTATTAATAACCTTATCTGGAAGTTACCTATAAGCTAAACTTTATAAGGGGATAATTTATATTAATACCCTTTATTCCTTAATCCTTAAAGAAGTTATTAACATTTCCTTAGCTTTTTCACTTATCTCTTATATATCTAAAGCCAGTTTCTTACAATTAGAGGTAAAAGCGACCTTAAGATTTAATCTAATCTTTAATAGCTGTATATTTCGTAGTGTAGAAGGAGTGGTGTTAATTATTCCTTTCCCTTAACTTTCACTCTCCTTAATTTCCTCAACTCTCTTTCTTTTAATAAGAGCTATTAAGGCACACCACACACTTAGGTTTACATCTGATCCTAAATTACTATTAGGTTTAGAATTAGAGTTAGGAAACTCTAAGGCTTGAATGTAGATTTAAGCACTTTACTAATACTTTACCGCTATCTTAACTTTATATAACTTAAGGTAGTTAATAATTAGTCTCCTGTTAAGATTAAAGAAGCAGTTAACACCTGTATAGGTAACGCTAGGCCTTAATTCTCCTTTAATTAAAGGATTAGGGACATCCTTATAATTAAGCTCCGGCCTGCTTATTATTTTAATTAAATTTTATTAAATTTAAAATCCTAACTTTATATCTTTAAGTTACCTGTACTATTCCTTAAAATTAATATAGTAGGGCTTTTAAAGTTGTGATATTAATGTTATAATAATGTAGGGTTCAAAAATTAACCTTTCCTTTATCTTTATACCCTTATCTCTTAAAAGTCTATTATCTTAATTAAATCTCCCTTACTTACCTGTAACTAAGCTTAAATACAGATTACTATAAGTATACTAGACTAGTCTTAACTGTAATAAGTAGTTTATAATATAATAAGTAGTTATAACGTAATTAGGATATAAATATTAATAATATACAGGAGCTATAAACCTTTATTATTATTTGTCTTACACCATAAGAGCTGAAAGCTCCGCCCGTAAGGGCAAGCGGTCCCTCTACTGCTAACTATCTACTGTCAGGGCGTGGTTGGGGCGTTTCCACCCCACCTACTCTTCTGTTTATCCTACTGAAATACATATGGTTTAATCTTAATTATTAAACGCAGTGATAGGTTATAAGGTTAATACCTTATACTGGTATATATTATAAGTAAGATAGGGATGTAAGCAGGTTATTCTTAGTCCTACTATACTTACGCCCTTTAACTGTGATGGCTTAAAGGTCTTACGTCACCTCCTTTTTCATCTAGGGTAAAAAGGAAGACCCCTTTAGCCCAGAGCAGCTCCCCGGGGTTTAACTAGGACTAAGGCACTAACGGCTTAGGGTAAATTTATAATGTCTCCCCCTTTTAATCCGGTCTTCTTTACACCACTCTAGCTATTACTGGTTTATTATTCTTTATTCGTTATAACTTTCAGTTCTGCACTCTACTAGCTCGCTTCCTTTAAGTTATTATCACTTCGTTCCTTCTATCTAAGGTTACTAACGTAGCTGGCTAACCTCTATATACCTCCTTTAATAGCTTTATAGTTTTTATCTAACCTTTTTATTAAGGCTGGCTAACCTTTACAGTTCTTACAGCTTTACTTTTTAACCTTTATAAATTCTTCCTTCCTCTCTAACCTTCCTTTAAAACTTTTCTTCCTTTAATTACTAACTTCCCCCTCTTAAACTTTAAGCTTTACACACTTTATAATTACATCTTTATACCTTTACTTACTTACTTCTACTATTATTATATCTATCTTAAACCGTTATAAACGTAACTTTAACAGCTTTAATTATAACCCTCTTATTACCACTACCTATAACTACCTTATTAACACCTTATTAATTATTTACATTATCCTCTCTTTATTATATTATTAATATATTACTAGTAATAACGCTAATAAGTTACCCTACCTGGCTTATATTAACTTACTAAATAACTATACTTATCCAGACTCTCCCTTAAACTATTATAAGTGTTATCTTATTTAAAGTAAGTAATTACTCCTTTTATTTACAGGGCACTTATTAATTAATTATAAACTTAACTTATTATTAAAAGTGTGGTGACAGTTATAATAATTATCTTTATATAGTAAATTCTTATATCGTTTACAGTCCGTTTACTGTCCGTTAAACTGTCTAGAGTCTAGGCTTTACCTATACCTTAAAATATTATATTACCGTTATGGTAATCTGTATATCTTATAAGCTAGCTACTGCTTTAGCTTATTAAAATATAAGTAATTTCTTTTATTAAATTATATACAGGTTATTAATAGTGTAATAGTTAATCGGTTAGTTTAATACAGTTTAGTAAATCTAGTTATCTTTTTACCTTAATGTTAGGATGGCTAAATAATAAGCTGCTAAACGTTTAAGCCATAATTAAAGCGTCCTGTTTACTTCCTTAAGTTTAAGTTTATCTGTTATAATTTACAGTAATCTTAATAGCAGTCCTGTAACACTAGCTTAAGCTACTTAGATGCCTTTACCTGTTACTTTTACAGGTAGCTTACTAGCTAATATCACTCTACCTTCTTAAGCTTAGTATCTTAAGACATATTTAAACCTTATTTAACGTTATTTAATTATACTTAGTAGTCTTATTAGTTTAGAAAGCTAAATTACTTAATAATAAACCAGATAGGATATAAGTATACGTTAATTATAATCTATCTGCAGTTTATTTACTACTAACTGTTATTATAAGCTGTTATTAATAACACCTGGGATTAGAACTATCCTCCTCTTAACAGTCTTTAAGTTAGTAATAATAGTTATATTTAATCTATGTATAATAATGTAAAAGTTATTCACAGTATATTTATAGTACGTTTACAGTATATTTACAGTTTAAGTTTTTATTTATATAATTATCCCTTAATATTATTCGCTATCTTATCTTTTAGATTAAGTCTCTGTTATATTACCTTAAAATCTAAGCTGATATCTTAACATCTTTTTCTTTTTTATACTTTATATATTATTAAGGTTAATGTAATTTAATAACAGTCTGCTTAAACCTTTCCTGTTATTATTAAGTATTTTAGCCAAGTTATATTTTTCTAGCTTTTTAGTTTTTATAATCTAGTTAGTGATAATCGTTACGTTTATTAAGTGTAAAAGCCTTACTTTTAAATCTTACCAGTTATAAAGCTAAATACTGTATAATCTGCTTTTATTATACTTTAAGCATCTTAAGATTATATATACTGCCATTTCCAAGGTAATACTATATTAACATTAAGGTAACACTACCTTAAGGACCTTTCTCTAGTAAAGGAAAGCGTTTAGGCTAATCTTCTTTATTTTAACCTATATAAGGATAAAGTTTTAAGCCTTTATAAGTTTTTAATAAAGTTAAAGTAGTATCTTCCTCTTATTAAGGTCGTATATATCTATTACAGTAACGATATAATTACAGTATATAAGTGCCTTATACCTTTTTTTTTATCTTTTTTCCTTCTAGTTATAAAGGGTAGAGATATTAGGGTTACAGTCTGTCCACTTCTCTTAATCCAGGTTTACTGCTTTTCTTAATGTAAGCCCCAGTTAGTCTTTTACTTATATAGTTTTTGTTAGACTGTTATTTATTAAAAGGGTATATATAGTTACACCTTATCTTTATTTCACTTATTTAACTATCTTCTTATTAATATTATATAATAGTTTTATAATCCTTATATATTTAAGTTACTATTTAACTTTTACTATTTATTAGTTTAGGTAAATATTAAATAATAAGACTTAAGCTTTTAACTTTAGGTTCCTTATTAAAGTTACTTTATACACTTTAAATATAACCTATAGGTATTATATTTAAATAGTTTCTAGCTTTTTAACTATCCCTTTTACTAATCCTTTTAACTTTATTAACATATACTATATATTTACTTTATAAATAAGGACGCTTTTAATAACTTTAATGTAAATTTCTTAAATACAGACAGCCTACACTCCCCACGATTTCCTTATAAATTAAGCTAATATAAGGGTTTAAATTTCTATGTTTCTAATAATCCTCTTTTAATAAGCTTTCTAGTTAAGCTTTTTATTAAGCTAGACTTTTAAAAACTTAGTTAACTTTATTAGCGTTAATCTTAAGTAATCTTCTCTTAAAATCTTTACTCTTTTAGTTTATAAGCACTTTACTTATAAGAAGTAAATAAGTTTACTCTTCTTTAAGTTAAACATTATCTCCTTTTCCTTTACCTATTCCTTATAGGTCTTATACGTAACTTTAAGGATCTTATAACATATTAATATATTATATATAAAGGTTTAAAGGTTTATATCGTCTGTAAAACCTAATGTAATTAAGCCTTTAATATATTTCAGCTTTTTATACAGTGTATTAATAAAGAGGATAAAGAGGATTACTAATAGGGGGGATCCTTAAGGGATCCCTTAGGTAATGTGTTATAATGTTAATAACCTGTTATTAAATAATAATTAAACTGTTCTCTTATATATATAGTTAATTAGTTAAAGGATAAGCTTTCTTTTAAACCCTAAATCTTTTAATATAGTAAATAACCACTTTTAATCCACTTTATTAAACACTTTAATAATATCTAGCTGTAGTAATAAGGTGTAGGCTTTACGTAACTATGCCGTGTAAATGCTGTTATTAATAGCTTAAATGGCTATATCTGTCACTCTTTTCTTTTTAAATCTAAACTAGAGGTTAAGGGGTATACAGGCCGTTTCCACTATAGTAAAGATCCTCTTTATTAGGATAGTTTTAATAATCTTCCTTATTACGTTTAATAGGATTACAGGTTAATATACTTTAATATGTTTCTTATTATTAATTAATTTCCTTAGTTTTAACAGTATTATAACGTATATAGTGTATTAGCGTTTTAGGTAATAATTAAGGTTAAAGCTCACTTATATAATCTTTATTAAGATAGCTAACAGTCTTCCATCCTTATCACAGGCCTTTAAAAGGCTGTTAAAGATCCCATTTAATCCTGGCGCTTTTAAGGCGCTTACTTTTTAAATAACCTTTTTTACATTTAAATCCTTCACTTTCTAGTCTATTTATATAATCTTTAAAAAGGAGCCTGCTTTTTAATTAAGGTCTTTAAGTTTTAAGAGGTCTACTTCTAGTGTAGGGAAAAAGCGTTTACTAAGTTCTCTTATCTTCTTAGCGTGGGTAATAACTATTTAGGGTCTGTTAGGTGTGGTGTCTTTTGTAGCTTATAATGCTAGAATGGCTGGTGGTTTAAAGGGTTAGTAACTATGTAATCTAGCTTAACATTTAATATTCCACATTACTTTTAAATCCTTTTTAATTACTACCTTATTAAGGGAGCCTTACTAATACCTTGTTTACACCTTACTAATTACCTTATCTCTATACTTTTTAACCTTCCTTAACTCCTTTTTTACAGTATAAAAGCGTTACGTTCTCCATATCCTTTCCACTCTCCTTATATCTATTATAACTCTCTTTATTTTATTATCCCACTATAATATTATAATCCTTATATTCAGTTTCCTTCTAAGTATTATAACATTTGTAATACGTAAGAGCTCCTTTAATAGTGTTTTAAAAACTTCTTCTAGTTTATAGATATTATTTATACTAATTAGTATTATAAGGTGTTTTACTATTACTGTAACTATTATAATATTTATTATTTTATAACTGTAACCTTCCTCTCCTTCTTTTTATTTTACTAATATGTTATTAATCTTAACTGCTTACAGTATATAATCTAACCTAATTATACTCTCCATACTTAGGTAGTTAATACCTAGTATATAGGACACTTATATGTAGTTTATTATACTATCTCTTTCTCTATTTTTATATTTAAATCGTGTTAATTCCTTAAAAGGGGTCCTTAATATTAAGTTTTAGTCTTCCACTAACCTTACTAGCGGCTTAGCCTTAAGGCTCCTGCGTCCCTCCTTATCTTATATTAGGTTATGTGCGTTAAAGTTACCTATTATAACTACTCTCCTTTAAGGTGCTTTTACCTTAATTTCAGTTAGGGGGATAACTTAATTATCTAGTTTCTTACTTAGTATATAGATTAAGTAGACTGTAATAGCTTCCTCTTTATAGTTAAACGTTACTAACGTCTAATTTAAGTTAGAGTTTATAATTTATATTATGTTAATAAGCCGTTTACTAATATATAACACTACCCTTTTATTATAGTAAATTATGTTAAATTTCCCTCTTTTTCTACATCTTAAAGTGCTGGTAAACTGGCTTTAAGGTAGTTCTTATATTACTATTAGGTTATAATCGCTTTATATTTCTAACACTATATTAAATCTCACATCCTTATTATTAATATTCTAATATAGTACTTTTAACTTTATTAACTGTTTTATAAGAGGCTGCTTATAAGTAGTGATATAGTTAGTTATAAGGGTTATTAAACTTTATTAATAGTTATTATTAATCTTACTAGAGCTCTTGCGGGCCACTGTCTAGATAGGGTTAATGTGGTCTCTAAAGTACCGCTAGGGCTTAATAACTTTATATATTACGTAATGCTGTTACTGTTAAGTATTTCTACTTTCTTTAGGAGATTAGGTCTCCCTACCTTAGCCTGTATGATTTGTCTTCTCTTATTAGCCACCTGGTTTCTATATCCCTATATAACTGTAAACTGGTTGGCTATAGTGCACTTATGCTTAGTAATAAAGGTGAAGTTTAGGTTCTGTTTATTCCTTTCCTTATACAGTTTTTCATATATTATAACTTTATTAAGGAAGATCGCTTTGGCACACCTGCGGTGCTCCTTTACTACATGGTAGTCCTTATAGAAAGTTAAGTAGTTACTGTTACAGTTAATATATATTAGTTTATGTTACTTTAACTTTAGTTTTATTAAATCAGTTACTTTTTATTTGTTAACTTTTATACTATTTATATACAGTGCTCTTATATATAGTAAGTAGTGTAGTATCTCCTTACAGAACTTCACTTTATGTCCTTATTTACCGTAATTAAAGCATTAGGTTACTTTCACTTCACCTTTATAACGCTTATAGGGGAAGTGCTTATACTTTATAATTATACCCTTCTTAATTAGGCTGATAATATCTTTTAAGTTATATACTTTAATAATAAATTATATAATAAAGTTTAATTTACTATTAAGTTATTTATAACCTTACTTATAATTAATTTTACTAATCTACATGTTATTATAAGCGTTAAAGTCTTCTATTATCTAACCTTTATCTATTGTAAAGTTATAACTGTTGATAAGTTTAGTATATAGTTCTTTTATTAGCATTACGTAAGTGTGTCACTTAAAGACTGCTCCCTCTCCTAAAGCTTAATATACCTAACCTTTATTATTAGGGTTATTATATTATTTTTATTTATCTTCTTTAAACGTAATTACTATATTACCAGATTGTTAAAAGAGCTTTATTACTATTACACCTATTTTCTCAGTATTTTAATTAATCCTTTATATAATCTTTATAAGGGTGTTATTCTTTAGGTTTATATTTATAATTGTAAGCTCTTTAAAGGCCTTTTTAAGTATATAATGTACGCAGGTTACGTTTAGGGCTAAGGTGGTTGTATTTCTTAATTAAAGCGCCTTTATATAAGTATAGGTTTTATTAAGTCTAGTCTTTTAATTAACCACTTTTTTAATTTTCATTACTTTTTTAAGGATCTTTTAGATACTTACGTTAGTAGTGCTGTTAGTAGTGGTAGTTAGATTAATAGGCGTCTTCAGGGTGTTAGTAATATATTTATATATCTGCTTTATCTTAAAGACAGCTTTAAAATAGGCCCTTGCAGCTTTAAGGATTACTTTAAACATACACTTATTAGCTCCATTACCTGTTATAGCGTCTTAGAAGTTTTTATAAAGATTTTCCTCTTAATTATTCTTTTACTTCCCTTTTACGATCGGTCCGTAAGCGTGCTGTAAATGTTACAGCTTGCTTAACCCACTTTTCTGTTGAAAATTTCCTTGTCAGTTTAGATAGACGTTTTCACCCTTAAAAGAGGGTTTAGCGCTATCACCAGCCGCGCCTTCAGTGTGTGATCGGTGCGCTATCACTGCGCGAGGCAGTTTAGGTCACTGATTCCGAATCTGTTATCCAAACGGTTTTTTGGGGTTTTATAGCTTCTTAATCGTTCGGTTCGTAAATATTTTTATATTTTGCTATAGACCTTTAGCTGTAGGCTGAGGATGGATAAGTGTCTTTTTACTTTCTTAATTGCTAAGTAAAATTTATAGCTAACTTCTTGCTTTTAATAAACTTTACTGCTTTCTGTTAGTGTTAAGCGTAGATTAGTTTAACTTAAAGGACACTAAGCTATTAAGGGATATTAGTGCTGGAATGTAACAGGTTTAGCTTTAATTACTTAAGGCTCCTAGCTAAAGTACCCACCTTCTTTTCTATTATTAGGGTTACAGGATAAAGTTCTCTAATTCTAATTAAGGGAAGAAGACTTTCAATTTCGACCTTTAAAGTAAGAAGGAAGTTGTTGAAAAGCAAAAGGGGTCAAGGCATTGGAAAGCAGTGTGTGTTGAAGGTGATTAATTCTTTCTATCTTCGAGAGTAGAAGCCGTGTTATTATAGCCGTGAGGGTGGCCAGTGCACGGAGTGCATTGGCCACACTCGCTTCTGCGAAGCGAGGTTGGCTGACTGAATACGAGGTTGGCAGTGGAGTCTGGCGTTCTTGGCTGTGCAGATCCACGGATGCAGCCGCGGAGCGGCTGCGTGGATCCAGCCACACTGTTCTAACCACACTGGCCGGGTTAGGGTTGTAAAAACCCAACAGAAGTCCTTTACACTATCTTTAACAGGAGTGAAAGGGGTTTTTAAGAAAGTAGTTACCTTAACTACTTCTTTTAAAGGATTAAGAAGCTGTAAGTAAGTGAACTCCCTATCTACTAAATAACCGTTAGATGTAAAACTGATAAGCTATTTCTTAAATATATTATAAGTAATAGTTTTAATATCCTTATTAAATATATCCTTACGTTGGTGAATAATACTTGTAATAAGGGGATTAAGTATATTATAAAAGTATTAAATAATATCCTTTTTAACTTTCTTATTCTTATCTATATTTAACTAAGTTAAGAGTTAATTATATTCCTAAATAGTTATAATAAGGTTTAAGGCCTTCTAATTAATAAAGTAGTTATAAAAATAGTAAAGGGCTTTAACTGGCCTCTCCTTCTAGTAAGGGTTTTAGTACTTCCAGTACTTCTTTATTTAAGTCTTTAATTTATCTTATAAGTATAAATCTATACTTTCTTTCTTATTACAGATCTCTACATTTACGTCTTTTTTATATTATCTTATTTACTTAAGGAAGCGTGTCTTATCCATAAGGCTAATGTAATCTTTATAATGTTTATTAAATATTTCCAGGTAGTTAGCGATATATTCTTTATTAAAGAGCTTATTAAGCCCTGTATCTTAAGGAGTTAGGAACTGTTATTACATTATGTTGGTTTCTAGCCCCAGTGGGTCCACTGGGTCGGCGCACTGCGCCGAACCCTCTGGAACCCCCTGGAATCAGGGGGGTTTCACCCCTTAAATTCCACCAGTTTCCACTGGATTCCAGTTGCCACAGCGGAGCTGTGGAAGCCTCTGGAACCCAGTGAGTCACACAAGCACTTACGTGGCCTAC
>Ga0247760_1001657_pt1 | contig 19664 bp, 7 predicted proteins | sample UWRJL171409R4_FD_179936 | JGI IMG/M metagenome (GOLD analysis project Ga0247760, IMG submission 179936) | Plant litter microbial communities from Arlington Agricultural Research Station in Wisconsin, United States - UWRJ-L171-409R-4 | ecosystem: Environmental > Terrestrial > Plant litter >... | reverse complement strand
CGACCTGCACCCGACACAGGCCTCGAGAGGACTGGCGCGGGTTAAGACAGAACGTATGGCAGGACGCCAACAGGTAAGGGGCGTTCCGAAGACGGCTTGTTGAGCTAGCACTCCTAGACGGGGGGTTTAATGTCACTGTAGGTCGCTGTCACTATAATGCACAGAGATGAGTCTGAACAGTAGGATATAAATGAATAATTAAATACTAGTGTGAGGAACCAGGAGTCCCTCACGGCCATCGTGGTTACGATAATGACTATTTATACTAGTTAACTAAAAGGTACTTTATACCTTGCTTAGTGGGTCTCTATTTAGTTGGAGACTGAGCACTTTTCCACTAAGCACTCTTTACTCAGTGACCTTAGGGTTGCTTAGTAGGTGAGCACTCTCACTAAGACTAAGCAGTTACTAACTAGTTGTAAGGGCTTTAGGTCTTTACACCCCTGGCCCAGTGCGCAGTACCGTGTGTACTGCCTTCCTACACTGTTCCTTTAGTGGGGAATTTATCGGGCTGCCCCGGCTTAAGTGACGGCCTGCAGGGTTATCACACAATTCCCCCTCTTTAACATTCTTTTCCCATAAAGAACCAGGGTGAGAACGTTCCTCCTTCCATAACGTGAGGATGCCTGCTAACCGTGTGTAAAAGTGCACCTTAAAAAACAGCACCTCCTGTTGTTGTAACCTTGTTAACTTTATCTTGACTTTTAGATTACAAATGTCGCCTTATAGCCGTTATTCTTTAAAATCGCTTTCTTATCTTATTACTGCACGGTCTGACAGTTGCTTAGAATATTTGTTAGCAAGGGCCTTGTCGTCGTGTGACGCGTTTAGTTATAGCGACGCCTTCCTTTAGTGGCTTCTTTTTAAAAAGCGTCGTCTTAATATTAAGCACGACGCCGCTATACGGAATTTGGAGTTAAAAACTTAAAAGCTCCGTAAGGCCATTACGCGTTTTAACTGGATTAAAAGGTAGCGTTGTAAGACGGAAGAGTGGGCTTTTTCCACATTTGGCCGGGAAGCGGAGGTCCTCCGCTTCTAGGAGTAGGAGGAGGCTCAGTTAGCTGCTCCTCTTAAGGCTAGCGAGTCTTTTAACTGGGGGGGTTTCCTAGCAGGAACGCCTGCCAGTTCTTTCTCCAGGGGGTCGCCGCAGCTGGTAACCTCTTCTTAACCTAGTTCGTCACTCCTTTCTTTTAATAAACGAAATGGCTCTCTTTAACGTGGAGACTGTACGTTTGTTACGTGCTAACTCCTTCTTCTAACAGACACTTACTTTGCTGGTACTCCTCCCGCCACACACTGTTACTTACGTGGCTTACCGGCTCTAAAGGTCCGGCTTCCTTAATAGGTTTAAGGTCCTTATAACCCACGGCCTGACTACCTTTAACAAATGTCCTTCTAAACCTATTAAGGAGTTTCCTACCGCTTTTTAGGCTTTATATCCTACAGTAGTCTTACTCTTCAGTTTAGTAGTTTAAACGTCAGCCCTTGTCTTACTTCTGGTTTTTATTATTGGTTTTAGGCGGTCTGGGTTCTTCCAGTGGAATTCCGCGATTAGGTCTGGGTAATTAAGGTTTTTAACAGGCTCCTATAAGTTGCTTTTAAGGCCGTAATCTAGCCACTTAATAAGATACTTAAACGTGTTCTTCCCTTTCTGTAAGTTTATAATTTCCTTAACGTTATATTTATCCTTGTTAGTGTTAATCTCGACCTTCTTTTCTAAAGGAACTCCTTTTAGGGCAGGTTCTAAAAGTGAGATGTGAAAAACCTTAGTCCTCACTTTCACGCTAACGGGTAGGTTTAGTTTGTAATTAGAGGTGGCGACCTTTTTTTTAATTTGGAACAGTCTGTACCTTTTAAAGTTAAGCTTCTTATTAGGTTGTTTTAAATGCAGGTTTTATGAAAAGAGGTAAACGTAATCCCCCTCCTGAAGAGTTGGTCCCTTAACTTGTTTGCTATTATAATAGAGTCCTTTTTTAACCACTGGTTACTTAGTTTGGTGTTTGTTAATAAACTTCTTTATTCGTTTACATGTGAACTTAAGTTCGGCTTACAGGTGGTTATATAGTTCCTACATCTAGTCTGTGTGGACTGTGGCTTAGGGGGTGCCTGTAGGCGGGCCTTAACAGAGCTTAAGCTCCTTTTTATAGTTAGTAAAGAATAGTGACACACTTGTTAACTTAACTGGCGTTATGTTATAAGCTATCTGTGTTATTAGTAATAGCTTAAGTTAATTATCTTATTTAAAGTTAACGTAGGTTTAAAGATACGTTGTGAGTATCTGGTTAACTTACTCCATTTAGCTATCTGTCTGTGGGTGGAATGTTATTAAAAGCTTACTTTTTACACCTATTCTTTATATTAGTCCTTATTAAAACTTTAACACGATTAGTTTATCTTGATCTATAATAACGTTATCTGGCTAAAGGTGTTGTGAGATTACCTCTTTCTTAAAGATATAAGTAAGTTACTCTACTGTTATGTTCTTTAAGGTTAGCAGAAAGTAAGCCCACTTTATTAACCTATTAACTATTATAAGGATCTAGTTATAGGTAACTCTTATAACAGGGTCTTTAAACTTTAAAATCCTAGTGACGAAGTTAAGTAAGATGGAGCCTTATAGTGCCTGTAGTATAAGGAGTGGTTTAAGCAGTTTATATAGTTTATAGCGTTAGTTCTACTTCTAGTGGCAGACGTTACAGTTATTAACCACTTCTTTAACTATCTTCTTTATTTTTGGGAAGGTGTACGCCTGTTAAGCTTATGTAAGAGTTTTAACCTGGCTTATATATCCTTTAAGCTGAGATTTGTGGATCTGCTGGATATACTCTTTCCATTTATCCAGGTTATAAATATACGGTTTCTCTTAATACTAGAGCCTTACTCCTGGTTTAGGCGTGCTGTCTACACCTTCTAACAGCTATTCTAGCTAATAACTAGTTTTATTATAGTTTAGATATATTAGGTACTTTTTACTACAGTCTTATAAGTGTCCTAAGAAGTCTCCTAAGGGGTATTTATACTTATAAGTCCCTTCCACTAACCTTCTCGCTTAAAAGTCTTATTATTATTAATAAATGTTATACTTTATTTATAAGTTTATATAAATGTTAATAATTTATTCTAATGTCTAATTATCTGACATTTACAGTGTATGTTTTAACGTGCCGTTCTTTACTTTATTAAATATAATAATGGGGATTAGGACTGGATTAGTATCCTTATAATCCTGTCTTTAACTGAAAGTATTAGCTTACTTATTATCTTTTCCTTTAATATGGTGAATCTGGAAGTGGAACGGGGCTATTAGCTCTGCTTATTATACTTACTGTGGACTAAATTCCTTTATTAAGAAGTATTAGAGGTTATTATAGTCTGAAAAGACCTGGACTAGTTCTTCTATACCGCTTAAATACAGTGCCTACTTAATAAAATATTAAATAATCACTATTAGTTCCTTATTATAAATTAGATATTATAGGGCTGGGCTGTAGATTCCTTTTAATAAGAAGGTAACTGGGTGGCGTTTTTTATCGTCCTGGACTTAATTAAGTTCTCTGCCAATTATAAATTCCAAGGAGTCTGTCTCGACTCGAAAGGGCTTTAAGAAATTAGGGAGGATTAAGACTGGCACTGTAATAAAGGTGTACTTAAGGTCCTTAAACGCTTTTTACTATCTATCAGTCCACTTAAACGGCTTTCCCTCACCTATAAGTTTATAAAGTGGTTTTATAATCTTTATAAAATACTTGATAAAACAGTAATAAAAGTTCGTAAAGCTAATAAAGGCTTATAACTCTTTCTAGTTCTTTAAAGTAAACTAATCCCTAATTACTTTTATCTTCTTTAGTTACATTTTAAGCCTTTTAAGGGTTACTTTAAACCTTAAATAGTTTAATTCCTAAACGTGGAAATGGCTTTTCTCTAGGTTTACTATCAGTTTCGCTTTTTTAAAAGCTGTCAGAACCTGTCACATATGCTTTTAATGTTCTTTTAAAGTTTCAGAATAAACTAAAACGTTATTTAAATACATAAAAACAAACTTATTAAGGAAGGGGCGGAGAATACTGTTAATAAGGCCTTAAAAGGTTGTAGGGGCGTTTATTAATCTTATTAGTATAATATAATACTGGTAATACCTGTTATGAGTTTAAAAGGCTGTCTTATATTTATCCTCTTCCTTCACTCTAATATAATTAAACCCTATAGGGAAATCAAGGCTAGAGAACCAGTTTACCTTAATAATCTGTTCTTACATTTCCGTAATAAGTAATAGTAGGTAACGGTTTTTAATTATATCTTTATTTAACGTTTAATAATTAATAACTATACGTAACTTACCGTCTCCCTTCCTTAAGACGAATAGTATTAGGTACCCTGTTAGGGACTGGGACTTTACGATAAACCTGTTCTTCAAGTTCTTGTTAATATACTCCCTTAAGGCCTTAGCCTGTTAGGGGTTTAAATAGTAGGGCTGGAAGCTATAAAGCTTCACTCCCGGCTTCAGCTTAATTTTATAATCCTATAGTCCGTGGTCTAGTAATTACAGTATCTTCTTTTAAAATAGGGTAAACTTCCTATACTCTATAGGTACCTTAAATAAGTCAACTTCTTTACTTATCTATAAATTAGCTTTTTACTTCTTTCTACCTTTTAAATTGTCATTTAGGTAATGTAGTAGACTCTCTGGTCCTTTAACCGTCTTAATAAACCTAACCTAAACCGTACTTAATTTTAAGGGTTTAATGTGTTTCTAAACGCTTTATACGTCTCTGGAGCGGTTCGGGGCCTTCCTAGCTTTCTCCAAACGGTGATTACAGCTAGGGGACTTATTAAAGGTGAGGTGGCCACTTCTTTAATTAATCACGGGGTTATACTTTTCTAGCTAGGGTAAACTTAGGATTATGTTATACCTTATAACTAGTGTAACGTTAAAATCCACCTGTTATTTATTCTTATCTACTTTAATTAGGAGTGGTGAGTGGTGGGTGACTTTACTGTTATTATATTAATACAGGCCTCCTTTTTATTTTAAATAGGAATAACCTTTTTATACTTTTAATTAAGGAGTTTCCTTTAATTAATTAATAAAGGGTGTATTAGGTTAAAAGCACTCCCACTATTAATTACTACTTTTACCCTAAACAGCCTCCCTCTTCTATCTATTATGTTAACACTAACGGAATAATACTCATACTCCTTTAACATTTAAGTTATAATAACCATTTATACTTAAGGTCTTATTTAACCTAACCTTTAAGTGCCTCTCCTTCTTCTTAGGGTTTTTACTAACTAGTAGATTACTAGTTTCCGGCCCTTTTAAAGGGCCTGTAGCCTTTTCCCAATTCCTTTTAAAAAAACAGGCAGCTTTAATAGATCTGGCGATTAACCTTCTTTAAGTTCTTACACCTTAATGTCTAGTTAACTTTAAACAGTATAATATTCTGGAAATCTTTAATAAGTTAATAATACACTTTATGGGACTGGATTGTAGTAATGTCTTTCTGCTTTTAAATCCGCTGGTAATCTTCTTACTTCTGCCACTCTTTAGCTTTTTTATTAAGATGTAATAAGCATGTTATAACTGGACAGTTATTAAATACCCCTTTTTACCAGCACATAGCGGGAGCTTAGTTAACCACAGTAACCTTCCACTTATTGCCAGATTCTCTCGTTAGGGAGTAGGAAACTTAGTAATAGGCTGGTTCTAACTCTATCCTTATAACAGCGTAATCTTATCTTTATATATTAGGGAAGTGGTTATAAAGAGCCTTAAGTCTATTATATCAGTTAAAAGTGTAATTATCGTATATACAGTTAATTTACAGTATATCCCTGTGGTTAGGGTGATCGATGTTAATTACAGGTACTGTAGTTATAGAGTACAGAACAGGGGGAGTAACGCCTTATTTCCTCTCTTCCTCTACCTGCCTCTAGGTCTGTTATTTCTTCCAAACCTCTTCCTAAAACTTAAGTAGTAATAACCTAGCTTATTCTTCCATAAAGTGGCCTTCTTTAACAAATCGGTGTTTAAGTTAATTAGTAAAGTGAACTTTATTATAAAGTTACAGCTTAATTTCCACTACTTTATCCTTAAACGTTACAGTGAGACCTTTAACTTATAGGTCCTTTATTTCGTTTATCAGCTTTTAGTATTTCTCCTTTAACTCCTAGACCCTTTACTAATATGCTTACTTCGTACCTTCTCGGGGGACCCTTAAGGTACCGGTCTAAGGCACACTAGCTTTAATACAGGGTAGCTATCTAAACTGTCCTTCTTCCAGGAAGGTAAGGGTGCTAATCCACTTAGCGTGCTTAAAGTGTTTAAGGGTTTTAGGGGGTATAGTTAAGAAGAACTTTCGTTTTTTTAACTTAATTCTTTCCACTTATTCTTTTTCACCTTTTAAGGCTTACTTTACCACTTAAATAGCCTAAAAGGCTAATTCTCTAACTCCCTTAACTATCTTAATAAGGTTTAAATTAGGGTCCTTCCTAAACTTCCTTAATTCTTAAGCTTACAGGGTAAGGTTTTTAAAGCCTATAACAGCTAACTAGAACATCTCTTCCTAAAGTCGGTCTTCTGCAACCTGCACCTCCAGTAACTTTAAGTTTCCACTTTAAAGTCGGTCTTCCACAACCTACACCTTTATAGCTAACTTTTTTAAGATATTCTTAAGGATTAAGTACATTATATCTTAAGGTTCTTTCTCTTCTTCCTTATCTTTTAAATTACACTTATTTATTTAGATGTAATCTTCTTTATTACCTGTTATCCTAATATAGACGTCCCTTAAGTTAAACCTAATGTGCTTTCCTCCCTCTAGGATAGGTTTTTAACTAACTTACTTTAGTGACAGACACTGCCGTGTTATATATCCTTTCTTATTACAATTAAAGCACTAGACCTGTAACAGGTCCCTAGGCTGCTTCTATTACTGTTATCATTAAGGTTTATTACGGTTAGGCTGATTCTAGCGGTTTACTATGTTAATGTCTATTAGCCTAGGGTGGTGGCTTGTTACAGTTAACTGGTTCCCCTTCTTAGGCTTACTTAGCTGGTAAGGGGTCTGTTCCTTCTAGAAGTTCTTTTAATAATGGTGATTATAATACCAGTTATTAGCTTTAATGGCTATCTTGATTAACTCCTAAAAACAGTCTGGACGGTCTTTTTAATAAAGGTCTCCAGTGACGTGCTCCTTTAAATTACTTTAAAATAGTATTACTAGGGCCTTTTAGCCGAGCTTGGTCTTTACTGCTTTTAATTTAAAGCGTGTGGAGAACTTAAGGATTAAAGATGTCTGCCTTAGGGTTATAAGGCGCTGTTTAGCCTGCCTAGGGGCGTCTAGTTCCCCAAACTTAGTCTGGAGTTATTTAATAAAAACGTTAAAGTTATTGAAGAGGGCTTAAGTCTTAGGGGCCTCTTTACACGCTTTATCCACAGAGAGGTTATTAATTATCTTTATATAGGGTTTATGTTAGCGAGTGGCTACTTTATCTAGTAAGGCTCTAGCAAACCTGACTTTTCCTTCTTCTTTAAAGAACTGTTTATTATAGTAGGTGATGTAACTCTAGAGCTGGGCTATCCACGACTCTAACTGTGTTAAGTCTCCCTTAAAGCGCGACGGCGGGGGGAGCTTTACCCGTTTTTTCTGTAAGCCTTTAAGGTTATTATTTTCCAGCTTAATAGCGTTAAGTCAGGCTTAGAGTTTTTTAATAAGACTGATATGGCTTTTAATATCTTTAGGGAATATTTTATTAAGTTCTTTAACCAGTCCCTGCTAATTAAGGTTTAAGTCTTTAAGGTGTGTAGCTAACTTGTCGACGGTAAGGGGCTGAGGCTAAGCTTACGCCTCCTCGATCTCCCTACCTTTTCTGGAGGTTAATATATTAGTGGGAGAGAGGTGGTGTCTGGGAATTTAACAAATAACGTTTAGAACTTAGACGCTAGTATCGTATTATAACCTGTACCTGATATAGGCCTTGAGAGGACTGGTGTGGGTTAAGACAGAACGTATAGCAGGACGCTAACAGGTAAGGGGCGTTCTAAAGACGGCTTATTAAGCTAACACTCTTAGACGGGGGGTTTAATGTCACTGTAGGTTACTGTCACTATAATATATAGAGATAAGTCTGAACAGTAGGACATAAATAAATAATTGAATATTAGCGTGAGGAACCAGGAGTCCCTTAAGGCCATTATGGTTACAATGATGACTATTTATACTAGTTAACTAAGAGGTATTTTGTACCTTGCTTAGTGGGTCTCTGCTTAGTTGGAGACTGAGCACTTTTCCACTAAGCACTCTTTACTCAGTGACCCTGGGGTTGCTCAGTAGGTGAGCACTCTCGCTAAGACTGAGCAGTCACTGACTGGTTATAGGGGCTTCGGGTCTTTACACCCCTGGCCCAGTGCGCAGTACCGTGTGTACTGCCTTCCTGCACTGTTCCTTCGGCGGGGAATTCGTCGGGCCGCCCCGGCCCAAGTGACGGCCTGCAGGGTCGTCACACTTCCCTTCTGATCGGCCTTTTAAATTGGCATCAGTATCTTCGCTACCTTAGTCATAGTTTCTAGAATGGGTCTGTTAAAGGCTATAGGTCTTACGCACGATAAAGGGTTCTGTATAACTTACCAGGCTTAATAGGTTAGATTGTTAGGTTGTATAGTTATGTGTAACGGTTATATGTAATTATTACAATTAATAATAGTATACAAGAAGAAATTCTAGTGTGCTGTAAAGAGAGTAGCAGGCCTTGCCATTATTCTGTAAGTTTAAAGCGTTATAATAGAGTTTTTATTACGGCTAAGAGCTAAGTGGTTAGCGTTTGAACCTTATTACCACAACGGAGCTTATAATCGTGATGGACAAGAGTGGCGTTAAGTGAGAAGGTTTGTAGTGGTTTGGGTTTCAGGGTTAGGGTTAACAGGCGCAGTCTTCACATTCGGCAAGGGAAAGGTGATAGAGTTTCAGATTCTAGCACGCAGAGTATAGCGTGTATAAAATAATTTTTTAGGAAATTAGGCGACTAATTTTAACGTATATAACTTCTTTAATCTTTATTACTTTCTTAAGAATCTTTTAAATGTTTACTTTAATACTAGCTGTAATATCAGTTACAATACTGTTAAGTTTCTTTAAGTTACTATTAGTATATTTATATATCTGTTTTGTCTTAAAAACTACTTTAAAATATATTTTCATAACCTTATAAACTGCTACTTACATTTACTTTTCTACTCTCCTATGTATTATAACGTTCCAGAAGCTTTTAAATAAGTTTTTATCATCTTTCTTCTCTCTTCCCTTCGTTACCGTTAGTCTGTAAGCGTACTATAAGCACGCTAGCCCACTGGCCCCACTTTTCTGTAAAATTATATTATGTTAGTTTAAATAAACGCTTTCATCCTTAAAAGAGGATTTATCATTATTACCATTAGCGCCTACGTTATTCAATTGGTGCGTTATTACTACATGGTGCAGTTAGGTGTGCTAAATCTGATTCCGTCGTTTAACTGGGTTTAGGGTCATTGCATTAGGGGGGGGTATTGAGATTCCAGCGAACTTTTTTATACTGTTAAATTAAACCTATAACTAAACTATTAACTACTTGAAAAGTAATGAGATTAAAGGAAAACGTATTTTTATATTCTTTAATTTAACAACTAACTTAAATAAAGTAGCTAGTAGTATTATTGTAATATAGCACTTTATAATATATTTAAAGTCAAGACTTTAAGATAGTTGGTTAGTAATTAATAAATAAATTGAAAGAGATGTGGAGATATATACTCTAAGATAATTGGTACAATTAATGGTGTACTTTAAGTAATATGTAAAGTTTATAAACAGTTAGTAAATAACTTATAAACGGAACGAACAGCTACTTACTTTAAATTACTAACTTTTAAGGCTTACTTATCCTCTTTCTTATTACCTTCACTCTGTCTTATGCACCCTGTGATTATCTTTTTGTATCCTTACTCTCTCGTCTTTATTATTAACGTTATTAATTATCTATTCAAAACTCTTACTTTTACTAAGTACCACCTTCCTAGTCTGCTATTACTTAAGCCGTATCGCTTCTCTTTTATATCATTAACGCCTTATTTAATAATGGTATAAACCACTTACCCTAACTGTCTTATATAAACGCTCTGCAGCATTGCATTTACTTAGGTAATTCTATTAACTATATGAAATACTTTACTATTTAAAGGATGAAAGGAATAGTGGAAGGTTAAAGAAGAGAAGAGGCTCTATAAAAGAATTAAAGAGTAGAAAATGGAATTATAAAGCTAATTAGCTTTAATAGAAAGATTAGATAAAACTACAAAAAAAGACCAGGTTAAGGAGGGGGTGACATTACAAAGCTAACCCTAAGCTAAAAGCGCCTCAGTGCTAACCGAACCTTAGGTATCTAATTTAAGTACAAGGGGTTCTTAACCCCGGACGAAAAGAAAGTGACATAAGACTTCTAAGCCATCACAGTTAAGAAGCATAAGTGTAATAAAAGAGTAAATAACATACTTACACCCTATCTCCTTTATAATATATGCTGACATATAGCACCATGGTTAGTAATGTAGTCTGTAGTTTGTCGTCACTAACTGTAGTTACTGTAGTTTAGTCAGTTGTAGTCAGTGTTTTACTGACTATATGTAGTTTTAGTCAACTTACTGACTGACTACAGTGTAGTTGTAGTTTAGTCTGACTAACTACAAGTGACTACATTAACTACACACTTTAATTAATCAATAATTAATTAACTAAATTGAATAATAATAAATGGAAACTAGTAACAGTATCTCTGGATTGTGCCAGAATTTAAAGAACAACTGCCTTAAAATCGAAATGTTAAGTTAATATAATACATGATTATATTAATTTATTATTTTGAACTTAACAATTTTTTTTTTACTTTCATCTGTAGATAGAGGTTTGGAAGGTTGTTAAAGCTGAATTTGAACTGTAAGTTCACCCAGTCTATTATTCTGTTTGTTATTCTATTTATTTATTTTTTATTATTATTTATAAAAACCTTATATTATACTAATAATTATTTATAGAGTACAAGAAGAACTAAATATAAGTAACGTAAATTCTCCGGCTGAGAAAATTTGTGATGAATCGAACGACGAAGACGAGTTTTATATCTAACCAAACCCAGAAACAGAGTACAGAGCTTATTTACGAGAGCCTGTTGTTAATAAAAAGGTATTATTTTCTTTTTATTATTTTATTATTACTTTGTTTATTATCTTATTATTATATTCTATTTATTTTAAATTATATGATTATATTAATTTTATTATAGATTTATACTTTGGATTACTGGAAGTCAGTTTCTAGTAGATTCCCTGATTTGAGCCTTATAGCCAGGAGATTTTTAGCTATTCCAGCCGCCTCGGCTCCAGTGGAAATATTGTTAGTAAGAGCCGTAACCGAATGGCTCCTGAAACTGTTAAAAGAACGGTATTATTAAAGAGTTGGAATATTAAGGAATTGCGAGAACTGGAGGAAAATTTCAGGAATTCTGCAATAATAAAAGAAGGACAGGAGAATTAACCTATTTTATTTCTTTTTTACTTTATTTTATTTATCTCAGTTTCGTTAAGTTTAATTTAGGTTTATTCAGGTTTTTTTAATTTATATTATATTAAGTTTATTTTAATGCTTTATACTATTATTATTTAAAAGAAAGAAACTAATAATAAATATTTCAACGTCACATAAAGTATAGCATTATTAATAGATTTTAGAGTTAATTAATGAACTAACTTAGTATTAATTTGTAAAAATATAATTTAGCCCCACTTTTATTTACTGACTTGTAGTATTGTAGTGTAGTCTTAGTCAAGGCACTGACTAAACTACAAAAAGTGTAATTGTAGTCACTGTAGTTGTAGTCAGTTTTAATCAAGGCACTGACTAAAATACAGTGACTAATTTACCAACCCTGTATAGCACTAACCCTATAACCTGTCACCATGTTTAGTAATTAAGACCAAACTAATTATATTTCAAAAGGTCAGCGGGGCGGTAACGCCCTAACTACACCCCAACAGTAGACAGTTAGCAGTAGAGGGAGCGCTGGCCCTCACGGGCGGAGCTTTCAGCTCCTACAGTGTAAGACAAATAATTATATCTTACTATTTAAACCCACCTTTATACATTATAATAATATTAGCTTATAATAACAGCATACCCTGTTTAACAGTGTTAGCTTAACAAGCTGTCTTTAAAACGCCTTTTAATATTTAGTGTTCTGCTATACGCTCTGTCTTAACCTAACTAGTCCTTCAGTTCTATACTAGGTGAAGGTTGTAATAGTTAATAAATTAATCTGTAGTCTGTAATATAATTACTTATAGTTTAGTTAGTTAAAGTTAAAATTTCACTAATTATATATTGTTTTAATTAGTTTATTAAGTATTTATTATAAATAAAATCTTTTTTTCTTCTTTAACAGAGCACTACACAGGACACTATACAGGACTTGATATAAGATAGTAAATTCTAGTTAATAAAAGAATGATATTATTGCTTTTAACTACTTTATTTCTTTATACCTGTAAGCTACTTACTTGCTTTGAGACTTAATTAAACTAGCGCTATATATTATCGTCGTCATTATATAAGTCCTTAACTGTTATAATTAAAATAGTACCCTTATGTAAAGATACGCCAGACAGCTCCCACCTTAGCTATAATATACTCTTTATCTCCTTATTACTAAACTCTTTAAACAGAAGAAGCTAATAGCTATTTAACGTATTAAACTATCAGACTTAACTCTGGGAGATAAATATTAAGGTAGTCAACTTAATTATAATTTCATCACTATGCTGGACTAGCGTTTACAATTCTACTATTAATCCTAATATGTATAAATCGTTAGCGATTAAGTAGACTTACTTACTTTATGTAACTTACTGGCTTAATTAGGGAATGGAGTGATAGATTAATTTCTTACTTACTGTACAGTGCCGTTACAGTCACAGTGTATAATAATGTAATGGAAGAAAGACGACTAGAAGTGAGAGGCTTCCGGTCAGATGTATCTTATATTAGTAAATTTAACTTGATAACTTTAGGGTTTTTACATTACTAGATGCTGTGTAACTCGCGGCTGTATACGTTATAGCCAGATACATTATTACAACGCCTGCAAGCCTTTAAGGGTAAGTTAGTAATGCTATAAGAGTTTATAATGCTGTAACGGTGCTAAGGAGTGTTATGCCCCACGCGTATGCAGTTACACGTGCGCGCGCCAGGCACAGCTTCGTGTAGCTAACTAGTTAGAACATGTTAATAGCCCTATAGGCTACGCTGGGTATAGCGTTCTTAACTTATTAAATTAAATACTTATTTAATTGTTTATATTGTTTATAACTTAGTTAAGTTATAATACCTATTATTAATAGCTTTTAAATAAACTTGCTTTTATCTACTGACTTATAATATTGTAGTGCAGTCTTAGTTAACGTACTGACTGACTATGGTAGTTTTAGTTAAACTACGAACTAAACTATAGTGACTAAATTACCAACCCTGCTCCGAGTACTATTTGACTTTATAGATTTACTTGCTGAGGTAGCAGTTAGCTTCATCCCGGAGCCAGATGTCGCATAGGCATTTCTTCTGACTAGTTGTTGCCCTGAAAAGCTGAGCAGCTTGCCATACCTGCATACAAGGTATCTTGGAATATAAAAACTGAGCTCCCGGTGTCTTATTTCTACTACTAGTAGACTCTACCTCCCCTACCTACAGGATACATTATATTGACACTCAACACGCTGCAGTACCCGACTCACTAGTTCCCAAACCCTCCTTCGGTGATTCCCCTAATCTTGACCAGCGTCCACCGCTGATACGAATCTCCGCCGCCACTCACCATCTTGACTTTCTCGCCACTCTCATCCGTGCTCAAAAACAACTCGGGCCCCGAATACAAGTTGGTCAACTTCCACACATCCCCACCCTGAGCAATCAATTGCCACCGCTGGCCGGAGAAATTGCCGGCTTTGGCCAGATGCGGACGTGTCTTGTCGTCGCCGTACACATCGAGGGCTTGCGAGGTTCCGAGCCAAAGCGTCACGAGGTTAAAATAGCCAGGGTGCGACTTGGACGGCCGGAGTTGCCAGTGCTGGCCGGAGAAGTCGCCTGTGTTGGCGATCTGGAGGTTGCCATCGGTTTCTTGTTTGCCGTCGTTGATGACGTCGAGCGACTTTTGCGGCCAGCCGAGAGACTGGAGGCGGTACCAGGTATTGGTTTGGAGCGCAGGGATCGACATGTTAAAGTTGGGGAGTGAAACCTTGGAGGTAGGGGTTTGCCGATGAGGAGATGATGATGCTGAATGAAAGAAGATGTGATTGAGAAGATGAATAAGACACCGCTTTATACACACAAAACTCCCACAGGAGTGAAGCTCTCTCGGTTCTCAGGCTCATGCTGAATGCAGCCTAAATCTCGTAATGAATCTTTCAGCCAGCCCCAAGTTCTGCGTCGTTCGGTTTGTCTTGGCCAGAGCGGGGTTGCCGTTGCACATCATTGGAAGAATTGAGTGTGTTATTGCTCCACACTGAGCCAGAGTCAAGGACGGCCTGTCATGGTTGCAGATTTGCTGCACCGCTTAGGAGCTGAAAGTCAGCCCCCCGCGGGGTATGCGTCTTGGCGAAAACTCTCTCAGATCGTCAGTGGCACGAAATCCAAAACCCAGGCAGCCACAGTCATCCGTGTGACAAGATCTCAGGCAAGATTCGTATTTCGGGGTTCCCCATTTTTGCTCTTGGCAACACTGCCTCTACATTGATCCAAAGGCCATCCATCGATGTCTCACATCATCCAGCAAAAAACCAGACGTCCACCCTCGCTCGTTTGTGGGATCTCCGTGATAGCCCATGTTTTTCTCGGTCATCCAGCCACACACCTCCCCCCTCCTCGCCCTTCTCTATTTCAAAAAGTTTGCCGTGATCAAACCCTGGCCAGTCTCCAGATAGTGATTCATCCACCACGTCAGGTTCTCATTCCTCCCAATCATCCACTCAGGCAGCTGAAATGGACTCAGCATCTCAGACGGGTCCCTATCGGGCTGCGAACGACAAACATCGATGACATCTCTCTCTGCCCTCCTCCGACAGATCTCATGGAGACGTTTCATTTTTCGTAGATGAGTCCTGGGGACGGCAGAACATGCTATTAGTTTGGGGAGGTGCTGGTCGAAGAGTTCACCTGTCCAGCCGCGGATCAGTTGCTTTACCCTGGGATGTGCGAGCCATATTTGTCTTTGGGTTTGGGGTTGGATGTGCGCCGGCTGCGGGACACTATCGACAGGAGTCGAGGGGCTGATGGCGAGGCTTTGGACGCATTGGGCGAGTTGATGGACATCTTCCATTCTATTCGTAGCTGCGTCACCGTTGGCGACTTGATTGATATCTTTCATTGTTTCGTAGGTAGCGTTGCGGTTCAAGGTGAGAGCTGCTTGTAGTAAAAATGTGGAAATAGAGGTGACGAGGGTTGAGGATTTACAGCGTTGCGTCACGCTTTTATAGCTTTCAAGAAAAAAATAAACTTTTCTCCCATGTTAACTTGGTTCCGGCTAACAGTGGGCCAAGCGATACATCGGAACGTTCTTGAGTTAATCTTTGTATACTTCCAGCCACCTCCAGAGCTTGCTGCCTCATCCAAAGGTTTGCGAGAAGCCCTGAGACCGTATCAGAAACTCGATATTGACCCGCGTCTCAATCTCTGTGGAACAATATGGATATAGTCGCTGTTGCTAAATGCTAGTATCAGTGGATTCACTTTTGCAGTGTTTTGGTGCAGCGGTCTAGTTCGACAATCTCCACGTCGATAACTGCACATGGGGGGGCGTCTTCCAATACATGGCGAATGCGCAGGCTAATTATGAGAAAAAGGTAAAGAAATGGAGAGGCTGCGTCCGCAAGTTGTTCAGGCGGGCCGGGGACATCGCTGACCATGTTGACCCTTTGCTTCTTTCTTGATTATGGATTATCCCCTATAGGGCTGGCGTCGTAACCCTTCCCTTCAGTCGGGACAACACTGTAGCACTCGCGGCATAAACCTTAGGGCTTGGTACGTACCTAGGTACACAAATAAGCACACTCAAAAGAAAACATCCTCAACCGTCCGCTCCCAATTCCGCTCCCTTACCAACTTCCTCAACACCCCCGCCACACCCTCGCAATGCTCCTCAATCTCGGCGGCATTCATCTGTGCCGTATCCCACGTGGCGATGAAAAACATGTTGTGCGAGTCCAGCAAAAACGCATTCCAGAACAGCGCACAGTCCGGCCAGTCGTGGCGGGAGGTGACTTCCAGGCCAGTCTTGGTGGTTCCTATGGTCTCTGACTCTGGAGAGGAGGAGGGATTGAAGCCCTGGGTCATGCCCATGTTGACGTCCCAGACGAAGGCCTGGCGCGTGGAAGCGGCGAGTACGGCGGGGGCTTCTTCGCCGAGGCGGGAGAGGATTTGGGAGAGGGGAGCTTGGATGTGGGTGGCGAGGAGGGTGGTGTCGTGTTGCATGCGGCGGAGGAAGGAGCAAATGGTTTCGCCGGAGCCGGGGCGGCGGACTTCGATCAGCTCAGGGGTCCATTCGGTGGTGGGGCCGGAGATGGACATGGGTGGGGGGAGCATGGCGGAGAGGTACGGGGGCAGGAAGGGCCATTGGCGCGCGAGGTGCCAGGTCGAGAAGAGGGCGTAGGGCGAGCGGGTTTGGAGGGCGTTGAAGATGGCGAGGGCCGATTTCATGAGAGTGGAGGGGGACATTCCTGTTTTTGTTTTATCAGCTGTGCTCAAGGCCAGGAACAAGAGTGGGGAACAGAAAAGGGAAGTGGCAACGGAGGAAGGAGCAAAGGACACGCACCAATTTCGGCCAACAGCTTCTGCATCCCCTGCAGCGCGACAATCCGGCTGTACCTCGGAAAGGCATAGGCCTCCTTGTTGGCCTCCCACCCGCCATCAGCTTCCCACACCTTCTCCCTCGCCAGCTGCCGGACACTCCCCGGAGCATCGTCGGCGGCAATCATGCACCCCTCGGTGCGCAGGACCGGCCACAGCGCCTGCTCGGCAAACCGACTGATGCCCCGCAGCCGCTTGACGTTCCACTCCACGCTCGTCTGCGCCGCAAGCGACGTCTGGAACTGATGGTATAGGTCCGCCCACAGCCGGAATGGCGTCAGCGGCGGGACTGACGCTACCGGGTTGCGGATGTACCGGTTGAGATCCAGATGCCACGACACGAGCGAGATGGCGTCGAACACGCTGTGCGAGTACGTTGCCGCCAGGTACACCTCGCCCGTGGAAGCGACCGAGATGATGTGGAAGCGCGCCATAAAAGGGGACGTGTGGCCCTCGTCAGAGCTATCTGTTACGAGGTCGCCGAGGCTGTCGTTGTCGGGTGTTTCTAGAGAAGTGATCATCTTGGTGAAGAGTCCTTCCCTGGCGGAGATGACGACGTGGAAGGGCGTGCTGTCGGGGAGGACGCCCAGGATGGTGCGCATAATGGCGCGCCCGGTAAGTGCGGCTTCGAGTCCGGCGCGGATCTGGGCGTGTGGCGTGTTGAAGACGCGGAAGGTGATGCGCGTGTGGAATGACTGTGGACGCCGGCCGGAGGCGAGGACGTGAAAGGAGTCTTTGATGCGGAGGATGTCTTCGATGGCCGAGGAGGGGAAGCCTGCGTGTGATGCCGCGGCGATGGCTGAGGGTGCTAGGAGGGCTTCCTGGGCTGTGAGGGAAAGGGGTGCCTGTGGATAGTGGGCGAGAGTGGTGATGGGGCCAGGGTTGGTGTTGAAGGCGGGGACTTCGGCATGGGTATTGCCGTAGGTGCCGTTGAGCTTGAACGATGTTGCGTCGAAGGCCGTGTGGCTCGGCAAATTCAGGGGTTGGAAGCTGTCAAGTCCGGTGCTCTGGCTGTTCTGCCCTAAGCGCTGCTCGATGAGCGATGCCTGTTTTGCGACGGTGTCGTGCTCGACAAAGTCCTGGAGGTAGATGCGCTGGCCGAGGAAGGTCTGGACGCGGTCGCAGAAGCGCAGGAGGGTGATGCTGTCGGCAAAGGTCGAGATGTTGTCGTCTGGCGCGGGCTTCTCACCGATGAGGTTTTCCCAGATCGTGGCTACCTGGTCGACGAGGGCCGATACAGAAGGGATGGCTTTGCCATGGCTGTTTGTGGATTTTGAATGGCCGTTGGCGTGGCCGTTAGTGCCGTTGGGGGTGGCGCCACTGGTGGTGGGCTCCGAGTGGCCACGGGCGTGGTCGTTGTCAAGACCATTGGTAAGGCCGTTTGTTGCGGTGCTCTTGATGGTTGGGCCCGCGTGGCCGTTGGCGGCAGTGCCATTCATGACGGCAGTAGCGGGGACAGCCTCAGGGGCTGGCTCAAGAGTCGACCGAGGAACCGGCTCGGGAACTGGTTCAGGGGTCGGAGTCCGCACCTTGGCAACAGCCTGCCGCAACAACTCCTTCTTGATCTTACCCAAGGATGTTACCGGAAAGGCTTCCATCCCCAGCTCTTCCAGTGTATACACACCATCCAGCGCAAACACAGGCCCCAGCTCGCGACACTTGACCATGACCTCCTTCTTGCCGACTTCCTCAGTCAGCTTCATGACCACCGCCACCGCCACCTGTCCGGCATACTCATCCGCCGCGGCCACAACCTGCGCCACGATACCCAGCTCCCCGATTGCTACCTCCATCTTCACCGGCGAGATATTCTCCCCGGCGCGGATAATCACGTCCTTGTAACGCCCTGTGATATACACCACCCCGTCCACATCCATCCTCCCTTGGTCCCCGGTCACCATCCACCCGCCAACCTCATCCTGATAGAAACTCTCCCCCTTTTCGCCTCCGAGATACTCACCTATTACCCCTGCTCCACCAACATGCAGCTCACCCGCTTCTCCCCTCGGCAGCACCTCCCAGCTCTCCCCCTTTCCGCCCCCTTTGTATTTACAAACCCTCACCCTCGCGCCAGGCAGCACCCTCCCAACCCCCTCATGGTATCCATTTTCCTTGCACAGCGTCTCGTCCCTTCTTCGCCAACTGACGACGGGAGCCCCCTCACTCATCCCATACCCTAGTTTCGAAATACCCGTTAGTCATTCCTCTTTCACAGTTATTCGGAGGAAGTAGAAAGCCCCAGACATTGTTTCTCTCCCCGAGAGAGCAGCCACAGACCAAACAAGGGAGCATGAGGAAAAACATACCCTGCACCGCATCCTTCGCCCCAAGCCCCTCCCTACAAAGCCTAATATCCTCCGGGGTAATCACCGTCCCCCCAATCGCCACCAAATTCAACCTCAACTCCTCCTTCCCCGGAAACTGCGGATGGCCCACCAGCGCCTTGACCAACGCCGGGACAGCGCTCATCATCGTCCCCTTCTCCTTGACCAACGCATCCAACGTACTGTGCACTGAGAAGGAATGAGAAGGGAGGATGACTGCGTCGCCCTCGCGCCACGCGCGTAGGAGGTGGTTGATGGCGAAGATGTGTGAGGCGGGCATGTGCACGACCCAGCGGTCGGGCGGGGAGAGGGGGGGGTTGCGGTCGTAGTTGTGGGTTTGGGCGAGGAGGTGGGAGTGGCTGTGCAGGCAGCCTTTGGGGGTGGATGTGGTACCGGAGGTGAAGACTATGAGGGCGGGGGCGGA
>Ga0247760_1001656_pt1 | contig 19679 bp, 14 predicted proteins | sample UWRJL171409R4_FD_179936 | JGI IMG/M metagenome (GOLD analysis project Ga0247760, IMG submission 179936) | Plant litter microbial communities from Arlington Agricultural Research Station in Wisconsin, United States - UWRJ-L171-409R-4 | ecosystem: Environmental > Terrestrial > Plant litter >... | reverse complement strand
GCAGGAGACATTAGAATAGTGGACCTGCCATCCCAGGTGGAGAAGCCGACTTACCAAGCCCGGTCGTCCGACTCCGGCAGCGGGGATGACACCCCCGAGAGGCTTCCCGGTCTCCTTGACCCAGGTGGCGATGGCCTTGACAGTATTGGCAATGCTGTCCGTGTTGGAGACATCGCAGGGCATGAAGCGCGTTGCTGACCCTAGATCCTTGGCGAGAGCGCCTCCCAGCTCCTCGTTCATGTCCAGAATAGCTGCATTGCCGCCAGCCTTGACGATGTCCTGGACGCAGGCCCTGCCCAGACCAGATGCGCTGCAATCACACGGCGGTCAGCTCATGGTCTGCATTAGCATGTGATCACGCTGTCCTCAGAAACTCACCCTCCAGACACGACAAACGTTCGCCCTGCGATTTTCATTTTTGAAGCGACCTCACCGGCTGGATTCGGCTTCGAGGAGATGCACTACTGGTGCGGCGAACATCGCCGTCAAATAGGTAAGAAGTTCGCTGGCTAGGGCGTTGCGACCTGGAAAAGGAGATCCCCAGTTGAGTGATCAGCACTACTCAGGCGGCAATTGCCTCGGTTCGCTGCTTATCGGGGCCGATAATACACGCTTGACACTTGCAGGCTTTCGCTGCAGTGGCTAGTGTGGGGTGGCTGTCGGCTGATGCCATCCCTAGGTTTTGCCGCTATCCGCTGCAACGCTACTCTGTGACCTGTGACGTGTTGTGGAGACCCCGGCAGACTGTTCTTGGTCGTGGCTTGGACCCTGTCTCCGAGTCCCGTGTCCCATGTCATAATCCCCCCAGACCGTCCCGATAAGCCCACATCTTGCCTGGAGCCAAACTCTAAGAAATCGAGCAAGGATTCCTCGATTGAAGATCCAAGTCCTGCAAAAAGAAGCTGCAAGCGCAATCTCGGTCCCTGAAGTCGTCTCCTCCACGGCGCAAAACACGGATTTTTTGAGCAACGCGAAACCGACCACTCATAACGCTGAATTCTCCCGCCCCTACCAACATCGCGTCTTTCGCCAGCCGGCACCGACAGGAATAGGTTCGGCGTGTCGCGGGCGCAGCGACTCATGGTTTGTCAAGTTTAGCTTCGACCCAGGCACCGCCCGAGAGCAGATCGCCAGCCATGACGAGACCACGGCGGTCCTCGGCCGCGAGCGAGGATAGCACGGCCACAGCACGCGAGCAGGTGAGTACATGACCCTTGCCAGGACCGATTCGTGCGAGGAAGAATAGCTCTGACCACTGGCCTCGCCAAATCTAGGAACTTGGAACCATGTACGATTATCTAGCCAAGATCATTCTGCTCGGGCCAAGCGGGACTGGAAAGTGAGTTTGCAGACGACCGTCTATCCAGGTCGAAGAGACGCTAACACAACACCCTCCCCCTCCCGCTTAGATCCTGCCTCCTACACCGCTTCGTCAAAAACGAGTGGCGCGTCCTATCCTCACAAACCATCGGGGTCGAGTTCGCCAGCAAGATCATCAAAGTCGGCACGGGAGCGCGGCGGAAGCGCATAAAGCTTCAACTCTGGGACACGGCTGGCACGGAGCGATTCCGGTCCGTCTCGCGATCCTACTACCGGGGCGCCGCCGGCGCCATCCTCGTCTACGACATCACCTCCCATACCAGCTTTAACAATCTACAGCCCTTCCTCAACGATGCCCGTGCACTCGCCTCGCCGAACCTATCGACTCTCCTCGTCGGAAATAAACTGGATCTCACGGGTGATGACGACAGCCTCATCGACACGACAATGCCACCCCTGACGCCTAGTAGCGTCAGCGCCTCCTCGGTACCCTACGCGAGCACCCCGATCCAACCTGGGTCATACTCATCAACATCGACGATTCAGATGGGCCACCCGGGGTTGGGGTCACAATTGCGCGCAACCGTAGCACCGGACGGGCGGGAGGTCTCGGCGGTGGAGGCCAGCCGGTGGGCCAGCACGGTGGGGATCCCCGTTACGATGGAAGTAAGCGCATTCAGCGGGGACGGCGTCGACGAGGTTTTCGGGCGCCTGGCGAGGATGATTCTCACAAAGATCGAACTAGGCGAAATCGACCCGGATGATCCCATGAGTGGGATTCAGTATGGCGATGCCGGCGGGGGGTGGAATGCCGGCGCGAGCGATGGGGGGAGCATCAAGAGTTCAATGACGGGTGATGATGGGGGTGGCGGGGTGGCGATGCGGAGGAGGAGACCGAAGAGGACAGGTCAGGGGGGGCTGAGAGAGTGGGAAGAGGTGTTTACATTGAGCGGGAGGAGGAGGAACCGCGCGTGCTGCTAGTGAGTGGTGGCGGCCTGAGGAGGCCTAGGGTCTTGAGGAAGTTGGGAACCTACCTATAATACCATGCCAGTACTTTTTTTTTTCCTAATTCGGTGAGAGTCGTTCCCTCTTTTTCGGGGTCGTTAGAGCCTCGAGACTTAATGGAAGAAGTATGGATAGGGGGGCTAAGGACTAGAGGGTAGGGGTCACGGGGGGGAGGGAGGCGGTTTCCTTTACTATTACGATATGCCCTTTTTCCTTTTCCTTTTTTTTTCTTGTATATGGACTCCATGGCATTATTAGTTCATTAGGGGGTTTACTTTTTTACGATAGCACGGCCGCATGGCGTTTAGGAGAAGCAGGCAGGATAGAGACTTGCTAGCGCGCTTGCAGAACATCTAGCATCTAGACCGCGGCATTGCCTGGACTGGCATTGCCGCACAATGAGACCTTTTCATTGCGCCCAGAGCTACCTCTGCTGAGCTGAGAGGATGAGACATGTAACCTTACCATCAAGGCCACCACCCGGGCAGGGTAGGTAGGCAAGTCCAGGGACATGGATGGTATGCAGTATGCAAGCACTTGCAGACGGAGGACTTAGCAGCGACGACGTTATACCTCCGAAAACCCACAAGGCCGCCAGACCAGCGTCTGCAACATTGCAACCGCGGCGCAAAAAAGTTAGTTCTAGGCTAGCAGTAGGTAGCTAAGTATGCCAGCAGCCGCGCTGTGAGCGCGCAGTCCACTTTAGCCTAAAGCGGAGCGCGGACGGCCTCCCTCCGCCCACCCAGGGTTCGGCCCCCTGTGAGCGCGGGTCAATCGGGCCCGCAGCTGGACGGGCCAGAGTCGGGAGGTATTGGCAAGCCGTGATATGCCCGAGATGGTGTTTGGGGGAGACCTACGACGAAAACACTCTGTCGAACTGGTGAATGCGAAAGGGGTGGCATTTCCTTTTAATTAAGGTGGAAATGGAAGGCATATCAAATGGGAGCCAGCTGGCTGGCTCGGTCTTCAGACGATACAGGTTGTTTCTTCTCGTCGATATGGGCGCATCATGACGGGATGAGGTACTCTTGGACCCCTGGACAGATAATCCCAGACGCCGTCGAGCTGGTGGGGTGGATAGCAGGGAGCTCCTGCATTAGCAAGTATCATCCCGTACCTCGGCGTTTGTTCTCCCGCCGTCGTTAAACACGGTGAACGGCAGCTCCAGCTCTGGAAATGACGACCGGCCAGCATCACGGTCTACACGGCCTTAAATACATGCTCGTCCGGGCGGAGAGGTCAAGATGATTGCTTGTTCTCGGCATCTGCTCTGAGGCCTGCAAGCCTGTGGCTCCTTCCCCAACTGTGCTGCTGTGTGAGAGACAGATACCCCACATTGGAGCTCAAGCTACCCCTCCTCCGACTCCTTCCTCCTCAAGACCCCCCCCCCCCCCCACCACCCCCCGCAACAAACCCATCCCCCCCCCGACCTACAACGCCCGTAAACAACCCATGGCGCCACGCATCGTGACACCCGTCGATAGGAACTGGGAATTCCGCCAGGCCGACAAGGACGACAGCAAATTCCTGCCCGTGGCCCAGTTTCCCACCAACGTCCACCTCGACCTGTTGCACAATGGCCTGATCTCCGACCCTTTCATCGGCAAGAATGAACTCGATGTCCAGTGGGTAGGCGAGGCCCAATGGCTCTACAAGACCACCTTCACCGCCACCGCCGTGCCCGACGGTGCCAAGGCTGTCCTGGTGTTTGACGGTCTCGATACCTTTGCCACTGTCACGCTCAATGGCAAGCCCATACTCGAGGTGGACAACATGTTCACCCCGTTCCGTGTCGATGTCTCGGAGGTGATCAAGGCGGGGGAGAACGAGCTGGTCATACAGTTTGACAGCGCCTACTTGCGCGGGTGGAAGTTGGTGGAGAAATATCCGGAACATAAGTGGGGAGTTTGGAACGGAGACAACTCGCGCTTGGCAGTCCGGAAAGCGCAGTACCACTGGGTGAGTACCTGAGGTCTTTGTGTGAAGTAGTGGTAGTGGCCTCGGACGCGGCTGACAGAGGCACGCGCACATAGGGATGGGACTGGGGCCCGGCGCTCAACACCTGTGGACCTTGGCGACCAATCAACCTCGAGGTCTACAGCGCAAGGCTAGCTGACCTCAGCTTCGATACGGATGTGGATAAGTCTCTTGCCTCCGCTGATGTCACGGCTACCGTGGATGTCGAGTATGTCAAGGGCGCTGCGGACAAGGTGCGGTTCGATATCACACTCCACGGCAAGCAGGTTGCGTCAGAGACGGTTGAGATACAGTCTGGTAACGTTAGTGCGTCGTTCCATGTCGACAAGCCGGCTCTTTGGTATCCGATCAGGTACGGCAAGCAGCCACTGTACCAGGTTAAGGCAACCTTGCTCCGCGGGGATGAGGTGGTTGATGAGGTCACCAAGAAGATCGGGCTGCGGAGGGCCGAACTTGTGCAACGGCCATTGAAGGACCAGCCAGGGACGAGTTTTTTCTTCGAGGTCAACAATATTCCGCTCTACTGCGGCGGTAGTGACTGGATCCCTGCCGACAACTTTGTTCCTCGCATCACCCGGCAGAAGTACTTTGACTGGGTCAAACTTGTTGCTGAGGGAAATCAGTTTATGATCCGTGTTTGGGGCGGTGGTATCTACGAGGAGCAGTCCTTCTACGATGCGTGTGATGAGTATGGCATTCTCGTTTGGCAGGACTTCATGTTTGGCTGTGGCAACTATCCCGCTTGGCCGGAGTTGCTCGAGTCAATCAAGAAGGAAGCCTATGAGAACGTCAAGCTTCTCCGGCATCACCCGTCCATTGTTATCTGGGCTGGAAATAACGAAGACTACCAGTACCAGGAGAGCGCTGGGCTGACATACGACTACGAGGACAAGAACCCCGACAACTGGCTCAAGACCGATTTCCCCGCGCGGTATATCTACGAGAAGCTCCTTGCAGATGTGTGCGCCGAACTCATCCCACGAACTCAGTATCACCCTGGCTCACCATGGGGCGCCGGCCGCGATACGCATGACCCCACTGTCGGCGACATCCATCAGTGGAATGTATGGCATGGCACCCAAGAGAAGTATCAAAACTTTGATCAGCTTGTTGGGCGTTTTGTTTCGGAGTTCGGCATGGAAGCCTTCCCTTCAGTTAAGACTATCGACGCCTATCTTCCGCTCGGCAAAGACGACCCCGACAGGTACCCACAGTCGTCCACTATCGACTTCCACAATAAGGCCGACGGCCACGAGCGGCGAATTGCCCTGTACCTGGTCGAAAATATGCGGTACGGGCCCGACCCACTCGAGCAGTTTGTATACAGCACGCAGCTGATGCAAGCCGAGTGTCTAGCCTCAGCCTACCGTCTGTGGAAGCGGCAGTGGAAGGGTCCTGGGCGTGAATACTGTGGTGGTGCGTTAGTGTGGCAGATCAACGACTGCTGGCCAGTGACGAGTTGGAGTATTGCTGATTACTATCTGCGGCCCAAAATGGCATACTTCACCGTCAAGCGCGAGATGGCACCTGTCAGTGTTGGTATTACGCGCCGCGAGCACAAACACCCGCGCGACAAGTACACGAGAGTCTACATCGACGTTAGCCAGCGCATCGAGGTATGGGGAAGTAATCTCACACTGGAGGATCTCACTGTTGATGTCGTCTTCCGTGGATGGGATGTCGAGACTGGCAAGCAGACCTACGAAGATGTGAAAAGTGGTGTCTCACTTCCAGAGAACCGTTCGACTGAGATTGCGGCCTTTGACGTCCCAGTCCTCAACCCCAGCAAGGGAGAAGAGGCTCGTACTGTTGTTGCCGCGTACTTGGTGCGCGACGGAGTTCAAATTGCTCGCTACGTCAACTGGCCTGAGCCGCTCAAGTACCTGCACTTCAAGAAGCCGCAGCAGCTCAAGGCAGTATTGACGGAGGATTTGAAGGCGGTGCAGCTTAGCGCTGAGGTGCCGATTAAAGGGGTAGCGGTTGAATGTGAAGACGATGAGGTCAGGTTCGATGACAACCTGGTGGATATTGTGCCGGGTGAGGTGGTTACCATTGGAGTGACGGGGGCTAAGGTGGATAGTAAGATCGAGACGAGATATCTAGGAATGCTCAACTAGAGAGTGTGTGCGGGTAAGCAGGCGGGTTAAAACGGAATTTGGGTATATTCTTTCCTTTGTTTGTCTCTTTTGCGTCTCTCTCTTCTATTAGAATATCCGTGATATGCTTGCCTGCAAATACAGTAGATGAGACTATGACACAAACACATGTTGGTTACTTTAACACTCTTGACAAAGAAACATGAGATCATATTCCAAATCAAAACTCCCATGCAATGCTACCTAGGTTACCCACCCCCCTTTCCAGTGTTGATGACCGGTACGCCGTTGCAACCATACATCATATCCAAGAACAAGATATATCGTGTCTAAATCTAACCAAAGAATAAATTCCCTCCTCAAGATGCCGTAGGCCGGACACTGAATGTCTAGCAGCAAGCAGCAGCGGCGCCACCCTCCTTCGCCGCCTCCTCGGCCTCCTTAGCCTTGGACTCACCCACCGAGGTATCCAGCGCACCGACAATATCCTTCTCGTTAGGCCCGGCAATCAAAATCTTGATCACCTGGCCCCCTTTCACCTTCTTGAAGGCATCCTCGGCCTGCGCAAACGGGACAACGCCATCGACGAGCTTCTTCACGTTGACCTTGCCGGCAGCAACCAGCTCAATGGCAAGCTTGTAGTCGCCACTGCCGTAGCGGAAGGAGCCCTTCACCGTCACCTCCTTGATGCAGAGGGCGACGATGGGGAAGGTGATGTCCGGCTTGCCCATGCCGGCTTGGACGTAGGTGCCGCCGACGCGGACGGCGTGCAGGGAGGCCTGGATGGAGGGCTCGGCGCCCGAAGCGTCGATGACGACGTCAGCACCGGCACCGAGGTCAGCGAGGTCGATAATATTACGGGCATTCTCCTCGGGCGTAATCCGCTGGGAGATGTACGTGTGGGTGGCGGCGAAGGAGCGGGCAAAGTCGAGCTTGGATTGGACAATATCAACTTGCACAACCTTGGTGGCGCCAAAGGCGCGGGCGACAGCGGCGCAGAGGAGACCGACGGGGCCGGCGCCCATGACGACGACGGACTGGCCCGGAGTGACGTTGGCCTGGCGCACAATGTGCACGCCGACGGCGAGGGGTTCGATCAAGGCGCCCTCCTCGAGGGACACGTTTTCGGGGAGGCGATAACAGAAATCGGCGGGGGCAGCCCAATAGCCAGTCAGGGTGCCGTCGTAGGGGGGAGTGGCGGCGAAAGCCATCTCCGGGCAGAGGTTGTAGTGGCCGCCGAGGCAGTTGGTGCAGCGACGGCAGGGGTAGCCCGGCTCGAGGGCGACGCGGTCACCAACCTTGAGGGTCTTGACGGCTGAGCCGACCTCGACAACGGTGCCGGCCGACTCGTGGCCCAGGACCATGGGGTCCTTGACGACGAAGTGGCCAATGGCGCCGTGCACCCAGTAGTGGACATCAGAGCCACAGATGCCCGTGTAGTTGATGGCAACAAGCACCTCGTGCGGTGTCTTGAGCGTCGGCACGGGCTTGTCCTTGAACTCTACATCGTTGGGCTTGTTGAGGACGAAGGAGAGGTTCTGAGGTGATATGTCAGTTTGAGTCTTGGGGGATATCGGCCGGTGAAGACCTACCGATCCGGTCGCCATTGTAACAAGCTATCTGGTCTGTAGATAAATAGAGTTGAGGGTGGAGGTGAGGAGGCGATGACGCACAATGACAGAAGCAAGATAGGTACTCAGCGCTTTGCAGATAGCCACAGAGAAGAAAAGATCGACAGAGAAGAGAAGCAAGAACCAGACAAGAGGAAGTCGTCAGGCAAGAGGAATAAATACTCTACGACTCGGTGGCCACTCCAACAAGGAGGCACCGTTTCTCGGAGATGGAAGAATGAAGGCGCCCCCCCATCCGGACCCCCTCCTCTCTTCGTCTTACCGTGTCGAGGAGGAGCTTGGTTCCAGTGCGGGGAGCTGCTGTGCATCCAGGCCCAGGCTCAGTGCTCACAGTCAAGGCAATTGTCCAATGTGCTGCCCCCCCACCCCTCCGGAAACTCCAATTACGCCATGGTTTGGGCCGCCTGGTGGTGAAGGCCCCAGTCTACCGCCAGCTCCCGAGAGCTTGTCGCGCAGCTGGTCGCTGGGCAGCCTGCCCATTTACCCAGGCTATTTATCCGCGCCAATCAGTTTCCCACACAATGCCCGCTCTGTCTCCGCTGCTAGCAAAGCCGTGATGAAGAGGATATCAGCTGAGGGGCAAAGACTTTTTTTGGTTTTCTTTTTTTCTTTTTTATCCTGGCGTACGGGGGCAGGTCCGATGCAAAGCGCTCGAGAATTCCCGCAGCGGGCAAGGGCGTGGTGGGTTCGTGCTTCAAAGTGCCGCCGGGAGGCCCGAGCAGCTGGTTTGGCCGGGGCCGGCAAGGCATCATTATGGGCTGATGGCGATTGCGGAGCCTGGTTCACACTCTTACCGGGCACGACCAATGCTGTAGCCCGCAGCAAGCAACGCGGGAACTAGTCGACTATCATGAGAGGCGCGTGATCAAAGACAAGGACCCGGACACGGAACAGTGCTGTCGGTATGTCGCATCAGACGGCAGTTGGGGTGCTTCACTTTGGGATGTCCAAGTGAGGGGTTGCGTGAGGGACAAGATACGGAATACGGGATGAGGGGCATTTTCTGCGAATCGATGGACAAAAAAAGAATCCCGTGCTGGACGTGGATCGCCGAACCGGCGCTGAACCAAGCAGAAAGAGAAGGAACGTTTGCAAAGTCTGACAGATCCAGACAGAGATAGATGCAAAAAGATTATGACACCTGTGGGATTCGAACCCACGCCCTTTCGGACCGCCAAACAGTGCTCTGAATTGAATTCAGAAGTCCTGAAGACGGCGCCTTAGACCGCTCGGCCAAAGTGCCTACTTTGTGGTTGTTGCAATCCACCCGGATAACCGTCTCTATCATTCTTGGATATGGACACGGGGTGGTGTGTGGGGTGGATGGATATGGTCCGTGCCCACCGAGTTCGGAGCCGCATCGCTAACACTCGGAAATCTCCGGTGTAGCAGCGTCATAACCCTGACAAAAAGAGAGGATCAAGCCAGGGTCAAGTCAACGCCATGAAACTTAAACATTGCCAGAGATGAACGCCAGGCCGACATAGAACACTTACCGCGCTCCAATGCGTCATGTGTTTTTCCAAGCGCGACTCCTCCTGCTGAGGTCCCTAACCCGTCCGACTGCTGCAAAAACCCAAAGCCCCCAAACATTTGCAATGACAAAAGCGGCAATGGCGACCCAGGCTCGGAGCTACAATGTCCGTATAATTCCTGCTAAAATTGCATTTCGGCCAGACCAATTAATGAGCTCAGGATGCAATTGACGCCCTCAACTCTCTGCAAACACCCTTTGCTATCATCGAGGCCAGGCGCAAAGCCGGTATCCGCCCCGATGCTAATTCCGTCCGTGAGATGCGCGCCTATCTGACGCGCATCGGCTACTCATCCCGGGATTTGGATCGTCTAAACATTGTCCACGTCGCCGGCACCAAGGGCAAAGGCAGCACTTGTGCTTTTGTGGACTCGATTCTCTCCAAGTACCGCGATGCCCGCGGAATCCCACGTAAAATTGGCCTCTTCACCTCACCTCATCTCATCGCCGTACGAGAGCGCATCCGTATCAACTCACGACCTATCTCGGAGGACCTTTTTGCACGTTATTTTTTTGAAGTATGGGACCGTCTCGAGACCTCAAAGGCAGCGGCCGAAGAGGTTGAGCTGGGCACCAAACCCATCTACGCCCGGTACCTAACTCTCATGAGCTACCATGTCTTCTTGTCCGAAGGCGTGGACGCTGCTGTCTATGAGACGGGTATTGGGGGTGAGTATGACGCCACAAATGTGGTGGACCGCCCTGTTGCCAGCGGCATCAGCACCCTGGGCATCGACCACGTTTACGTGCTGGGCGACACTGTCGATAAAATTGCCTGGCACAAGGCGGGCATCATGAAGACCGGTACCCCAGCTTTCACCATTGAGCAGGTTCCTTCAGCCGCCAAGGTTCTACAGGATCGTGCTGTTGAGAAGGGCGTCAACCTTCAGGCTCTCAGCATTGATCCCCGATTAGCGCCTGTCAAGATCCGGCCAGATGCTGTGTTCCAGAAGAAGAACGCCACGTTAGCCGTCGCGTTAGCCGAGACTGCTTTGAAGAAAATCGATCCGTCATTCTCTCCGGACCACAGCAGTCCCTTGCCCAAGGAGTTCATCGACGGCCTCGAGCAGGTTGTCTGGCGAGGCCGCTGTGAGGTTAAAGAGGAAGGCGACGTCACCTGGTATGTTGACGGCGCACACACGGTAGACAGTCTCAAAATGGCCGCACGCTGGTTCGTGGAGGAGGCCAAGGGCACGGCGGGCCCAAAGGTTCTCATCTTCAACCAGCAGGGCCGAACCGAGGCTATCGATTTCCTTGATGGCCTGTGCAACACCCTCAAGAAGGTCGAGCCTGGGCCCGATGGGAAGACGGGATTCCAACACGTCATATTCTGCACCAATGTGACATATGCCAAAACGGGCTATAAGAGGGGTAGGCTGTCTGCTTGATATATTTTCATCTTCTAGCCGACCCTACTGACTAACGTTCTCAGATTTTGTAAACCATCAACACAACCCCAAAGACATTGAGAACATGACCGCCCAAAGGGCCTTTGCTGAGAGATGGTCTTCCCTCGACCCAACAGCCGACGTGCGCGTCATACACAGCATAGAGGAAGCTATCGACACAGCCCGGGCTCTCACGAAAGGTATCGAGGGCGGACAAAAAGTCCACACGCTCATCACGGGTAGCTTACACCTTGTGGGTGGCGCACTAGGTATCCTTGAAAAAGCCGACGCGCTTTAAGTTTTTGATGGTCAAAAAGATATATAGAAGTAGACGGCACCGTCTCAACACGACGCGGAGTAGTATCTGATCCGCTTTACGCCTACATGTTTCAACTACGGGTCTGGGTGCTTCACAGCAAGGCGTAACGGAGTGCGGCAGTTTTCGTTTGTTCTCTCTTCTTTCTCCTCTGTCTCTAGGTAGCCAAACGAATACCAATACAAGGGAAAGGGGTTTGGTTGGTTGGTTTATTCCTCAGCCTCGCTGTCAATCATCTTGATCACAGCACCAATGAGATGGAAACTCCCAGTTGCCAAAACCCTGCAGACCTTTCCTTCTCTCCTGGCTTGCGCCGCAATATCTCTGACCCTGGTAACGGCATTGTCCACGGAATCTTGAATCGAGACTTCAGTGCTGGCGTCAATGGCAAGTAAGGCCTCGCTCGCCTTGGTCTGGACGGTGAGATCACGCGAGGGTTCGTCTGCTGTTGGTGGGCGCTCTTCATTCCTCGTAAAGATGGCATGATCAAACACCATCGTTTCGTCCCCTCCTTCCTTCTTGGCTGCTTTTAGGAACGCAGCTATCAGAGCGCTTACGTCTCTGTCTTGTTGGTTGAATAGCAACACCCGCACCATGTCCTTGGCTTGGTCTTTTGTCTGGCCTGCGAACCAAACCCCCACTCCGGCAAGACTGTCGTCGGTGTGAGCTCCATCGATGAACCATTTGATCCCCTCGGCGTCCTCAATTACCTCGCACCGTCCACGCAACATGGCCTCCTTCAACCCCCGACGGAATTCCTCTGGCATGGACTCCAAGCTGTACCCATCCCTCCCAAACTCGCCTGCAAACCTCACCCCCCTCTTGATCAGATGCTCCCTCGCCGCTGCGACCGCCAACGCCATATTATACCTTTGAAACGGGCCCTGCAGCTTCGCCCCATCCACACCCTCCCATCCCTCAACCACCTCATCCCCTACCTCTACCAGATCCGCCCCCCTCTCCTTCGCCCTCTCCCTCAAAACCCTCATCACTTCATCCCTCCCCTCATCCAACCGTCTCGTAAACCCCTTCACCCCCGTTTTCCAAATCCCCGCCTTATGCCACGCAATCTCGTCCTCCCTCCTTCCCAACATCCCCACATGATCGACCCCCAGCTGCGTCACCACCGCCGCACTCACCATTTCCGGTCCCAGAAAATTTGTAGAATCATACTCCCCACCAATCCCACACTCCACCACCGCATCCTTTAACCCCTCCCGCACAAAGACATGCATCGCCAATATCGTCAAAAACCGAAAGTAAAACGGCTTAGTGTCCGGTCCGTCGGGGTCTGCGTCCCCCGCCTGCCTTGCGGCATCACTAAGCCTATCCCAGACTTCAAAAAAGTACTTTGCAAACTTCTCCCTGGAGATTGGTACGCCGTTGATAGCGATCCTCTCCCGTACTGAGACGACATGCGGGGAGGTATACAGCCCCACGCCGCCGCCGGAACACGCGTCAGGGTATTGTCCCAGGATTGAAGAAGCCAGTGCTGAGACAGAGCCTTTCCCTTTTGTTCCCGCAATGTGGATGACACGAAGGGACGTAGCGGCTAGGGAAGCCGGAGTGTAGCCTGCGCGGTTCAGCCAGGCGAGCATTTCCGGGATGGCGAGGGCGTTGAGGTCCCCCCCCTTTGGAGAAGAAGCAGCAGGGGGGGAGGCAAAGAGGGAGGTGACGGCGCGATTGGATTGGAGGAGGGAGAGGCGGGCGAGGGCGTCGGCGTAGCTGGGTGTTGGTGACGCCATGGTGGAGGAAGAAGAAGAAGAAGAAGAAGAAGAAGAAAAAGGCCTAATGAGGATAGAAGGTAAAGAAGATCTGATCAAGGAATAGAAAATGGAGCCGCGTAGGTGGCAAAAAGAGGACATTCGTTTGGTGTCTCGCCCAGCGTGAATTGGTTCGCGGTCTTGATGGTTGAGAAGGAAAAGGCGTTGTGATGAAGGAGTGAGATTGGATGAGATCAATACCCGACTCCAACCTGCGATCGCGTGAGCAAAGGTCCGACGGAGAGGGTGGGGGAGCAAGGCTGTAAAGTCACAAAAAAAAAAAAATCCAATCGCTCACCGGAATTGATCAATTCCTCCGAATCCAGCTGCCCATCATGGTTCGGACTCGGCGTTTTTGGTCAGATATGATGCAACAGCAAAATTTGGCCAAATTGGGTGACATAGCCGACACAGCACAACAGCTGCCCAGTTCATCAACACCACACCTCAACCTCAACCACAATCACAAAAATTAGTATACGCTCCTCATATACCCTCAAAAACACCTTATCAGTGCCAGACCATGCAAATCACATCGTAAAGACAGCCCGTCTATTCACTATCTGATACACCGTCACCGTCGCTACCTCCCACTCCTTTTCTATCGCCCAATCCATATAGACACAATTACGTGCAGCCAAGACCACCTGGCCAAGGTACAAGGGCAATTCACAAAGGAAACATCTAAGGCTATTCCACCCTCAAGCTTTGCAGTCTCGCCTCCGTTTGGATAACCTGCCAAGCGTTAGTTAGATACCCCAGACTGGGAGGAAGGAAGAAAGCTCACATCGAGTGCCTGCTGAACCTCCAACACCTTGCGCACCTCGCCGAGCCAATCCCTGCTCAGTGTCTTGGCCCATCCAGTAAGACCATTCATTTCGCGAGCCGCATTGTCCAGATCACCCTCTTCAAGATAAGTCTGCGTCCGCGTCAGGATGCTCTCGACATCATCACCAGCCGCAAGGCCCTGCTTCTTGAAAAGCAGCTTGCTCAAGACATAGCTTGAAGCGTGGCTCGCAACACCAGCGTCTTCCGGCAACAAGGACGCCTTGCGGACCTCGGCGGCCACGCGGCGGAACCGATCAATCAGCTCAGCAGAGGTCGAAATGCCGCGTTGATACGCAGTAGGGTTGATTGAGGCAATTGCAGCATCAACCACTGGATCGTTCGACGCAATCTCCTTGAGAGCTATCAGCTCCTTGACGAATGGCCGGGGGTGCGAGGCATCCTCAAGGCTGGCCCGCACTGCCTCAACCGCGACATGAAGTTGCTGGGTGCGGAGGTTTGTGTCGACCACCTCATTCCAGCCCGTAGTAAGCTTCTCCAGCTCTAAAACGGCCTTGCTCAGATCCTCGAGCTTGCCCAGCCGCCCATCACGCTCCTCCTCAACGTGTCTCTTGATGTCGCCTGCAAACTGGCGTTGCAGCTCAACAGCCTGCTCGAGAAGCCTGTTGCTGAGCTTCTGCTCGTTGATGCTTCGCTCGCGCTCTTGAATCAGCTTGAGCTTCTCGTCGTATGTCAGCCTGATACGCTCCATCTCGGCCTGGAATTCCTGCTGCCAGTGGGCTTCCTGCGAAGACATGGCGGAATCGATACGTGAAACAAGCTCCGTAGCAGCCTTGTCAAACTCATCCACGCGGGCCTTCACCTCATGCGCGGCATCCTTTTGAACACCCTGCTTCATGTTCCTAATCTTCTGTCCAACCTGAGCCAGCTGGTTCTTGGCTTTCCAGATGGTGGAAGCGTACTTCTCATTGGCCCCATCGTGGTTGATAACTGTGATAATGTCGTTCAACATGCGCACAAGATCTTGGACAACAGGTTCGGCAGCGTCAGGGATGGCAAGCGGGTCGATTGGGGATGCGGGAGGCCAGCGTGAAGGCTCATCGACCTCGGGTGCCTTGAAGGACTTGTTGACGGGGGATGTAGCAGGGGCGGCAACAGCCGCAACAGGGGCAGCCGCAGCAGGAGCAGCTACAGCGGCTTCCTTCACAAGTCCTGGCGCAGGCTTCTCTGCCTCCTTGGTCTTCACGACCTTGTCCTTCTTCTCGACCGTGGGAAGAGCGGCCGTCTCCTTCTTAGCCTCGGCAACAACGGGGACTTCCTTCGTCTTTACCGCGTCCTTGGCAGCGACGACTTTTGTAACAGCGCTCGACTGCCGCCCGGTAGGCTCTCCATGGTCAGCAACGCGCCACGAGGCACCGCTCTGGGCTGGGACCTTAACCGGCTCTCCAATGTCGCGGCGGCTACCCCGACCTGTCACGTTGGGGAAGCGCTTTCGGAATTCCATTTCCTCGAGGTAAAGCACCGCCTGTTCACCATACGGGACGTACTCAGTGAAGAAATCGTGGAAGTTGTCATTGATGCGCGAATACCAAACGCCGCCGCCGAATCCCATGGCACCGAGCAACGTCAATGTGAAGATGAAGTTGCGCAGTCGCCGGAAAAAGCCCTTCTTAGGTTTGATTGGAGGAGGAGGGGGAGGGGGCGCCGCATTGGCAGCAGCGGCGGCGGCGGCGACCACCTCGGGACCGGGCTTCGGCGGGGACAATGGGGTGCTCTCCGGAGGGATGGAAGACGGAGGGACAGTCTGGGAGGCGGGGGGAGGCGGAGTCGAAGCTGCCGTCAGGGTTTCGGAAGCCGGGAGGATAACGGGCTGGGGTGAATCGACCGTGGGCTTCTTCTCATCGGCATAGTACCTCTGTGAACCAAAATGGCGAGCTGTTAGCAAGCTTGTCGGCGAGCAGGGAAGCTCCATGACCTCATACCCGAGCTGAAACGGTCGCACGCTGCGCAGCTGCCACTTGCCATTGACGGCCAGCAGCGGCTGCGGCAGGCCTGCTGCCCAGGGCCCTCACGGATCGAAGTGATGTCCGCAACATGAGGGAATGGAGCGGCCGGCGGGGCGCGATTGAAAGTGGTCAGTTGGGATGGTGTTTTGGCCGAGTTCAATTGCTGAGCAAAAAAACAATTCGGCAAAGTCGCACGAACCCGGGTCGGCAGCTGCCAATCGGCCTGACACCAACGGGAGAAGCAGGGGGGGCCAGGATCAACCAGTGCTTCGAGACGATGACGAATGCACTTTCAACACCACCAGAACTACCCAAGTTCAGGAGCCAGCCAAAACGCCGCAGAATTAGTTGTATTACCAGACGTCGTGGCAAGCTGTTGTTCTATCTGCCTACTTGTACAACAACCCAAATGCGTCGCTCCCTACCCATGCCATCCCGGCATCGTGGACTGCGCACCGCCCCGCCCCATCAAAAGTGAGAATAAAATCCGTCAAGAAAATAGAGGTATTAAAACGGGACGAGAATCATCCTACCGCTGACACCGCTCCGGAATGACAATGTTTCTCCTGACATTCCGGGCTGTGGGCACATCATGACCAGCTCTATCAATGGTCCCAACTCCGCCGCTGTGCCAATCACCTGCATGCTGCTGCAGGGCGCTTCACTCAACTATTTGTGCTCTGTATCTCATCAAACACCACACGAGTTCCCCGATCAGCAAGCGCATGGCCCTCCTGACTGCGTGTTCGCTCCTTCGGGCGCTAGACTAACACCCGGCCTTTGACCGGGACGGGCGTGTCTCGGGCCGACCTGGTCGAGAGGCAACTTCTTGGCAATCGCCGTGAACAACTCCCGCACATTCTCAGCCGTCTTTGCCGATGTCTCGAAAAACAATAGGCCCGCCTCCTTCGCATATGCCTCGGCATCGGCTGTCGGAATCGCCCGCTTGTCCGGCTGTTCTGTCACCAGGTCCAACTTGTTGCCGGCCAGAGCAATTATGATATTCTCGTTAGCCTGGCGCTGAAGTTCCTTCACCCACGCCTTTGCCTTGTCGAGCGATGACTGTGAATCCGTTAGCAGAAGCTCTACAAATGCCACTAGCGATGTAAACATACGGCTTGGGTGATGTCATAAACAACTACCGCACAGTTCGCATTTCGATAGTACATGGGAGCCAGGGACTTATATCGCTCCTGGCCTGCCGTATCCCAGATCTCAAACTTGACCGTCGTGTTCTCGTCCAACGAAATCGTTTGTGTGAGGAAGGCGGCACCGATGGTGGATTCCCTGTAAGAATCAAATTGATCCTAAGTCGAGTTAGTCGCCGTACTTCTCCCTCTCTCCCAATATTGGCTCACCTTAACAAAGCGCAATACTATCGAACTCTTGCCCACAGCAGATTCGCCTGGATGCCATTAGCACGCCAATCCCCTATTCCGGTCGAACGAGCTGGACTAACCGAGGAGGACCAGCTTGAACTGTGCAAACCGGTTGCTCATGCCACGCGCACCAGGGGGTCCTCGAGCGGCCATTTTGTATGCGTAATGGGGAGGTTTGGGGCGGTAGTTGCGGAAGAGGGCGCTAGCGATGGCGGCACCTCAATGTCGATGGAAATCGGGCTGCGGGCGCTGGGGCAAGATAGTGACGACCGATGGGCAGCTCGTCCGCGCTCACAGATGGAGGATGGACAAAATCGTGTCGGGGAGTGTGGTGACAGGAGCGGGTTCAGCGATAAAGCAGGTGGTCACAACGAACCTGGGTTTGTTGAATGGTTGGATGGGACATGAACCACGGGACCAGAGCCGGAATTGTCAAGACAGGGCTGCCGGGTCACTGAAGGGCGGCAGCCTGGGCGGGTTCCGCCGCTGCACACGTCAGTCTGGGCGACCACGCACCGCAGATGCCCGTGCACGATAGCCACACGTGATTGCCACTGACGCCATCAGGAGCCACAATGCTGCGCCACGCCAGGCTTGACAGCCGGCAGACAGGGATGGCAAATTTCCAGGCCAGCTTCTTGCGCAGGTGCTGTGACAGGGCTCCAGCTTGGGGACAGTGTTCATGAAGACAGAATGTGCGTTTTGCGATTACGTCGAGAAGCCCATATTACGCCATAATTATTCTAATACTTTGGCGGTATCCAAAGGCAATGCGATAGCCGGGCCTTTGCGATCCTCTGTTTACCTTTCGTCACCCTCCTTTTTATTTCTCGATTCGAACCGTGTCTAGCGCTTGCTGGGTCCTCGGCGTGGTTGCATCACCATGGCCCTTCCTTACCGCGACACCAATGTGCAAGTCTCGTCGGACTCGTACATCTTTTCGTCGCCATCCAGCCCCAATGCACCGGCCCTCACCGTCGACCGCCCTACAGGCGACATTCGCCTTAGCGATGCCTCTTTGCTGGCGGGGAAGCGCGTCTCGAGGGTGTCGAGCATTGCGGGAATCCTGGGCATGATTCAGCTGCGACTAGGTGAGCACCTGCCGAACCCTCTTTGAGAATCCCAGCATCGGCTTACAGCTGCAGACAAGTATATAATCATCATAACAAAAGCCCAGCCCGTCGGCCGACTCAAGGGCCACATGGTCTACAAGATCGTGTCAACCGACTTCCTCCCCCTCCGTGAGCGACAAGTCCACGACCCGGATGAGGACCGCTTCTTGGCTCTGCTCAGGGGTTTTATCAAGTCTGGGCCCATGTACTTTTCCTACTCGGTTGACCTCACCAGCTCGTTCCAACGCCAGTCGCAGCACGATGCCTCCAGCCCGCTCTGGTCGAGGGCCGATGACCGCTTCTTCTGGAACCGCTTCGTCCAATCCGACTTCATAGGCTTCCGTACTTCCGGTGGCCGCGGCCAGCCTGGGCCGCAGCCGGGGATTGACCCCTATATCCTGCCTGTCATTTGGGGCATGCTCGAGATCACTCCAACCACGTTTAAGGGGACACCTTTGACGGTTGTCCTCATCAGCCGTCGCTCAAGGCACCGCGCTGGAACAAGATACTTTACGCGCGGCTTGGATGATGAGGGCCATGCCGCCAACTACAACGAAACGGAGCAGATCATAATCCTAAACGACAGTGGGAGCGGCATGGGGGGGTTCGCAGGGAGCACCGACATGCAGAGTGGCAAGCGAGGACCCGAGGGCAAGGAAATGCAGATCTTGTCATACGTGCAAACACGCGGCAGCGTACCTGCATACTGGGCTGAGATCAACACGCTCAAGTATACGCCCAAGATCCAGATCCGAGGCATCGAGGCTGCGTACCCCGCCGCCAAGGCTCACTTTGACGAGCAAATTCGTATCTACGGAGACAACTATCTGGTAAATCTGGTCAACCAAAAGGGGCGAGAAATGCGTGTCAAGCAAGCCTACGAGCAGATGGTAGAAATGTTGGTCTCGGCACCCCAAGAGCGCAGGGAAGCTGATCAACGGACTGATGAGAAGTTTCACACCATCGAGCCGAGCCAGAAGCGTTCGCACTTTGACCGGCTGCACTATATCTACTTCGACTTCCACAGCGAGACCAAAGGCCTGCAAATGCACCGCGCCCAGCTCTTGATCGACCGAATGCGAGATGCCCTGGTAGCGCAACAGTACTTCCGCGCTGTCGACATGCCGGGAAGTCGTCTCGACGGACGGCTGGAGGTGCGCAACTTGCAGACCAGCGTGGTGCGCACCAACTGCATGGACTGTCTCGACCGGACCAACGTCGTCCAGAGCATGCTCGCCCGCTGGACGCTCGACCGCATGTTCGTCGATCTTGGGCTCATGACCAAAGGCTCCAGCTTCGCCAACGAAGATCCGGCCTTTGAGTTCATGTTCCGCAACCTCTGGGCCGACAATGCCGATATCGTCTC
>Ga0247760_1001654_pt1 | contig 19716 bp, 20 predicted proteins | sample UWRJL171409R4_FD_179936 | JGI IMG/M metagenome (GOLD analysis project Ga0247760, IMG submission 179936) | Plant litter microbial communities from Arlington Agricultural Research Station in Wisconsin, United States - UWRJ-L171-409R-4 | ecosystem: Environmental > Terrestrial > Plant litter >... | reverse complement strand
CGACGGGAAAGGAGTGCGCGAGGCGGAATTGGGTGATGGCTTTGGGGCTGGCGAGGTGGATAGGTTGGTAGGTTGTCATGATGTGCTCTTTGGGGCCGAGGAGGAGGTTGCGGAGTTCGTTGCAGTCGTCGATGACGGTTTGGCGGGCGAGGATGATCTCGGGGTCGGTGTCGGGAGGGAGGAGCTGCAGCGGGGCGTTTTCGTCGAATGATGGGCCGGGTAGGTTGTGGGAGGAGAGGTAGTCGTTGACCTTGGCTGTGTTCTCGGCGATCCGGGCCGAGAGCTGCGTGATGGACATCGTCGACATGGTTGGTGATTCTTACACAAGTTCTCTAATTGAGTTGTCCGGCCAGTTCTTAGGTTGAATGAGACTTGGTGTGGTGGTTGGGGCGGACAGACCCAGAGCCGGGCGAGAGCTGCCCTCAAATACCGATCATTCCCGCCCGTGATCTGTGACGGCAGTACAACGTGCATCATGCATTGCCCGTCTTGGCTTTAGCCGATGTTGTGTCACTTGCAAGGTACTACCTTAGATATGGTATAAGCCGGAGCTAACAGCGTTCGCTGCATGTCAGACAGTTGCAGTTTGATGAGTGCAATCTACCCACTGGCGTCATTGTGGGGGCGATCCGGACTCGAGGATATAACCAACTCGACATCTCGGCAACAAGAGTGGGAAAAATGGTGATCGATGATTTTACCTTTCAACTTCCAGCCCCCGGAAAGATCAGTGGCAAGAGTCGACTGACAAATTGTGCGTCTGCGAATTTTACACGGTACTTTGCATCTGGGGAGGAACGTTTACATCCCATTTTTGGGTATCCAATCCCAACCCAACATGGTGTATATGACGGCCATATTACACCAACCCGACCGCCAACATATCTTAAACTCACTAGATGTGCGAAATAGCACACCCCTTAGTCTTCGGCGCGCCGCTTCATACCCGCAACGAGGTTAGCAGGCGAAACGCCTGGACCACCGCCCCCTTGCACATGTTGCACCAGGCCCTGTGCCGTCGACAAGCGCAGATGCCGCATGCCCGTAATCCTCTCCCACTCTGCACCAAGAAGCGTCTTCAGCTTCTCCTGGTCGAACTTTGTAAACTCGTCCCACGCTTCAGCAAACCGATCATTCCACTCCTTCTTCGCCTTTGCGCCAGAGTCAACGTTCTTGATAACAACCAGGGTATGAGGGCTCCCATGGCTGTCTGTGTGAAGCGAGCAGTTTAATCCCGGCCTTCCAAGAATGCCCTCAGCATGCTGCCGGAGCTTCTTGACGGCAGAATAGCGCCATGTGCGCTCACCTGACTGGAGGAATCGATTTATTGCTGGGCATTCCCGGCAACTGCATGCCACGGGCCCCTGGCCGCTGTAGTCGACTGCGCCGCTGGGCTCCTTCCCGACTTGCCGGTTGAGATACGACTCGAAGATAGCGCATGCGATCTCTTGGTACCGCGGGGTTGAGAGGGGAATGCTGGCCTTATCGAGTGTAGAGATCAGCTCGCGGACGAAAGGGATCCAGAGGTAGTGGAACTCGACAAGGGGGATTGTATCTGCTTTGGAGACAATCTTGAGGGAGAGGAGCATAGCCAAGTCGTCCCACCCATATTTGATGCAGCGAGCGAGGCATGCCGCTAGAATCTCAGGGAGGATGAACATTTGAGGCTTTTTGTGTGGCCCGTTGCGAGCATAGGCTTCCGATCGGCGCCAATCGTAACTAAAATGAGGCTTCTCGGCGGCGAACGACGCTGCCGCACCGTTTTGGGTACGAAGAGCGCTGATATCCATGGCGTCCAGTACAGATTTCAGCAATGGTTTGCAGAGATCGAGGCTTGCGGCCTTGTCAAAAGCCCTTTCCGTTGCGAAGGAGAAGATTCTCAGGAGAGCTGCAAATGAGAACGGTGTCAGGCGTGCTTGTGTTTGGATGACGGGTGCCAAGCTATGTATAATATTAGTATACCAAGCACGTTGCTGTGAGTAGGATACTTCATCTCACCTTGTTTTGAGATAATCGAGATCATGGTATTCTTGAATAAGGTTGACAATGGCGGTTCCACTTCCCATTGTCACCGTTGGTCCTAAGCAGGCATTGACGGCGGCAGGAGTAACTTCGTCTGCTATCCATTCTCTTATCCGGGGGTTGTGAGTCTCGCCTTCTGACGGGGCGAGGGCTGCCAAGAACTGCATTCGATCAGCAACTGAACGAATTTGCAGATTCGAGCTCAGACTACATGTGTCAGGTTAGCAACAACTCAACGCAACTCGATGATGCCCGTACCTGTCTTTGACTTGGCTAAAGTCAAATGTGTCCTCGCGTGCTGCTTTTTTGACCAGAGCGAACAGCCAAGCCCCGACTTGGGTCTTGAACCACCCCACAGCTGTGTTGAACAGTTCGTATTCCCGATGCACTAAAAGAGTCTCTAGGAATTGCGTTGCAACCTTAGAGTCAAACTTCGGCCCGCAGTAGTAGAGGGGGTTATCCAACCCGTCCTTCACCGGTAACCAAGCACGGTTGGCGAGCTGGCGGACCATCTTCATTCCCTGGTCGAATGTTTGTGGGTCGGAGCATTTGGCCAAGAATTCCGGCAAAAGCTCTTGTGCTTGAGCGCTGTTGATCCCTTTCGTGAGAAACTGGTCGATTGAGTCGTTGGGAACGATGACGGCAACCTAGATAATTCAAGAGACAGTAAGCAGAAATTCTTGATCAGGAGAAGGAAAGGGGAAGACAAACCGTCATCCTGTACCAGTGAATCGCAGAAACACCCTAAACACGTTGGATTGTCAGCTCAGCTCAGGGTCCACTGTAGGAGCACGTACCTCGTTTCCTGTGAAGCCAGAGTAATCTGTCTCCTCGCGTTCCGCCGTCTCGAACGGGTCCTCATAGTTCTGTATCAGCTTCTCTTCGAGTTCTTCCGTACTGATTTTCAGGCCAGTGCGCACGACGCGTCCTTCAGCAGTGACGAGCTTCTTGATGGAAACTTCCGTCTCAATAATGTCCTCGAACGCGTGCCAGTCATCGTTGTCACCATTACCCTCGTCTTCATCCTCGTCTCTTTCTTCATCTTCATCCTCGTCCCCTTCCTCGTCGTAGTAATCATCGAACGACTCTGCGCAACCACCATGCTCTTCCTTCTCTAGCACTCCAAGAAACAAGGAAACATTTTGGCTGTCGCAAACATCTTTCAGACAGCGCATCCGGTTAAGATCAACACCCTTGAGCGTGTGGAGCGACACATTCGCCTCGGTGTACGTATGCTCCATGAGGTAGTAGAAATGATCTGGTTGCCCATCGCTGCTGTCACGGCCTCGAAACTCCAGCCACGCACTCATCGCCTTTCGGACGGCATCGTGTCCTGGGGCGTTGAGAGCGGCGGAGGGTCGGATGAGAGGATTGGTTATGGCGAGGTTGTATGTCAACACCCAGCGGATGCCGGAAGCTACGGGCAAGACCTCATGGGTAACATCCGAGTACCAGCAGGACATAGATGGTTGTGCCTCAGAAGTCTTGAAAACTTTGGTTGTGCCGTGGTGTTTCAGCATGAGGTCGCCACCTTGATGCTCCGAGGGAAGACAGATGACGAGGGTGCCAAACATGCCTGGAATTTTCTCCGTGCTGCAACATGTGTCAGTGCAGGAAACGGGAAGGTTTCGGTCGCCTGGGCACTCACTCGGTATGGGCTTTGAACAGGGCACCCTCTTCGTAGATGAGCATTTTGTAAAGCTCGGCGGTCACCGGGGCCGTGATACCCAGCTGCTGAGCAACCCATTTGCAGGCATCGTCAATTGCAGGCGCCCACTGTGGGCCCAGATCAAGCTGTGCCGCATCCAGTTCCCAAGTGTTGCGAACCGATTTGTCGACGAAGGTCTCGTTCCCCTTTCCGTAGGGTGCTTGGCGCGCCTTTTCGATCAATGCGCGCGTCATTGACTTCTGCAAGGGGAAGCCGACTAGGCCCACATCGTGGACAAAGATTGGGGCAACGCTTGTTTCGCTGATTTCCCTGAATGCAGCAAAGCTCCCGGCTGCCTTGATAGAGTCGAGTGCCTTGCAAAGGCTATCTCTTACTTCACTCGCAGGACTAGGGGGTGCGGCTGCGTCCATTGTTGCAGTAGAACTGGAGGAAGCGACCGGCGCGAAAGCTGTATGTGGTTTTGGCAAAGTTGGCGCGTCGCGGGCAGTTGTGGGGGGTGGGGGGCGCTTTCCCCAAGGCGCGTCCGAGGCCATTCCCTGTCCTGTGCGCCGTGCAAGTGGGTCCAAATCTGATGTTTCTTTTGTCAGACCTCAAAATTCACATTGTCCGGCAACACCTGGCACGCAGTTGCCAGAGCTCAATGCCAAGGAACCAACAACCCCTCTTGCGATCCGTCAAGTCCGACAATGGCGATCACGAGTGCACCGGGGTGAACTTATCTCGGTCGCGTCTTGTTGCACGCACTTCAACCCTAGTCGCGATGCGTTACCTGACAGAAGAGGGAATCCGTCTTTTGCCGGGCCCGCTGAGATGCATCAAAATGCCATGATTCGACAATCGATGTCCATTTCCATCCTAGCGACGCATCTGGAACTGATTCCGCTGCTTCCATGATGCGTCAGCGCCAATCAAAGCTATCGCCCAAGGCAGCTCATCACAGCCTTAACTGCATGTCAACTCGCTCGAGAGGGGAATAGTAGGGACTGATGCGGTGCCCGTTCGCACTTAAACCCTTCTTCCCCTCCTCTGCATGCCATGGCGAGATCGTGCTTCCAGGGAAATCGTCCGTCACCGAGACAGGAGCTCCAACCCGTACCAGGTAGTAATTCTGCCATCAACTAGCGATGACAGCTCAACTTCTCTTGTAAGTTACCAGCTCCCTTTCGACAAACCACACAGCTAACCCCCTCGCAGCATCGGCTCGACGGGCAACATCGGTGCATCAGTCCTCGAGGCCATTGTCGAAGCCTATCCGGACCTCCCTATTGAAGCCCTCGTCCGCTCCGAAGCAGATGCATCCCACCTCAACGATGCCTACCCGGGCTCTGTGACCGCGAGCGTCGGATCTCTTTCTGACCTCGACCTGCTGGAGAAAAAGGCGGCCGAAGCCAGCATCATCATCAGTGCGCGCCCCTTTTCCCTTTTCTAGAAAGCTGGGCGCTGACATTTTCAACATAGACTGCGGCCCAGACACTTTCCAAGAAGCGGGGCTTGCGTCAGTCCTGAGAGGCCTCTCCGTCTCTTCATCCGCGAGCAGTCGCAAATTCTATATCCACACTTCCGGTTGTGCTCGCACCTGGTATGTCCCGAGCCCTCCCCCTTTCCGTCTTTCTGTTCCCCTCCCATTACCGCGCTAATATCATTGCTCCCAGGGATCCCCCCGACGGCGCCACCCCCGGCCGCATCTGGGATGACACCTTAGACCTGCACAAACTCTCAACCGCCCCAACAGTCGCCCACGTCCCCACCGACCTCCAAGTCGGCGCCGCCAACACCGACACCCTCCACACAGCCATCGTCAACCCAACCTTTGTTCTCGGGCGCTCCCCAAGCAAGACGCATGCCCCGCCAGGCCTGTTCCCGTACTTACTCAGCGCGCTAAAGGCCGTCGGCGGGGCGTTTGTGATTGGTCCAGGGAAGAATATGAGTGGCTTTGTGGAGAATAGTGAGTTGGCGAAGGTGTATGTCGCGCTTGTCGGTGATGCACTAAAGCACCTCCCTAGAGGGGAGAAGGCGGTGGAAGCCGTGAATGAAGAAGTGTGGGGACCAAAGGGGTATTTCTTCGGTACGGGGCTTGAGATCTCCTGGCGGGAGTTTATCGAAGATTATCTTGTTCCCTCGCTGAAGCGGTGCGGAGGGGAGGCGTGGGTGCCGGGGGAGGAGACGAAGGAGATGGACATGGAGGAGGTGGTGAATTTGATGGTGACTATTATTGGGGATGGGGACCATGCTGTTGCTTGGGGGCGGCATATTGCCCTTGGGCTGGGTGTGGCTATGAGGGTGCGTCCGACCAGGACGAAGAAGTATCTTGGTGTAGAGATTGGGACGGAGTTACCTGGTTTGGATGACGCTGTGAGGGCGACGCTGGCGGCTATGAAAGCTTAATGTACAGTTGATTTCAGCTTCTTCATTCTGACGGTTACTGAGGGAGATACTGGTCGATGCATCTGACGGGATGGAGGAACGGTAAGTACTGGTTGAAACTTGAAGACACACTCTAGCTTTAATCTGGTGTTGGCGAATGGATGCGGGAGTATTACTTTGATCGTACGAAGGCTTGGCCCCAAAGAAAGGGTCTTTCTTCGTGCAAAATACGTTGTCGGAATTTTCATTGCTCTGTGCCGGAACTGCAAGGCCTGGACCTATCGCATTAAAGGCCTCGGCTGCATCGTGCAAGGCCTTTGGAATGTAGGACGGCCTTAAAGACATATAGGAAGGTCTTTTCAGAATTGATAAAGGCTCTGAGGAACGTAAGGAGACATCTTTCGCACTAGCTAGGTGAGGGGGCCCTGCCTTTCACCACGAGCATTCATGCTTTCTATCACTACCTACCTAGGTACGTCACATACTTTTCTGGCGGCCACCTGACTCACTCTTGACCTAACCTTGAACAAAAACCTTCAATAAATTCTGCTGCACACGACAATTTCTACTTCTCCAACGGTTCTCAGGTTTCTCTTTCTCCACATTCCAATCCAGAACCACGACTCGAGCCACCATGACTTCCGACCGCATCCTCAGCCTAGTGGTGGAAGCGGGCGCGACTGCCCGAGATGTGCCTCGCAAACGCGGGTTTACGTCCATTTTTCGTGCATCTTACTCTTCCTTCTCACGTAGCTCCGACGATGAGCTCGTCGATATTCCCGAAGTCCTCAATTCACGGGAAACCTTGAGTTCTGCGGGCTCACTGCCCGGACAGCTACCGTCGCCGCTGTGCCACCACGTTTGGAGAGAAGGACGATGCTTTTCAAGGGGGGTGCCATGACCAGGCTAGTGTCAGTGTTCGAGAGTGACGAGTCTCTCCAGCTGAGGCATCTTTGGTCATCCAGCCCAACAGATTTCCATCACGATAGTCGTATATTGTTGTACTTCACGAAACATGCCGACGTTGCCGAGCTATACGCCAGATTTGCCATGCGTCGGGTCCCTCCTAAGGAGGGGGTGGTCCTTCAATTCGCCATCCCGTCGGATCTCCTCGAGGACCGCCGAGAGATCGTTGGCAGTGGCTGGCAGCAACTGGTGTCTTGGTCTCGAGAACCGCCTAGTGATGATACCTTCTCAGTCCCTTCCCACCTCACTCAGTTCACGGACGCCCTGTACTAACTGGACGCATTTTCGGGATGGAGTGTGGAGGAAAGACATCACAGCACGTTTTTCAGACCAGGTATATTCAGAGGCAGCTCCGGGGCCGGTGTCGTGGCTGGGTATAGTTCCGGTCCATGCGTTATTCTAGGGATTTTAGCCAAAAGGTTCTTAGGCTTTCCACCTCTTAAACAGCGAGATGTTTAGGGCGGTGCGAAAGACGTCTTCCTACTGTCATGACTGCCCGTGGTTTTAGTTATAGCAGGCCATATCCCATTCTGAAAATGAATACCTGTGTGCTGAAAGGATTCCCTACATTCTGAAAAGACCTTCCTAGATTCTCAGAAGGCCTTCCTGAAATTCGAAGAGACCCTTCTACAGTCTAAAAGACTTTCTTGCATTCTTAAATGGCCTTTCCGATGTCCTTGCCACAACGCGCAATACGGCAAAGGCAGTGCAGGTGCTTCTAGGGACGGCTGACTTACTATGTGTACCATCGAGCCGTTTTCCCTGACAGTGGAGGCAACGATGGTGTCTGATGTTGTTGCCGATAGGCCGGTGGGAAAAGCGTTTTTGACAACGGTCATGGTGTTTGTGGGGGTGCGTATGATAATGGTGATGGGTATCATAGGGGTGTTTCTGTCACGGACGAGGTATATGAAGCAGCTAACGGGGAAAGAGTTTGAGGAATGGAGGGGAGGTAGTCAACTAGATGGGGACGTCGATATGAAGAAGGGGTTGGATTTGAAGGGAGAGGGACGGGTCTTGGTTACCCTCGAAAGGGAATGGGGGAGCGGTATTGCTGAGGAGGAAGACGGAGAGGGTTGAGTACCTAGGTGTGAAGACTCAGGGGGTGAATTTAAGAAAGAGAAAATGGCCGTCAATACTTCCCTAACCCACAACCTATCATCCGGTGTCGGGGAAGCTAGCCTGTAAAGTATTTGAGTTCTCTGGCAGGCAGGCGAGGTGAGATAATAGCCCAGCGAGAACAGCCAATAACCGTATGGTCTTGACCTAATGGCGACTTTGTCATACCCTACCTTCCCATTCTGGATCCCGCGAGGGCCGAATCCAAATAGCCACAGCACAGGGATCGATTTAGCTCCAGGAAATCGGGCCTATGATGTTGCCCCTGAAAAGCCCCTGAAGTTGTCGCGACAGCCACGTTTGTGGAGCTGCGAGTTAATCTCTAGACCTGGGGAAATGTGCAAGAGATATAGGTCTGAGACAAATCGATGGCCAAGTCTTTGGAATCATCTCAACTACCGGACGGAAATTTGAGGCTTTGTGGTGAGTAATCGCCTTTCCGCGAGGGCCGTGTGTGGGTGAGGGGATATTTTGCCCCGACATTTTGCTTGGTCAGGGCGCATCCGCATTTCGGCGAATGGCATTAAGCGGGCTGCGGTACTGCGCCACAACCGTGAATTAGTGAGACGGCTGATGCCGGCTTGTCAAATGCTTATCCCATCGTTACAACGCATTTGAGGTAGCCATTTTGAGAGGTGATGGGGGCGTCTGGTCATACACACTGTTGATATAAATTCTGGCACTTGGCACCACCAACTCTGTTTTCCATTTCTTAGTATCATTGCATCATCAGCATCTCATACAGCATCTTCAGTTTTCTTCCTATTTCTCTTTATTCCTTTTCTTCTTTTCTTCTCTTTTTTCTTCGTTTTCATAACGTTCTCTAAATAACCAAACCAAAAACCCAACATGCATTTTACCACTTTCATCTTCTCTTCTCTCCTCGCCCTCGGCGTCAGCGCGGTCCCCACCCCAGATTCCGCGGCAACTACTACGGCCGTCTCGCCCATCGTCTTCGACATGCCCGCTGCAGTGCACCTTGAAACACGTGAGGTCACCGGTCTCATCCGTCTCTGCACCGACTTCGACGCCGGCGGCCGATGCGCCGATGTCACCATCCCCTCTGGCGCCATCACCACCAGCCCCCTTGCTCAGGGCTTCTCGGCCTTTGAGGTCGACGGTGGTCAGGTGTGCAACCTGCTCGGGGGCTGCCCTTCCTCTGCCAAGATTCTTAGCCCTGGTCTGGACTGCAACTTAAGCGACTCGTTCGGTGTGTTTACTGGCTACGGCGTTATTGCCGGCGATGGCCATCAGATTATTCTCGATAGCCTTTCTGGGTGAGTCTCAACGTTGACGGTGTTGATGTTGGATGCGTGCTGACTTTCGTGCCTCAACAGGTTTGTCAACTTCAGGGGCCCGCTTAACGACAATCTGCGCTGCATCCAGTGCCAGACTTTCCAGTAAAGGGTCAATGACACGATGGGGGAAGGGGATGGATGATTGGTTCGCACATCTAGAAGAGGGGGCATGTCGTAAATACCTGTTCGGCCACTTGTTACATAGTTCAGCTTAGATACATCATAAAACACCACACTCGTTTACAAACACAAACCCAGATGTATCTATCAAGGAAGCCCCTCATAAACCTCCATCAACCTCCCCCAATCCAACCCCCCCAACCCCATCGCAGCATCCCACCCCTCCACCGTCCTGAATCCCTTCTCCTCGCCACACCCTGCACTACACCCCTCCAACACATCCCCAAACACCTCCGGATGCTTATACAACACCGGATTCACAAACCCCACCGGCCCCTTCCCCATGGCCATCCTCTCATTATTCACCATGGATATCATCGCGCCCACAACCGGCGCCGAAGCCGAAGTCCCAAACACCCGCCGGAACTGCCCTGGGTGGCTCGAGTTGCTGGCCACGAGGTAGTCGCCTGCTAGGGCGGACAGGCCGGGGACGCCGCGGCCAAGGGGGTTTGAATTGCCTGGAGAGGTTGGAGAGGTGCGAGATCTTGGAGAGAAGATATTGACTTGTGGCGAGGGATTCGTAGTCTGGGGCGGGGAAAATGGTCCTGAAGCCGCCGGTGGAGCTGCTGTTGGTAGTGTGGCCTGTGGGACGGCGGTTGTAGATTGCTTCGCGGCTGGTGGTGGTGTGATTGTTGTTTCTGTTCTTGAAGGTGCCGCCTATGGCGGTGACCCAGGGGCAGGATGCGGGGAAGGAGATTTCAAAGGGATGGGAGTCAGGGGGATCAAGGGAATCAGGGCAGGAGGAGTGTCGTCTGGCGGTGCGTTCGTCGCCGGTGGAGGCGAGGATAGTGGCGCCTTGGAGGCCGAGCTTGAGGTATTCGTGGCATTGGCGGTGGAGGTAGTCGGCAGGGAAGTCGGCCTCGGGCCAGGCGTACGAGATGGAGATGACCTTTGGGTGCGTGTAGGTGCCGCAGTCGAGGTGCTGATAGCCGTCGGGGGTGAGGGCGTTGGGGTATATCGGGTCGAGGGTTGGGTCGAGATAGGGACAGTAGTGGGCGTCGTAGGCAGCGAGCATGGTGTTGAGCGTGCCCCAGAGGTATGCATCACCAACTTGGATGTTGCTGACTTTCTGCGGCCAGACGAGGGACATAGCGTATTGGAAGTCGAGGTTAGGCTTCACGCTGAATATCTGGTCGTAGAAGTTGGGGTCGTAGTGTCCCCCTGCGATGCCTTGCATCTGGGGACGCTCGCCGACCATGTGGGGCTCGAGGTAGGTGAAGAAGTTGTCCATGTCCTGCGCAATCCAACTCATCCATGAGGGTTGGAAGATGTCAAACGTGTTGTTTGGGTGGATGGCGTGGTTCGCCTGGCGGGAAGGGATGTTGTACCACTCTCGAAGACATTAGGGCGTTGTGAACTAGCTGCAGTCTATGGCTTGCTGTCTCTTGGAGAGGCTGGGGAGTTGTACTTCGGCGAAGTCAATGCTGTTAAAAGATTCCACTAGTTGCATCTCGCGAAATGGGAAGACGGTGGGAACAACAAAGTCGATGAGCGGCAGGATGTGGTCTGGCAGATTGTACTCATTGCAAACGACAGTCGTCTCGCTTGTGTCTTTGTGCTTGTAAACAAAATACTCAGCGTCCAAAGGGGTTTCCAGCTGGCCCAATGTTGCATTAAAGTCAACTCGGCATTGACAAGGAGATAACCGAAGCTTCGATGCACCAACTCCGCCTTTTTGCTGAACCCAGAGAAGGATGGTCTTGATATCTTGCGCTGGGAGTGAGAAAGCCGAGGTCACGGACTGTGCAGACCAGTACTTTCCAAACGACGGACTTTCAGGGTCAGCAAGGCCAACAGCTTGCCGGAAGCATCTTCGACACCATCCTCTGCAAAAAGGATTTGCACGGGGACAACAGTAGTGGGATCAGCTCTGGATCCTCATACCCACTGGCTATGTTGAATTGAGGCTCGCTTGTGAACAGACGTAGCTGTTGTGGCTGCTGCGCAACAAAGTGATAAACACGCAACTAAGAGAATCCACGATGTACCACGCATGTTGAAGGTTAGGACAGCTGACACATTGGGAAAGACTTCTCTTGACAGAGCCGCTGAGACGAAGAAGGGGGCGGCGAAGTAAAGTAACTGGGGGTTGCCCGTAAATGCCCAGCATCTTGGCCCCCTTCTTGAACCAATGGCGTTTCAAAGCCTGTTTCCAGTTGTCAACGCCAGGACGCACTCCGCCACGATAGGAGATCCTTAACGAGTGGTGAACTGTAGATCATCAACCTTTCTCCGGGTCGACAGGTAATTCCCGGATTGGCAGCAGAAGCAAGGTGGACAACCGGACAGTGGATCTGCCGGTGTCCTGGTCGGTGGCTGAGTGCGACCCCAAGACACTATTTGCCAGAAGTACGGCACCATCACCAGAGGTCTATTATCCAACAATACAACTCTCGAAATATAGCCATAGCAGTTCCAGCTCTGTTGTGAGGCTGGGCGGGGCGGCAGGTCGGATGGTTTATGTTCCTTGCCAAGGGTCAGACAGTTGAGTTGATTAAGACAGGAAAAATTACTGCATCTGATGCAGGAAGGGAAAGTGTCCTTATATTGGCTTGGCAGTTGTCGGCAACAGGTATAACTACCTCCATGTTCTCATCGTGTTTACTACTGACGAGATCATCCCATCCAGCATCCAGCATCTCAATATCCAAGAAACCCACCAAAGACTTGCAAAATGAAGACCTCTTTCATCATCACCTCCCTCCTGGCCGCTGTTGCCATGGCTGCCCCATCCTCCCTCGAGCCTCGCGTAAGTCAACCTGGTCTCCCCAAGCACCCAGTCCCACCGATATCTGACTGCAACTTTTCCAGACCGGCGATTGGGGCAAATGCCTTGCCAAGTGCATCCGTGGCTGCAAGGGGCCTCTTCCCATCGCCCTGGCCTGTGTTGCTATTTCGAGGGCGTCTGCGATGCCGCTGATGATGGCGGTGATGATTTCGTGGACTTTGGCGAGATCTTCCCCGAGGGTGCCAACTGAGCGGCTGTGTGGGCATACGAAGCATGATGAATGCACGGGAGCGGGTTAGTGCGAGTTAGTCAAAGCTCATGATGTTACTATCGTAATCACTCAGGTTTCTACTGTTGACCCGCCCCCGGCTTCCGTCCCCAGACGACCTTTTGGCGGTAGTAGCCCTGCTTCCTGCCTGATCGGATCTCGCGGTGCAGCTGTTTGATGTACGCCAACACGTCCTCCCTCGTCCATCCAAGCGTAGTGGCCATAAACAGGATGTATCCCTCGGTATCATGCTCGATGACGAGTTTGGCCCACGTTCCAATCTCTTTCTGCTTCTCATTCCTGGGCCACGATCCAACGGGTGTCTTTCGAGACATTGTCAGCAAGAACATGTAACACAATATGAGCAGAGGGAAGTCTCTCACCCTCAAATTCTTCTCTCCAACCTCGACAAAACCAGCTTCACGCATCGCCGTCAGCTGCAGGTCATCGTTGACAATATTGAACGACCGGTTCATCTTCTTGCCCCCCTCGGTGAAGATGGCAGCCCACTGGCCCATGGCGTCAGTGCTCTTGATACTGCCATCGTCGCTCTGAATGATAGCGTCGGGCTCAAAGCTCTGCAAATATCCCCCAGGCTTCAGGGAGCGATACGCCTCCTTGAACAGCGCCGTCCAGTCCACAATACTGCCGAGCATCCACCGGATATGAATAAAGTCAAACGAATCGTCCGGAAACGTCCACGGCTTGGTGCAGTCATCAATCTCAAACGTCACATTAGGTTGCACCCAGGTTGGCTGGATCGGCGAGATATCCGTGCCGATGACGGTTGCTCCGGGGAACTCGTCGGCGAAATCCATCGCCCAAATGCCGGTCCCGCATCCGACATCCAGCACCTTTTCGATCTTCTTCCCCTCGAGCGGGGCGGCGTACAGCTTCCCGTCGAGTATGAGGGTAAGGGTGTGGTGCAGGATGTCCATTGCTTCGCTTTGCTTCTGGTCGTTGGTGGCCCAGTACTGCGCGCCGCTGCCTTCGCTGTGGTAGGTTCGGCCGTAGAGGGTGCGGTATTGTAGGATGCTTGAGGCAATTGAGGATGCGTCGGTTGAAGCCGTATCGCCGTCGCCATCATCGGCGGTGGCGCTGGACGCCCAGTGCGTTGCGGGGAGGATGGTCGACATCTTAGAACGTGAAGGTCTGAAGAGCGATATAACTACGTGCCGATGAAAGGTGCGGGATGCAGGAGGGCGCACCTCCTGAATTTAAATCACTCGACGCCTGGTCAGTAATACTCCTCCATGCATCGAACGAACAGGGACTTTGGGGATCTTTGCTGTTGGTGGTGCCATCCTGCCAAGGTTCTGATGCCGGAACCCTGGTTGTGGCCCAATGAGATTTCGCTTCACACAAAAAACGAACGCATTGCAGCGAGACGATGCGGATGCGTCGAAAACAAGTATAGCGCGGGCCCTCCCGAAGCCCGCGGGAGCGGCCTGCATTGCAGACCACCAATAGGCTGCATGTCGGTGCACAGCGGCTGCATGCCGGTGCACCAGCGGCCACATGCGAGCCAATGCGTCCAGTCTGTTGATGCAAAGCATGCCGAACCGGGGATAATCATCCATCACCGTAAACAATGATGGTATTGGCGATTTTGTGGGTTGTTAGGACTCGTATTTAGCTCCCAAGGCAGCTCTGTTACCAAGACATATCCACCATTAGAAATTTGTTTCTTTCATCTGGGACATTCCTGGGGAACTTCGATGCCCCCACGAGTAACAGAATGATTCCTTGAATACCTTGAACAACTTCCGACATGTCACCGGCGGCGTCTTAAGCCGTTTGAGGACCGCCGCAGCTCTCTGGTCAGCCATTCCACTTCCGGTTTGTTGCGTGTGGCCTGGTCTATACGGCTTCACTGTTGCACAACTGCATCGTCCCACCACCAATCCCGATTGAGCCCGTCTCCACGGTCTCGCTGTTGTACGCACTCGTGCAGTTGATGCAAGCAAGGAGGTGGCCCGACCGTTTGTACGCCGGCTTGAATCAGGCCGGGGAGATCGTAAAAAGCGGTCCAGGAAGAATAAATGACGGAGATGTTGAAAGGGCGCCAGCCGCCGTGTCCCGTGCCAGCTCCTGGCCCGAGGATCATGATTGCGATGTGCTTTCACACCAAAGTACTGATGCATCTCCAGCGTGTCGACATTGATGAGGCGCATTGTGAGCTGCCAGCCCAGTTGAGGGGGCTGTTAATGACAATTTGCGGTGCGCAGAGTCCCCAATCCAATCATCCAAAAATATTTTCCGACGAGACGCTGTACCACAGGGAGGTGCGAACCCTCAGGCACCAACCAGGATTGAGCATTGAACATGGATCCTTCCAACCACCTATCTTTCAATCCTTGGACCTGCATCCACCTTTTACTGGCACTAATTAACTTGAGCTTTTCCACCACATCACACGTCGCAACCGCGTCTCAACCTTCACCTTTCTGCTGCTCCTTTTTTTTTGGGGGGGGGAACTTTCGAAGTCGAGAAGAAACAGCCTCCACCCGGGAAAAAAAGGAGAAGAAAAAAACAGTGGCGATGACGACTTTTCCCCTCTTCCCGACACTCCCTTTCGAGCTGCGCGACCAGATCTGGCACGACGCATTCCCCGAATCGATCGGGCCTGCCCTCTATTTCTACCGTGGCAGGGGCTGCTGGGCCCCGCGCGTGCTGGTCGAAGGCGACCCTACCTTCCGACCTGACCACCCAGGCGATCTAGCCTTTGAGTTCCGCACTGAGCTTCTGGGCCAGGACAGTCGGTGGGAAATAGCGCTTGCCTTTGTCAACTGGGAGGCCCGCAGGATCGCCGTCGCCTGGCTTCGCGCCCACGACATCGAGATGCGGCCACAAAAAGATGGGAGACCACCGCTTTTTGTGCGCCCCTTCCAACCCGACGTGGATACGCTGTACGTCGCGCGCGATAAATGGGAGGCGTTCTGCTCGGAGCCCACGGATCGTATGTCGGAGCCCGATCTTACCGATACGAATGTCGACCTGGGCTCGACCCTCGTGCAGATTGCCATCCCCGAGGAGCTCTTCTTCGACAGCGAAAAGATCACCTGGATTCCGGAGCTGGGGATGTGGTTTGAGCATCTCAAAGTAGTATTTGTTGTCATTGGGCCCCAGCCAGAATTGGATACCATCCCGGTGCCGTGGCGGTGGAAGCTGAAGGGTAGAGACGGGCCGTCGTTTCATTGGAACAAGGATAATCAAGAATTTGAGTTTCACGACCGAGCGGGCGACATTTGCGATAAGGCTCTGTACGAGAAGATAGGGTACGCCGCTAACAGGTTTCTACGGGAACCTGTCATCGAACAAGCACTCCAGCACCTCGAGATCAGGCCCGTCTTTACTGTGAGGCGGTAGTGGCGGTTCGCGGTCTGCGTAAGGAGAGAAAGCCTAATCTAATTTGGCACTCCGGCTAAACATTGGCATCCGGGTAAGGCCTTGGGGCACTAACCGGGGCGCAAAACTGATTCCGTGTGCCGTTGAAATGGGATATATGCGGACCTCGGCCACCCGCCCCGCTTCACGCTCGACGTCGACACAGCAACTCCTTAGACCTCTTGCTAATAGACACTGCGAATTTGCGGCGGCGACGATGTGGATCTTCATATTGACCCTCTCTGCTATCTGGCGGTGCGCACAGGGTGCTGCCGTCTGCTCCGAAGGCACAAACATCCCCAACCTCTGGTCCTTCCAAAGCCTGGTCGTCGACTACACCGAGGACGAGACGGTGCGGCAGGGCAACGCGTCCTTTTCGATTACCAACACGCTGACCTCACGCACCGACAACTTGCGGTGCAGCTTAATCTTTAACTCGCTCTGCGAGGTCTTCGGGACACCAAGCGACAAAGACCTGCACATCTGGGTCCAGGTCAACTTGGGCGCCGCGACCGTCACCATCGCGCAGCCGTGGAAATGCGACAACATCGATGCGAAGGACACTAGTGTCATCGGCATGACTGAGGTTGAGCTACTGTGTCCCGAGACGACACTCGAGGAGGGTCGCTCGTGTCGCAGCGATCAGGCCCCGACCTTTGTGAGCGGGACGGTGCAAATCAGCCATGATGGACTATAATTAGATGCCTATCTTACTACTGCTGCCCAAAGAAAGCCAGAAAACATATCATCACTTCAGCTTGAGATCGCCCGCGTCATTGTTCGTCTTCAAGTCCTTGTTCTTCATCAAGTCCTTCTCCTCGGGGAAATCGAGCTTGTACGGCAATTCCTTCACGTTTCCCGCCTCGTCCTCGTGGCACCACATCAGCTTCCCTTCGCCGCGGACGTAGCCTCTCCATGGCATTTGCCCCTCAATGATGTAGATGAGGTCCTCCTCGCCGACATCGATCGATTCCTCAAGAGGGTTCCATACCGAGATAGCGCAGGTTCCATTCACAAGGAGCTCGCGCTCCTTGGTGTCGACATTCAGCGACCAGCTGCGCGGGCCCGAAAGCCTCAGTTCGGCGACGATGGCGTTGCAATCGGCGACCAATGGGACGCCTGAACCGGTCGGTCGGGAGGTGCCCCCGAACATGCCTTTGCAGAAGCGGTCGCGCTTCTGGAGCGGCGACCGAGTGTGTAGGTCTGAGGTGTGACTGAATTCGACCAGGGAGGTTGTCGGCATCGCGCGGGCGACATGGGCGCCGGCGACGGCGAGGAGGGCGATGGCGTCCACTTTCATGGTTGCGTTGCGGGTTCGTGGAGTTGGGAGATGAAAATGATGGCGGCTTGTGAGTTGCCGATTTGGTTTGAGTTCAAGTTGGCGATGCTGGAGTGCTTCTTATGGCTGGGATGTTCCACTGACAGTTGAGGGAACTGGCAGAGTCCGGGGGAGTGTTTCAAGGAGGGACGCTGTGACGCGTCCCTCTTCTCTTTGCGGTGTTGGTGGTGTGTGCGTAGGTCTTGGGTTGGAGCATTTGTGCGGCGCAGTCCAATGAGAAATGGCCAACGACAGCGCTTGTTGCTTCGGGTTGTACAATATTGATCCTGCATACGGGACGCTAAGGCCCTTTCTGTGAGCACATCGCTGTTGGTGAACAACGACGCGAAACGACGAAGAGGCACACGATGGGGCTGATGTGGAACGTTTTGACTGAGGAACGAGGGGCTCAGGAGCAGCGGAAGTGCAGTTGCAAAGTGACTTGATTTGGTAGAAAAGGGGAGTGCGAAGCACTCCCCAGTTATATACAAATGGAAGCTCCCTGTGTGTGGGGAGAGCACATGATCCAAGGCCCCTGCGCTCCAGCCAAGCCTGGAGCGCTGCAGTTCGACAGCTGAAGAAACTCCGAACACAGCTCAGCTTCTAACGCGAGTACAACGCGAAGGAGGTCCAAATCGGTAACATCAGCGCCTTCAAATCGTAAGTGTTCGTCGACTACCACCCACCGTGAGTTCTTGTCTAACTCGGTAACGGCGATGATCAGACTGACTGGCTCCTTAATACTTTGAACAACAGCCAAAGGCAGGCGGCACTCGAAATCGAAGACCCCACAGGTGACGTGTTCATAGGTTGGGTTGCAGAAATGAACTTGTTGGACAGACCATGGTGGGCCCGGACTTGTACTTGGAGGCTTACAAGTTTGAGCGCTTGGGTCTAGTATACCCGCTCATCGCAGGGGATGGAACAACGACAAGCATGTTTGAAATCGCAAACGACCTCAGATATCTCAACGACGAGATTCTTGCCGTCAGGGAGAGGGTCATTGCGCCGGACAACCCCTTTATTGGCTTAAGCCCTCTCCGGGACTCCGAGGCGATGCAAGATATCTTCATAAAGTACGGACGAAGCGAAGGCCCACCGGAGAACTGCAATGAAATGTGGGAAATTCTGATCAGCGGAGAAAATCACGTCCCCGACTCTTGGCTCTCAGCAAAGGACCATGGATCGTTTTATGCTCCTGTTCAGCACCCCATCATCAACCTTATCATTGTTGTCGACAACCGGGCTGGCCGAAGAATTCTGTTCATCACCAAGAGTGGATTTGTTAGGGCCGTGACAGCAAACATAAGCCTAACCGACCTCGTCGCGTTCATTCCTAAGACAACCTGTCCTCTAGCACTGCGCCCTCTCTTCGGAGGGAAGTACCAGATAAACGGTTTCCCTTATGTTGGTGGTCTCATGAACGCTGAATTGCTTGACCAGTATATTGACTTGTGTGACATCAAAATGGAGGTGTTCAAGATTACATGGAGTCGACTCGGCCTATAGCGGAGCCTTCACCCCCGGGGCATTCGCTGTAAAGACAGTACAAAGCGAAACGGTCCTTGTGGAAACACGGGTGAGTCGTACCGCAACGAACAGCTAAGGATTTCCTCGTCAAAAAGTTCGGCGGCCATATCGAATGGAGGGGTAGGCACCCAAATCGTTCACATGTGGACGACGCTGGGAAAAAAGAGATAACAAAAAGAACATACAACACCAGGGATTCGCTGGTCGTCACCGACCCAACTACTAGTCTGGCCCTCACTGGCTTGTCTATGGGAGAGCGGACGGGATCCCGAATTTTCCAGTGGGTATGGTCGTATGTGGCATACTCAGGGCCAGTCTCGAATGATGAAGGTCTCGGCCTTCAGTTTCGCTGGCCGCCGGGCAGTGCTCCTCAAACCTTCTGCTCTTCGAATGGACCCGCGCGGGGTGAGTTACGATTGCCCCGTTCGGAGACTGGAGTGAGCAGTTTTTGTTAGTTGGGTAATTTCGGACTGTTTACTGTCATTCGCTGAGACCGTCCGGGAAAGCCACCCGGTCGACAATGTGTGCGTTCAGAAGGTTTGCAGGGTTTAATTTCCGCGCTTCCACAAGGATCTCAGGAGAAGGGGTGCAGGATCGGGCAGGGTACCTTGTCGTACGGAGTAAGTCAGGTGGGGGGCTTTTGGAACACCCCTGCCTTTGGAACACCATGCCCATACATAACCCTGAAAAGCAGGGTCGCGTAATTAATTAAGCGAAATTACTAACCAAAAACCAAAATATATATCAAATGCATTACTAATGGCTTACTAAGGATACATAGTTATTTATTTTCTTCTGTTTTTCTGTGATAGCTTTATTTAACTTCAAAGTTAGAAGTTAGAAGTTACTAGTAAATCCTATATATAA
>Ga0247760_1001653_pt1 | contig 19718 bp, 5 predicted proteins | sample UWRJL171409R4_FD_179936 | JGI IMG/M metagenome (GOLD analysis project Ga0247760, IMG submission 179936) | Plant litter microbial communities from Arlington Agricultural Research Station in Wisconsin, United States - UWRJ-L171-409R-4 | ecosystem: Environmental > Terrestrial > Plant litter >... | reverse complement strand
TCTTAATCTTAAAGCACTTTCTCTTTAAAGCAATTCTATTATTAACATTACTTTAATATAAGTATAATAATAAATAAAATTACTAAGAGTTGAGAGAGGAGGCCTTATACCAGAGCGTAGCGGAGGTTTATAAGGCTGACGATCGAAACGGCTTTAGTAATTTTATTTATTATTATTTAAAGATCCTTTCACTCTGCTTTTATTCTTTATATTAAATCTGTAGCTCTGGAATGTGGAGGGGATTCCAGCCTTCAGACCTTATAGGAGTCAGGACGGGAATGCCTCTAGGCTAGAGGGCCTGTACTGGCTTACAGACTCTAAAGTCCTACTAGCTTTCAGACTTAAAGTCTAGCACTAGTAAGCTTACTGTGTAACAGTTATGGAAATTAGAGGGCATAGTATTATTATAACCTGCACCTAGCACAGACCTGAATGGCTAGTCAGGTTAAGACAGAGCATATAACAGGACGCTAAAGACTAAGTAGGCATTCTGAAGTTAGCTTATTAAACTAACACTCCTAGACAGGGGTATAATGTCACGATAGGTCGCTATCACTATAATACATAAAGGTAAGTCTGAAAAGTAAGACATAAATGAATAATGTAATACTAATGTAAAGAACTAGAAGTCCCTCACGGCCATTATAGTCACAATGATAACTATTTATATTAGTTATCTAAAAGGTGCTTTGTACCTTGCTTAGTGTTACTTACTTACTTACTTAAGGACTAAACACTCCATCACTAAGCACCCTCTACTTAGTAGCCTTAAGAGTGCTTAGTAACTAAGCGCTAGTGCTAAGACTAAGCAACTCCTAATTATTCGTAGGGGCTTCAGGTCTTTACACTCTTAGTCCAGCCCAAAACACCGTGTGCACTGTTTCCTATGCAGGGACTTAGTCAGGCCACTCTAGCCCTAATAACGGCTTATAAGGTCATTATAGGTATGGTATAATAATGATTATTCCAGAGGTCCTCTAGCTTTAAAGAGGTACGTGGTTTTAATCCTCTTATAAAGGCCTAGCTAGCCTACGTAACTACAGCCTGTAGGTCTGTAAGATATCTGCGACACTTCCTTTATATAAGTTTAAAATAATTTCATTTTTCCTCCTTTATATCTTCTCTTTACACCTAACCCCTTCCTTATTTATTATCATCTACTTCTTCTCTAATAATCTCCCGTATATAAGACTTACTATTACTAAAAAGCTTAATTAAAATCGGGTTCCATATACGATAATGATAAAAGTATACATAACAGTTATCCTTCTCTAGATAATAGTTTATATAATCCTATAATTACTTAACTAGTAGTTTAGTCTTATAAGTACGTAGGAACTGCTAAAAGTCCTAGATATAGCCTGAATTAGCACGAATAGCGTTAAACACAGAATTAACTTCCTTCCATTTACTATCAGGCTTATTAAATAGCAAAACCAGACATCCCATTAAATAGTTAATAGTAATTTCTCTGTAAGCTCCATAATACTTAAAGGTTCCAATATAATTTAGTAACAGCTTTGTTAACGGGACAGCGTTATCTAACACTTCCTTTAAAGTAAGAATAATTACAGTAATACGGACAGGTAATGCTGCAGGTTTAGATAAATAACTATAACTGATAATCTTTAAATTATTATAATAATTAAAGTAGGTCTAGGATGAAATAGAATTACTATAAAATGTCTAGCAGTTAGTATAAAATATGTGCCTGTAAAAGAGAGTAACCCTAGCACGCAGCTTAATAGTTTTATCCGGTAATGTATTTAACCTAATGATATTAAGCTAGGTGTAGTAGATTAAATATACTACCTACCTAGCTGGCTGATTCCTAGTGAGACTTAATATATGCTGCACTACCTAATGTTATAACATAAAAGTTATTATAGAGGTTACTATTGTAAATGTTTAAAGAATAGGAGCTTTTATACCAGTAGGTTAACGTGATTATATACTACTTTAACAGGCTAGTATTATATAATAAGTAAATATATATATAATGTACGTGTGTTACAGCGGGTGACTATAATAACAATAAGTGGTATAATAACAGTGAGTGTATAGGCAAACAGAGTAATAATAATGCATAGGGAAACAGAGTATAAAGGAGATAAATAGAGTATAAAAGAGAGCTTTTTCAACCTGTAACCTAAACTATAATAGTAATATTATAATAGTGGAATAATAATTACATATATTTAAGGTTAAGTACTATTTCTGTTATACTTATAACGGCTCTGGCAAGGTGCTTATTAGGTCGGGTTAGTTCTAGTAATTAAAGTATGTAAGGTAAGTTACGTATACTGGATATATTAATTATTTATTATTATCTGTAACGATAATAGGCCACTGTATTATTATAAGTCTTTAAGACTTAGTATGGTTACTAATATTAAACCATTTAGTATACTGTAATTTATTAAATTAAGCGGTTTAAAGTTTAGTTATATCACATTTTATATATATTAATACTAAATCCAGAGTTAAGAGAAAACCTTATTACTAATTTACCTTAAGCTAATAGCTTAAGTATAGGTTATTTAACGAGGAGGTAAATAACTTTTAAAACGTTTACTTATTTAGATTTTATTATTACTCTACACCGTTCCTTAATTCTTTATTATAGCCTGAGTAATCTGGCGGCGCTGTAAGGGAGGAGGGTTACTATTATCTGTTATCTTTCTTTTAGTAGGCGTTTTCTTCACTGTCTTTAATCTAAGTCTCTTTTTTGTACTGTTTACCTGCTTTCCTACCTTTTCCATCTCTTTATTAACGTCATCCTTCTTGAAATCCTCTTCTCTGTAAATGATGTGCTTAAGGGGCCTAGTATAGTTAGTGAAGTAGGTGTAATCACGTTTAGGTTTACTAATAGGAAGACGACTGTACTTCTTTATAAGTTAAATCCTTTTACATTTAATCTCTGGGAAGGCGTTAAAGACAGTCTCTCATGTTATAATATTAGGATCGAAGCCTAATTTTATAATACATATACTATTAACCTAGACGATAGGGTTTCCATCCTTATTAAGCTTATCCTAAATGTATATATTAACAATAACGGGTTTTAAAAAACTTATATATAAAAGGATAAGCTGATTTTTAATAAGGTCTTTAACGTTAGCGACCTTTACTAAGTTTACTGTAAACGCTCTGAGATTAGTGTTAATATCCTCTCCCTCATTTCCCTTTTCTAATAGGCTAGAGCCTAAGAGGTAGATAATAGACAAGTAAATCCTGCTAATAAATAAAACTCTGTTACTTAAGTAGTTATAAATGGATTAGGGTGGTTTAACCGCTTAACTAAACTGGTTCACTAGGATGGTTAAGCTGTGTTTAACGACTTTATATGTAAATAATAACTTTAGGACCGGGTCTTTAACCTTTACCAGCATCTAGGGGCTGATTTCTTTAACTTACTAATATATATTAGTATAAAATCAGGCTAATAGTAAACCAGTTAGTATAGTTAATAAGTATATTAACTAGTCTAGTGTTAGGTTTATGTACCTTATATAGTCTGTGCTTTATAAACCACTTATTAATAATACTGACGACAATAAGGAGATACTATTAGACAGGCTTTATCTATCTAATGCAGTATAGTTAACTAATATACTGTTAGATAGTTATTATGTTTTATATAAACCCTGCTCTAATGTTATAATTATATTAATAATATATATTAAGTCTAGTGTTAAATATTAACAAGTTTAATACTAATATATTAAACGTGGTGTTAACCTGATTTTATTACTTTATAATAACCTAATACTTATTTATTAAGAGTTTTAAGTGAATAGACTTAACTTTAAAGTTTACTTTAGTAAATATAGTAATAACCTCCTTATATTTAACTGTTAGTATATTTATCTGTCTGAATTAGCTGGGGGGATATTAAACTTATTAGTATACTTATACGGTATATTAACTGGTTTAATTCTAGCCTTATTAAAATGTAGTTTACTTACTGTTATATAATAGGGCTGTTTATTATAATCAGGACTCTAGTGTTTTCTTAGCTAGGTTTAAATCGGATCTTTATTACTTGTTAGAGACAGTACGATTTAATTAACGACTTAGAGTATATGAAAAAGAGGGAGCTAAGTCGGTTCTTAGGGGGGATATGGCTATTATCCTTATTTAATGTTACGTATATGTAGCTAATGTTACTATCTGTGCTGTTATGTATTAACGACTAGATAAAATTAACACTAAGCTTTATCAAACTTAAGTTATTAAGGTTAACCTTTATCTATTACCTTAAGTTAAGGGCCCTGCTAAGTGTGGATTTAAATACACGTTTTGCCTTTTTTACGGTCTTAGGATTAGTGATTGTTTAAATCTCCTCCTCTATTAGCTGACAGACAGGATTGTCGCGTATTATTATTATATGTGCGTGTTTGCTTTAGGCCTTTATTATAACGGCCTGGAGTAACGTTATATTAAGCGTATTAGTCTGGTTTAGATCCTTCTCTTTACTTTTCTTAAGATTACTATTAATGTGATTATCAGTAATCTGATTTATCTCTTTAAGTGTGACATTACTTAGAATTTTATTAGTGTTATTATAAATAGTGTTGTAGTCTTTATTATATCTGATAAAAGTTAAGTTAATTTTTAAAGGGCTTAGTCTATCCTAAGGATAATATTTTAAGTTATTTAGTAAGGTTATAAGAGTATTTATTCCCCTATTAATAATAAATATATTATTTACCTTTAAGATATCTTTAGTGTTAGGGTTAATATCTGCCTTATTAAAGTCCTAGATATTATCTTAATAAAAAGGAACTAGCTTCCACTAATGCTACTTATACTTTTAGTAGATGTTATATAACTTTATAATAGTATTGTTCTTATTAGTATAATATTTAGTGATAAGTATATCAGACCCCTCCTTATATATTAGTTTATTACTTATATAATAGAAGTCTAGATTAAGCTAGAATATATTTAGTATCTTTACTGTAATAGCTTATATTATTAGGCTAAAACCTTTCTAATCCGTAATCTTATTTTAAGTAAGAGTTATAAACACACTACCTTATAATATTTTTAGGATAACTTATATAAGATGTTAGTATTAAGAGTTAAAGTTACGTAGATTGGTGGCTTTATCGTATATTATAAGCTGGAATTTAAACTTCTTACTTTTCGTGATATAAGTATTAATATAGTGGACCTAGTAGATTTTAGATTTCTGGCGTTTTAACACAGGGATTATAATGAGATTAATTATATGTTAGTAGATATAATAAGGTGATTAGAAAGTAAACTAATTAGAATATTAAAATTTATATACTAATTAGTTTACTTTATAGTAAGGTGGGGTGTAAGGATAGGATATGTAGTTAGTATTTATTTAAGGTATTAGTTAAAGAATGATCTATATTTATTTACTTTAATATACTTACTATAATTACCTTTAAATTTCTTATTAAGTTTACTTAACTGTTTGGTATATTTCTTATCGTTATTATTATTAATATCACTTTTATTATCTGCCTTAGCGAGCCTGTTAGTTATAATGTCTAAATCACCCCCGTTATCCTTAGATTCGTTACTAGATTTTGTATCATTAGAACCCTTAGGGCTAGGGGTTACTAGGCTTATAGGAGTAGCAGAGATCTTTAACTTCTAAACCACATATTAGTCGTGCACTTATCGTCTAGCGTACTTAGATGTGTTTACATTGTGCTTAGTTGTAATTATCCAGTAAGTGGTTACAGTAGTGTATGCCGAAATGTATACGACTAGTGTTACTTTAGGGTTTTCTATATTATTTATGTAATTATAAAGGTTATTATCTATCTACTGCGTGCTTTAAGTTTATATATAGTAGGGGTTATCTTATAGAATCTAAGTAATGTTTTAGTAAAAAACGTAAAGCTTTAACTTAGGGAAATTTAAATGCAGTTTATTAAATATCTAAATAATTAAGGGTGTAGGGTATAAGTATAAGGTGGGTTTAGCCTTAATTTTCTTACCTGCCTTCTTCTCTTTAATAAGTTAGTGGTAGTGTATAAGTACTGTTAAGGTTATTATAAAGGTTTTGCTAGTGTTAACCTTATTTATATAAAATTAAGACCTGATTAGCGAATTGGAAAGGTTAAATATAACGTATGTATCTTTTATAGTTAGTTTTAAGTATTAAACTAGTTAGAATATTATGTTAGTATATTAATAGGTATAATATGTGACTTATTAATCATCTAATAGGGGAGAAGATGTTTCGTTTTTTTATAGATTTCCTAATTCTAAACTTAACTATACTTATTCTTTATCTTCTTATAGTCGAAATGTAGGGAGTCCTTGATGCTTTTGTTAAACACCTTTTCAAAATCGTCTAATGTGATTAGCTTTAGGTGATTAAGTGTTATATTTAAGATGGTTAGGTTATTATTAATGCTGGTAAACGGATATACCTGTGATAATAATAACTTAATGCTGTATAATCCTTTAAGTCTAGCCTTTATTAGCTTAAAACGCTTACTTTATAAACACTTAATTAGATAATTATCTTTATTATATTTTAACTTAATATTTGTGGGGATGTTAGTAAGATTTTCCAGAATGGTTATCTGTAACGTGATAAATTATGCTAAGTTGACTTTTTACTTAATACTGAATAAGTGACTGAATTAGGTAATAAGGGTCTTATCTGGCTTATAGACGACGGGTTTTAAGAATAATCCTATATATTAAAGGTTCTTTATTAATAAAATCAGCACTAGGATGTTAACAGGTTCTGTGTTAGTGTTATTTATAAAGTGCTGACTTTGGTTTTTATTTATATAAACTGTTAAGATTTCGGCCCTAGTAATCATTAAGTGAAGATACTTAGTCTGGTTACTAAACACCCTCTTATATCTGAATTTGTCGATTAGGGATGTGGTGGACTTGCTTAGTATACATATTATTAGGGAGTGGAGTTATAGGTTTATAACACCTTGTTTATTAACCTTACTTAACTTGTGCTGTTCCTTATTAAGCTGTTTACTGATAGATGTTACGTTTATTCTTATAACCTTAAACACCGAACCTTTCTTAAAACCTTTGCTATTTAAAGGTGACCGGAACGTGTATAAGTGACGTTTATTAAAGTATAATAGATGTAATATAGTATGGAACTAGTTGTTAGTGACGTAACCTCCTTATATATCTAGAGTACTGTTAGGATAGTAAGTGTACTAAGGTGTTATATTCTAATTATAGTAAGTCTTTACGTTACGGAGATATATATACAGTATGGTGATATTCGTCGCTATAATGTAGTATTAGTGCTAGGCTTCTTTACTAGTTATATTAACGTTACTGATATTGCTTTACTAAATGAAAAGGACCGGGATGTCCCCTTCTATTTTAGTAAGTGCCTTTAAGATTTTGCCGACCTTAGGATGGTTAAATATAATTGGAATATTTATATAGATGTTTATTTACACTTTTCTAATATATAGGTTATTAAGAAACGATTCTCTACCTAAGGGGTTGTTATAAAGATTACCGTTCTTAAATATTATATTACCGTGTTTTAAGAAATATTAGAAGCTGAGGTAGTTTGTAATTAGAAGATATATAGTTAGTAATTGTTATTAAGTATTAAACTAGTTAGTTTATTAAGGAGTGGTGAATATTAAACTAGTTAGTTTATTAAGGAGTGGTGAATATTAAACTAGTTAGTATATTAGGGAGTGGTGAATATTAAACCAGTTAGTATATTAGTAGCAGTATACTAACTGGTTTAATGTGTAACTTACCTTTAAGGTTTAAGTGTTTAGCTAAGTTAGCTTTATCCTTATACCTTAATATAGTAGTAAAGTCTTTATTATTTTTAAAGCTGTTAGTATCTAATATATACGTAAATGTCTAATTAAGGAGTATCTTATCCTGGATCTTAAGGTACTCCTTTAAGAAGTTTAAGGAGATAAACTTAGACTTATGTTTAACCATCTTGTATGTAACGTTTACGTGTTATATAGGCGCCTTTATGCGGTATAACGTGAGAGCTGAGATGTTATGGAATCTAACGTGGGGTATGATTATCGACTTGTAGATAAAGCCTTTCTCTCTACTGGTTTTTACTACCTTATATAAAGGGTGATTCTATATGTTATTTATGTTATATCTCTGGATTACTAGCTTAAACCCCTGCTGTATTATAGTGATGTTTTTTAAGACTGAAAAGAATACCGTCTTCTTACTTCCTTTAAGGTTAATATTTGTACTAATGAATATCTGTTTAGTTAATTTCTAGGCCTTTATGTTAGCAGTATTTATATTAGTAGTTACCTTACCTTTGCCCTTAGCTTTAGCTTTAGCGGCCTTTAAAGGTATGGTTATAGTTGGTAGAGGTAATGTGAATTAAGGTGTAGGGTTATAATTAGTAAGGTGTAGTGTCGTAATTAGTAAGGTTAAAGTCTAATTAATTAATAACTAAGCTTTAGTAAACCAGGTTAATTAAAATAGGTTAAGGGTAAAGATTAAACTAGTTAGTTTATAGAAATTAGTATATTAATAAGGGTTGTTAGTTTATTCTTTAGAAGTTTATGGTTTTTTTTTAAGGGGGTAGGTGTAATAGTTGTATAAGGTGGGGGTAAGGTATTATTTATACCCTTAGGGCTAGTAAAGTTTATACCTGTGGACTAACTGGTTTAATTACGGCTTAAAGTTCACACCTGTGGGTAGATTAACTGGTTTAATTGTTGCCTTTAAAAACTGGCGTGCCTTTAGAGCAGATTCTTGCCTTTTAGTGGGGTTTACTGTATTACGCGTTTAGTGGGGATCTAGTACTTTAGTTTATTTGGTTACCGGTATGATTAACGCTTACATTATTACGGGCTGAGGGGTTTGTGATGTTATATGTTTAATAGAGGTTTAGTATATTAGTTTATTTAGTTCTAGTGTAGTAACTTAATTAGTTATAATGGTTTAAATAGTGTTTCGTGTGTTTCGCTGCGGGCGATGTAATATCCTAGGTCTAATGTTGACTGGTGATGCTATCTGCTTCGCTTTACAGAGTGGCTAAGTGTTGTAATGCAACAGGTCGGCCTTTGCCTACAGTAAGATCTGTAATGCTATGCTTTTGGTGGAGATTTAGTACGTTTACTTATTTAATTCCAGCAGTGTAATTCGCTTAGATTATTATGGCTAAGTGGTGTTGCTTAGTGTGGTGGGTGGTATTACAGGTCTGGTGTTAGCCTATTATATCCCCTGGCTTAATTTAGACTGGAAAAGTAGATATGTCTCAGGGTTATTATATTTAGTAAATTGACTTAGAGGGGTCCATTATTGCTTAAGTTTGGTAAGAAACGTAATAATTGATGTGATAGAGCGGTTAGTTATTAGTTTGTAAACTTAATTACTAAGTGTTCCACTTTATATTTATACTATTATTTATAATATGTGAAAGATAAAGGTTCTTTTATGGTGGCGTTTTATAGTACCGTTAGGTTAGGTTATTGTTATCGGTCTTTGTTATAGTAAGGAAGGTTATTATAGTGAGGAGAAACTTTAGGTGATATTAAAGATAAAATATAAGAATATTAGGTATGTTAATACTATTATTATTTACAGTTTATAATAATAATTTATTTATTAATTATATCTTATGTCTAACTTAAATCTAGGGTGCTGTTACTGCTAGTGCAGCTAGTTATATAAAGGGAGTTATGTGTTTATTAAACTAGATGTTAAGTTTATCTATTAACGGTGACTTTGTAATGACATTATATGTTAGTATTTAAGGTAGGAAACTAACTTTAACTATTAGTGTTGGTACGCTGTGTTATAAGAGTTAGAGGTGAGCTTTACTGAGCACTTAAGTGTAGTTTTTAGTATCCTGTAACTATGCTGTTACGTTTAGTAGTTTTAATATGCTAAGAGTCTTATTAGCCTATTATATATCCTCCTCCTCCTCCTCCTCCTCTTTCTCCTCCTTATCCTTATTGCTGCTGTCCTGTATAGCTACATTATCTGCTCCTTAATATAGCCTGCTTATACCGTTACTGTTAGGATTAAGGGAGCGGTACGACTTTTATAAGATTTTTTAGAGATTGTTGCTAAGGAACGCTGTATATAGCTCTTATCTTCCGTTATTATAGTAGTATATACTATTAAAAAGGAATTACTTAATTATGTAATTACCCTTACCTTTTATATAAGAAGGGGGAAATGTAAGGATAGTTAAAGGGAATTATATAACTTGTCTGAACTTAAAGGTCCTTTTATTACTTTTGCTGAAGGAGAAGAATGACGTTCCTGTCGGGTAGGGTAGGATCTATTGGGTGAGTAGGATAATGTGGTAAAGGTCCTGAAACTACTTATTAGCTGCTGTTACTTTAAGGAAATAGTTAAATATGTTAAATATCCTTTATGTTATTACTTAGTAGTTCTTTACTGATTATACCTTTTATACCTTTTAGTCCCGCTACTTAAAGAGAAAGTGGATAAGCTCCTAGGGGTTAGTAATGCCGGCCTTATTGTTATAAATAAGGTGGGGATAGTAAGGCTTCTTTAAGGGTGTGTTCTTATTAAAGAACCTTTTAAATATAGTACTTTAGTAATATATTAGTGGCTTCTGGTTAAGACCCTGGTTAATAGTAGGGATTAGTTTCTTAAAGTTCTCGTTCTGGCAGGTTATCTTGTCTTAGATATCCTAGTTAAACTGGTAGAGTATTAGATATGTTAGATACTTTATTTATATAGCTATTATTACTTTATTACCCTTAATTTACTTATCTTAATATTACAGCTAGGCTTAGAGTAACTGCACCTAAATATATTAAACCTCTTTAACTGCTTACTACCGTTTGTGGTATTTAGTATAAAATAACAGGTTATTAATAAAGAGCTTTTAAGTGACTACTTTTATAAACCATTAAAACAGCTACTAGAATAGACCTTATTACTATTACTTAAAACCGTGGCAGATTATTAAACAATACATCCCCAGCCTTATTTAACGCCTCTTTATTAGCTAAGGTATATTTAGGTTAGTTATACCTTTATTAAAAGTAGTAATATAACTAATAATAATGCTAGCTGGCGTATCTTCTTTTAACTTATTATAAGATATCCACTCCTTTTAAGTTTACTTATCTCTAAAAAGCAGTAGCTCCTTATAGATACTATTACTGTTATAATAGTAGTAAAGGTATTATAAGGTGATAATTATAAGTACTGTGTTAGTAAGTGAGAATATAAGGCCTGTTTAACTAAGGATATACTTAAATAGGAAGTAGTGGTAGTTAATCTAGGTATAGAGGAAGTTAAGCATAGTGGTGGTAAGGATTATAAATTAGGTAAGGGGGTAGTTAGTTACCGTTAGATTAGGTGTACTGGTGTTATTATTATTAAGGGTGTCTTAGACTTAGTATATCTCCTGGAAGAGGGTTATTGTTATACAGTGCTCCTCTTATATATTATAAAAGCGGCTTTAGCACTCTTATATATTTAGGGCGGTGTGTGCCTTTAAGAGTAGGTAGCTTTTCTTAAGGGCAGCCTGGTGGATAATAGTGGTTTTACCTGCCTGTTAAAGCTGCTTAATGTAAAGGGGGTTAATGGCTAGGTTCTTATAAGTGGGTAACTGTAGGGTGTAAACCTTCTATATGTTAAATGGGGCTTTAGACAGGTTATATTACTGTAAGTAAATAAGCTTATTACTGATCTTTACTCCCTTAGGTGCTAAGGTTACTGTTATATTGCTAGCCTCCCTAGTTATAGCCTATAGGTAGAAAGTTACTAGCAGCTTAAGTGTATAGGGGCTAAGAGGTCCCTTATCTTCCCTGTTATCTCTGCTACTTTAGTGTCTCCTTAAGTGTTTCTGCTACCCCTACTTACTTTTACCTCTATTATTATTAAACTGTACATTACCTTAAGTTATTATTTACTTTACCCTAGCTACTACCTAGTTAATAGCCCTATTAACTCCCTTTTTAGGGGATTTAAGTGAGGATGTAAAGGCCCTGTAGCGGTAAGGACTGGTAATTTTACCTTCTTCGTTTAGGGGTATGCCCTCCTTTTTATTACTTAGGCTGTTACTATTCTTATAGTTACTGTCTTTTAAGTCCCACGTAACCTGTTTTTTAATCTACTCCTTCTAGGATTTAAGGATTACCTTTAGGTAACAGGTACAGTATAGGTACGTCTTTGTTACCTTATTTATTACATTATATAGTAAGGTAGTTAGCATAGTAGTAATCTGCTTCCTTAAATTAACGAACGTTTTATTATCATTTAGGAAGTGGGAGTTAAAGTAAGTCTTTTAGTGTTTTAAAAATTAATTAGTTATAAGTTTAAACCTTTTACCTATTATTACTATTTTATAATTAATTGATAATATAAACTGGAGTTTAATGTTCTTATAAGTAATATAGATAATAAAGTCCTTAAAGTGGGAAAGACATTTAAGGTTACTTTTAATATTTACTTAGATATTATTAGTTAATACCTTAAGGTGTTACCCTTTTAACGTAAGCCTTATATACTGTATCCTCCCTGTGTTTTAAGGTATATTATAATTTTTACTGTTATTACTGCCTTTTTTAGTAGCTGTATTTTAAGAGCGGGCTGTTTTAGCTTCTCCTAGTGTGTATGTGAGATATGCTGTAGCCTAGCGACTTTGTGGGATATGTTAAGTAATGTTTACATTATAGACTATTATACTGTTTTTATTAGGTATTAAAGTAGCTGTAAGGATAGTAGGAGTTAGTATAATGTTAAATTATAAGTTATACTGTTTGCCTAATAATAGTGTTAGTATAAGTTTACAGGCTGGATTATTAGTGATAGCGTTAGTTTATGGCTTTTTATTAGTAGGGCGTTTGTATAACTTAAGAAAGAATATATATATACTTATTATATCCCAGCTTATCACTTACTTAAGGCTGTAATGTGGGATATAATGTAACGGTATAGGGACTTATTCTTTTAACGGTAAGTTTAGTATTATTAGGATAAGGATATTAAGATAAACGTTAGTGATGATATTCTTATTATTATACCTATCTGGGTATTAGTGGATCTTCTAGCGGATAACAGTAAGTAATGTCTTAAATGTATATATACTGTTAATATTATAAGATATAAGTGATAGGAGGGTAATAGTAGTTATAGTGTTATAGTGTACTGTTATATAAAGGCGTATCGGCACGTCCTTATCTTTCTAGCTGTTGTAGCCTTTAAAAGTAACATGGTAGTTAAGATTAAGAGGGTATTTAATAAGGTTTAGTTGTCTACTGTTAAGCACGTTTAGTATTAAGCTCTTTTCTGCTGCTGTAAATATTACAGTAGGGTTTTAGTTATCCTGTTAAGGCTGCCTTTAGGTTATAGGTGATAGTCTTAATTACTGTTATAACCTGTTAGTTACGTCTGCTAGTAAGCTGTAATCTAGTGAGACTCTTTTACTTTAGTAGAGTGTTATATATTTAAGGGAGAGGGGGTTGGTAGCTGCTTTATGTGTTTTAGTAATATAGGTAGAGAGCTGTCGTAACTGCTGTATTAAGAATACGTAAAGTGGCTTCCTGTGGGCTGGCTAGGTGTAGGGTGATTTTAGTGGGCTGTTGTGGGTTATGTTTTTAATGTTAGTCTCCGCCTTTTTACCCTAGTTACTGTGTAAGGGTAGTTTTTAATAGTTTAGTATTAACCTTACTGTGCTGTTTTAGACTTATAATAACTGTTTACTACCTTAATTAGATAGCGTACCTTTATTATTAAATAGTAATAACCTGTTATTACTTCTAGTTTAACTAATGTTTCTAACCTTATAACTGCTGTTACTTTATAGTGTAGAGAGATATAGAAGCGATGGAGACCTTAAGGTATTGCTTTAGGCTTTTAATGCCCCCTTACAGTCCTGGTTAGATAGTATACCCTTATTACTTTTAAATAGTGATGGTTTGCTACTGCTTTTACTATCCCCTGGTAAGCTATTACTTCCACTGCCTCTACTAGCCTAGCTAATGCTCTTAACCCTGCCTCTGTTACTACTTTATAGTGTGAGATTATCTGGTAGTAAGGGGGGAGGTTATAGTGTAGATAGGAGTTAGTGTTGCTAGGTGGTGATGGGAGTAGGTAAGCTGGGTTAAGAGTAGGGTAACCTGGTGTTTACCCCTGTTATTATATTACGGATATTAAAAGTGCTGGCTGATGTATGTTAGGCAGGGTGGGATTATTATAAGGTAGATAATAATAGCCTGCCTGTGTGTTAGTTATTAGTAGTTGGTAAGGTAGGCTGTGAATGTTACGATAGGTTATTACTTTCTTCTGTTTAGTTACGGTTATCTTATATATTAGTTACTGTTAGCAGGAGGGTTAGTGACTGTGGTGCTGACGGGTATTATTATTATAGCAGGTTGTTAAGTTGTAAGCTGTTACGGCTTCCTGTTATTATTAAACGGATATTGTGGGAGCTGATTACTGCTGCCTTTAATAATGCCTTTTTACTGGTTGGTTTAAGGGTTTTCTTACCACTGAGAACTTTTTTGTTTTTCTAGCGCCTTAGGTCCTTATTATCCCTAACCCTAACTGGTAGCTATATGGTAGGATTTAATAATAGCTGATTGTGTAATATTGTTACGAGTTCTGCCTCTGCAGTCTTATGCTTTGTGACCTGTTAGGAGAGGTTTTATAGTGCGTTTTTAGGGAAGATGTTATTAAAGTGGCTGCTATTTAAAGGCTTTTTAAGTTCTGGGAGGTATGTCTTTTCTGCTTATATTTCCTTAGAAGGTCTTTAGTTACCCCCCTTAGTACTAGCTTGTTTATGTTGATTGTTGTTATTAGTGATATTTCGGGTTGGCTGGTTTGTATCTTTTTGTATTGTGATTATAATAGATAGTTATTATGGGTAAGTGGCTGGTGCTGGTTATTACGTTTAGTTAGAAAGGTTATAATGTGGTGGGTATGTTACTTGGGAAGTGTACCTGTTGTTATGCTAGTGTTACTTTCCCTCCCTCCTTTTTATTAATGGTAAGTACTGTAAGTGAAAACTTAAACTGGTTATATATAGGTTGCTATGGTGGTGGGGACTTAATATAGGGGTGACTGGCTGGGATAAGATCTGGTATTAGTGCTGTTAGTCTGGTTATGCTGGTATTGTCTCTTTTAATAAGTATGGTGAATGGTTGCTGAAAGTAGCCTTATAGTAGGTTGTTAACGGTAGTTAGATATAGTAGTGGAGTTGGTGGTGGTGTGTGTGGTAGAGGAAGACTGTTATTTGTGGTGATGCTGGTGGCTGGGTTAGTTGTTTGTGTTTGTGTTTATAGGGGGGCTGGTTGCTAGTAGTTAATTAATAGTCTTGTAGGAACGCCTTTACGTTGCTTCTTTGTTTAGTTAACTATGTTATGTTAGTTTTGCTCTCTTCTAGCTGCTTTTACTTCCTCTTTAATAGTGTATAATTTAAGATAAACTATGTTATATTATTAAGCTGGCTGTGGTGATGGGTGTTAGTCGCGTGAACTTACTAATGGAGCAGCTTAGTATATTGCTTTTTAATAGTGGTAATCTGTTAGTGTGTAACTTTTTACGTTTTCTAGAAAACCTTTTTCCTTTTATAGTTAATCTGGGGCGATCTTTTAATATTAGCTTTAGATAATAATGGGGTGTTTATTGTCTGTGTTTTTATGGTTATGACGATTAATGGTGTTATGTTATTACCTTTTTTAAGACTATCTGATAGGTTATGGTTATTAAACTAGTTAAAGTAGTCGTTTTGGTAAACTAACTGGTTTACTAATAATGTAAAGCTTTTATTTATATCTCTCTATATATGACGTGTGTATAGTGTTACTTTGGTGAAGCTCTGCTTAGTGCTGTTAATGTGTATATTGAAAGGTGCCTTGAATATTAATATCTGCTTACGTTATAAAGTTTTATAACGTGATATTTTTACAATTCCTGTGTAAATGTATTTAAATTTTAGTTAAAGCTTCTTTATATATTATTTATAATGTGTATTAGTTTTAGGGATATTTAGATGTAGATGGGAGGAGGAGTTAATTTATATATTAAACCTTTATAATTTGTATAATGAAATATATACTTTTTCCCTTTATTGTAAATTATATTACTACCTTTTTTCAGATCTTTTAGAAAATTGAATAGAGCGATTAAAGAGGATTAGGGTATTTTTCTATATGAAATATGTAACTTTTAGCTTAATTGTTAGAGTGTAGTTATTAAAGAATTGTGAATATAGTAATAATTTGGGTAAACTTAGGGTTTAACTGCCTGTTACGTTATGGATGATTACCCACTTATAAAACGGTTTATATTATTAGAATCCTTGTACTCTTACCTCTCTATTAATATAAGACTTACTTTAATGGGATATGTATTATATAGAGGATATTATGGTTTCTCTGTGTGTTTAGTGGGGGTAGTAGGGTTCTTTAGTCTTAGTGGGTGTGGCTTAAAGAGTTACGTGTGTGGCTTTATATTAGTGGGTTTTTGCTAGATCTTATATATATGATAAGGATTAGTGTGATAACCTTAACGATAAGGTTTAAATAATTAAAAACCTAGGAGTTATTAGAAAAAGAAGAGTTTAAGTAAAAGACGGTAATAAAAAGCTTTAAGAACTTTATAAATTTTACTTAAGGGAGTCTGATTAGTTCTTAACTTACGATATTTGGGGTATGTTTGTTAAAGGCTAATAGCTATTTAATATAGGAATTCCGATCTAAATATATAGTAATAAGAAGTGGCCTTGATACGTCTGCTAGGTGACGTATAAGGGCCCTGATAAGGCTAAGCCTTTGGTATTCCTGGGGATTAAAGTAAGAGGATTTAGTGTGTATTAAACAGACTTACTGGACTTTTAGATTATGCTATAAAAGCATCTGACTTAGAATAAATGAATCTGAGAGATGTGATGGCGTGTATTAAACAGACCTAGACTTACTGGACTTTTAAATTATGCTGTAAAAGTATCTAACTTAGAATGAATAAATTTAAGAGATGTGATGGCGTATATTAAACAGACTTACTGGACTTCCAGATTATGCTGTAAAAGTATCTGACTTAGAATGAATAAATCTGAGAGATGTGATGGTGTGTATTAAACAGACTTATTAGACTTCCAGATTATGCTGTAAAAGTATCTGACTTAGAATGAATGAATCTGAGAGATGCGATGGTGTGTATTAAACAGACCTAGACTTATTGGACTTCCAGATTATGCTGTAAAAGCATCTGACTTAGAATGAATAAATCTGAGAGATGTGATGGCGTGTATTAAATAGACTTACTGGACTTTTAAATTATGCTGTAAAAGCATCTGACTTAGAATGAATAAATCTGAGAGATGTGATGGTGTGTATTAAATAAACTTAGATTTACTGGATTTTTAAATTATATTGTAAAAGTATCTAATTTGGAATGAATAAATCTGAGAGATGTGATGGCGTTTACTAAATAGACCTACTGGACTTCCAGATTATGCTGTAAAAGTATTTGACTTAGAATAAATAAATCTAAGAGATACGATAGTGTGTATTAAATAGACCTAGACTTACTGGACTTCTAGATTATGTTGTAAAAGTATCTGACTTGGAATGAATAAATCTGAGAGATGTGATGGCGTTTACTAAATAGACTTACTGGATTTTTAGATTATGCTGTAAAAGTATTTAACTTAGAATAAATGAATTTGAGAGATGTGATGGTGTTTATTAAACAGACTTACTAGACTTCCAGATTATGCTGTAAAAGTATTTAACTTAGAATGAATGAATCTGAGAGATGTGATAGCGTGTGTGTTAAAGGGTATTAGAGTGTTAAACTTAGATAATACGCTATTTAGTAACTTAAGGTGTTTAAGGCTTGGTATACTGGAAGTAGTATAAGGGCTATTATAAGGTTACCTTTTAAAGGTCCTTTCTAACGGGCGATATTACACCTTCCTGTATTGTGAAAAGACCTTTTTCCGTTGGGAAAAGGTCTTTTTGTATTATGAAAAGGCCTTTTTCTGTTGGGAAAAGGCTTTCTTGCACTATGAAAAGACCTTTTTCCGTTGGGAAAAGGCTTTTTTGTATTATGAAAAGACCTTTTTCCGTTAGGAAAAGGCCTTCTTGTATTATGAAAAGGCCTTATTATATTAGGAAATAACCTTTTATTACGACCTGCACTTATTATAGGTTTTGAGAGGACTGGTATAGGTTAAGATAGAATATATAGTAAGATGTTAAAGATTAAGTGGGTGTTCTGAAGACGGCTTATTAAGCTAGCACTCTTAAATAGGGGTTTAATGTCATTATAGGTTGTTGTTATTATAATGAATAAAGGTGAGTTTAAATAGTAGGATATAAATGAATAATTAAATATTAGTGAGAGGAATTAGGAGTTCCTTACGGCTATTTTAGGCATGATGATATCTATTTATACTAGCTAATTAAAAGGTATTTTATACCTTGCTTAGTGAGGTTTTGTTTAGTGAGGGATTAAGCACCCTGTTACTAAGCACCTTTTACTTAATGACCCTGTAGATGTTTAGTAAGTAAGTAGGTTTGTTAAGACTGAGTAATAACTGATTGGTTGTAAGGGTTTTGGGTTTTTGCACCCCTGGTTTAGTGTGTAGTATCGTGTGTGCTGCCTCCCTACACTGTTCTTTTTATAGGGGTTTTATTAGGTGGTGTTGGTTTAAGTGATAGCCTGTAGGGTCGTCTAACCTTCCTGTATTAGGAAGACACCTTTTTATATATATAAACTAGCTATTTTATTATAATCCTTATATATATTATTATTAGAATAATCCTATCTTTTATTAAAAGTCTTAATAAGTTAAATCTTAGTGTTCTGTAATCTATATTAACTGCTTTTGCGGCTTTTGAGTTATTTATAACTTAGCTGGAGAAGAAGACCTTTTAAGATTAATATCTGCTTTATGTGAAACGTTAGGAATCTTAAAATCTACACTTACCTTTTATTTAACTAATATATTAGTTTAGCTTATATTTAAAGACTCTTTTTCCTTTAAATGCCTTATAGTAAACCAACTGGTTTAAAGTGCTGTAGTTTATTAACCTTTACCTTTTAAAGTATTAGACTGTAAAAGGTAGTTTTATATATATTATAATAATAATTATAGTTATTAATAGTAGTAATAATGTTTTATAGAAGTAGTGTATTATAGTAGTTATATACTAATGTTAATAGTAGTTATATATGTTGGTATTAGTTATAGTAGGGTTGGAATATGCATATTTAAAGGTGTATTTGGTTTTTATATAGGTAGGGAATCTGTAGCTGTTGGCCAGTGCACTGTAGTAGTGGTAGTGGCTAATAGGCTAGTGGAACGTGTATACATTAAGCTGCGTTTGGTTTTTACTTAGGTGGGGAGTCTATAGCTTTTAGCCAGTGCACTGTAGCAGTGGTGGTGGCTAGTGGGCTGGTGGAACGTGCATACACTGGGCTGTATTTGGTTTTTGCTTAGGTGGGGAGTTTGTGGCTGTTAGCCAGTGCACTGTGGCAGTGGTGGTGGCTAGTAGGCTAGTGGAACGTGCATGCACTAGGCTGCGTTTGGTTATTGCTTAAGTGGAGAATCTGTCTGTTTTAGGTTATTGCTTAAGTGGAGTATATGTGGGGTCCTGGTATGTGCGTAAGTTAAACTGCTTTAAGTTATTGCTTAGGTGGAGTCATTGCTGTTTTAGGTTATTGCTTAGGTAGGGTTCTAAAGTGGGGCGTTTTAAGTGAAAAAATGAAAAACTTGCACTTTTTAAGAATATTTA
>Ga0247760_1001651_pt1 | contig 19728 bp, 20 predicted proteins | sample UWRJL171409R4_FD_179936 | JGI IMG/M metagenome (GOLD analysis project Ga0247760, IMG submission 179936) | Plant litter microbial communities from Arlington Agricultural Research Station in Wisconsin, United States - UWRJ-L171-409R-4 | ecosystem: Environmental > Terrestrial > Plant litter >... | reverse complement strand
GGAGGGGGGGATTCTCGGCAAAATGTCCCAAAACCTCACATCCCCCAGCAAAATTACAAGTTTTGTATCAGCCGTAAATTGGCCACGGAGCCCATCAATGGCAACGATGGGTTTTACCACCAAACCACTGATGCTACAGTGTATATCCCTCCCTATGCCCATGGAGCCTCACATGTGAAGGAAACTGCCGGCGGTGAGCCGGCATCCAACGGCCAAGCAGGTCATCGCTGCCCAACCAACGACAACCAGCCCAAACCAACACCAGCATCAATCAGCATTCACGCGCCGCATCGCAGAAAATAAAGTTGAAAAGACAGACGCAAGGAATATCCTTGCGAGCAAAGGGTATGACACCCGCGAGTCGCGAGGAAGGAAAGCGAAAATAAAAAATAAAACCAAGTGCGGCGGCAGTCTTGAAAATCGATGGAAAATATTTCTTGGTACCTATGGTAGGGTAGGCCTTGGCGATGCATTGCATCCTCATCGGACGTGAGATGTAAGGTACCTACCTACCACCTACCACCTACCCAGCCTGATGATGTCGTCCCTACCAACCGGCGCAAAGACCGGCTCGCTCTGTCTCGCTCGTTGTCTCTGTCTCCTCGCCGATGACCACGTGTAAACCCATCTCTCAAGCACAGCAGTGCTCTGGCAACAGCACACCACACCACACCACAGCGCCGGGGCTCAGGGACTGACAGAAAACATGAATCCAAACGCAAACGTAAATGTTCCTACATCACCACGCGCATCTATTACGTATGTTGCCTACCTATCAAGGCACGCAAAGGGCACAAAGTCCTAGGTATGCAGGTATTGCTCCAGATACCTACCTACCTACCTACCTACCTACCTAGGTACGTTTGGCCACCAGGGCGCCGGCTCACGGAGATTTGACATCTTTCTCCAAATCCCCCCTGCCTGTCCTGTCCTGCCCTGCCTTGAAGGAATGCCCCGCCGTCAGGCCAGCCATTCCCACGTTACAGCCGCGGAAGCGCGCCGAACAACACCCAATGTCCACGTTAGATGACATGGCATGGAACCTTCAATGTAAGCATCGCGAATCCCACCTTCAAATCCCACCTTCAATCCCACCTACCTTCCGCCCATCTCACCTTACAGGTCCTCTCTAAACGCGCCAGGCCAGGCCAAGGGGAATTTCCACCTCCGTGAAATGCCATCCACCCCCATGCCTACCTGCCATCTACGACCCTGGGAATCGCCAATCCCTACCTCTATGTACCTTACCTACCCTGCAAATATCCAGAAGAATCCCGCGGCAGAGTCGAATAATATCACCGGCGATTATTGCTTGCTCGTATGCTTGCTGCATCTGATTCGAGATGGTACCTACCCACCTACAACCTCCTGGTGGGATAGAGTGCCTACTTGGCAGGTACCTACCTGTAGGATCGAAACCACCAGCCTCCCCTTCACCTCCACTCCCCTCGCACAACTGACCACAACTGCGACTGCAAACTGCAAACTGCAGCTGTGATTGTGACTGCCACGACTGACTGCGCCCCCATCTCATCTCATCACACACACATACATACCTACCTGCTGGTATCAACCACCTCGACCTCCACCAGACACCAAGACACCCAAACCGATGACAGGGCTGAGAGTGGACTAACTGACTGACGATCGCCCTCACACGTGAAACCTCCCGAAAACTGATTATTCTATCCCTTCTTTTTCTTGTCCGTCCCTATTCCGTCCGCCTCCCACCCCCTTCTGACCCCCAGCCTCCACCGGGGAACCGGAAGGCTTCCCAACTCCTGGCCTTACAGTGCCACCCCCTGCTTTTCACATGTCAGTAAGCCGCATGGCGACACCATACTGTGTACAATACAAGACAGACCGATCGTGTCATGAGGGTGGGGGTGGTGAGCTTCACCGCTGCCTGCCGCTGGCCGACTGGCCGACTGGATGGTGTGGTGTTGGCGCCTAGCCAGTTGGTAACACGCGCAAGAGGGAGACTACACCTTCTGGAAGGCTGAGCTGCCCGGAAGGCTCGGCCGAGAAAGCTCAACACCATCTGTGATAGAGGGAGCGTCGACGCCGCTTGGAAATACCCTACCTTGTTATGTGGGAGGCCCGGTTGCATTGTCACAATACAGCTTCTTGCTGATGTTGAACGCCAATTGGGCCAAACCCTCCCTCTCCCTCAAAACGGGTAACTGGGAAAATGAGATTGCTCTTCATTGTACGACCTGCCCCAAGGATCCGGAGAACTGGCAGCTCTCCAGCGTAGCACAAGAGACGGTCGGCAGACTGACAGCCCCAGAATGAAGACAAAGCGATGAAGAATCGCGGAAAAGTGAGACAGGACAGCACTTTTTAGCTTTGTGGGACCTGATGTCAGAAGATGCCACACGACACAAGACTGACAGGTGAAGCCGGATGTTTTCCTCCTTATTTTTTACAGGCCGAGACATGGCTCTGGACTACGGGTGTTCTGCCTACAGTGGCGCGATTTTGAACCGACTACGGCCTTCGGATGCCACAGCACAAGAGACTTGGCGACTCAAACGCGTACTGACCGATTGGGGGTCACAGAGCGCCTGCCGTGTTAACCAGCCGGACACACCAGGGCGCAAATAGGCGCCGAGATCATCAAGACAACGCAGAGGGAAAGGTGAAGAGGTCGGTGACGGCGGTGCATCAGAAAGGGGTTTCTTATGAAAGCGAATGCATCCCGCGGCTCACTTCGCCGTAGGAAAAGAAAACCACGCAGGGGAGATGTAGGGGCTGATTCCAGCGGCCGAGAGGTGCCTCTAGAACTGCTGATAGGCTCACGAAAGTGACAACAGGCAATACCAACCAGTACAGCGGATCGCGGGGCACATGGGCAGGCTGATGAGCCATGATAGCTGTGCTCCATAGCAGCTACCATCAGTATGCTATGAGCGGCTCTCCTCGACCATGTGTAAATAGGGGCATTCGAGCGGTCCTCCATTCTCGTCAGCGCTTGACTAAAGCAACTCGTTTGTGTGGGGTTTTGACAAGCCTGTGTGTCTCACGTTGATGCATGTTCTGACATCCGCGAGAAAAGAAAAGGGAGGAGGGGAGAGAGAACAAGGGGAAACCCCGAAGACAAAATCAACTGATGAGCTGAGACATGCGCGGTAATAGGCGTCATAGTGTGCACATGGACGCGCCCAAATATGGCAATCGTGGAGGGGAGCCCTTCGCTCGGGTTGGACAGAAAGCAGAATGCCAGCGAGGACAGTTCCGAGAATCGAACACCCTAGCGGAAAGCGCACTTGCCAAGTGTCAACCGATAATCTAGAACAAATTGAGTTTGGCAGCTAGTCTCGCCATGTGACTATGGCCTGTCTTCGCTGTTGCACATACAATCCGGCAGTTGGGAAGGCGCCGCAACGAGACCTGCGTTCAAGGAGGGCGAGGTTGGTGGAGAGGTCGAGGATAAGGTTGACGCCCAGACAGCCATGCCGAAGATCTGCATTTATCAGAGACCTTCTATTTGGGGTCAAACGCGAGACAGGATCGGTAGAAATGACGCTCAAAAAGGAGCGATGGAGTTGAGAAAAGAGAGGCACCGGCGCCAACATTAGTGCTTCCGCTAGCGCAGGCAAACAATGGCAGCTGAGACATCTTCGCCGAAGACTAAGATATCGCCAGTCTTGGACAATTCAGGTCTGCCGCATTGGAACGATGCCATATTTCGTCAGATGCTGGATGATACGGATGGATGGGAGTTGGCGCAGGATACAGATCTCGTGAGCATCGCAACGTTCGATCCATTCTGCCGGGTCCGGCTCCGGTGGTTCGTTCTTATCAGTACTAAGGGCTAGAGGGCACTGGGCAGATGGACCTAGTTCTCTGTCCATGATAAACATCGCGTAACGTTTGGCCGGCTTTGTGTAGCTTCGGCAATAACCCTCAGCTGCCCACACTACCGATCCTCGAAGTACACCTTTGCAGCTCAGCCGGAAGAGACGTCAACCACGGCGACACACGCAATGCCAAGCCGGCCCACAGCGTACTGGTGTCTGCTTATCGCGTGACTTAAACAGCTTGGACACCGAATCCCAAACATGATCAGGAGTTGGCAGGTATCCCTCTCCTCGAATGCCGTGCATCCTGCAGCAGGAAGTGGAGGGGTCTCAGCCTCCAGCATAGTAAACCCCGCAAAGGCGTAGGGGGGGTGGAAAGCGACAGAATCTAACTGGCAGCTCAGGCTTGACCAGGTGTGAATCCCTGCAGGCAGGAGGCTAGAATCTTGACCTATTCCTATAGGAGTGGCGGTGAGCCCTTCATCACGGCCCGCACACTCGGTGTGATGGTGATGCCATCTGATAGCGTCTCCCGTTCTCATCGGAACGGTTGTCGACACTTTACGTAGGAGAAACGACGGGCCAGTAGAAGACGGCTGTCCGATGTCCGGCAGTGAACGTGCCTTTCATGGAGATCGGCTAACTGTGCGCTAAGGCTGTTGATGGCTTCGGGGCTCGGATAGCCCGTTGATTGGCTGAGTTCCAGAGTTGCAGGCTGGTTCTACTCTAGAAGGTATTTGCAAGCTGAGTTGAAGGAGTTGGCGAGAAGAGAGGCTGGCGCCCTCAGAGTCTTGTTGGCGGTTCCCGCACAGGCGTAGGACGGGACATGCCGGCGTCGGAGTTGGAGGTATATGCTGCAAGCAAGAAGGATCCCCAAGCTGCGGCCGAACCTAGAGCAATTGGAGAACTCTGGAGTCCCCGATTTGGTAAGCCGGTCGTCGGGGAAATAGATCCCCTCTTTGCTCTGCGCGCACTTTAGATTGCTTTGTTCGACTCCGCGGGCATCCTATTGGACTTAAATCTAGATCTTGGGGATGTTCTAGACAACCAGACAAAGGGTGTGATGCAGTCGTATTTGGCATTTTGGGTTGATCGAAGAGTAGTAAAGGAAATGGAGACATTATTGAGCTTTGAGGCGCCGCCGTAGTCCGCCTCAATTAGAGTGTGGGGTAACGCTCCCGCAATGCTGCGGCCTGCTGCGCAACAATGAATGGAATTGGCTGGTGATGGATAGCTTCGTGCTCCTAAGGGTTGAAGGGCACTTCCACCGTCCAGTCCGCCCGCTCCCCATCCTCTGGAGGATATGTGAGCCGACATTAGCTTAGTCAATGTCAGAGATCAACATCCTGACAACGTCGGTCTCTGTTCTGGGCGCCTTGCGAATCTGCGGTGCAGCTGCAAGTGCCCGGATTTGGACGGGCAGAGACTTCGATCTTCTCCTTCGCGGGAGATTGCAGAGCAGCAGTCGTCTTTGGAGGTTCCCAGCTGTCAATGAATCGTTGACTCAGTCAAGCGATAACACGCCCATCTGCGGTCTCATTTAGCATGCAGCGTGGGGGGAGAAACGCGACGTTCTTGAGTCTCCATCTTCCGCGCCAATACGGGATCCTGTCGGCCTGTTGCTGCTACCTTGTGGCAGATCATTGGGACTCAACCAGGTCTTTACTCAACGATTCGAATACCGAACCATGTGCGGTCGGCACCGCAGAGCCGTGCTGGTGGCGTCTGCCGAAGGGTTCTTTGTCAACATCAGCCTTCCATTGGGTCTCGAGGAGACACAGAGAGCAGATGGCGCCAAGCATTTTGCCACTTTGAGCCAACGAGAGGCATGACTGGTCAGATGCACCCAAGATACTCCATTTGAAAGGACCTGGACCATTGGGCCGCATGTGGATACGAGACGTAAGTATTTTTTTTTCGAGACAGAGAGAGAGGGGGCAGAGAGTGTGGGGAAGGGCATCGGATGAGCAGATGGCCGAGCAGATTCTGAAGCGTGGGCTTCATCCATCATGACCGCTCGTCAGGTAATCAGTAACTCGTGAAGTTCACAGCGCGTCAAACTTGTTGGAGGCGAGGGGACTGGAGCTTGCAGCATTGCCGCTGTTTCCAGTGTTCCACGGGCCATCTGGTGGTCCAAGTCGCGCCTTCAGCAGCCGAATGGAAACGGGAGGGCAAGGGCAGGGCCGTCGCGCGATCTCCCCGCCTTCCTCAGCTGTTTTTAGAGGTGGAGCTAGGGGGACGAAGCTGGGGTCTCCTTCTGGCTCAGGCCACCAGGTCTGTCTGCGCGTCCCCGCCCCTGCCCGGCGCTAACTGGTGAACAGGGCAGCCTCATCACTAGGATTCTTCGATCGTTGATTCAAAAGCGGATGGCGGGGTGCCATCACCACTGCTGAGGGCCCAGAGAAATTGTGGCTGCAGCAACGAGCGCCGTTGGACGCTTGCCCTTGGGACACACCGTTACTTTCCTAGATAGCAGCCTGAAATTGCATGATCTGCATCGCAACCGGCCAGATCCATCATCAGTTGAACTTGGAACAAATGGCACGCTTAGCTGAGGAAGTGTGCGGTTCTAATCCTTTGAGCCCCCAACTCACAGGAGTCCCGAGGCTGGCCGCGCCCTCAGACCGCTTTCTCGGATCACCACTCACTCCCAGGACAAATATCGGGTCGCAATGGGGCCAGGGGCTGCCCGAGCGATGGCGACCAACGAAAATCACCCCGCATGTGTATCTGCCCAACAGCCACGGCAAAGGTTCTTCCCCCTCTCCAGAGGCTCATCTGGTGAGTGAGCGCGCGCCGGGGGGTAGCACAACCGAAGATTCCGTCCCCAGCTCACCATCAAGCACGGCGAGCAGGTCGTGCGCCGACACCGAGGCCGTCAACCCCCCCTGAAATGATGCGCTGCATCCTGGCGGCGCAAGTTTGGCGGGACGCAACGCTGCAGCCCTCGTCCATCCTGGGATTCTCATGTTGCTGCTGTTGCCGACACAGTACGTAAGCCTAACAAGAACCTGGAACGGGAAGGCCCGCATGCCAGTCTCAAAGCCCTTTCTGTCGGGTGTCTAGACGACTGCTTGACTTGTTATGGACTGGTGTTTGTAGAGTGGGGCCGGGCCAAGGTAGGTGGCAGGTATCTTCTGCGTACCAGACGGAGCGTTTGAGGCTCCCGTTTGACCACGGCGATGATATCATGGTACATCCCGCGCTAGAGCAGCATGGACTCACCGCCCACTCATGGGTGCCGGAGATTGTTCGTCAGATCAAGAGTCCGACGATGGAGGTAGACCACAGGTTTAGGGAGTCGCAAACGAAACGGGTGTGGAATGCCAGGTGTCGGACCCATCACATCGTCCCATTGTCGCCATGAGCCTGCGCTTGGCAATGCGACAGCCGCCCGTTAGAGCTGCCGAGCGACACTGGTCGCTCTCGGGAACTATCCAGCCAGACAGCCCGGCGCCCCGACGCTGACCTTGTCAGAAATCGTGGCGCACCCTCCATCTCCAACCTGCGGCTGCGGACTGGCATGGCCAGACGGCGCCAAGTTTGCCGGGGCACCCCGAGGCCGTGCGACCTGTGGTGTGCAGTCATCTGCTGGTGCTGTAGAATGAAGAGCAATAGACAAGTGCCTAGAGTAGAATCCCCCTTTTCTCGCAAATATCCAGGTGTCCAGATGCTACCATCCCGCTCACCTCGAGCTTTTAGTGTTGGGTTGTCAATGGAAGACAGAGACAGCAAGGGTTTTCCGCCCAGACAACTCTCAAAGCAGGCAAGGCCGCCGTGGGGCCTAGTGCAGGGCTCCACAGCACTAGCTGGCCTGTGCATTGATCGCGGTCTGTGCTTGCAGCGGGGCATCCCTGCCACAGAAAAGGCACTTCCTGGAAGCACCGCAAGAATTCAGCGATTGGAGAGCTGAGAAAACGCGCCAATGGAGGCCACATCGCTACGGCAAGAAAGGACCCGATGGTACTGCTTGCAGGTGCCTCAAAGTACTCGCATGTCACTTGCAGCATCAGATCAGATGGCGACACCCGCTAAAAGCGACTTGTGGAGACAAGCAGCACTGCTATTTGATGCTCAGCAGCGTCGTTCGCGCCTTTCCTGCAACAGAAAACAGCGTAAACAGTTTTCTTCTGCTTTGCCTTCCGCAAGATGGCACGCCAGATCGACGGGCAGCCTTTTCCCAGCCGGACAAAGAGCTGAAGTTCGAGTCGGGAGGAACGGAGCAGCACGCGAAAAGGGGGGATGGCAGACCTCCCCATCGTCCCTCTCTAAAGAAAATATGGGGCCCAACGACCACGACCCGTCTTGACGCTACATCGACAAAGAGCTAGTCCCGCAACTTGAAGCTTTCCTATCACAGACAAGTGACCTCTCAACTTTTTTCTGTCCCCCGTGCCCACGCGGTGCTCACGTCCCCTGCCACTGCGGTAAGTGTGGAGTAAGTCCAGAATCTCTCTGCGTGCGCACTGGAGCCTCCTCCTCTGTTACGACGGCTCGTCCAGCAGAGTACCAGGTTGGGTATTGTTAGACCAAGCATGGGTCACGGTGTGGGGTTCTCAAGACGATCTGCTTCCGGGGTTCTCTTGCGCCCACCACTCGTTCCCCATCTGGGTCGGCGCCGCACAGCAGAAGCAAAGAAGACCAATTCTCTCTGCTCAGTCGACCTCTCGTCCTGCTCCGTAGTGCGTAGAGTACTCTACTGCGGACCCCTCTCCAGAAAGATCCCAATTACGGCGGCGCATCCCCAAACGAGCTCTTCCTCGAGAATCCGTTCGCGAATCTGCGTGAGATCGCCCACGCCGCCACTCTGCCCGTTCCGTTCCCCAAGTCTCGAGGCCAGCTAGCTGCCTTCCCAGGCGCCATCACCACCAGCTCCCCGCAGGTCCTCTGCCCGGCCCGGCCACCCCTTGGACTTAGCTCCAAAGCAGACCATCGCCGCACCCCTCTCGCTCCCCAACCCCGGCTGCATGTGCCTCTGGCCTATGGCCAATTCCCCAGATATCTGATCGACGCGCCAACCAGGCTGAGCAGTTCCGAACCTCTAACTCGTCTCAATCATCTCCACTTCGCAATTCCCCCCCCCCCCATCCCCGTTCTTTGACACCCTTGCCTTCCCTGGCCCGCTTCTCATCCCTCCTGTTATAGAGCCGTCCTCTCACCGCACCGCCTCTGTGTTACCACGTTGGTATGGTGTCGTTATTGACGAGCTATGGACCTTCCTCTTCCTGTCGGTCTGGACGATGGGGACATGTCGTGGTCGGACAGCCACAGCATGGACTCAGATGACCTCCAGTCTCTGGGTCTTCCGCAGTCGCCGTGGATGGCGTCGCTGTCGGCCTCCGTGGTCGCGTCCTCGGCGGGGAGCTTTGCCCACACCGGCCAGCTCTCCCCGATCAGCAATGGCATGGACGCGCCGTCCTCGGCGGCCGACAGCTCCGCCAGCACCTCATCGAACTCGGCCTCTCCCGACGAGGCCATGGTTCAGCTTCCGCCGCCGTCACTGCACACCGAGGCCTGGGCCATGGCATATGCGGGACCTAGCCATCTCGCCGACATCAACGACAGGAGCGACGGTCGGGACGATATCGCCTGGGAGCAAGGATCGGACGATATACTAATGGCTCCGAAGCTCGAGCCCCTGGATGACGATGATTTCTGTATGGACGACCTCAAAGAGGCGCCTATGACACCCATTGCCGCCTCGGGTCACCTCCAAGCGTCTGACCAGCCCCGGGTGAAGAGACCCCGGGGGCGACCGAGGAAGCACCCTCTTACACCCAGTGCCATGGCCAACAAAATTACCAAAGGCCGCTCCAAGACGGGTTGCCTCACGTGCCGGAAGCGAAAGAAGAAGTGTGACGAGGCGAAACCACGATGTGAGCCATTGTTCGCCAGTCTCTTGATTTGATACACTTTGCTGACCTTCTGCAGGTATGAACTGCGAGAAGAACGCGGTAGTTTGCGAAGGGTACCCAGAGAAGCAGATTTGGAAGAGCGGCAAAGAGAGGGCGGAAGAAGGTAAACATGGCTTTCAGCCGCCCCTTTGCAACAGCAAAGTCTCTAACCTTAGAGCAGAGCGGATACGGTCTCACAGTTTGCCATTGATTGCGATGCAACCGATCTACAAGGGGTTAGAGACTGTCGAGGACTGGATCTACTGGAAGCATTACAACGAGCATCTCAGCACCGTGCTCACCGTCGAGGGAGAACACAAAAATGCCTTCAAGGATATGATGATCCCGATTGCGGTCAAGCACCAGGGCCTGATGCATTCCATTCTGTCACTCGCCAGCAAACATATCGACTTTGACACCCCATACGGGCTCAACATCCTCAAGAACAACCCATCAACCACGGCGCAAGCGCTGCTCGAGCGCTCTCTTTACCACCACGACCACGCTAGGTTGAAGTTCTACGATGATGTCGAATTCGGCAGCGAAGAGCCGACCCAAGACTGTGAGATGCTCGTGTCAGCCCGATACGGCCAGATGCTTTGTTTCCTCCTCGAAGCTTTGGCCGAAGGGAATCCCCGCGGTGAGCATCGCCTCCACCTCTCGGCCTACCAGAACTTGATCTCAAGTTCACCGCCCGACGACTCAGCATTCCTGTCGTTCATAGGGGAGTTCTTCCAGTACCATATCTTCGCCGACGAGCTGATCCACTCGGCCTGCCATCCCGACCAACGGCCAGCACAGAAGGAGCCGGGCTCGCCTTTGCAAATTCACCCTCCGCGACTTCTCGGAGTTGCCGATGGCTTGCTGGAATATATGTCGCAGATAACGTCGATTCGAAACACGATCCGAAGCAATACCCTGGCCCATGTCGATCCTGTCGTCAACTACGTGAGCTTGTACCGCGCGGCCGAGATCGATGCCGCCATCAGAGAGTGGGCACCGCACTGGCCCCCCGGTGACAGTCGCGAGCGGGTAGGACTTCTGTACAAACAGATGGTATGGATCTACCTCGTTCGGACCATCTATCCGCCCTCAACCTCCGCGTCCTCCTCAATGGCCTCATCTGCTGTCTCCCTCCCGCTCATGCACAACTCGCCCGCTCTCGCCCGGTCAGTATCGTCCGCGGTGAACACGCCGCCCCATTCAGCTTCTACAAGCTGCGCATCTTCACCGAAACTCGCCGGCTTTGGCTTCGGCGCCGGCACCAGTCCCCACAGCAGCAGGCAAAGTAACCCATATCCGAACCCGCTCTCTCGCAAGAACAGCACTGCCGGCACTGCTGTCGTGATTAACGGCGACGGCCAGACTACCTGCACCGATGGACGTCCTGAGTCTCCGCCGCCAATTCGCCGCCCCCCGCAGCATGAGCACGACCCTCGCATAACTCTTGCTGTCGATGAGTCTCTCAGCATCCTTGATAGCTTCAAACCCAGTGACCCAAGCCAGACGCTGTTGTTGCTTCCTTGCTTCGTGATCGGTACTGCTTGCTTCACCCCGGTTCAGCAAGAACGAATCCGCGTCGCTGTCAAGACCGCCAAGGGTTACACTGGCTTGCGCAATGCAGACCGCGTGATGGATGTCTTGGAAGAGCTTTGGCGTTTGATGGCCACCGGTCAGTGGTCCGCTGTCTGGGACTGGCCGAGCGTTGCGCGCACATTGGGTCTGGATTTCATTCCCGCCTGAAGCTGTGGACCTTCCTTCTGCTCATCTGACTTTACTCTCACAGCTGTCAGATTTCATTGGTTCGCGACTTTCCTTTCCCTTGCTTATCTCGCTTGGTTTTTGCATTAGCAAGCTATTGTCCATCATTGACTTTGTCCGTCATGTCTGGAGCGGGACTGGGACCGGGGAGCGATCGCAGCCGTTGTATCCCCTCATTTACCGAGGCGTGTTTATTGTTATATTCCCTCATTGGTGCTCTATCTTAGCGTGTTTGTTTCTTTTTTTCGTGTTTCTCTCTCTCTCTCTTGCGGATTTCAGAGACAAGTGTCTTGTGGATCTCCTCGATGCGTCGTCGTGATGTGTTATCCAAAAATCGGAGCAAGAAGTATATCAATAACAGGAGCGTGCTTAGGGTTTAGGCGTGAAGGGGGGATTTGGATTCGGAGTGAAAGGATTATTAATGCGCTGGCTTTTACTTCTTATGAGGATTTGTTTGTTGGTCGAGACTCGGGTCTCTGGACCGAGCTGGATGCATAGCCGGAAGTTTGGTTCGGTGGGTTGGGACACACAGGATATACCATAAAACATGAGAACCCCAGACAAAAACAGTATGGGGCCATACTAGGCGAAAGGAGAAACGGGTTGAGAGCAGAAATGGGTTTATGTTTTCTTTGAGATATGCTGGGGCATTTCTGGAGAGCCTTATGATGGCCGGCATTTGGTTACTTGGTTACTTAGTTATCTCCCATGACGCATAGTCAGATGCAATCTGCGTGCCAAGCAGCGGGCTTTTGAGGACAACTTCCATCAAGTGAATGCCACTGGTCATGGTGTTGTACTATCATCGCAGCGTTTGTTGTATATAATACACCTGTAATATAACCGGGTCAGATTCCCGTGATTATTTTGGAATATGTTGATTGCTGCACGTTGGTATGTACCTCTACGTACTTGTTTTCTTATCACGACCTCCTTTTCACGGATGTACAACACAGACTTTGCCCCTGACAGGGACATTTGCATGTGCACCGATTTGAGGGAAACCGTCCACCTTCACTCCCTTACGGAACATCAAGCAGTGGGATGAACCTCCAAAATGAAACATGCCGAGCTCGTCGCCCTTCTTCACCCTCTGTCCTTCTTTCACCGTGATGTCGCAGGTACTGACCTCGTCCATGCCCACACCGACGAACGCCATCAACCCGATCGCCGGGTTATCAGCCTCGATGAATATAATAGCGCGTGTCGCCAGCGCCGTCAGGTACCCTTGCGCGGTGGAGATGCCACTCTTCTCTATCTCGACGTCAATATCTGCTCCGCCGTTTTTCTCCCACAGCACCTCGCTGAAGTACGTTCCGTCCTCGACAAATGCGCGGCGGATCACACCCGAGACCGGGGAATGCCACCGGTGGTAGGAGAGAGCGGACAGGAAGGCTTGGTAAATTGTCCCACCGGCGAACTGCTCGGCCAGCGGCGAGTGCGCTAACATGTCCATCACAGAGTAGGGCTGCGCCTTGATCCAGAAGCGGTCGCGCAGCTTGACGTCGCGCGCGACGTGATATGTCTTGGACTCGCAGGCGTTGGCGACTACATTGTCGTCGTCTGGGGAGGCAACTGGGCGTGCCTCGGGATGCAGGCGGCGAGTAAAGAAATCTACATCAATATTATCAGCATGGGAAAGTGGCGAGGAGGGAAACAAAACAAAAAGAAAGCTCACCATCCCAAGACTTGAACCCATAATGCTTCGCCTTAGGGTCACAGACAAACATGTCCTCGAACTTGAAATTTGTGTTCCCCGGCGCATTGGCAACCTCCATGAGGTCGCTGTACGCCGTCCTGCCAAACCACCCTGTCTTATGATCCCCCAGCACCTCAGCAGACTCGGGCGCCTGTATTCCTCGTCAGCTCCCACCACTCAACACAGATAGTGCAGCCGCCCCCCTCCTTTCGCTCACCTTCAGATACTCTCCCCATTGGTTCAAAACCTTCTTCAGCATCGCGTTCACATCAGGATCCAGAAACGCCGCATGTCCGCTGGGCGTGCCCATCGCATAGTCAAAGATCGCGCAAAGTGGAACTCCAACCATACCAACATGTGCCGCCGCGTCGGTCCATTCCTATATCAATCATCAGCATCGGCATCCTTACCCCCTATTTTCAACCACATCTTCTCCCTCAGCCACTTAGCCACCCAGGCCCCAACCCCAGAGACCAAAAAAATCCCCCCCTCCCCTCAGCCAGAGAAGCACTCACCGGCGCCCGCCCAAAAACGCGATTCATCACCGCCAACATATGCTTGTACCCGCGTATCTGCTTCCTGCCCGTGGGGTCGTTCTTGTAGCACGGGCGGACGGGAATCTCGTCCCACATGGCGTTGAAGTACATGTAGATGCGGGCGTTGGACTCGATGAGGTCCTGGAAGTCCTTGAGAATGGGCGAGAGCGGCTCTGGGGCGGAGAGGCCGTCGAGGTCGGATATGTGCGAGTTCAGCCATTCTCGGTGGACTGGGGGAGAGGGGTGTGAGTTGTGGTTTGGAGGAGGGGGGAGGGTCGGAGACTTACTGCGGTGGTCGGTAGGGAGCCAGTGGCCGGTGCGATGCACGCGGTGATGGTCGGGGATGTCGTGGTGGTCGCCAGTTTGGTGAACCATGATGGCGTTTGTTAGGGGGTTCTTGGGTTCTTCTGGAATGAGGAGTGAGACACAACTGAAGGCTAATCAAGAGGGCATCGTGAAGGTTTGTTCATATAGCTGTGGTCAATTGGGGGTTTGATCAAACAGGCTGCGAGTTGCCGCCGGGTATAGAACGGACAGGGCAGACGCTTGTCTTGGATCATGACGCAACCAGTCATCATCCGCTGGTGGTGGTTGACTCGCAACAAGTTTCTTTGAGGCGTCACCCGAACTGGCATTAGACGAAAAACGTCGTATAAACACCAAAACAATGTGTATTTGGTACGTCAGTGTGTATCACACCGTAACGCTAGCCTTCTTGGGGTATCATAAACTCTCCAAATATATCTCCATCAACCAATCCTCCTGCCTTCATGGTGAACCCGCGACCGAGCGCTTAGCCTTGCTTCGTACATGAGCAGCGTGCTGCTTCTTGTGTTCTTTCCTATCCTTCTCGTTCAGCGGGTTGTACAGAGTCCCGCAGTCCTTGCATATCGTAAATCCCGAGTCGGGGTTGAGGGATATGTTCAGCGTTGTTTGCACCATGTCTTTTGCAGGGCGCTTTCCGACCTTCTTCTGACTGCCGACAGATCCCTTCGTAGGTGCGACAGCTTCCAGTGTGTTCAGCTTGCTCGGTGTTGTCTCAGAGAGAGGATTCCTTTGGTGATTTGTAGTAGATACCGATAATGGTTCGTCATTTTGATCTCCTCTGAGACCAGACTGTAACCGTTGCTCCTCTGCCGTGTTCTTATCCTTCGGCACGAGATGGATGGATTTCACCACGAGGCCCACTTCTTCTGCAATATTCGGCCGTGTGGTGAGCCTCCTCCGTTTCCGCGCGTTGGAAATGGGCACTGGCGATGAAGGCGGTGGTGTCAATGCCGGCTCGACGGGGTCGGACGAAGGGACTGCCGGTACGCTTGAGCTGGAGGGAAGACGTTTGAAGTATGACAGAATGGACTCTCGTTTTGGTGGCTCTTGTTTGGGGAGCTGTGGTAATTGTGGCTGTGGTTCTGCGTGTGTTGCTTCCTCCTTCAGTGTTTCCACTCTTTGTCTTTTCGGCGGTGGCACCTCGGGCTCGTTGCTCTGGGCAGAACGTCTGCCGTAGGTCCGCAAAGGTCGTTTCCGCTCTCGAGGGGGAGCGTTTGGCGGGGTGTCTGTCGTGGTGGTTTGCGACAAGGCTGAGAGCCCATCGTATCTTGTCTCGTGTGTGCGCGCCATGACGACTGTATTTCGGTCCTCGGCTCAACGGGGATGGACGAGCCCGGGAAGATGTCACTGCATTCTGCAGCTCGTGGGACTGACGCGTTGAGGGCGGGAGATGGGCGAGCGGGGGACCCTGGGCCCTGGTTGGGAGATGTAGTACATGTATTGAAGTAAAAAACCAAGTGGGACGCGTCCTCAGAAGAGAGGACTGCCTCCTTGATTAAGGTGATAAGTTTGGTAAGCTGGTTGTTTTCTTCGCACGAGACCCGGCCCCGCAAGGGGTCGGGGTCGGGGTCGGAATTGAAAAATCGCGGCGCGTCTCCGAGCGCGTCTGACGTGCCAAGCTCAGAAATGCGCGATGACGCGCGGGGATCAATTATCCCTGCAGCTTCCGATAACAGAACCGTAATACATTTTACAGATGCTCTACTTTGTACACAGCGAAAGCCCACTCAGTCTTTGCTCTCATCTACCCTCCTCCTTCGAATATTCCCGTCAGTCGTGTTCTTGGAGCCAACTTCTACTAGCTTCTCTGACCCCATCTTGCCGTCACCTTCGGGCCCAACAACCCATGTCTGGACCACCTGTTTGACCTCCTTAAAGGTCTTCTCCTTTTTTTTCTCTTCCTTTTTCGCCTCGCCGAGATGCCATAAATACCCCGAATATACGCCAACCTCAGCAATCCCAACCAGAATGCTCCCGCCTAGAGTAAGGAACAGCCTTGCGGGAGTACTCCACCATCTGGCGAGGACCCAGAGCGTTGCCGCAACACCGAAGATGCTCACCAGAAAGTTGAGGATGAGCATTAATTGCCGGTGCACATCATCAAGGGAAACGTCATCGTCTCCGAGGTCATCCTTCTTGCCTGGCCGATTTGCCTCTGCAAACGCGTGCGCCATCTTCGACTGGTTGGGGAAGCGTTGTGAGAATGTCTCCAATGGCGAAAGGGGGTTAGTCATGCGCTCATAAGCGCGTTGCTCCTCGTCTCGCCGTAGGCGCGCCATCAAAACCTTGTACTCGTTGGACTGCTATTTATCAGCAGGGAACGCTGTGTGTCGCATCGTAGACCAGGAAACTTACGGGCTCAACCTTTGGCGGTGGCGGCGGGGTGTAAACTTTGGATCCATTCAATAGCCATTCGAGGGTGTATTGTTTCTGGTCTCCATCCCTGAGTGCTGTCCACAAGTCGATTATCTGGCCGTGTGAGATAGGACTGCCAACAGAGACATTGTCAAGGGCCGGATCGCCTTCGCATCGCTGGAGGGTCTTCTGATTTGGGTGCGCTAAGTTCTGAAATGCTTGCAAGCCTTCCACAATGGAAGGCGTTACCGTTAAAAGCACCATTTCAAAGAGTTCGCGATCGCAAGACCACGGCGTTGTGGCCGCGTATCAAATTGTCTCGGTGACCTCAAAGAAAAGAGAGGAATGAGCGAGCTGATGCCTGCCGCGCAATCGCGAGATGCAAGCTGAAGCATGTGGCGCGACCTGCACGCACCCCACCTGGCCAAGAATTACACCAGCCACACCATGCTTGCATGTCGGTTCCCCGACAAATGCCAAGCCCCTAATGTGGGGATATCGCGCAGGAAGTTTTCGGGACGGGTTCGTTCAAGCTTGATTCAGCTTTCGCACTTCCGACTCAACGCCGCGGCTTTGCACGGCCAACATCTCTCGGCCCCCCCAGATGCGCCAATTGACCACAGCGTGACGACCGGCAGCCATTTTCACGAAGAACCGCGCGGAAATGCAGCTCCAGATGGGGGCTTCGGTAGCTCGCGGAGCTCGAGGTGCCACAAGCCGAGTCTCCCGCGCGACGATCCCATCACCATCAATATGCTCCCACTGTCGCAGAGCCGCGCCGCTCGACATGCGGATACGCACGGGAATGGCGGTGCAGCCCAGAGCCTTCTACCACACCACCCGGAGGCGCGACTCGGCATGGGCCGCCGCCGTTTCGGTTGCCGGAAACATGGTTTCCAATGCTGTTAGCCGGGCGAAGGGCGACATGCCCACCATTGACCCGCTGCGGATAGTAGCCAAGGAGATGAAGTTCTTGACGGGTAACATCCGCAAGCTTCTGGGCTCCGGTCATCCCTCGCTCGATCGCGCCGCAAAGTACTACACCCAGGCCGAGGGCAAACACGTCCGCCCCCTTATCGTCCTGCTCATGTCGCGGGCCACTTCACTGTGTCCCAAGACGCCCCAACGCCAACAAGCAACGCTTCACGCCTCAGCCGCCATCGACACCTCGCTCTCTCCGCTCTCCGTCCTTTCCGACTTTAACCCATCCGCCACGAACCCCTCCGAAAGCGAGTCTGTCCTCAGCACCGACCCCGACATCCTACCATCACAACGCCGCCTGGCCGAGATCACAGAGTTGATCCACACGGCGTCTCTGTTACACGACGATGTTATTGACCACTCCGAGTCGCGCCGCGGCTCTCCGTCGGCCAATCTCGAGTTTGGCAACAAGATGGCTGTGTTGGCTGGTGACTTCTTGTTAGGCCGCGCTTCCGTAGCACTAGCTCGCCTGCGCCACGCCGAGGTCGTTGAGCTGTTAGCCACAGTCATCGCCAATCTTGTCGAGGGCGAGTTCATGCAACTGAAGAATACGGCACGCGACGAAAAGAGCCCCAAGTGGTCTGAGGAGACCCTCACCTATTACCTCCAGAAGACGTACCTCAAGACCGCCTCGCTTATAAGCAAGAGCTGTCGTGCCTCCGCTCTGTTGGGGGGCGCCGACGCCGCAACGGTTGACGCTGCCTACATGTATGGCAAGAACCTTGGGCTGGCTTTCCAACTTGTCGACGACTTGCTCGATTATACGACTAGCGGGCAGGAGCTGGGCAAGCCTGCGGGAGCTGATCTTGAGCTCGGTCTTGCCACAGCACCGCTGCTCTTTGCCTGGAAGACGATGCCGGAACTGGGATCATTGGTCGGGAGGAAGTTCGAGAGGGAGGGTGATGTGGCGAGGGTAAGTTTCGGATGTTCTCTTCTGTTTTGGAGAAGAACTTGCTAACGGTACATTTAGGCACGAGACTTGGTGATGCAAAGCGACGGAATCCAACAGACCCGGGCGCTCGCTGAGGAATACGCAGAGCGGGCGATCGCAGCCATCAGCATATTCCCGGACAGCGAGGCCAAGGACGGCCTCATAGAGATGGCCGTCAAGACGCTCGAAAGAAAAAAGTAAACTCGAAATCTATAGCACGAATATTGTGCGTTGTATAAATAAGCCGATTGGTTATGTCATTTCCAAGCGGGAGATGGTAAACGGACGGAAAATAGACAGGGGACACGAAACAGCCATACGGCTGGTGTATATGTGTACAACACGGCGGAGGCTCATCGCAGCTTTGCTATCATTTTCCTTCTCAGCTTTGTCTTGGGGGCCCTGAGGCCAAATCATGTTGCATGTATCTACTTACCATGAGCATAGACGGCGCAACGCGGACAAAGAGGTGGGTTGGCCTTCTCGCATGAGATACCATGGAGTTTTTGACGCTGCTAGACGTTAATATGAACAGAAATACCTACCACTTTATTCCATAACCACACTCTCCCTCTTCGGAAACGATTGGGTTGGGGTTGGTGACATCAGTCCGGGTAAATGTCCGCGATTCGTCGATCCGTTGTTGGATCCGGGTAACAACCTCTCGGGATCGCACCTCCCACATTTCCAGAATAAGAAGACCTTCCTTCTCCGCTTTCTCGCGATGGGAAGAGACGGGCTACTCATGACGGAGACATCGCAAAATCACGTCCTACTGACGAGGGCGTCTTTTCCGTCGCGATGAGACTATCCCTCGAGCGCTGGTGCCTTTTGGCATCGGCTTGCGCTTCGCTCGTCCGCGCTGCTTCACCTGCAGCACCGCAGGTCACGGCCGCCGTCTATCCATCGACGCGAACCCGCGTCTGGTCCACCACCTCATCGTCAACCAACATCATCAGTATGTCCCCTCTTCCCCTTCCCCTCCCCTTTAACTAACCCCCCCCAACAGTGTGGATCAACCCCCGCGTCGAAACCTACGTCACAATCCTAACAGTCACCGTCCTCGAGCCAGGCCCCGTCACTTCCGGCCCGTTCCCCGCCACCGTCCCCCAGATCGCCATCACCTCCGGCACGATCCACACCACAATCTCCTCCAGCGGCGCGGCCGTCCGCCAGACTCCCCCGAGCGAGACGTGGGTGTACACCTCTACGGAGACCTGGGTGGTCTCTCCGCCGGAGCCGACGTTCCTGCCTGCTTCTACGCGAGGGGATGCGGTGGCTTGTGAGGATGCGGTAGCGTGTGCGAAGGAGGAGGGTGGTCAAGGGGAGGGGAAGGGGGAGGCGGTTTGTGACAAGGCGGGGATGAGGACGGGGTGTTTGGGGCAGTGCGAGATGAGGGCGGATGGGATGTGGTGGTGCTATCGGATGTGGGAGAGGGAGT
>Ga0247760_1001648_pt1 | contig 19763 bp, 19 predicted proteins | sample UWRJL171409R4_FD_179936 | JGI IMG/M metagenome (GOLD analysis project Ga0247760, IMG submission 179936) | Plant litter microbial communities from Arlington Agricultural Research Station in Wisconsin, United States - UWRJ-L171-409R-4 | ecosystem: Environmental > Terrestrial > Plant litter >... | reverse complement strand
CCCCCCCCCGGCATTTGTTTACTGTGTATTCGGCCCCTGAATCGTACACAGCCTCAATTGAGCCCCAGCCCTCCCCGCCAAACCCGACAACGGGCACTTTTGCCATTGCCCCGTCTAGGCGGGTTGGGGCGTTGGGCATGAGTGGGCCTAGCGGACGGACAACCACCTGCGTCATTCCATCGGGGATAGAGACAGGCTGGGCAGCAATTGGCGGGCTGGTTTTAGAGGGTCGCTGCCCCACGAGGCGCGGCGCATGCTCCAGGGCTGACCCCTCAACTGCGGCGCGTCAAATGGGAAGTGCTGTGTTTTCACCGCCAGTCGGTTCAGGTGTCGCAAAACCTCGCGCCGCCTGCAATCAGCCATGGAATCACGAGGATCCCCAAAAGGTATCGGTACCTGGCACCGTTACAAGCTCGGCCAGGCTCAGTTCACCAGCTGGCTGAAGAAAACGGCCGAGAAGCTCTCAACGAAAAAACCAGAACAGCAGCAGAGCACAGCCGTGGAGACGCCGCCTCAGCAGTCGCGGCGCCAGAAGAAGCCAAAGCCAAAGCCCGTCCCGGTTGTTGTTGATGTCAGCGAAGAAACCTCGGTCCACTGGTCCCAGCTCGAAGTTTTGGCGCAACGGGTGGCCGACAATGCGACGCCAAACGAGATCCCCGAAGCGGCTATCAGAATCCTTCGCGACGTCGTCGGCCTGCGAAAGAAGAGCTTCAAATTCTTCAGCACCACCACCAAAGAATCCGACGACAACAGAGTAAAGCAGAGCAATGCAAACCACGCGCATATTATTGGTGTCCTCGAAAGAATTCTGGCCAAATTGGAGGGCTTAGCATCAACAGGGCCGAACCGGGAGGCAAAGAGGGGCACGAGAGACAATGCAGGAATCGACATATCCGATCTGAGCAACATGTTTGCATTCCTCGAGGTCCAGCCAGCTTTCGATACTGCCAACGGCGAGGACAACGATGTGCCTGTCGAGAGAGACGAGGGCGCGCCCAAACGGAGCAAAACCCAAACCCGGAAAGCGGGCAAGAAGAAAGGAGACAAGAAACAGCACAAAAACAAGAGAGAAGAGAGGCAGCTCGCGCGGGTCGCGGCAGAGGACAACGGCGACGGTTCCTGGATTGATCGCGTTGACTTTGGCATGTCTGCTGTGGACTATGGCGACAACTCGGAAGACGAGCTGGACCATTACATGATGCTCTACTGTTATTTTGTGGACTTCAACGCCATCCGGAGTTATGTTGCAGAGCGATGGTGCGACTACTGGTATGACCGATCGGTGCCTCTTTGCACGTTATCTGTCATCACCAACGCTGCCTTCGAGCTCTTCCATCAGCTCGAGGTCGATTTCGTCCGGGCGCTGAAGTCCGGGCCCGAATACCAACGGATGGCCGACTACGACTTCATGTTGAGCACTCTTTTCTTTGAGTTAGGTATCGACCACATCGACTATGACTCCTATGAGGGCCTCTCCTCCGAGGAGTTCAGCGAGCGCATCTGGAGAGATGAAGCAGACTGGCTAGCCTTCAGCTCCTGGTCTACCATAACCCGGATGCTGAGCATGATCCCCTATGGCAAAGTACCGTCACTTCCACCTTCGAAACAAAAGCCAGTTGTGTATGGCGCCAACGATATGACGTCGTGGCAGGCTTTCGAAAACGACGTCACAAACCAGTTAATCCTGGAGATGTGCGAGTTCAAGGCCCTGAAGAAGATGGGCGGAGCGCCAAACGTCCTACCTGCAGAGCCCGAGCTGCTTTTAGACCTTCAGAGGTCATTGGAGACACGTAATTACAGATCTCCCATGATATTTTCCCTCCAACTGTGGGTCGACATTCGCAATATCATGGAGACGGAAGTTATTCGTCCCTTTGAGCAGATGCAGGTGACCGCCGCGAAGCTCAAAGCTGCACTCGACTCACACAACCCAGGTAATATGTTCGACAACAACACCTTCAGAGGCCAGTGGATCAAGCGCAGCAAGGAGATCACGCGCTACATGCTGGAGGACGTTGCGCTTGAGAGCCGAAAGATCAGGTACCAGGGGGTCGGGATCGATGAAGAACCCCTGCCATTCTATCTTCTGAAGAATGAGCCAGTGTGGGCTGGGCTGCTTGACTTTCGCGCCAAGCTTGCGGGAAACCAGATGGGCCACCAGTTCACCATGCTCAGTCCTGTGGTGGAGGCAGCTGCGTACTTGTACCATGCCGCAATCGCAGCAGACCCTGACCTGGCGGGTTGGGACATGATGCGTAAGTACGTGGACACCTATAACGACAGCAGCGTATTTCGTGTCGGATTGAGGCAGGGTCAGACCGCACCCGTGATCATCAACAACTTCAAGCGAGTCATCGACACGTACCACAACCGTACCAAGGCACTCAACGCTACCGACGGTGGCAAGACGTTCACTCATGCCGTCGACATTCGACAGAGCTTATATGAGAGATACGCCTGGGACGGCGGGGAAGATCTCATGGATTACATGGAAGAGATCACCAAGTATCGACTGCGGATAGAGCAAGACGCCTGGGAGAATCGCCGCCTTAGATATGGGCCCGCCACAACTAACGACGGTGGTCCCAGCGAGACAGCCGACAGCGCAACCGGCTCAACCACCCTGGTGAAACACACGGCGAGCACACTCGGCAAGCTGGATGACGAGAGAGAAAAAGAGCTTCGGCGGAAGGCCACACTCTCACAACTGTCGCCCACTGAGATGCTGCAGCTGCTCGATGATACGGTGACCTCCCAGCTGGAAGGTCTGCTCACGCTCGACTACTTCCAGCTCTTTGATGAATCGGCCGTGTTGCTGAAGGGGATATACGATTCGTTCGGGCCTGATCTACAAGCACGAATCGGGTTCGAGGACCTCGAGCGCCCCGCGCGCTTGGGTTTGCTGCCCGTGTATCTTGGAGAAGACTTAGAAAAGGCTTCTGGTACTGGAAAGGAGCAAGAGATTATCGGCGTTATTGTAGACGTCCTCATGTCTCATTTAGCGAGCCTCGATACCGACGTAGCTGTCCGGTCACCTTGAGGATTGGCGTTGGCGCGACGCGTGAGGTGCCCCTTTCCATTGTTGCCGAGGCACCTTCTTCGGATACTTACTCCTCACACGATTTCTTGGAAAACAGCTAGCCCTTATTTTGCACATCATATTTTACCACATATTCTCCCTTCATTTCTCCTGGATGAAAATGTCTCACGTGGATTGTGGGTTGGGTACGATTTTTGGACTGTTAATCATCCGCCTATGCTGAGACCAAAACAAAGAGAAGCAAATACACTAAGCCATCATATTGGTTTCGTTGCACATAAAACGATTGCAACATCCCTGCCGAGAGCCCCAATGGTCGCTGTTGCTCGGGAACCCAACACCGGCATCCCCCAATGCAGCAATGCAGCTTTGACCATCTTCACCTCAACTTGCACTGGTGACCCGGGAACCAAGACGGGTAAATGGGGCATCAACCCCGACCTGGGTAATATCAGCTTCCACGCGTGTGGCCCTCGCCTTATGCCCGCCGTAATTACCCCCCAACAACCGGAGCGCTCACTTACGCCATCATGCCATCTTGGCACCGGGTAACCCAGATTACCCCCCATATCGCGAGTCCACTGGCCGTGGTCAACCGCTACAGCGGCCTCCCTTTGTCCGCCACCAGGTGTCTACACCTACTATCAACCCTACCGCTCTCCACACTTCCCCGTTGGAGAATGGGGTCCGACGCAACCGTACCAAGAATTTCTCGCCTCCATTTATTTCCCCGACGGGATGGATGGGTGCCCGGGGAACAACAAGTCGCTATAAGTAGGTATATACCCACCTGCGCTTCTGGCAGCTGCCGTCCTGTGCGGCTCTACTCCTCCTCTTACTCTCCCTTCCCCTCGGGCACGACCGTGACAAAAAGCAAACCCGCGATAATGCTCACCTCCACCATCGCCACGGGCCTGACCCTGCTCGTCGCCGGGGCAGCCGCCTTCCCCACGCCCAGCCCCATTGAGCTCATGCGCCGCGGCCCCAACCCCGGCATCGTCATCACCAAGTGCACCAACCCCGGTATGCTCGCGCTCGCGTACGACGACGGGCCATACACCTACACGTCCACTTTGATCGACATCCTCGACAAGGCCGGCGCCAAGGGGACCTTCTTCTGGACGGGCACGCTGTACGGATGCATCTACAAGTCACAAGCCGCCGTCGAAAAAGCCTACAAGTCCGGGCACCAAATCGCCTCGCATTCGTGGACGCACGGCCACATGGGCGGCATGAGCGCCGCCAACATCAAGACAGAGATGACCAAGGTCGAGGACGCCCTCGTCAACATGATCGGCATCAAGCCCGCGTACATGCGGCCCCCTTACCTCGAGACGTCGGGGCAGTTCCTGCCGACGATGAAGACCATGAACTACAAGGTTATCACCAACGATGTGGACTCGGGTGACTGGAACAATCAGTCGCCGGCGCAGAGTCAGAGCGTGTTTACGCGCGCGGGATCGAGTGGCGCGGGGCATATCCCTCTCATGCACGAGACGTATGCTAGCACGGTTAATACGCTGACGCCGTGGTTGATTAACTGGGCGAAGACGAACAACCTTAAGCTGGTTACCGTTGGTGAGTACTTACCTGCCTACTTCTTTTGGCTGGTGTTGTTGTTGGGTTTTGAATTGTGGCTGACTGTGTGAATAGCTGAGTGCTTGGGCGATACTGTCGAGGGAATGTACCAGCCAGGTAACTTCACTCGCAAGACTGGTCCGTACAACTGCTAGTGCCGCATGCATGCGTTCTTGGTCGTCGTGAGGGAACTCAAGAGGATGGGGCAGGGTGTGGCGGTTTCAGTGTTGTGGAAGCATTTTCACGGAAACTACCCAGAGACTGATTGTGTAAAAGGTGTACATAAGGGGCCGACATAAGTACATATATGACAACAACCATGAACGTTCGAGGGAGAGACACTTGTGACCGCCGATCTCTGCAACTCGTTGCCTCAAGTAGCCGACCCAGAAGTTGCGACTGACTGAGACTGGCTGGTAACGATCCCTGTGATCCAGCATTCGGCATCAAGCGCTGGGCTTCTTCGCGTACACCCAGATGTGATCCTCCTCCCACACATCCTCGGCCTTGCAGAGGCCCAGATCAGACGCCTTCGCGGGGTTGTACTTAGTCTCCTCCGCCTTGACAATCTCAAACCCGACCTTCTTAATCTCCTCCACGGTGTTCGCAGGACTGAGACTCGACACAGTCACGGGCCGTCCCATCCACGAGATATCAACATTGTTGCCCTCGATTGGCACAGTCGCAAACACAAGCAGACCACCAGGCTTCAGTATGTTGTAAAGCTTGGCGATGACAGCGCGGATTTCGTCCTGTGTGACACCAGCGATGAGGCTGAATACCAAGGTGATGGCGTCGAATGAAGCAGGTGGCGGGTTGAAGTCACGGGTGTCGACCTTTTGGAAGGTGGCGTTGGGCAGAGGCACGCGCTTCCGCGCCTCCGCGATCATGCCCCCCGATAGATCGATGCCCAGGACATCATGGCCGACTTCGGCGAATGAGCTGCAGATGGGACGGCCGGTGCCGCACCCGATGTCAACAGTCTTGGCGGGCTTGATGCCGGCGGTTTCGAGCTCCGATAGGACCCATTTGATGGCTGTGTAGATCGGCTCACAGTCTGCATAGGCCTCTTCGTAGCCGAAGCTCACTTCGTCGAAGAGGGCTTCGGTCTGGGTACGTTCGACAGACATCATGACGCAGATGGGTTGGTCGAGTCCTGGGAGATTGGAGCAACGGGTGAAGCGGGGGATGAGGGGGAGGTTTGGCGAAGGAGCTGGCTGGCGTGGGATGCCATGAGCAATATTAATGCTCCTTTTTGGGTTTCTTGGCGGGGTTGCATGGTTTCTTTTCCCGCTCGACCTGACATTCCTGCATCATGAAGCTGTGATAGGTCACAACCAGTTCTGGCAGACTGCGGCAGCCCCTCAGATCCTGCAAGGGCATGCATGGGGCTTGCAGTGGTGCCGCACTTTGGCTGATAAGACAGGTCGATAATTGACGAGTCGCTGTGGTCTAACGCCGAGTTAAGACAAGAAGCAATACGAAAGCGTCGGTGTTTGTAACAAGCTGTCTTAGTTGGGCCTTTTATCCAACCGCGTTGGCGAAAAGCAACGAAAAGCTGGAAATATGTGCTGTGATTTGGGCCATCACAAACTGAGTCAATTACCTAACGCCTGTATCGCCGCCACCAGCACCTTCTCACATTGCTTCCGGTAGTGGAGTGCAAGCTGTTGGTTGCTGTTGAACGCATCGCCTGTCTCACTCTCCTCAATTTCAACGCTCTGGAGTCTGTGGAGGTCAAAACCGAGTTTCTCAGACAACGCATCCTTGATGCGTCCTACCAGCGCCTCTGGTACGGGGTTCGGGTTGACGTTGCCATCTTCCAAGCTCGGCTGATTGATGCTCCGTCTCTCCTCCTCTGTTGAGAGCGAGGATGCAAGGTCATCGATCAAAGAGGGCTCGAAATGGGAAAATTGAGGAACTTCGTGTAGCGGGGAATGGATGTGACTCTCTGGCCTTGCTCTGCCAACTAGCGAGCTTGGGTGTTTGAAAGGTCGAAGAGATATCAAGAAGTCCTTGGGCTTGTCGGTGCTAGTTTCCTCTTGCCTCTTCCTCAGATGGACGTAGTCGTTATGAAGCTGCTCAGTTTCCGGCAGGACGAAGCCGTATCCAAGGAGCAATTCGCTGTTTGTCTTCATCCCGTAGTTGTTGTAAGCCTGATCGCTGGGTTCATAGGCGTCTCCGCAGATCAGCTGACAGCTGGTTGGGTCCGAAGTGAGATCCCAGGAGTACTTGGCGGTAATAGAGTGGTTCGGGATATCAAAGAGGGGCTGCAGGATGGAGAAGTCATCGATGCCACACCCCGATGGCAGGGCGTTTATGATCTCTTCCCTGCTGGGTGGTGAAGCGATGAGAGACGGGCGGAAACTCCTGCTGGTGAAGATGCAAAAGGCCCAATTGTACAGAACGCGGCTGTAGTCTTGCCAGTTGGGAAAGGCCTCTTCCTTCAGAATCTTTCTTGCTTGTTTAAACTCTCTCTTCACGTTGGCTTGGATCTCCTCAGTGGCGACGTAGGCGTTTGTGCCCTCGAGGAAGTCAAGGTCTTCTTCAGGCCAGAAGGCGGGCAGTGCCCAAGACGCGATGTGCTCCGGGCGAGGAAGTGCGGTAATGTACGGCTTCCAAAAGGAGTCGGCGCCCTTCAAGTATTCGTGGATGAGAAAGAAGCGGCCAATGACGTGGGGCGGGACCGAAGCCATGAAGCGAGCGGGGAAGGCGGGCGTGGGCTGGCCCGAGGGGGAAGAAGACGGGACAAAGGGCCCATCGATGAGGGCGTTGAGGTAGGACAAAGTGATTGAAAGCGGGCAGATGACAGCAACGAAGCCTGGCTCAAGGCGGGATGCGGATTGCTTGACGCGCAACGAGAATTTGGTCACGTCGTCGTGGTACACCTCGAGAGCGGGATGCAGCCGGGCGCCATGGCCCTGGGCCCAGCTGGCCAACTTCTCAAAGCGTGTTCGGTCCGTGTCCTTCATAATGCAAGAGCATGGGCTGTGGGGATGTGTAAATTAGGAGCGTGTGCTCGATCAGGTTGTGAAAACAGGCAATCAAGTGTGAAAAAAACTCCACTGTGCTGAGAAGATGAGTCAGCAAGTTCTCACCAACTTGCCGGTGGGGTTGGGGTTGGGGTTGAGGTTGACCTCATCATCTCAGGCGGCAAGCAGGCCTTGGTCCGCGTCACTGACAGACTCGGAAGGTGCAAGATGCGGGAGGTGCGGCTTGACTCAACAGATTCCATCACATCGTCCCGCTACAGTCTTTTTTGCCGAAGGTATCTTTTCACGTATATCCGCTTCTTGCAAGAAATTTCCTGCAGTTTTCGTCTCATACTTCTTATTAATGCCATTGGACACGGTATAAAGACGCGAAGTTCCACAATTGCAACTTTAATTCAGGTAAACGGGCCCTATTCTGGTATATCTACTCCCTGTATCTGCTGTGCTTACATGGAATCAGACTATGCCCTTCACTTGTCGATTGTCATCACAGAAGGGGCCATACAAGAGTGAATATGCTGATAACCAGGGCATGGCAGGAGGCACTAACAGAACCACAGCTCATCCAACTGAAAGGAATCATCATATAGAAAAGGCATCAAAGCCGAAACGAAAGGCATAGCAAGCATCTTAACAGGCATGAATCACAACGACATAGGGCACCAGTCACATTTACGGACACGCCAGACACATCACAAGAGGCAAACGCTTTTGATATTTAGGGGCTGAGCCCCAGCCCGCAGGTATCGTCTAGCCCGAGAAACGCCTTCTAGACACTATCAATGCATCCTAACATCCTAAACATGTCTATTTGTGAATTACAGAGCTGTGAATAGATAAACGTTAGCAAATACCCCAAATCAGGTGCCTACTCATGTGCACGAACTAGGAAAGTAGGTCCAAAAACCTACAGCGGCGAGTGGAAGACGGGCTGGCGGCATGTGGAGCCGCCGGCACACCAGCATCCTCGTCTTCTTCCTCGTCCTCGTCCAGCTCCTCCGGCACCTCCGAGCTGGGAGAGAGGTACCCAACCGGAGGAGCGTCACCGGCGGCAACAGTGGTGGCTGCGCGGTGGGGGAGCAGATCGACGCCCAGCTTGCGGTTGGGGGAGCGGCGAGGGACGAATCTGTGTGAGGGAAAGAAAATAATCTCAGTGAAACACTGAAAGATAAGAGTGAAAGCGGTCATACCTAACAGCAGGGTGGTAGGTCCGCGGACGGATATGGCGGGCGAGGGGGATTGGGCCCCGCCGGTTGATGGCGATCTTGCTGGAGGGGAGTTAGTTGAGAATTTGAATGTGTACCAGAATTCCAAGGATATTCCTCAGAGTCCAAATCATGCCCCAGGTGCCGTCATTGCCGCACTACCTTGCGAGCAGATAAGGGAGAATGCGAGGTGATAAATTGAGTAGCGATGGGAATACTTACAGGAGTTCGCGGCGCTGCTTCTTCTGCTCAGCTTTCTCAGCCTTGCGGCTCGCCTTGTCGCCCTTCTTGGTCTGCCTTTTGGGTGAAGCAGAGGCCGAATCCTGGGCCTGGGTGCCCGAAGCCTGCGGAGCGGGTGCAGACATGTCGACTGCGTTGATCTTGCTGGTGGAGGGGTCTTTCTGAGCGGCGTTCATGGTGGAATCTGGCGTTTGTTTATTTTGACAGGAGGACAAGAGAGCGAACGGTTGGCGCGGAAGAAAGGGATCAAATCTTGACAATATCAAGGCCTTATGATAGTCGTGAGTCGTGAGAAGTCGTGCTTGAAGGGCTTTGCCTGTGAAGAGTTTCTGATGCAGCTCTCGACGAAGAAGTGGACTGGTCAAGATAAAAAGTCCAGATAAGGCTTTGCTGGATTTGAAGACTTTTAAGGGAAGTTGCGAGCCTCATGCGTGGATCTAGGTCCGCTTTTTCAAGCGCTGCCTGGAGCTCTTATGCCTTATTCCGTCACTCCTGGGTCTGATAACACCCTCGGAGAGCCGTGATAAGCACATTAGTCTTTCCTTCGCATCTGCTTGCTGTCCATCAAGGAACCTCCAAGGGAAATTTCCCGTTCCTAAATTCAAAGAGTCTTGCCTTATCCTTCTGCCCTCGGCATCAATCGCTGATGGATGCGTCCTCGTCGGATGCGGCGTCCCGTCTTGAGACCTTTAAGAACCGCAAGCAAGCCCTTGGCCCCGGGTAATGGCGCCAGGGGGGCGGGGGATCCATCTGAGCCAATGGCATCCGGTGTATCTCGGCCTCAACGTTCCAGTTCTTGGTCGTCAGTCTCAAGAACCTGCTGACAAACACGTCAGGCCCCGACTTTTGCCAGTCAGTATCCCACGATTGCCAGCCCCGAGCTCCCTCTGACACGTCGTGGCGCTCCAACTTCGTGAGGTACCGAACTCTGACTCCGGAGGCGTTGTAGATCTTATTTCGTATGCCAGGGAAGTCTCGCATGAGGTCATTCATCTTAATTTTCGAGGCGTTGTTCAAGAGCCGCGACACCTCCTCGTCGGATTTGTCGAGAAGCAAGACGCGAGGCGGAAACTGCTCGAGGTCGCTGAAGCTGTACACGAGCAGGACGATGCCATCGGTCGGGACGTCGCCGCTCCTCACGGCCGGATAAAACACGACGGCATCCCAGCCCGGGTTGTCGCTCACAGAGGGGATGAATGATTCCTCCGCCCAGTCCCACAAACTCCCGTGGACAACGTGATCGAGGACAATCTTCCGCGAGTCTTCCGGGATGCGGAAGCCCGAGTGCCGACAGCTCTCGTGGAGGTGCCGCGCCATGTCAACACTTATGTGAGATCCCGTCGAATGGTCTAAGAAATGCGCTGACTGAAGGACGCGATCCGCGAATGGGTGGTCCCGCGCCACTTCGTTGATTGTCGAGGCCGAAGAGATATAGAAGGTTGTCTTTCCGGACCTGGGCAGTTCGCGAGTAGCGGAACTCTCTATTGTGAGAGGTGCACGCCCGTGGTGATCTCGGTAGAAGACAGACGGGCCGTACTTGCGAAGGTGTATCCCGGTAAGTTGTCTCGTTGGCGCCCTCGGCAAAATTCCAAAGCTCTTTTTCCGCCCGAAAAGATTATCATGTATTTCCTCAAATGTCATGCGAGCCACGATTTTGTGGGCACGGACTGTCAACTCGAGATCAAAAAAATAGAGGTATGAGTTGGGGCTGACTTCGCTCAGGATCAGTGTGCTGGAGAGACGGAGACCTCGGTGCGTGACGCTCACTTCAGTGTTGTGACGGGCTGGCTGGGACACTTGATGACCACGGCACCATGCGAACTCCTTGGGTGACGGCGCGAGAATGCCAAAGTATACCGAAAGCTCAGATTGGCTGGAAGGGGTCCAAGCCAGCAAGCTGAGGTCGCCTCGCCTCCTGAGCACCTCTTCCTGGAGACGGGTGAAGGCTTTCAGCCGCTCTCCGTAGAGGAGCGGCAGGTTGACATCCAGAAGACCGAGCAGGGAGTACGCTTGGTCCTCTATCCTCGTCGTCGTTCTCAGCGATGCCCATGACATAATCTCCACGGCCGGGGTCGACTGCAGAGTGTTGACAGCGCTCAGAACGCTAAGGGGGACCCCTGTGATCTCCGATATTTTCTCCGACAAATCGACTTCGTAGGCACCTTCGCTATACTGCGCAGGCCAGTCGTACAGGGATTCGCGGATGCGGATACTACCACGAGCCGTCCAGGAGTCGTCAAAAAAGACGAGGATGTCAGGGGCGATTAGCTCCTGCAGTGTCCACCCCCTGGTGAACCAACGGCACTTTGCAAGGTCGGCTTCCAGGGAAGATTCAGTCTGAAAATCAGAGAGCAGACAGTAGCAGACGACGGCACCCCTGTACCACTCAAACATAGAGTTGATGGCTTCGCTCAGCTCGGCGCTGCTGGACTTGTCGATGCAGCATGTATCGACCCAGGCGTAATCGAGGCCTATCCGGGCAGCTTCCGAGCAGATTCCACGTATCTTGACGAATTTGGGATCATCATTCTGGGGGATGGCCAACATGTCGGCCATGGAGACCTCGGGCCCATCGTCGTGCCAAGTGTGGGAGAGAATTGCGTAGGGCGGGGTCGATGCGGTGAACTCCTCCAGCTTCAGAGTCTCTGTGTTGATCAAGCGCATCTTGGCGGTTGACTGCGCAAGGCCGGGTGTGAGAGCGGCAGCCCTTGGGTGAAGTAAGGCTGAAACCAGAGTGGCTCATCATCTGGTACTTCCTACCTAGGTTCCGGAGAATGGGAGGTCGTGATTGCCTCCCACGGCGATTGCTGGGCACACGTGATGCTGCATCCCACCATCTGCAGCCCACAGTCCGCTCATTGGATACCGTGTTTCAGGGCAGATCCAAAGCCAGGGGTCTCCATCTGGGAGGATCTACGGACCATGTACTGTTGATTGTTCTTACAAATGAAAATCACATCTGGCCTCCCACAAACATCGGATGGTGTATCGCCCCTCTCACATGAGATTGATAAGATAGATGTACTACAAAGACATGTCACTAGTAAGGATATAACGCGTGCCTGGTGCTTGGCACCCTGAGAGATTAGCTAATTCTCTTGGGTACCACTGGTGTAATAGCGTGCAGCGCTCAAACAACAGCCGCCCAGTCAGGAGCAGCCCCGCAGCCAGTAGTGTGCCTCGGCAGTGCACTCACTTATACCGCTGCGCATGGCATCGCCCCTGAGAAATTTCCCCATGATCAAGTCAGACAGCGCAACGCGGGTGGGGGCTCGCACACCACGACTGCCGGGACTAGTGCGCTTGCGGCAGCCGATGAGATCAAAGGGTTGCAGCGGGCCGCCGCATAACAACGATAAGCAATGAGAGGCCCGCCGTACCTGCCTGATCCAGATCTCGCGCAACCGCCAGACTGCACCAGTGGCCCAAGCTGCTTGATCGGGAATGCTCCATGCTTCGCTTGCAACGCTCCGTGCTTCACTGCCCGTAATATTGCTTTCGGGCTATTCTGCAGACGGGGCTAGGTTGCTTTCACACCCAACACCCTACCATTGGCTGTGGGCTAGCGGCCAGGAAATGGCTTCTGGAAGGCCACGGGCGAGCCAAGCGGCATCGCGGGATCGCGGGCATCGTGGAGGCAGAGCGCGACCTGCCTTGTTGGAATAAGTCTCCTTGCTACCTCCCAAGCTGGCTACCTACCCGGCAGTACTAGTCCCCTCCCAGACGGTGGCGTCATATGGAAAGAAAAGTATTAATTACCAAGTCCAAGCATCCCTCTCTCCCCCAGTGGTGTCACTGCGAATCACAGCTCATTCCTTGTTCCTTTCAAGTGACTCTCCAGACACAGACGCAATCATGCAGCTGCCGACACTTCTCGCTCTGGCCGCCAGCTCGGCTTGGCTCGCCGCCGCCGCACCATCCGTTGACGGCGTCGACAGGAGAGATGTCCGTCTGATCAAGACCTCCCCGCAGGACCCCGGGAAGTGGGTCACCGAGGAGGAGAAGATCTCCCAGTACATCTCCAAGGGAAAGCACTTTATCGACATTACCGATATCAAGGTAGAATCAAACAACTCGCCCTCTTCCCAAGACAGTAAATCTAACACTCTGCCAGGACGCCGAGGTGCTCCGCGTCCTCTCAACTCCTGATGGCGAGCAGTCGCCAATCTCGGCCCGCGCAATCACCTACCCCACGAGCGCAACCCACCAAACCACCGCCAACCCGCTCCTCAGTTCAGTCTCGACCGCTAACCCCCAGGCCTGGCTCCAGAGCTTGACCGGGTAAGCACCAGACTCTAAGCTCCTATCATGTAAACAACCACTAACCCCTCTCCCAGCTTCTACAACCGCTACTACAAGGGTGTCAACGGCACCGCCTCGGCCAACTGGCTCTTCTCCACCGTGTCCTCGGTCGCGGCCGCCAACCCCAAGATCACCATCTCCAAATTCACCCACTCCTTCAACCAGCCCTCCATCATCGCCAAGCTCCCCGGCACCTCGTCCAACATCATCATCGTCTCGGCCCACTACGACTCCACCGGCGGCTCGGCCTCCGCCCGGGGCCCCGGCGCCGACGACAACGGCTCCGGCTCCGTCGTCATCCTCGAGGCCCTCCGCGTGCTCGCCAACGCCAAGTACGCCCCCAAGAACACGCTCGAGTTCCACTGGTACGGCGGCGAGGAGGGCGGTCTCCTCGGCTCGGCCGGCGTCTTCTCCAGCTACAAGTCGGCCGGCAAGAGCGTGCTGGCCGTGCTGAACCAGGACATGGCGGGGTACAGCCCGAGCGGCAAGATTTCGATCTACACCGATTATGTGGACACCAGCCTGACAGCGTATGCGCGCGTGGTGGCGACGGCGTATACGGGTGCGACGACGAGCGATAAGTGCGGGTATGGATGCTCTGATCATGCTAGTGCGCGGTCGAATGGGTTCCGTGAGTTTTTTTCTCTCTGTCTCTCTCTGTTTAATCCGTCGCTAATATGACCAAATAGCTGCTGCGTATGCGTGCGAAGAGGTGATGAGCAACTCGTCGCCGTATATCCACACTGCCAACGACGTGAGTCCCCATCTTTCCTTGTCCGCCCTGAGCCAATAATCACGAGTTATCAATACTGACAGCGCATAGGCGTACTCAACCATCCAGTGGCCCACCATCCTCAGGCACGCCAAGTTCTCCACAGCGTTCCTGGTTGAGGCTTCATTCCTTTAAGTTGGAACAGCTGCCTGAGTGGAAGGAATATGGGATTTAAGGGGAGGAAGGAGGCCATACGAGATGGCAGCGATATTTAATGTACATATTTACCTTTAGCGCGATCTCATACCGTCATCGACCTGTTCATATGCTCCATACACAAACAAGAATACTGTTCAATACAGGACTCCACAATGCTGATCTGAGACAATGGTGCCGTGGATGCGCCTCGCAAGTCTTGGCATCACCAGTACGTCGATGCGGTCAGACGGCCGGCGGCTCGCCTCCGTCTTCGCCGACGGCCAGGGTTTCGCTGGCGGTTTCGCTGGCTTCGCCTGGCTGCTGAGGGCGGCGCTGGCCGTCGGCGACCAAAGTGACACGCGTTGACTGATTTCCCCAGAAATCCTGAGGACGTTGATGGCAGCGGACATCACGAGACAAGCCATCGCCGAGGCGCAGCACAACAGTCTGAACTGCGTCTAATCCAGGCATTATCACTACCTATTATGAAGTTAATTAACGTCAAGACCTCTCCCGGTGGAATCTTCGTGTCCCAATGAACCCCGTCTGAACAAGACGTACGCGCCCGGGGTGGCTCGGAGGCAATCCCGATTTTTTTGTATCCGTGTGCTGACCTCCTCCCAGCATTCGACAGCGACACAATAAACCCTCCAGCTACATCCATTCCATGACCACGCCGGTCAGGGCACCAGTCCAGCGACAACCACGCAGGACCGCGTCAATGGTTGGCATGTTAGACGCCTGGCACGCACCAAGTGTGGGCTGAAGGACCAGACATATCAAGAGCTTAACCGCCTGGACATTCATTGAGAGCCTGGGTGATATCAGACCACCTTGAGCAAACCGGGAGTCCTGAAGTCCCAAACCTGCAGGTGACAAACACAGCTCGCCAACGCGGTGACAGCCCACAACAGACGAGCTGCAGCAAAGGCTGATCGACTTCAGGCCCCAATATCCGTGGGTGACCGCTGGCATGCTAAGTTCTCGCCTCACCACCTATGTATTGCCTCCCGACAATACGTCCTACATTCCCTCCATCAAGGCTGTGTCAGCCCCGGAAAAAAGAAGTTCTGATCCATGTCCGACAAATACTCATGGGATGACACAGCGTCCATCTCCAGGATATTGAAGCTCGGCGACGTCTCCACAGAGTCAAATTGATGGCCATGGTACATGGTATGGAGCGCCATCTCCTGGGCCGGGGTCTGCGTCTCAGCATCACTCGCGCTACCCAGAAGGCTGCCTGAGACGCCAATGTGCGAGAACCCCATCGCCTGCCCGGCGCGCCCGACTGGCGACTGCGTCATGTCAATGTCCTGGAGACTCTCGTCCATTTCCTGCAACGCGGCAGCTACAAAGCTCACTCCCTTTGCCCGGACCTTTAAGCTCCAGCGGAAGTCTTCAAGCTTCCGTCGGTAGAACTCGGCCTCGGCTTCCGTGGAACTTGTGGCCCAGAGCAACCCACCATATGTCCGGATGAAGGCAAGCGATTTCGGGGAGGCGAACCACCAGAAGGCTTGGAGATGCTCAGGCCGCAGCGCCTCGACGAAGTTGATCGCTCGTTCCAGACGTGCCTTACCAGCCTCTCGACAGAGTTCGCGTAGGGGGTCTGGCGTACTTGGAGTCAGGCTGCGTATGATGTGGCGGTGGATGATGATCTCGGTTACGAAGTAAGACAGGTGTAGATATCCATTTGAGCACAGCTTTCTCGTCCTGACATCGTCCATTCGCAGATCCTGGGGCATACCATTTGCCCACTCTTTGAGATTGACAGCCATTGGCTTGACCAATTCAAGGAGTCCCTGAACCCCGGTGGTCGCAATCACTTCCTGGGCTCTGGTTTGGTCGGGGCTGTACAGAAGCTCGAGAGCCTGGGCCATGATCTGCGTGAGTTTGGTGAGGTGTATAAACAGCAACCTCCCTTTCTCGACTTCTGTGCTACCCTCTTTGTCGTCCTCGTCAGCAGCGGACTCGGGGAAATCGGCCAGAGACACCCGTGGCATCTGCCAGTTCGAGGAAACCACATGGGATGGCCGGCCATGGATAAGAGCGCCCCATTTATCCTGCATAAAGATAGCCCAGGCAAGCCGTCGCCGTAACCCTTTCTCCCATTCTGGAATGTTCCACGTAGTGCAATCTAAATGGAGCCCAAGCTCCTCCCCAACGGCGACTACCTGGGAGGTGAGCACCCAGGAATCGCCCCCCGACCGCTGGAGAAGCAAAAGACCTGCCTGAACGGATGAGAGTTTCGGCCGGTGGATGACACCCGTCAGAGCCTTCATTGCCGTGCGTAGCAGGGACTCGGCATCAGGCTTCTTGTGCGATGACAACTCCCGGTCGTACTCCCACCAGTCCATGGCCAGCAGATACACAGCTGCCAGTAGTGGCGGCGAGAATTCCCTGTAGCTGCGCGCATATTTCTCGAGGAACACTCCTTTGTGGAGGATGGGATAGCTCGGATGGACCGTCCGGAAGTATAAGTCTACCAGGCCAGGCCCGTGAGGCCGTACGGCATGCTCGATCGCATCGAGATCGCCGTCAACATCGGCACTGAAGAGGGTATGCCGATCGGATTTCGATAGAAACGTAGTCGAGTCGGCAACCCGACGGAATTTGCACCCATCCTCCCCATTCCCAGACTCGTAGAACCGGTGTATGAGATCGAGCAGCCGTTCCTCGTGCAGGGAGCTAGAGCCGATATATTTGAAGTGGGTCGTTCGATGCAAGCCTAGCGTGCGGTCGAGGAGAGATCGAACGGAAGATGACGTGGTGGGGTCGGGCGGGATCGCGCTATCGTCGGTCTGTGTTCCCCTCGTCTTTTTTCGAGGAGGCCTGTAAGCTCGGCATTTGTGTTAGTCAAAGGAGCTGAGCTGGCGCTGGAGGAAAGTAGACAAGTCCAAAAATATGCCGACCTTCCCTCGCTCTCCCCAGTCCCATCCACGCTTGCCGCGCCGTCATCAGGGAAGTCTGCCCTCTTCCGCCTCGGCTGGGGCGCGTCATTGTAGGTGCATTCCCGGTTGTGGAAAGTACAGAGGACGCATCTCTCCTGGTCGGGTTCTTTTGCGCATCGCGACTTGCGCTTTCGGCAGATATCGCAGGGCCGGTCGGCGCGCGGAGCCTTTCGTGCCTGTGTCTGCACCGACGCAGCGTCTGGGCTTGAGTGGCTTGACTCCGAAGCATTGTCCATGGTCGAGTGCGCGTCCAGCGTTCGGTGCCGGGCTCACATACCCCGTCTTCGAGGCCCAGGAGGTAGACTTTGTTACCGACACGTTGGGTGCGACCCTGGCCACCGACGCCAGCTTTGGTGGGCAACATGTACGGAGCTTCGATTCCTTATCGCGAGCGCTGACAGCTGCTTTGATGCGATGGCCGATCGCATCGTGGGGTGATTGGACGCTTGGACGGCCCAGGCCCTCGCACACCCCCCGTCGCATTGGTGGGCGGCATGTTCCGTCACCAGTCCCCCATTTTGTTTCCTGCATTCGTCCGAGGTCTTGCACGAGAAAGAGCGGCAGAAGTGGTGATGCTGATTCGGGATGAAAGTGCTTCAAACTTGCTGGCGAAGGGGTTGGGATGATGTGGAACACGGAGCAGAAGCTTATCAGCGTTAGGCTTTGGGCCAGACCACTGGCAGCTCCCTGCTCGCTTCGCAATTGGGTTGCAGTGCGTCAGGAACGCAGTGACGTCACGAGGCCCGCTGCCGCCTCCCAGGTTCCCGAAGGCCTGGATTGCTACTCTTCCATACATTCTTGCATAGCTTTTATCATTTTACCTAAAGTTTGACCTTGAGAACTGAACAGTTTACAGACGCTCCAGAATGCAAGTGGAATAACCATGAGCCACGTCCTACGACGGCTCCCTGGCCGGATTATCGAGACTTCATGGAGAGGTCTATCGTCACCCCTCAAAGTTGCCTCGAACTGCCAGCGTTGGAGCAGGTCGCCCTGCTTGTCCCAACTTCTCTCTACATCCGCAACGCGCCTTCATGAGGACAAGTACGAAAAGGCTGCCAAGGCCTTAAACCAAAAGGGCTTGGATGAGCAGGAGCAGAAGGTCAAGGTACGCCAACACCAAGTTCAGCGGCCCTGGCACCGGGAAGATGCAGACAAGCCGACTGTGGCCAAGGAGGGCGAGGAGAAGGAGGCGTCAACGCAAGGCAAGTCAACACATAGGCATCTATGGTCCCGGGACATTGGCTGACGAAGAGCAGGAAAGCTTCTGACGACACCAACACGGCTCCTGAAACTCATCCTTCCGCTGCCCATGAGCGTCGAAAAGGACAAAGGGAACAACAGTCACGACTACGGTCGCTCGATTTCTGCCAATGACGAGATCCAGCCGCTGGCGCTGCTTATACACCCGCAACAACCTCTCTCCTACGTCGAGCGTCTGATCCAGGCCGAGATCCCCCCGGTATTGGAAGATGGCAAAGAAAAGATCCCCAATGTGTACTTCCGCGCCGAAGATACCGACCAGCACGACAACAAGCCTATATCAAGGTCGGAGGCAAGGGAGGGAGCCAAGCAGAAGGAGCGCGACTTGACACACGTCGCGTCATATTCGGGTCTCGGGCACGAGGGTCCGGAGCGGAAGGGATCGGAGAAGAACTGGGTTCGCTGGAGTAGTAGCACCGAGATCGGCGACTTTATACGAGACGCGGCTCGCGGACGGGAGTTTGCAATCGAAGTCGAGGGATACAACTTCGAGATGCGCGTGAGTGTGCCGTCCTTCAACGACCGAACACACTACATGCGCAGCCGCCTTCGCAGGATGAGCCATGAGCTCAACCAGCTCTCGCAAATCAAGCAGGAATGCGACCTTTTGGCCCACCGCGCGGCGCATCGGTTGGCAAAGGCGGGTTTCGGCTTGCTGGCAGGATGGTGGGGTGTCGTGTACTACTGTTCGTTCCACACGGACGCCGGATGGGACCTCGTCGAGCCGGTCACGTACCTCGCGGGGCTGACGACGATCATGGGCGGATACCTGTGGTTTCTCTACATTAGTCGGGATTTAAGCTACAAGGCGGCCATGAACGTGACAGTGTCGCGTCGGCAGAACGCCTTGTACGAAGCGCGTGGCTTCGACATCCACAAATGGGAGCAGCTGGTGGGCGAGGCAAACGCTCTGCGCAGCGAGATCAAGGCGATTGCGCTCGAGTACGACGTAGAATGGGACGACGCCAAAGACGTTGGCGAGGAGGTGAAAGAAGTGCTGGACGACGAGAGGACGAAGCGAGAGGACAGGAGGCGGTCCTCGGAGAAGGAGGAAGACGAAAGCTTGACAGAGGAGAAGAAGAGCGAGGACAAGGATAAGAAGCACAAGGACTCGTAGCCAGGCATTTTCTGCATGGGTACGAAGTACTTTGGAGAAGCGCGGGGGTGAGGGACCCATCGCTTAGTGGTCCGTGCCCCGTAGAAGTTGATTGCTGGCACAAGACCACGCACGACAGAGCAAACGAAGAGATGAAATGCGTACAACTATTTTCATGTCGCATG
>Ga0247760_1001647_pt1 | contig 19770 bp, 6 predicted proteins | sample UWRJL171409R4_FD_179936 | JGI IMG/M metagenome (GOLD analysis project Ga0247760, IMG submission 179936) | Plant litter microbial communities from Arlington Agricultural Research Station in Wisconsin, United States - UWRJ-L171-409R-4 | ecosystem: Environmental > Terrestrial > Plant litter >... | reverse complement strand
CCGCAACATTACTTTCCTCTCTCCGATACTTCGCTTCGTCCTCTGGCCTTAGCTCATCGGCGGGGCTGGATGATGGCTTGCGTTTCCTTGTTCGTCGTCTTGACCTGATGCCGCGTGATTCGCTTTCCGTCTCTCGAGCTTGACGCAACAGCTCGGCTCGAGCAAGAAAATCCGCGAGTCGCTGAAATGATATAGAAAATGAAATAGCCTCATAACCATCTGATATCTCATCAGTAGCGAAATCACTTAGGCGTAACTCCAAACGCCCCTCGTAACCGGCAGGCGACGATCCACCCGAAGATCGAAACGGCTGTAACTAAACGTAAGTCTTGAACACTTGATCGGAGGATATCACAGACCTGGTATGACACCTCCTCTTTCACTTCAAGAATCTCAAACTCTTCGCCCTCTTCCTCGACATAACTTGGACGCCACAGTGACACGGTAGACTCTTCTCCATAATTAATGTCGACGCCGATGACGGCCTTGATATCGCCGTTCGAACGGAGGATGTAGTCCGACGCCAGCTTCTTCAAATCTTTGCCGTCCTGGGAGTATGACACTTCGAGCACCACTCCTGGGTAAGCTGCATTCCTGTGTTGGAACTGTCCGTCTGGTTCGCGTCGCACCACGTTTCTTGCATGTGCGGCTCCCAAGCTCTCATCCGAGATGTCCTCCTGTAAGAAGATACGAGACGAGCGTCCATCTTCAATCATGGCTGCAAATTCGCCAGCCTTATCTCCTCTTTCTGCAATTTGCTTCAGCTGATCTCGTATTTCGTTCGCTAGGAGAGTCGTGAAGAACTCGTGAACTGGAGAGGGCATTCGGACGGCGAGGAGTGAATTCGCTGCATCATAATCGAAACTACGGACTGTTGGCACTTCCCCAGGACAATGGATTGTTTTACACTTACCGCACCTTGTCGTTGATGTACTGTCCCAGCGCCTCAGAGTCGCCAAGCTCCTTTACAAGCTCGTCGTACTCCCGTGGAGGCACTCGGAATACAGTAAACGGTGCGCAGTGCTCCAATAATGTATGGCTCCGGCAGGCTTCGAACATTTGCATCACCTTACCAACATCGGACGTGTCCGGTTTCCGCGCCAGTCGCTCCTCTGTCGTGGGAGGCGTCAGCGGCAGATGGGGACTGTCATCGGGCGGAGTGCTTTCGTGATGCTCCTGATATTGGCCAGTTCTAGGCTTTGAGAACGCGCTCATTATTCGTGGCTGGCCATGTTCCAAGGGGAAAACATGCTCTGCGGAGGTCTGGTCCATGAGTGGTTGAATTTTTGGGCAGTTGACGTGAAGGTTTCGCGGTTCCTTCTTTTGGGTTAGGTTGGGTTGGGTTGGGTTGGGGCGCGGGGGTGGGGTTGCACGGGCCACTTCCCTTCCAACAACCCCACATCGCATTCTAGGAAATGTGGGGTGCCAAAGTGGTCGGTGACTCTCCAGCATGTTTTGAAGCTGAGAGCAGCACACATAAATGTTCGGGGCATCACTTCAAATACGTGTACCAAAGAGGCAAGAAATTCAAGCGACAGTTTATTCAATGCGCAATACGGATCCGTACGCTCTCTCGCCATGCGTCAACCACTTACGCAAACCCTTTAACCTAGCCTTAGGGTATTCGTTATGTTTGCGCTCTTTCGGACTTCAATTCCGAGGCGGCTTCATCACCCACGTGATCCTGATTTAGCATTCTGTGAAACCGCATTGACGTATAGGGTTTTATATCGTGTCTAAACAGCGGGGCAGTGGTTTGCAAAGTGTCGAGCAAAGATACTAACGAGCGCCTCTTGTTTCACCATTGGAGGCGTTAAATCTCCCATCAAGACTTTCGGTTTCCTCGCCCACCCCTTAATCGCTGGGCGGAAAACACTTGGTGTGTTCGCCCTTGTCAGACTTCCTGCATTGTATAGATATATGTGACGGGAAATGTCCAGAGAAGCGGCTACCTAAATTTCCCAACTAGTCAGATCCTCTTCAACAGGGATGATTCACGGCATGGGATGCAGTGAGGCCTACCATCAACACCAAAGTGAGTCATCGATACAGCTTTCCTCTAGGAACCTGCCGTTACCCGCGGTGAGCTAGGTTGTGGCCAATGTTGTGCCATAGCTCAATCTCACTCGCGATACGAGCACGAGTATACGGGGAAAAGAGAACGAGCTGGATATAAACCCTCTCCATCGCTCTTCTCAGCAACGGAGTTTTCCAAAAATTGTTCAGGCTCCTGGTTCCGCCAATCTTCCGTCCTAAACCCCCACGGCTGTCTGTGTAAGCCCCGTGTTCACAATCACTCTTCACATTCTTTCCAAATTACCGCGGTCTGACCAGGACCGTCCAGTCATATCTTCGCTGTCAAACAATACCCAGAATGTCAGCCCCCAATCAACAAACCACCCCTACTAACGCGAAGCCCGACGTAGTCAAGAAATTTCCGCCCCGTAGGCCACTCCAGCAATTCCGAATTGCCAAAACGAACACGTTCGACTGCCACCGCTGCGGCTCCCAAAAGACTTCAAAGCTTGTTGTTGTCAAAGGATGGTGATTGGGATACCCTGTTGTGCAATGGATGTTATGGGTATTTGCTCTCGCCAAAGGGAAACCATGAGCTGACATGAGTTCAATCTGGGGGCCAGCCGGACTTAACATTAGTGCACTTGTTCTGCAAGGTTGGATAGTAGATTATTCTTGGAGAATCGTAAAAACGGTAGGAATTCACCTTCAAAGCCGTGTCTAGACCCCCAAGAGCCGTCGCACAGAATCGAGCAAAGGACGGTATGCAGGGACAAAGGCCCCTAGGCTTACGTCAAGACGCCTGTCATCATGCGACACTACCCCAAGCAGAACACGCGTTTGACCTTTCGCCTGAGACGACGCCTCGTCGCATATTCACTTGACTCCGGCGGGTTTGATGTGTCCAGCTGGCTCGTCCGGTTTGGCGGGGTAACGGTGGCTGACAGCGGCTTGGGCAGTTTCTGCGACTCTGCCGTAATCCAACATCTAAGGGCGGTAGCCTCCGGTTCGAGTTCGTCAAGTCGCGCTAGTATGGCCTGCCACTCAGTGCTGCTCATGGCCTGGTTGCATCTTCCTCCAGCTTCAAAAATAGCCCCGGCTGCAGCAGCTACCCAGTTCATACTGTGGATACGATCTCGCAATGGACATATGCCGGATAACTCCTGGAATATGATATCTAATGGTGTTTCACTTTGGGCGTTCTTAGCGTTAGGATCCACGTGCCATGACAGTAGAGACGCCACAGCTTGTGGGTGGCGGCAGACATGGAGGAGATTGCCCCAGTTGGGGTTGGTGCCATGCTTGAGCATGAAATCCTTAACTGCTGCGTTATGGTTGAGAATCCTGTCTTGCAGCCTGGAGGGCAACAGGCTCCCTGGGTAATTGAGCTGCTTCACTGAACACAGGTGGGCTAGCAAGCTGTCGGCGTTAGATACTATGCTGCAGCCGTGCTGAAAAAGGAGATTTGCTGTCGCAAGAGGCTCACAGACGCTGTTATAAATGTTGAACTCAAATGCATATAACATCAATGGGTAGTTCGTGTCTTGAAAAACTTTTGGGTCATTGGCAACCACATTTCTGAGATAGAGATCAAGCGAGGCAGCTGCTGCAAGGGGGAGCGGTGATTCCCATGGCGGATCGAAAATCTCCGTGGCCATTCGTTCGCGCAAAATCAACTCGTAATCCATGCGAAGTGATTGAAAGTGGGACTGAATACCCTGGAGCGTGTTCTCCGCCATTGTGTCTAGGAAGTACCCGCTGCTGACACCGGTAGTCTTCTCTGATTTATTTCCGTGGAAAATAATCTGGTTTACCCCGGTGGGTGGGTATTGTACTCTGCCTGTATCGGATTCGCCGCTTGTCTCCAAATGGTGAGGTTGTAGTTTCCTCGGCACCATTACCAGTGCCCACTTCAAGACGTAGGTATGCCCATTCTCATTGATAACAGCTGAGAGATCTTGCAGTACCAAGTCTTTGAAGGCAGAACTAACAACGAACTCATATACAGTCTGGTGCATCAGCTGGGCCGAGTATCGCATACCACTGCTACGAGTCCAGTGGTATTGGACTTCAACGAGGCCACCCGACCACGTCTTAATCAGTGACTTCAGCTCGGCAACGTTGCCTTCGGAAAAATCCCCGTCTTTGATGCTCGCGTCTGCCTGCTGCCATGTTCGAGACTGAGAACAGCGGACGGCCGACACCAGGGCGCCCAGGGTCCAGTCAAAGTCGTCGTCCGAGCTTCGGACAACAAGCTCGAGCAGAGCATATGTCTCCATCCTATGGTGAGTTCCTAGTCGCTTGACAATATGTGTATAGTAATCCTCGAGCTCGTCGGGGAACTCATCCAGGACTTCTCTAACAGACTCGAGCGAGGGCCGGTCGGACGCTGACCACTTCTTCAACATGGTCTGCATCAACAACTTGACCCAGAGAAAACTCCCACGCGCCTTGTCAACAATGTCTGGAACCACATCGATCACGGAGCGGAGAGTATGGGGCCTCGTGGCAATACGCTCGTGGCAGTAATTGCGGATATCCTGCTGGGTGTGGTCATGCAGCCTCAGCCCTGGATGGCCACCGAAGTGAGCCTCGAATACCGGCCAAGGTCTACTCGAAAACAGAATCTTGACTTTTACTTTATCGTTGTCGTGACCGGGTTTAGAAACAAGATCCTCTAGAAACATGCTGGCGGCTTCTGGTGGTCCATCGTATTCGTCCAATGCATCAAAGAAGAAGCAGATATCCGTCGAGACGGCTTGTTGACGGAGAATACAGGAAAGGCATCGTTTCAGGCATGCCAGATCCCATATTGCACTGGGTATAGACTGCTGCCCGATAGCGGCTGCGATCTCCGGCTGGTCTTTGATTATTTCTTTGAGGATCTCGGGGCGCTGACGCAGTATCTGGGAGAGCACCTACCCTCAGCCTGGCTACGCCTTGCGCCAGGGGCCTGCGCGCACCTTCTTCACAGCACGCGCACGCCGAAGACAACGCTCTTTACAACGTTTCTTTACTCCCATCCCCCGCGCGCGATGCCTTCGCCGGTCTGCAGCAGATATAGCCGGATCGACTAGCCCTTAAAAGTTAGTATTGCGCCCTTCCCCAAAACCGACTGTGCGCCGGCCCCCTCGGGGACCGGCTCTGACCCTGTGTACGTTGGGCTCCGGCCCATCGCCACTCGGGCGCTGGTGTGGCAAACCAGTGCCTGGCCGCCACTTTTTCTTTCGTTTCGGAGGACGAATTATACGCTTGGAACTGGAACACCGCGGGGTAAGGGACCCGGGGCGCCTTTACTGGCCAGGAAGGCGGATTTGTGTATGAGGAGGAACTGCAACACCGCGGGACTAGGGACCCGGGACTCCGAAGTAGACCGTCGCTGCGAAGGAGAGGGAGGAGGCCAAAGCTGAATTAGTTGTGCTTCGTGCGTTTTCCGCCCTGGGGGCGGCAGGAAGGAAGTGGAGGAAGCGAAACCCGAATCAGCGGGGGGGCGTTATGTAATCACTTCGGTGGTAGCCTGTCAAACCTGGCCTACGGCCAGGGGAGACCGTCCTTAAACAAATTGAATTGAATTGAATTGCGCCACAGCCTGCCGAAAATGATAGTTGGGGTGAGCAAAGGTGAGCCAGCCTGAGCGAATCCTGAGCAAGGGTGAGCAACGTCACGTGCTCTACGAACGAAAAAGGAAATTTGGTGTGCCTAGATTCGTCGCACACAACGCCTGGTAATCTGCGAGGGAATCTGGGCACACGAAATTTCCTTTTTCGTCCGTCGTCCTGAACTAGGGTGAGCTGTGGCTGATTTATCCTGAGCTTTCCCTGATTCTTTCCTGATGAGCTAGGGTGATCCCATACGCGGCCGCCGTACAGCCTCAGAAGCCCGTTTTCAGTTCCCCCCCCGGCTAAAGTTTCCTCTCGATGGAAAGTAGATGACGCGTATTCTGTAAAGATAGCTCCCAAGCAACAAGTCCAGTTACGGTATACGCGCTAAGGCCTACGCCTGGGTCTCCAGGCAGACTGCAAGGCTCCGCGCTCCTCTCTCCTTCCCGTCGAACCGAAGATATTTCCCCGCACCTGGTTATTGCGCCTTCCATCAACTTTCAGCTTTCTTCAAGAGTTTCCGACCCTAGACGGCAAGGGCGGTCAATCAATCAGGCTCACGCAAGACACCATCGCGCCGTCAGAAAACCTCGGCACATTCCGAGTCTCGTCTTCCCGACGTATCAGAAATGGATATCGACAATCAACATTCAGTCTCTGCGGGCAGTCGCCTTGATACTGACAGCGGGAGGCCACTTTTCCCCCCAGCGCCGTCCCAAAACGGCGCCGACATAGACATACAGCCCTCTAGGTACTTACCCAATTACTCTGTGCCATCGCAGACTTCCTCCAGAATGGACATTCGATCGAGCCCGGACTCGGACATTCCTTCGAGGGATCGTTCGGACTCATTGTCCAAGTCGCTGAAGCTGAAGCGCCCGATATCGATGCCGACCGTTGGCCCGCCGCAGTCCCAGCCGCCACTAACGCAGCAGCACCCCCCAACGCCTCAGCAATCGACCACGCCGGGCCAGGACCCCCTTGGACTTGTGGCAGAGAATAGAAGAAATAAATTGGGCTATCATCGCACATCCGCTGCATGCGGTAAGCTTTCCCACTTGGAACGCTAATGGCTGTCCGTCTCCTGAGATGGGCGTTGAGCTAAATCCCACAAAAGGCCACTGCCGCCGCCGAAAGATTAGGTGTATCCCGTCGCAGGCCGACTTCCAGGGAAGATGCGTAAACTGCATCCGTCTTAAAAAAGAATGCAGCTTCTATCCCGTCGACCCGCAGCCACCGCCATACCCTCTGACGATGCCATCGATATCGCCACCGACGCAACCACCAGGAAGCGAGAGCTATACCCCTGATTCCAAGCGTAAGTCTCTCACCCTCGTCTCCCCACCACAAAGAGAGTGCCTTAGCGATGAAGACTGGCCCACTAAGGCTTTCCAAGCACCCCTAAGTCCTCAGCCATACGACTATGGACGCCACGGCACAACCAACTGGATGTGCGCAGATGCAAGCCCAAGCTCGTCTAAGCCGAGCGACCTGAACGCAACTTGGAGGTCTTACCCGGTCGAATCGCCGATAACTCCAGCCTTCTCATCATTCACGCCTGACGCGCTGCCTCTGTCTGTCACTTGGTCAGCACCGGTCGCATCCGAGTCGTCACCAAGGGACGACATAGGATGGTACGGAGAGAGATCTCCAGAAGGCCGAAAACTGTGGCAGGTACCAATCATACCAATCAAGAATGTCGAGAATGCCGACACAGCTTGGCGGACCTTCGAAGCTGGGCCGGTGTATTGGTGTAGATGCGGTAGAGACAGCAAACGCAAAGACAATTTCAGTCGCCATATCAAGACATGTGTCAGCAACCCGAGTGTCCGAAGCCATTTGTGCAGTTGTCAATATGAGGCCGAAGATGCAGACGCGATGTTGTACCACCTGGCTAACTGTGGGGTGCGTGAACTGTCAAGGTCCTCAAATACCTCTGGCGACATCAAAGGCGTGGGCGACAAAGGGGCGATCACGGCACAGCTTGGGCAGGAAACCACCTCTATGACCGATGGGACTATTATCGGCGTGGGCCTACTAAGAAGAGCTATCTCCACAGGGAATAGGTCTCAGGTGGAATCGCTCCTCGGGTCTCGGTTCAAGGAGGTGGCGCAAGGAGAGTTCATCTGGCTTTTGGACCTCGAAGAAACAGGGTTTGGCGTCTCCGAAATGGCGAAACTGTTATTCGACGCGACTAACTTGCCTGCCGAGTGCCCACTGGCTTTGGAGGAGGAGTCTCGTTTGGACCCCGAAGATCACGAAACCAGCCTATCCCCAGAAGCCGATCACCATCAGGCTACTCAACCAGCAGGGTATTCAGTCCTCATGGAGGAGTCGTCTGGTTCAAATCTCGAACTCCTCGAAGCCAGCCTGTCTCTATACGTCGATAACCCCTTTCCGGGCCATCAAGAAGCCTGCGCACACCGTATCCCCAACATGCATAAAGCACTGGGGTTTGATGTGTTTTCGCATACTACCCGGCGAAATACAATGCAACGAAGAGTTGCTACTATGTGTGGACTCGCCGGGATGATTCCCGAGAAGGGTCAGCAGCAAAACATAAAAGACCTGACAATTGCAGGGCCATCGGCCTCTGTTGTATACGGCAACGGTCTTCCCAGATCACAAGGGTATACTAATCATCCGGTATTCCCACCTCAGGTACGTCAGACGAGATTTCGTCCGTCTAATGTTCGCTGACAGTGCCTCCGCAACACTAGGACGGCCTGGAAAGCACTATTAAAGAGCTGAAGAGAGCCCTGGCAGGCCTCAAAGCCGCAGCGTCTGAGATGCAGCAGTCCGGGTTTTGCTGCAATGAGTTTACCATCCTCACCGAAACCCACGATATATCACAATTTGCCGACCCCGCTGTGAGCCTCAAAACAGTCTTGTTTCGAGATTTCAAGTGGTTGGGCACGGCGATCGAAGACCTTGCGGCGATTGATCAGTATTCGACCACGTGGACTCCAGGGCCCAGAGAACCAGTATCACCAAGGATTGATGATATATTGAAGATTGCATCCGAGGAGGGAAGATCAATTCTGCGGCTTCTCGACGTGATTGAAAGACTTCAAATTTGCTCGCTTGCAATACAGGTCCTGAACATGGGTCTATTACTCTACTCTCAGGCATACACAGGAGAGATTCAGCCGTTCTTTCTAACGAGCCCTCTTACCAAAGTTTTACTTCACGGGGCCATGACTCCTGGCACTGGAGCACCTGTTATAGTCGAGCGCCGAAGGCTGGCTTGCCTCGGCGACATGCTTGGCGATGAAGTTTTTGTCTTTCGCTCAGCACAATCGATACGGAAGAGTCGTCCCGCAGACAACGAAAGGCTCTATTTATCTGGCTCATGCGCGCAAGTGGCTGATCTCTGGGGCCCTGGATATACGGTCGGCTGCATGAAACTTACTAGCCCCTTCTACCTGGCCAACCTCGTTGGTTTCTACATTAGAGGAGGTCTCATTCGGCCGGGCTCACCACCAGGCCAAGTGCCGCGGCTTTTCCATTGGGCACCTGAAGCGGCTGACCGACCAGCGACTACGGAGACGTTCAGCTACTGGGACGAGATACTGATTGGAACCATGACAGAGTGTCAACCTGTTGCTGCAGATCAAGAGCAAGCCGAGAAGACAATGCTGACCGGCGCCGAGCTCCCGTCCTCCACGACTGCCACTTCATCGGGCTCGCAGAGCTGGAAGAGCCCTCGGCCACCAATAAGGACAAATACGGCTTGTCCGCTCAATCTGGCGGATAGCCGAAGAGAATCAGAACCATACCTCTCGACGCTCGGCACATCCACTGACTGGTGGAGCCTGACCGAGATGCAGGGCATGGCTGCAATCAACCCACCATACTTCACGCTACAAGGCGCCTTCGCAATGACAAAACAGTCCGGAATCCCGCTCAAGCGGGTTCTACTCGACCGATGGGTAGGAGACGAAAACCTCTCGCTCTTCGACGAACTGTGGGGCCTCCAAGTGAGCCTCTGCACGGGAGTCGCACGCCGCGTTCCACTACGAGCCCTGGTCGAGGCTCCCCTAATCAAATTCATCGACAGTCTGAACATCCCCGGTTGGGATGCTATTAAATCACGAGCCATATTAGCCTTTCGTGCGGAGTGCCCGAGCTTTAGTGAATGGGCGGCCATGCTCACGTTTACACAGAAACAGTGTATGCGGACGGTTTGCAACAGACTGCTTCATATCCTGAAGGATACAGGTTTCGACCAAGGCGGGAAATATTTCTCTATTCTATGGCCCCACGACAATGATGCACGGTTTTGCGTTAAGATCCGCCCGGAGAAGGATAAAGACCAACTCTGGTGTTCCATGCTCCAAGACTCAGAGTGGTGTGCCTCCTTTGCTGTCATCAGCAATCAATGTCTAGAGACAGGAACACACACCTGTCGAAGGGGTACTGTAGCCCCATGGCGAGGTGGGGCCATACTGTCGACGGTGGTGTGTCCGAATCTCACTGGGGGGATATCGCGTCCCTTCGGTGCCTCATCAGGCCCGTCGTGTCTAACGGTTCAGGGCATGCAGTATTGGGAACTGCAGCACAACAAACCGTACTGGGTTGGCAAACAGGGCAGCCAAGTATGGGTTGTGGTCCGAAAAGGGGCTGGGTCAGTGACGGAGTTGCAGGTCAAGAGAAACCGATTTCCAACATCGGTTTTTCTGTGGCCGGATAGAGTTCTGAGAGAGAAGCCAGATGTCACATTTCATGGGGAGGATGTGTTTGTGCTGCATCGGTGAGGACAATGACACCCCCATCGGGCCGTCTCCCCTCGTATGATGCAGCATAAAGTAAGGTAGGGCCTATGAAGAGGCAACATCTTTGCTCATATATTGATCGTTATACACGCATTCAGGCATCCGAGGGGGCGACGAACTGCGAGCTGAAGTCATATCACTGTTGAAAATAATTTCTGGTTACAATCTTCATCTACTCCCACGCCAGCTATACCTTCAATCCCGCTCCGACTCAGGTAATGGTACATGACAGGGCCTCTCGCGGGGAAACGTGACGATCTAAGCTCTCTGTTGCGATCGTATCAGTCAGTCGGGACAGGGCCGTCGAAGACTAAGTCGAGCACGAAAGTGAGTGGATAAGGAGCCGCAGCTCCGGCTCTTAAGGACCAAAACTTCGCACAGGGGACCAGAGCCTTCTGTGTTCCAGAAGGTTCAGTAGGGCCTCCAGGGCTACAGGGTACGCAGTGAACTAGTTGCAGGGTACGCTGCAGGGCACTGTCATTGACAACTGCGGCACTGAGTGGTTGGCTTTCAGCCGATCTTCAGGGCACTGATGGCTATAATTCAATAGAAATGGAAATAAAAACACACAGACAGATAATCCATCACCCCCTGGCTCCTGGCCAGACTAGAATCTTCTGAACCACTCTTTTGTCCCTGGACCCACTTTTCTTTCCATGGTGAATCCCGGGGAAAACAAGGTGCTCTACCAAACCACCCTCTTCTTCAACCTCTGACGATCAGCCAGGGCCCTCCTAGTTGCGCACCCTATTGACAGGTTTTTAACCTGTGTTGCCAGTTGGAGCGAGAACCTTTAAAAATGGGACACATTTTGGCTATCTTTATATATGGGACCAGTTCTGGGCCGCCTCGGCTAGAACTAGGTTTGAAGCAATTCGGCAGGCTGCAGCGCACCGAAAATGGTAATTAGGGCGAGCAAAGGTGAGCCAGCCTGAGCAAATCCTGATTGGGACTGAGCCGAGCCTGAGCCAGGGTGAGCAACGTCACGTGCTCAAGGTACGAAAAAGGAAAGTTTGTGTGCCCAGATTCGTCGCAGATAACAGCTAGTTATCTGCGACGAATCTGGGCATACGAAATTTCCTTTTTCGTTCGCAATCCTAAGCTAGGGTGAGCTGGGGTGAGCCGTGGCTGATTTGTCCTGAGCTCTCCCTAATTCTCCCCTAAGCTGGGGTGATCCGGTATACCGCTGCCGTATAGCCTTAGAGGCCCCTTTTCAGTCCCCCCGGTTAAACTTTCCTATTGATAGAAAACAGACGACGTGTAATCTGTAAGTATAACTCCTAGGTAATAATTTTAATTACGACGTAAATACGTACTAGGTGTACGTGTGACTTGGGCCGGAAGCTTTATTACTAAAGCTGAGTAACCTATACTTTGCTAAAAATCCTAAAACAAATTAAAAGCAACTAATCAAATTAATTTTAAACCTATACTATTATTATACTATACCAGAGAAAGATATAGTACGGATAAAGTTACTAATAACTATAGTAACGTCACCTACTTATGCTCTTATCTGGTTAATAAGTTATTATTTACTATTAAGGATATATAGGCTGTATTGTTAAATTTTTAATTCCTAATAGAAAGATGCTGGAGAGTTTAATGACGTTAGCGAGTAAAATTCTCATCTTAATATAATAGAGTTCCCGACCTTATTATTATTATTAATAGTATAGTTATGGCCTCGAATGTGATACTTAGGTACGGATAGTTCTCCTTGGTACGTACTTTATTCTACCAGCAGAAAATTATGTAGCGTCTAACTCTCGTCCCTCCGTGTTTTGTACTGTTTTTACTGGCAGAATATAAGATTTAATTCTCTCCCCGCTCCCGTGGGCTACGTACCTTTTCTGCCGGTAGAAATTACTGCCCAGTATCAGTAACTAAATTCTCTACTATTATCGTATAATATTGGCAGAAATTTACCGCCCAGCGTAAGCGACCCAGTTCCTGGCTATAAGCCTATATTTAGTCCCCGTTACCGTACGTTATATACCTTTTCTACTGGCAGAAATTTACTACTTAGTATGAGCGACCCCAGTTCTCACCCTAAGCCTAGATCTTGGTTCTGCAACCTTAGGCTTCGTAACTTTTCTACCAGGACGTTTAGGGGGTTATAATATCATTACAATTTCTCCAATTCACACTCGAACGATAATTCTAATATTAAAATTTAATATAGCGTTAAAGCTAATCTTACTTTTATTCCTATATACTAGGCCGATTTTAAAAACTACCAGATCTATTAATAAAGAAACCTTATACTATTACTTACAAATAGTCCCAGGATATTAATAATCCGCGATAATACTTACTCTACAAATAGCTTTATACTATACTTAGATATATAAGGTAACGCTAATTTAGATAATTTCGATAATTATCCGTTAGATCTCTTTACTTCCTTAAACCCCTATATATAATAAAAACGTATATTATATATATTTCCAATTTATAATAGCCTAGGCTTATTTAAAACCGACTAATTAAGGAAAAATACTTAAAAGTACAATTAAGTATCTACGTTTAAGTAACATAGTTTCAAATATAAAAGAGAAAGCGTTAGCCCAATATATTTAAAACTTATCAGACTATTACAACCCAGGAAAAGGCCACTCCCAGCCTAAGGCATCCACTAAGTGGGGATTCTAGGAATAGCTAATTATAAAGGACCCGGTAAATTGTAGAAAATCGCCCGGGTTTAAAATCGTAGTACTAATTAGTAAGGATCCAGGGACCCGGCAGGAACGGCCCGGGTCCTTGGGGCTGGGCCTTGGGTTTACTTAAATATATACGCTAAATAGGCCCGGTTTTACAAATAGTTTCTTTTATTACAGTAGTAGCGATAATAATACTAAAGTATATTAATACTACTTATATTATTTATACTAAAGCATCTTTTAACTACTTACAATTTACGTAACCTATTATTTCTCTCGTACTTTTCGTTTATACGCTTTATATATATATACTGCACCTCTCTTATATCAATTATAATCTGGAATTCTATCTTTAGGGTTCAGGTTGCATAAATTATTATATAGATAAAAAGCTTAGAAAATCAAGCGAAATTATAATATAAAGATATAGCGGCTGGAATAAAGTTAATATCTATTGGAAAATATTTAAAAAAAAAACTAAGGATTAATTAAAAGTACCCTTACAAAAGTTACGCCTACAATTATAGTTACTAATTCCGTAGCGAAGGGTAGTATTACAAAAGCTACTAATAATACATTTCTCTTTGAGAACGGCTAGCATAAGGAAGATATTATAATATTAGCAAAAATTTAGAAAGGGCTGCGGAGTTATATTACTAAAAATATTATTCTCAATTTTATAAGTATTAGTAACTAATTACTTATAATTCTTTTTGGAAAAGCATTTTCTAATAACAATAATATCCCTAGCGGCGTCTAAGCTTAATAATAGGTACCTATACTTCTCAAAGTACCAAGTCCGGTTATATATTACTAGTAATAAACTGGTAATTTATACTAAAACTTAGCTTAAGGCCATTTAGTAAACTAGCGCCGCTAAATGGGCAGCTTACGCTAAAGATCCCGCCCCGTCGTCGTAAATGGGAAGCCGAGTAACGGTTTAAGATAATTAATTACTAACTAGGTGTCCTCGGGCCCCACGACCCCCGCCCCGTCATACCTACCCTGGCCCTACCCCTTGGCCCCAAATCTACACACCAGAGTTCCGTTAAGCTGGTGCCGATTGTTACAACACAATAGACACCATTATAATTAGTCTATTAATACATCGAAATACTCGAGCCTTAATAGCTGGATACACTTAATAATTGCGACTTCGACAGCCTCCTTCAAGTACTAGACCGTACGCTTATACGGCCCCGTACCGATAGCGTACCTAGTTTTAGCACCGGATTTTAACTATAAGTTAACGCCTATATAAGTAACTAGCCGCTTGCACTACAATTTCGATTTTTCTCTTATAGCCTACTATTAAGTATCTCCTATATACTTAACAATCATTAAGTTTTAAGAAACAAACTCGTTAAATTATAGCCATTAATACTTTAAAACCTTAAAAAATAATGTAAATTTAGTAGGTACACTTACAGCAACTAACTACATCTATTAACTATACTAAGTTTAATTTCGAGGAATTACGTAATATTAGGAACCTTTATTACAATTAGCTTTAAAAGTATAAAATCGGAAAACCGAGGATAAACCTATATTAACTACTTATATATTCCTTGATTATATTAGCTTCCGATTCGCGTAACCGGATATACGCCCTTCTCGGGCTAATCAAATCCATTATTAATTATTACAACCTCAATATCATAATCCCTAATTATACTAAATTAGTACCTTAGGTTTACTATTAAGCGGCTAAATATTTATTAGATTTAAAGGATTACTTAAGTTCCTTAACCTAAGGGCTAAATATACTACTCAGCCCTAACTACTAACCTAGCTCCCGAATTACTCACCTACCCCAGATATAATACGTTATTTATTAAATATATCCGCTTTACTACGTAAGTAATCCGCTACTAGCGCTTTAAAAAAAGATTTTTATATACCTTATCTCTCTCTAAGTAGGGATAATAATTCAATTTTAATTACAAAAGGCGCCATCTTTAATAATATAGTTAAAATCGTTAAAATCGACAGAATCTCGCCGAAGGCTATATTTAATATCCGTAAGGCCGTATTATACTATATCGTATAATGCAATATATTAGTATATTTAATCCCGAATTCTATTCTAAACCTGGAATTAGAGGAGAAAATATGGCGGATATTAATCGTAAGTACCAACGGGGTAATAACCAACTTACAATACTACCCCCAGGAATACGGCAAATATTACTAAGAGATCTTAAATAACTACTAGATTGGGAAAAAGAATCAGCTAACTATTAAAAACGGTAATAAATTCTAAGGTACCCCCTCCGTTATACCGAAACGAAAATAGAGAAGGGAAAATGCACTTTAACTATAATAAGTAAACTAATCGCAGAATTTTACGGTAAAATAATCCGTAGTAACTTGGAATTATACGGAAGTAAACTCGTTACAGCTATACGGCTACCCGGCCTTATCCACTACCTTTACTTACTAAATTTAAATAATACTAATCGCTATAATGCTAAACCCGCTATATTATACGTTTATTGCTACTTAAGGTAGCTTTAGCAAGAGTACAAAGCCCACAGCCCCAAAACGCACCTAAATATATACTTCCCACATTACCACCTACGTAAATTAATACAAATCCATAGCCCAAGCCAGCCTAATAATAGCTTCAAAGCGTACGTTTACGCCTGGATAAATCTATAACCCAAAGCAGCCTAATACAGGCCCCAAAGCACCATAGCCCAAGCCAGCCTAACACCAGCTTCAAAGCGCATATTTACGCCTAGATAAATCTATAGCCCAAAGCAGCCCAACACAGGCCCCAAAGCACCATAACCCAAGCCAGCCTAATACCAGCTTCAAAACGCACGTTTACGCCTGGACAAATCCACAGCCCAAAGCAGCCCAACACAAGCCCCAAAGCACACTTTTATACCTAAATATTTATTTCTTGTAGCCTAGTACGCGCAGATAAGCAAATCTGTAACCTACGCAACCTATTTCCAACATTTACTAAAGTAATATATAACTTTGTAAAGCGCTTTTTTCACTAAGGTTAGGGGTCTTAAATAATATTGCAAAAGTCTGATTGCCATAGCTTCTTTTATATTTTATAAATTCGATATCAATAGGGAGGATAAAAGAAATAAGGTTATTTGTATTAAAATTAAGCTGAATTTTGATAAAAATAATCGTCCCGCTCCTATTTACGATTCTATATTCCTAGAAGAATTCGTTCCAAAACCTGGCGAAGAGTTTTGGAAGCATCCTAGCAAACCAGGGGAGGGGGTAAGTTACTTTATGTAAATAGGGTTAGCGGTAATATTATTAACTTGAATTTTTTATTATTAAAGGTATTCCCTGCAAAGATTTAAGTCGTATCTTTAAATAAGAACTGGATTTATATTAATAATAATGCCTTTACCCGTAGGTTTTTTAATAAGGTTAATACTTCTAAAATTCCGTTTTTTTAGCTTAATAGTCCTAATCTGTACGGGCGTTACCAAGTTCTTAGAATATAGATTAAGGATTTTTACCTTAATATTAAAATCTCTGATCTAAAAGAGATATAAAAATCTTACCTACTTTATAGGCTTTTGTATATATATTTACAAAAGTCTAGTTAAAGTAACCAAGAAGTTTTAAAAATACGTAAGAATGGTTCGGCGTTAAGGTTAAACGGTTATAACTAAAGGATTATTTAATTATATACTATACCAGGTTAGTAAATTAATCTTTATTCTTATTTTACTTAATATTTAAAAGGATAAGGAAATATCTAACCTACGGATAGGATCCTAAGTACCTTTACTGGGTATTTAAATTGGATTTCCGGAACTACTCAATATAAGTGGAATATCGTTCGATTTATTCCGCGAGTAGTTACAAAAGTATAACGGAAATTATAATTAACTTAAGTATAATTAATATATCCATTACCCTAGGAAGAATATTCAATTACCGATTAAAGTTTTTAATATTAGGTACGGAGGAGGCTTAAATACTTTACACCTTTATTATCCAAAGGCAAAAGAAAGAAGGATTTATATTATTTTATTATACTACTAGGAAATAATCCCCTAGGAGGAAAGATAACGATATATTATAAATTACGATAATATAAAAAAACGATACGAAGGTATTAACTTTAATATACTACCAAAAACTTTCCGGGACGCTATTACGGTTATACAGTAACTTGGAAAATAATTCCTTTAAATTAATTTTTTTTATATCGTATAAGGAAATACAAAGAAATAGGAGAAGGAGTCCCAGCTAATAGAGAGAATTTTTAGCTACGTTTATTATATACTAGCGGTAAGCTCCGTAATAAATTTTACGAAGGGATTCCTCGAACCGTAACCTATTACAAAGTTTATTAAAATCCCAAACAATACAAATTTTTATTTTTATACCTACAAGGTTATTAATAACTTCTAACGCAATATAAAGGAAGCTGCCTTAAACTAACGGGTATGGGTTTTACAAGAGAAAACCTTAACTTATCAGACTATTTACTTTATAGTAATATAAACGTACTTTAAATACGGATACGGCATCCGCTATAAAACGCTAACTAAGATACAAAAATACGTTAACATTTACTAAACAAATCCTAAATAGATATCTTTTCGATTTTTTACTTTTATTTACCTATTAATATTATTAGGTTTTTATTAATAAATTATTAAAACTAATCAAATAACTTGGTACTTTAGTTCCAAAGTATAGTTTTTAAGCAATTATATATTTCCAAAATCGGCTATAAACCACCCCAAATCAAATCTAAACCGTCTTTATTAAATACTCTATAAAAATTATTCAAAGCTTTATATTATAAATACTACTAATAGGCTTTTCGCAATTGCTGGTTTAAAGTCAAGGCTCGTTACTATATTTTAGATTATGGGAAGATACGGCATATTTAACCGCTTTTTATATAGAAGTTTCCTATAGTAACGACTAAATAGTAACATACTTAAATAAATAAGTTACGAGGAAAAGCGAAAGGTATTATCGTAGTCTTAAATAGTATACGAAGGATATATTAACTATATAACTATTCCAATAAGATAAATAAAGTAAATTAAAACGGTTTATTATTCTTTTAACACCATTAGGGAATATTTATATTCGGAATTAGGTTATATCCGTAGAATTTATAACAACGGCTACTTTATTAAAGTTAATATAATCGTAAGAGACTTTAACTTAAATAAAGCTAATAAAGCGGGGTAAGGATTGGTCTTCAATAAAGATGAGGATTAGTAAATTTTTAGATTAAAATATATTATTTTTGGACGGTAATATCCGTAGGAGGGAGCACCTGGTAAGGACTAAGAATATTACGCCCTGATTATTAGACCAGTAGAAGATGGAGTATCCTGCCGAATATATAAAAAAGTCGGAATTAGATCTTTGAAGGAGAGATATATATTATTTAGGGGATCGGCCTTTAATATACAATTTATATAAACGGATATATCAAGAAGGGTTTCTATTTATAATTCGTCGGGTTTTTACTTATTTAAGATAAATTTAACTAAACAAACTATTATAAGTCGTATAACAGTACGTATATAAAGTAATAGGTTAAAACCGTAGTAAATTATAGTAGTATTTGTAAAATATTAAGCTAAAAAAGAAAAAAAGGAGAAAAAGCAAATTTAAAATCTAGAATCGAGAATATATAGTAGTGCGTAGTAGTAGTATACGGATTATATTCACGTTACGTAATCTATAATAGGAAAAGGATAGTACCCTAAGCAGGCGCTATAATATGTTAAAATATACTATTATTATTAAATTAACTGGAAGCTGCAAAATTTACGCATCCTTACGTTAGGCTATAATTTAGCCCACGCGTGGTACAGATTACTAGGTATGGCCAGTTCATGGATACAGCCATACTACTAGCGTAATATATAAGTTAATACGCCCCCTTAGGGAGCCTTATATTAAGGCTTCCTAATATAGCTTTTATAGGTTTTAGGTATAAAATAAAGCTATTTTAAGCTCCTTGCGAGCCATATATCTTATATTCCATAGTATTTTCCTTACTATCGGTTATTATAATTTGGTTACTATTTATATACGCTAAGTAGCCCAAAATACGTTATTCTGGCTTTATAAACCTCACTTTCTTAACCATGGCTTCGCTACCAGTAAGGGCCTCTTCGTGTACCTTAGTATCTATTTCTACCAGTTTTCTGGCCTTTACAAACTCCTAAATATCTACAACCCCTTAACTTATTACAATATCCTAGGGCGTACTATTACAACTCAGGAAAAAACTACCCTTTAACCTAAGGCATTTACTAAGTAAGATCCCAGGAACAGCTAATAATAGCAAACCCGGGGATAAAAAAAACAGAATAACGTTATAGTACTAATAAAATAATAACCTGACTGTAAAATACTTAGGACGTCCCGAAGTCCCGAGGAGCGGGATATCGGGACTACTTACATATATACGCCAAATAGGCCCGGCTCTACAACTAACTTCCTTTATTACAGTAGTAACGATAATAATATTACTTTATATCCTTTACATTAAAATATCTTTTAACTACTTACAACCTACGTAACCTACTACTACCTTTACACCACTTCGTTTGCAAGCCTTTATATATATGTAACAAGCTGCAGGATGATCAAGGAAGATGCCCCGGTACTGAAGCGATACGCTGGCGAGTTACTGCTGGGATACTGAGCTTGTGTCGTAAGTGATGCATTGACTGATTCTTGCCGGAGGGAAGT
>Ga0247760_1001646_pt1 | contig 19806 bp, 18 predicted proteins | sample UWRJL171409R4_FD_179936 | JGI IMG/M metagenome (GOLD analysis project Ga0247760, IMG submission 179936) | Plant litter microbial communities from Arlington Agricultural Research Station in Wisconsin, United States - UWRJ-L171-409R-4 | ecosystem: Environmental > Terrestrial > Plant litter >... | reverse complement strand
TGGACACTCACCATCAGGCAGTCGATCTACATCCTTATCACCAACAGTCAAGGGAAACTGACGGCAATTTACCCCGCCTTGTTGGCTGTTATCAACAATATTTCAGCACATCTAGAAGGGTTGACGGGACCCACATGCCTCAAAATTATGCAACTCTTCAACTCCATGTCCTCGCCGTCATTCCTTCTAGCCAATGAGACTAACCACGACCTGCTTCGGTCTCTACTGGAAGCCATAAACGCAATCATTGAGCATCAATACCAAAGTAAGTGGTGAACCAACTTGCACTACCGGTGCTAACTCTGGCAAACTCCAGAAAACCCAGAATTCATGTTTGCGGTGATCAAGAACCGCAAGAGATTTGAGGCGCTTCGCTCGTTCACGCTTGAAAGTGGACAGGAGGAGATAGAGAGGCGAGATCGCCGAAGGAAGGAGCAGGCGACGCTGAATGATGGTTTGGAGCCCCATTCTACCAGGAACTCGGTGGAAAGTTTAAGAAACCCTGCACCGCCTCACTCGTGGACTACAACTCTGCACGAGGTGCCCGAAGAGGATGGGACATTTACCGTTGGGGACGATGACGATGATAGCGATGGAGATGAACGACCGACACCAGCAGCGTCGAGCCCTAGTGAGAACCCATCGCGTGCGTCTTCTGTAGCTGGGCAGCCCGAGGATGAGGTTCCGCGACAGCTCCGCGGCATGTCAGAAAAAGCAAGGGGAAAGATGCCTGCAGGGGTTCCCACCTTCTCTCGTCAGAACAGTGTAACAAGTTTGGGAAGTCCGACAACTAGCCATTCCCAGTTCGGCGGGTTCGAACCTTCAACGCGATGGATCGAGAGCTGGCTTCCGGAGTTACCACTGCACACGATCTTGACTCTAATACAGCAACTCACGGCGCTAGTTCCCCGTCAACAGCTGGCATCAGATCGTCCTGGTTTGCCAGTTTTGCAAAAGATTCAGGGCATCAAGCTCGTAGGCGTGGACGCGTCGCCGATCCGGGTGCAGTCGTTTGAGTGGTCGCAGTTAGCGCTGGGATGGTACGAGTCGCTACTGTGGGGATTCATCTTTGCCAGCGAGATCCAAGTTGCCAAGGGGACGGTGGGAATCTGGAATGCCACTGCCATCAAGCTCTTCCGGGTTCAAGAGACGGCGCCACAGGGTCCCTCTCTCACATCTCCCCGCGGAGCAGTAGACGCGGTGGGGAGTAACATAGTTTCCCGGATCGGGGCTATCAACCTTCGTGGGCAAGCCCAGCCAGCCCCATCGGGACCAGCGCCCTTGCCTGGCGGCAACCACGGCGTACCGCGCAGCGGTTGACGGTTGGTTGGCCAGCCAGTCCTGTTGCGCCAGTATCAAGTTAGCAAGGGTGGGTTGCCAAGTTTCTATCGAGTAGTCTGTAGCCCTGAGAGGCAGGCATCTATTTTAGGAGACCGCCCACTAGTCGAGGACAAGCCCCGCTGGGGCGAATGTTGTAGGAGCGCTGCAGTGGTGAATTGGAATGAAGTATTTGCATGAATACCATGGGGACGCGTCGTCACATTGTTGGTGTAACGTGCTTTTGGGGGGAGTAGGACTCTAGGAGGCTCTCGAGGAGGCATGGGGGTTCTTAATCGGAGCTTTCGAGCCGCGATCCTGGCAGTGCGTGGCGAACCGTTGAAGAAGCTAGGATGTGGCAAACCAGAAACATTAGATTTTGGTCCAATGGCAGGCTTCTGAAGCCAAACCCCTGAAGACCCTGGGCTAATCATTTCCCAAACCTGGCAACTGCACCGCCACTGCCTCAGCACAATGTTGGTGTGGCGTTTTCTTCCTGTTTGGGAGCCTCCATAATGACAAAAAAATAGGTACACACATATCCCAATTCGGGTGGGGGCCTTGCCGATCACCCTTCAAACTGCGTCCAACATATCGATGAACAATACTCTTCACCTGCAGCAGTATCGGAATTGAAACTTCCAAGATGGGATGGCCTGACCGAGGCAGTCCAGGACGAATTTTCTCTCAGTTTTCTACTCTTGTTTGAGGGCTACGGCAAGCGTGGGAAGCTAAGGTCGGCTTTGTGTGTACACATTTTTTTGTCATGAGGGGGGCCTAGGTAGTTAGTAGACTTGGACGGGAGCGTGCTGGTGGTGGGTGGGTAATAAGTACGCGACTACATGGATGCCATGGGTGGGTTATATTTGCTGGAACCTTGCGGTTCAAGCTATTTTCTTTTTATAGGTAGGGACGGGTTCCCAGCATATTCATTATATGCGTGGGGATAATAAAGCAGACACACGGAAGGTTGTCAACATCCGATTTTGTAGGTTCTGGCATATTAATTTCGGGATTCCTCGTTCTGGACGAGGCTGCTTCAAGATTTACACTTTCTTTTCTCTTCATTGCTTCTTTTGAAAGAAGTGTAAGGGTTTTTATTTTTATTTTTATTTTAACCCGTCTGCTGTTCACACGGCTACACCAATCGGTGTATCTCAGCGAAGTTGAAAAGAACTCGATATGGGGGATGCTGTGAAGCTCATGGCGGGTGAGGAGGTCAAGGCCTATAAGATACATGTAAGGGTTTTGTTATCCGAGGAAATGGAGTGTTGATATGATAGGTCACCTAGGTACTGACACAAGAGAACTAGATCCCAACCCGACATCTCAACCTCACCAAGCGGAAGCTCGAGCTTACCCGTCTGCCGCACGAGGGACCCGAGTCTGAAGAATTGTGGGCGCCCAAAGCCGAGGTTGAGGAGCTCATTGACTTCTGGTACTTATGATTCTCTTCTCTCCGAACCCAAAGAACACCGGACTGACTTGCCTTCCATTCAGGGTAGAGAAATACTCGTGGCGCGATCAAGAAAGCGTCCTCAATACCTCCTTCCCCCAATACCGCACCTCCATCTCCCTCCCCACCCACGATGCTTCCCTCCGAATCCACTTCATTCATGTCCCCTCTCCCCATCCGAATGCCATTCCTCTTCTCCTCCTCCCTCCCTTCCCTTTTACCAACCTCTCCCTCGCCCACCTCATCCCCGCCTTAACCTCAGGGGAGGACCAACCCTTCCACCTCGTCATCCCCTCTCTCCCGGGTCTCGGCTTCAGCGACCCCCTCCCCAACCCCCTCGCCGAATCACCGATATCCGCGACCGCCTCGCTGTTCAGTAATCTCATGACCGCCCGCCTTAGGTATCCACGATACATAGCCAGCACGTCCTCCCCGGAAACGGAAACTGACACGAACTGGCCTTCGGTAGACACCGACATCATCTCCCATCTGGTGGTCACCTACTCTGAACACTGCGTCGGAGCACATCTCATCTCTCCGAAGCTCGAAAGGCCATCACTGGCGAGGGCGCCATGGGCGTGGGCGAAGTGGGCGGTTGCCAGGTTTTTCCGCGCAGGGATCTGCGGCTATGATGAGGAGGATTGGAAAGCTCTAGATCTAGTTGGTGGTTCCAGCGGATTAGGGGCTGGGACAGCGACAACAGCAGAGGGGAGGGGAGGGGAGAGGGAAGGGAGAATTGGACGTTTAACAGAGCCAAATTCACTTGCCTACGCGCTATGTGATTCCCCTGCGGGGATGTTGGCGCTGATCTTACGAGCGAGGGCGCTCCTGAGAGGCGACAGTGACAGTGACGATGGAGGAAGGAGAATATTTTCCCCCGAACAGCTCATCACGGCGACGATGCTCGCGTGGCTACCCGGGCCGGAGCATGCGTTGCGGTTCTGGGCCGGGAGCGAAATCTATCGTCCATTTATCATGCCAGGCGGAAAACCGAAACCCAAAATTGGTATCACCATATTTCATCCTGTCCACTCTACAGGCGTGGTGGCCGCAAAGGAATATATCTGTCCCGCTTGGGCATCTACTACATACGACGTGGTCTGCACACACCGACATGGTAAGAGCCTCAAGGAGAAAATGGGACTCCTGGCATTCACGCATTCCGAAATCATCATTGGCGGGACGCGCGCTTTGGCGAAGGCGCTTTTGGAGGGGGACCCCCATATTTTTGAGACGGGTGCCGCATTGGCGCCGTTCGAGAAAGTGGTTTTTGTCAAAGAGGAGGCGGGAAAGCCTGCGAGAGAGGTAAAAGGAAAGGAAAAAGAAGCCGACAGGGGAGGGGAGATTCTGCAAACTGGATGGGGAGGGGAGGGGGACCAGGAAGGGCAGGGTGAGGATACGGATGGGGACAAGGAGGGGGATAGTGACATGGGCAAGGGCAAGGGGAAGGAGAAAGAGAAGGAGAAGGGGGAAGCAGGATTGCTGCCCCCGCGGGCACTGATTTCCATGAGAGAGTTGGATGAGGAGAGCCCAGACACGTTGGTCGAGGGGAGTAAGACGCCGATGTTGGAAAAGACAACGTGACGAGGATTGTGGTAGGCCTGCTTACCCAAGCAACCACGGTAGCAGGGTACACGTATGAGGTTGAGCATGGCACTTCCATCCGCCCTCTCTGGGCAGCAGATGACACTAGGCACGATGGCTCAGCGGTGGTTGGAGTCAGGTGACTACTCTCTCCCTCCGAAGGGGGGTCACCGGGTTTGAGTCCGGGTGTAGTCGTCACTGCCTCTTCCCCCCATACCAAAGCAACAACCCACCGGGGTTTTTTTGTATTTCGCTGTCCTTGCCCTCCCACCATTATTTTGAGACGTTAGTATGGTTCTTCTTTCTGGAGCGAGCTCGGGATTTATTTCATGTTCTGGCTTTGTCGGTTGGACTACTACCATGATACCCATCAACAGTTGATGGCCGATTCTCTTGTTGCCTCTTGACCCGTCTATGATGTCTGCTCACCCCCTTTGAGGGTCTTGCATAATACTTGCGAAGACCCGAACTCAGCAGTACATGCTTCTTCTTTACATGATTCTCGATTCCCATAACGCGCTGTCTGTAACCCGTTCAGGAAACACACGGACCGCCGTCCTACATAGGTTGAGACTGACACTTGGCCCGGCTAGATTACGCAGGTCAAATCCAGCTTTCCAAAGCTGTGCATCCATTACGTCTAGCATGATCCGCACTCCTAGAGACCCTGCAGCCGCAGATTCCCAGATGACCTTCTCCCCTTCTCATACAGCCACTTGTTGTTTAGACTGACACTTGACCGTTTACCCGTGACTGGTGATGGCGTTGGCGGCCCATCAAGCAGACTTGTCGTGCTCGCCCCAAACTGGGCCGACGCTCCAAAAGATGACCTCCTCACACCCCCTACCACCTTGTGCAAGAGCGGACTCGCTGCAGCTGGCGAGTTGCTAACTGACACAGGACTTCCTACGGCCGCTGTAGGCGAGCTCGCATAGCTTCTGATGCTGGCTGGTGAGCCGGCGAGCGACGGCGTTCTCGAGTATCGAGGCGGTGTGCTGTACGCCGAGTTTGGCGTTTCGGGCTTGGAGCTGGGTGGGAGACCGAGGAGTTTCCGTTGGGCGGGTGTCAGGGGAATGTCGGAAAGGTCGTCTGCTTGGCGGACAAGAGGGAGCAGCGCCCTGCTGATATTGAAAATCGGAACAAGTACCGCCATCGCCGATAAAATGGTGCCGTAGAACTGGATCTGAGGGCTGAGATTGTGGCTATGTTAGATTTCAAGACATTTTCGCCATGTCGCCCAGTGAACAATGGGAACTCACGTCTCGAGCAGTTGCGAGCGTACGACACCTCGCAAGAATATGAAGATAGAAAGTGCTGCAACATTGTATGCTACCTGTTTTGCGTTCTTCTCTGAAAACACCGTCTTGCTCTGGCGTTGTGTAATTTCGGCGAGCCGTGGGTGCCTCCAGTTTCCCGGGCTTTCCTTGGTCACCGGCGCGGCTGCAGTTTGCTTTACCGGAGTGACGATTCCCCGCACTGCGGGTGCGAGTGCACTTGGGGGCATTTTCGCGTCTGTCTTAGGCTTTTTGACCCTACGAGGGCGTGTTCTGTGAGCTGGGTTTGCTTTGTCGAGTTGACGGGCCCTCAGTCTCCCTCGATTGCTGTTGATTTGCCGGGTTAGTAAATCTCTCGGGCCGGAGCCATACGTTGCGCGTGTGACCCCTCGTAGGCCGATGCGGATGCTGTGCTGTTGGTAATTTCTTGTTGAAAGTGTCGAAAGAAAATCTATGTACCTGTACCGCGCGAATCCCAATGTCAACATTGCAGCGCTTTCCCAGGCGACCAATGCGACAAGGGCTTGGGACGGAGCACATAACTACCAGTTGCGACGGGCCGTCGGGCCCGGCTGACGGCAAGGCAACAGGCGAGCGCCCTCCTGCAGCGTTCTCACTCGAGCATGCATTCCGTCAGGCTTCCCCGCCATCTGCTTTTCGGACCTCAGCCGACCCGCCGGTTGTTGCATGCCACCTTCTAGTGTAATAACTGATACCACGGCGGCTTTAGCTCCGACACAACCGACGGGCGCGACGACCGTTTTTTTCCCCTTCTTTTCCTTGACAAACACCCAAAACACGTACGTCTGAGGCTTTGCGCCAGCGGCAGCAGCCACATTGCCCGCCATGACGTTTTTTGACCAGCTGATGCTCCAGCTCGACGAAGGCGTCACAGGCCTGTTTGGACAGTGGAACATTTTCAGCACTATCATTCTCGCCCTCTTTTGCGCCTTCATCGGCTACCAAGCTGCGACCAACGAAGAGCCCGACACACACCCTTTCCTGCTTGCACGGCAAGCCCAGCCCTCGCCCGTCCGCCATGAGGGTGAATCGCCTGTGTACCGCTCGCAAGCTGCCCCTCATGGCATGCCTCTCAACCCTGGCCTCAATGTCAAGGATCCCGGCGTCTCCAAGTGGGCCAAGGGCAGAGACGGCGATCTGCGCGACATCTGGCGCCAGGTCATCGCCGGCGTGCAGGAGGATGGCAAGTTCAAGGGCGTAAAGGGCCGTATCCTCACCGTCCAGGGCACCGAGCGCGTTGCGCAGCATAAGCTGGACGACCTCACGCGCCAGATCAACCTGATCGGCCAGCATATTCTCGATCAGGGCGGCAACCGCGTCGCCATCTACTTGCCTAACTCGGTCGAGCTTCTGGTTACCCTCTTCGCCTGCGCCTTTTATAATTTGACGGCTGTCATCTTGCCTTTCAACCAGCCCGACGACGCCGTCATCTCCATGCTCCGCAGATCCGCCGCCGATACCGTCGTCACAGCCCCTGGCTCCTTTCCCTTCGATACTGTTGTGAAGAGCTACCCTTCACTGCGCCAGCTGATCTGGGTTGTGGATGAGGGCAGCTCCCATCTGGACTGGAATGAGGTGCCCCAGGGCACTGGCGGCAGGGTCAACGTCTCCACGTGGCAGGATATTATCTCCGAGCATCCCGTTGATGCTGGACAGGAACTGCCGCCGCTTGCCGCACAAAAAGAGCCGCGTGACATCACCGTATTCTGGCAGTCCAAGCCCGGAGCTACCGAGGAGATGGCGCGCTTCACCGCGGCCAATCTAGTCTCTGCCGTTGCCGCTCAGATCTTCGCCATCCCCACCATTCGGCGGATTGAGCCTACTGATCTGTTTCTCCCTGCCGACTCCCTGGCTAACACCCATACGCTTGTTCTCACTCTCGCTGCATTGTACTCAAATGCTTCGGTCGCTTTCAATTCTGTCGCCTCTGAGGCTACTGACCTTGGTGTTGTAACTCGCGGTATCTCACCCACCATCCTGGTGACCACTCCTGCTGCGCTTCTCCAGACACACCAACAAGCCAGCCGATCTGTCACGTCATTCATGGCTCGCAACCTCCACAAGATTCAGACCCTTAGTTTGACCCAGAAGGGTGTCTTGCCCACTGGCCAGCTTCTATCAAGTTACTATGATGCCTACCGCCCCCCTATTGGTCTTAAGAAGCCTGGAAAGCTACGGCTGGTTTTCGCGGCCGAACGGGTTGGAGCCGGAACACCCGCGCTTTCATCCCAAGTCCTATCTGACCTTCGCGTTTACACGGGCGCCCGAGTGGTATACGCTTTGACAGCCCCCAAGGTTGCCGGTGCCGTAACCCAGACGGCCTTTTATGACTACCGCGTTTTCGATGACAAGCGGTGCCATTTCGGCCCGCCCTTGACCAGCACCGAGATTTTGTTGAAAGATACCCCCACCGTAAAGAATGGGAATGGTGAAAGTAGGGGAGAGGTATGTGGCTGTACTTTATAAAAACCCCGTTCTAGCGTGCTAACTAAGAGCAGATTGTTGTCCGCGGCCCAGCCGTATCAGGGAGCGAGGCGTCGTTGGGAGTGGAAGGCTACATCCGCGATGACAACACGCTAGCATACCTTTGAGCCTTTATTGATATGGGCATCTCACGACGGAATGATACGATTTTTATCCTCTATTATTTTGACTTCACATACCAATGAATGTGGCGTGTTTGGGCGGGTGATAGTCAGGCACTTTACCGAGAGGTCTTGCAACGTCATGGTATCTCTAGACTAGGTATCATTCTCGGTACAAAGTGGCCTTTTGTATCATCAATGCCGAGAATCGCGCCAAATTGACAAGTCGATTCCTGCTCCGTATGTGAAAGTCGGGAGCTCATACGTAGGTAAGCTACAAAATATCGCGGGTGAGGGTAGGCATCTGGGTGTGGCACTTCCAGAGGTGCTTGGCAAAAACTGGGATAGTACTTAGGTGGTAGGTAGTACATCAAGAACGCCGGTTTCAAAAAGCGCTCTTGGACACAAACCACATTACATTTCATATAGCCCATTGCGCCTTCACTCGTGCGAGCGCTATCACTTGGCCCTGGTTGTAATCCCATTCCATTCCACCCCACTCCACTCGTGGCTGTTGCGCCATGCTCATCATGCGTTAATCCTACACACCTGCGCGCCCTGATGCCGGAACACGATGGTTTCCTTGTGTTGCAATCTCATGAGCGCGCGATTCAGGGCCGTCTCACTAAAGCCCTTGCCTTCAACCAGTTCGCGGCGCAAGTTCGCCAGGCTGGTGTTCCAGCCGACAGCCAGCCGGCGCTTGAGCTCGGCCTCAACACGGTTGACCTCATCGCTGAGCTCGCGGCTGCCCTGGTTGCTACCCTGGTTGACAGCATCCATGGTGGAGCAGAGGAAGAGACGAATGGCTTCGTCGACGTGTTGTTCGGTGGCGATGGGCGACAGGGATAGTTTAGCAAGAGACTCGGTGATGCGTACAATGGCCTCGAGCTGACGGATGGTAATGGGAATGGAAGAGCGGGCGTTGGCTTCGAGCTCTGAGGCGTGCACCTGCTTGCGGATGGCGACGAAATGGGATGAGAGCTTCTCAGCGGCGGCTTCGCTAAGGCGGGGAGCACATCGTCTAGGAAAGTGTGTTAGAGAGTGGACGATTTATAGAAAAAGAGGGAAACTTACGTTCTGCAGTAGCTGATGTAGCGTCTCATCTTCTCGACGGGAATCTCCGACTCAACACGCTCTTCCACACCACGACCACCCATGTGGATGGCAATCACGTGTTTGGCAATGCGTTCGTCCTTTCCACGTTCGTGCTCGTCACGCACAATGAAGATCATGTCGAAACGCGACAGGATGGTGGTCTGGAAGTCAATGTTCTCACCGGGTGTCTTAAACTCATCATAGCGACCGAAAATCGGGTTGGCCGCTGCCAGCACTGATGTGCGGGCATTGAGGATGGTTGTGATACCGGCCTTCGCGATGGAGATTGTTTGTTGTTCCATGGCTTCGTGGATGGCGACTCGGTCCTCGTCACGCATCTTGTCAAACTCGTCGATACAAACGACACCACCGTCGGCGAGAACCATGGCACCTCCTTCCAGATAGAACTCGCGCGTGGACTGATCGCGCTGGACCGAAGCAGTCAAACCAGCGGCAGACGAGCCCTTGCCAGATGTGTAGATAGCGATAGGAGCGACTTTCTCGACAAACTTGAGAAGCTGCGACTTTGCCGTTCCGGGATCGCCAAGTAATAGCACGTTGATATCACCACGGAGCTTCATGCCATCTGGCAGAATCTTCTTGGATCCGCCGAGGAGGAGGCACAGGATAGCCTTCTTGATATCCCGGTTGCCGTAAATAGATGGCGCAATACAGTCGGCCATGACGTTATACAGATCTGGCCGTCGACTGAGTTCGAGAAATTCTTGCTCTTCCTCCTCAGAGAAGACAGCTTGCCCCTTGGCGGTGGCGTCCAAATCCGTCTGGATACCCGTTGCGCGGAGGTAAGGTGTCCGGATAGCGACGGCGCCGCTTGTTGAGTTCTTGGACCCTTTGCTCTGGTAGATGGAGAATATGCCCATGACGGTGCACCTCGAGCCGGGCACCACTCGGTTGGTTAGGTAGCGGTCAGCTGATATGAGAACGTGTCTCGGCAGTTCCCCAACAGGCACTTGGTCGGGGGCCTCCTGCAGCTTGATGATCTGCTGGTCGACAAACTTGGACTTCTCATGCAAGACAAAGTAGGGGTCCATGGGACAGCGCTCTGTTGGATCTTCGCGCGATCTTGGCCTCCCGCACGTTCTCGGAAGCGTCACACCGGAAAAGCCACCGAGGACGTGAACATCCTGCGAGTGTCCACAATTACGGCACTCAATATGAAGCTCGGTGGCCTTGGATGACATGACTGAGGCCCCAATGACAATACCAGGCACTCGTACAAGCCTCGAGATGGTGAGTGAGTCAAGGTTGCGGATCGACACATCTTCTGCATTGGAATGGAGAAGAAGTTGATGTTCGGGAAGATTAACTTTGGCCTCGTGGGGGTAGACAATCCTGTGCGTGCACCGTTTCAAAGCCGCCTCGAACTGGAGAGAAACACATCAGCATTTTGCGTCAACGATTCTCACTGATGGTGACTGGGAGCTATACCAAGGGGATGATTTCTGCTGGCTCCGTGACTAGCCTGTGAGCCACTTCCTCGTTGAACTTGATGAGGTCGCCAATGTTCACATCACAGTAGTATTTCTTGAGCAGGGCGTTCTCGCGCAGTTGATCTCTGTAAATAAAACTATTGTCGAGTCTGAAGTCGAGAATGAAGGACTCGAGAAGTGTCCGGATCTGGCTGTTTGTGTCTTCGTTTTCGCCAAACGACGGTGGGTACAACCGACTCGAGAATACCGACTGCCGGTCCATATTGCACGCCTACCTTGTCTGGACGGGATCAACGTGTTCGCTGTGGAGCGTGCTGGTGCAACCGAACCGTGGTGTTGTTCAGGGCTCTATAGTGGTCTTTGGGACTGAAGAGGGGCGGTGATCGAGGGGCAGAGATGGGTTCCGCTCCGGATTGTGTGACGCGTCTCTTTGCGCGACAAGACGCGACCCTGTGCAAGGATTTTAATGAGACCCACACTGCCAATAACAGGGATTTGGCGATTCTCACATAAGCCGATACTCGGGTGACAGCTAGATTATGCACTTATGCGCTACTTCTGGTCCCTGGAAGGCTGACCCTTGGTGGGATTCGTGGCTTTCAAGGTCGCCCAGACAAGTACGCCAGCGCTCCCTAATAAACACGATTGACGACGCAGCTGACGAAGAAACGAATTCCAGCTTCAGTCTCAACTTTGCAACCTTAACCGCTATAACTCCGCCCTACCGCCGTGAAATAAGATTAATTGCACTGCCATTTTCGCTATGATACCCTGGTGATTTACGACGTTTTTTTTTTCTTCCATTTTTGTCTTGGTTCCCGCTTTCTGCAGCATTTAAAAGCTGATTTCATAGTGGTTGGAGCTCCGCGAGAGCTGTCCTCTGTTCCGCCTCCATCACGACCTGGATGACCTTTGCCTCTGTCGCCTCCGGCTGGGGTTACTTGGGGAGACGCCATGTTTTCGAACCAGGGCGCTCGCAAATCCGTCGATAGCCTGTCGCCAACAATCTCAACGGGCCCTCGCGGCGATTTTTCGTTTCATGGGTATGATGGCACCCAACTTGACTGAGATGCGATTGATCTGTGCTGATAGCTTCAAGAAAACGGCCGCACAGCCCCTCGCGCACCCATCAGCGACGAGGCTCAACGGCCAGCTCCATCTACTCAGTCGGCGGCTCTCTCGACACATCTCCCAGCGCCTGGAACGGCTCTGTCCTCGAGCTGGGACAAAACGCCATCTCAACCCTCCTCCAACCCCCCATAGTACGCACAGGTCTCCTTCCTCACACAGCTGCCCCCGTTTCGAGTACCCACAAGCCTCCGACAGCCCGTGACATCCCTCCCGTGACCTTGACGAACATACCCGTCGTCGATGCCTCCGAGTTCAAACCATATCTGGCTCAGGTCGGTGCCCTATACGAACAGCTCAGGCGTGTTCAACAGGAAGACGACGAGGGATCGGCCTCGATTACCCGCAAGGGGTCCAGGAGTGAGGACATATCGGATATGCCAGATGAGGGACACCTACGGCCCGGGAAGCGACCGGGGCCATCGAGGAGAACATCGACTACCTCCATTAGTTCTCTCTCCTCTATAGAGGCACCGAGCCCGATTAGGCGTAGCGGCTCGAGCTTCAAGAAGGGTGCTGCCCATGGCCCGCCGCCTCTATCCACCATCCCCGCTGTTTACTTTGAAGAAGACTTTCACCTCGAGAACCCACGGACCTTCGATGTCGTCAGTGAAAGGTCAGAGGTGGTCCGCCCAGTTCCAGGCACCGAGGACAAGTCGGCCGCCAACGGCAACCCCGCCCCGCCTCGCAAGGCTCTGGCTACTAATGCCATTTTGCAGGAGAAGCTCTCTTGGTATATGGACACAATCGAGATGCATCTCATTCAATCAATATCTACGGCATCCACAACTTTTTTCACTGCTCTAGGCTCTCTCCGTGAATTGCACTCGGAAGCGGCAGAATCTGTGGAGAGGATCAAGGCCTTGAGAAGGGAGCTCGAGGCGTTAGATACCGAAATCGCCACCGGGGGCTTGGAGATTGTGCAGCAACGCCGAAGGCGGGAAAATCTCAAACAGCTGCATGATGCAGTCTCGCAGCTGAGAGACGTTGCCCGGGGTGTAACTGTGTGTGAGTCTTTGGTTGACTTGGGCGAGGCTGACTCGGCTCTTGATAATATCGATGCCTTGGAGAAGCTCATCGCCGGCGAGGCGTCAGCTACAACAGCCTCCAGCTCATATACAATAAGGGACTTACGGGGCGCGACTGCTTTACGGGGGGTGAACGATGATCTAGACACACTCCGCCTCCGAATTGGCAAAACCTACGAGTCGAGATTTCTCAGCCTCTTGCTCAATGACCTGCGACGCCATGTTGATCAAGTGTCGACCCAGGAGGTTTTGATGCGTTGGAGTAGTGCTTCAATGCGTGGCCGAGGAGCGCACAATCGGGAGCCTTCAGCTTTCCCTTCGTACATGGCTTCAGTCGAGGAACTGAGGGTCGAGCTTTTAGCGAGCCTCACGGGTCTGCAACGGGCTAGGTGCCTGACGGCCGCTGCCACAGCCTTCCGAGAAGCCGTACTCCGTGAGATCAAAAATATTATTCGTCAGCCGCTACCCAGCTCCACTGACGATGACAACGAGTCGATGATGTCCTCGTCCACATTCACTGGAGGGAGACAACGGTCTCAACAAGAGAAATCATCTATCCTCGCCAGGAATCTCCGGGCCCTAGACCCCCAGGATGCGGAAGAACTCCTGATCAGGGTGTACATTGGTGTCACTGAGACCTTGAGGAGGGTTAGCACCCATATTAAGGTCTTGTTAGATGTGGCAAGTACCATTGGAGATACCTCGACAGCGTCTGGATTGCAATCTCCTCCGCCTATTAAATCTCCTCCCAATAGCCCTATGCCGAGACATCCATCCGCCGCCGGTCTAGCCGCTCAAGAAGAAATCCACAAAGCATTGGATGGTTCCAACCTCCTCGGACAGGCTGTCGATATTGCTCAAGATAAGATTGTCAAGCTCCTGAGAGTTCGGGCGGAGCAGAGTACGCATTTGGACCTCGGCTGGTTTCTTCGATACTTCACGTTGAACCTCCACTTCGCCAACGAGTGCGAGGCTATCTCAGGACGTAGCGGGACGGCTCTCAAGACGGTTGTCAACAATCAGATCAAGGAATTTATCCAACATCACGGGGACTCTGAGAAGCAAAAGCTCGCGCAGGGTATGGAGTCTGATCAATGGGATGCTAAAGACTTTGGTGAGGCCGAGACCGCGTTGCTTGACCAGATCTTGGAAGGCAGCACTAGGGATGCCTCATCCTGGTCCGAAGTCACCAAGATCTGGATCCCACACCATGATGTAGACGACGAGCCAGCAATCGAAACTGCAGAGCGAAGCCAAGCTAACGGCGCTGGCAAGACCAAGGCCCGGAGCGCTGTCATCGAAGAGGAGTCCTTCATGTTACCCAACCCGGCCTTGCTCTGCATGAACGGCACGGCAAAATTCTTGCACCTAATCGTCAGCATCCCTTCGCTCTCAGTCGAGATAGCAGCATCTCTTGTCGCCTATCTACACCTCTTCAACTCGTTGTGCACGCAGTTGATCCTTTGCGCGGGGGCTATATGTTCTGCCGGGCTGAAAAATATCACTACAAAGCATCTTGCACTCGCATCCCAAGCTCTGGCATTTATCGCGGCTGTTATACCCCATGCTCGCGAGCTGGTGCGGAGACATTGCGCGTCTGGATCGGCTGTGTCAAGTATCATGGGCGAGTTTGACAAGGTGCGACGTGTGTACCAAGAACACCAGAACAGTATATACGACAAGCTTGTCGAGATCATGACCGGGCGGGCTCTTGCAGCATCTAGGAAGCTCAAGAATATTGACTGGGAAGCACCAGGTCAAGCAGCTCACGAGTATATGGAGACCTCGTCGAAAGAAACGATTACACTACATCGTAACCTCACGAAATTCCTTCCCGAGGGTGCGGTGCGGATGATTATGTTTGCTGTGTTCAAGAACTACAAAGACACGTTTGGCAGTGCGTTTCGGGCCTTGGAGATAACCACGGAAGCCGGCCGGAAAAGGTATGTCGACACAACAAGGATAGTTTCATAATATGTTGACCACGATATAGCATGCTACGCGATATTTCGCATTTCACGTCGCGGCTTTCCAAGCTAGACGGGTTTGAGGACACCGGCGAATACCTTGAAAACATCATCCAGAGCAAAGAAGTCAAAGTCGCAGCACCGCCTTCAACGCCATCTCCAGCCCCACCCGTGTCGGCGCCGCTCGTTGCTACGCCTGCTGACGCTCCACTTCCGTTGCCAGCCCGGCGAGATACGCCTGCAGATGAGGCCCCAGAGGAGAAGGCATCAACATAGCATCAAGATGACGCGAATCGCCTCTAGGCATACTTAGAACCACATGGCAGTTTTTGGTCAGATAGAGGCAATAATGACAGTGATGATTTCAAAAGAAGACTACTTTGGTAATCCTTTCGAAATCAAGACCAGCAACCAAGTCGCTCTTCGTGTGTAATCTGTCTGCAGTGACGTTGGTCAGAGTCTGACCACTTATGATTTAGCCTTGAGAAGTTTCTCAAGGCCCAGAAATCCCGCTTGCACTCAGCAGAACTCCATGGCTGGTAATTGATGTCCATGCCGATCTGGACTCGGCACGAACTTTAACATCAGGCTGAACCACACATAAACTGTTTTCCTGTAGCAGAACACTCGTGCCGCGCTTCGTTGATGAACTGGAACTGAATACTGGCTCAGGGCGGCAGAGTGCATATAACGTCCCAGGGCAGATGCACTCAAGGGTCCGGACCCAAGGCAATGATGCTGGAGACTGACTGCCGGCAACAAACGCACTGTCCTTCCGCAGCTTGCACTCTAGTTACTCCTTCCAGATCGGGAAACCTTAACACCATCCACGCTTACGATTCCTCGGCGGTCGTGGCCAAGTCATCGAGACCATTTCATCATGGCGCGCAGCGCGTTTGCCCGCACGTGTCCTGTCCGCCGAATAGCCAGCCCACCTCGTCAAGGCAAGAAACAGAACAGGTACTGAGAACGAAGTAAATCAAGAACACCGAGGCTTCTAGAATGGACAAGACGTAGTGATAATGTTAGGCAAACGAAAGCAAGAAACAGAAAGATGCCAAAACTAGAGGCAGGAGCCTAAAAGACGTCGCATGAACTCGAACTCCCTTCTCTCCTTTGTGCGTCCCTCGCACCATCACTTCTTGCCCGTGACGAAGCTGCGCGGATACGAAGAAGGGGGGCGCTTATCCGCTCTGCGGCGAGCAAAAGAGCGTCTCTTGCGGCATTGGCAAGTTTGCTGATTACCGAAACTGGTAAAATTGCCGTCGTCAGACCCGTCATCATCTTCTTCTCCTTCTTCTTCATTATCGTCGTCGTTGTAGTCGTCGTAGCTATGGGCATGCAAGCCCGGATGATGTCCAGAGCTGCCCAGTGTACAGAAGAAGTCGGTAGTCTGGGTGGCCTTTGTCTGAATATCGTCGGGGAGGTAATAGACAAAGTTGCAAGGGAACAGATCACATCCTGAGAATGGCTCGGGGTCATTGACGGGCCAGATCTTCTTGACGCCGTCCCAGTCGTTAGGGTTAACAATGGCCGAGACGTCAAAGAAGGTGTGGCCGCCCCAAGCGTTGAAGGCAAACTCCCCAAGCATGCCAGGGACGTTCTCCTTGCCGTCGACAACAGCGTAATAATTGCCAACCCAGGCCAAGGGAATGTCGACGGTCAAATTCGCGTGTCCCCTGACACGGACCGGATCAATGTCTGGGCACTCGGGGTTACTTGTGAAGTAAACGGTGCGGTCCAGTGAGTCTTGAGAAATGAATGTGATGGTATTTTCGGCGTAAACCAGGGCAGCAGACGCCAAGGCAGCAACAGCCTGAGTAAACCTCATCTTGCTGGTGTTTGCTTATAGGTATTTGAAAGCCAAGAATGATCTCAAGCATTGACAAGGCCGTCTTAGAAACGAGCGATAGCTTTTCCGTAGATCAAGCAGAATGGGGTACGAGCCGAAACCCGGAAGATGAGGCTCGAAATTGGCAGGGGTGGTGTTGTTCAAATAAGGCTATTGAGAAAGGAAAATGATTCCCAACTAGATCGAGTTTGTGACGTGACTAGGTGAAGCCACCGAGTCGTACTGAAGTTCTTGCTCAACTAAGTTTCAAGGAGTGAAAATAGCCTGGAATGAAGGAGAGTAAGGCTTGCGCCTAACGAAGCCGAAGGTGGAGGTTGAGAAAGCATGTGTAGGAGATGAGGTCACGGCTCGCGGGCGGATGGTGCCAGGTCCATACTTATAGACCTAACTTATAACATACTAGTAAATGAATAGGGAAAAAGCCAAAATCTCGACTGCCGTGGTGGGTCTGGAAACCGCATGAGGGCATGGGGGGAACTTTGGTGAGTGACTCCCAAGTGGTAGTGTGGAACCCTCGCGGGAATTGCAGGCCACCGAATCCGACCAATGCTGATGTCGAGGCTCCCTACACGGTACCGGCGACATTGGTGCAGTTGGGAGGATGAACCACTTGGAAGGAGTGTCGAGTGACAACGTAGGAACACGATTCTAGCCCCGAGAGCCACCTCGTCCGGTCGTGAACCCCTACATTGTTGAAGTAACACCTCATGGTAGGTCCGTGATGATCGGGAACTCGCGGGACGAAGCAGAACTCTCGAATACCCCCATGCGAGGAAGGTAAATGTGGTAGAGGGTGGAGGGTGGCAGCCGCTCCGATAGAGTTGCAGATGGGAATCCAGGCACATCGTCAACGCCATTGGCTGGACAAATTGCTTTGTTCCGGGTGCCTTACAGAAGCGGGCAAGCCGCTGCGTGTGTTGGCAATGACTTGACAGCTTAGTCTTCCTCGTCTGCGTATGGGCATGCAGTGATGCACGAGATAGACCAACCGGCAAACGACGAATGCGTGCCCGCAGATGAAGATGGGTGTGTGTAAGAGTGGCCGACCTCGCCGTGGTTTATAAGGTTTGAGTGCATCTTTCTGGCTTCGAGGAGGACTTTTTGCTACCAACCGGAAGGTAAAGTTTGTGTTGGAGCCCACCACCCACCCAAAGCTGGCGGGCAGAGCGGCGGCAAGCCCGGCCCCGACAGATTGTTAATTGGCATAATTGCTAGAATCCCGGCAAGGCTGCCCCATACATAGTAGATGGCGCTATGCTGCTGCCAGCTGCACCCAGTTCGAGTCGGTGGCCCATCCGCCTCGCTCGCCTCCATGCCCTACCTACCCTTGGGAACCATCTGCCGTGCCTGCTCTGGAGGCGTTTACCAAAGTAGTCCAATATGTGCAGCTCGCCTCGGCAGTAACAGGCCTCGCCTCCTGCAACCTTGGGTGAAGCCAGGTGTGGCCTGACCGCCAACCCGGATTCGATGGGACACAATGACTGTCGGCCCGCAGGCTTTTGGCAAATGGCCGATCGCTGGTTGAGAATACGCATATGGACAACAGGTGGGGGCGAGGGGCGGTACGGTACGTACCCGCCTAACCCAGGAGAGGGTGTTGTGAGATTCTGGATCCCTCAATGATTCTTTGGAACACTGCATGTGACTCTGCGACGCCACCCCTGCAACTTAGGTCCAGATTTGCCAACTCACAATGCCGACATGCTTCGGTGACACCAAGTCTCTTGTTTTTAATATATCTCTGCCAAGAATCTGGCCAACGTGGTAAGATATCGGATACTCGCAGCCTTGATTTTCTCATGAGTTTGGAACATGTTGCCGATGACCGACGTCCGGTTAAGCGCGAGCCAATCATTTAATCCGCCGTGAAGCCGCATCCCCCAAAGAGTGACGAACCCCCGCTGATGTGCCCTTGTCTTAACCATACCTGCGGTATAGCTCATACTGGCTATGCTTGTCGTAAAAGACCATGACGCCGTAGTGTGGCCACTTTGACCAATTCCAATTTGCCCTTGCCAGGCGGTGATGTGGTAGGCCCATCGGCTCCCGGCCAACTAGTCGCTCACAAGTCATCACTGTCTTGATCATCAAAGCCGCGCAACGCACCAACCGCCATGGGCGCATCCGAGTCCGCTTGGTATCCATTGTCCACGATATAGTCATCGCCAAAATCGGACCCAAGGCTTTGCCCCTGCCTGACAGCGGCCCTTGTCTTCCCCTTGTAGGATAAGAGGCCCGCTAGATTCATGAACTGCAACTCGGGCGGCTTCTAGCGCTCCATCATGTTAGCGAGCTCCATTCTCGATCGAGCTTCCCGAATCAGGGCCTTGGCCTCTTCGACCTCGACGCCATCTTGACACAGCTCGGTTGCTAGCCGGTTGGCCGTCATGTAGTCCTCGGTCCGCATTGCGTGTTTCGCCAGCCACATCCGAGCTTTGCTCGTCGCCACTGTTACTCCAGTCCCCTCGTGGCCGCCTTCTTTGTCGGCGCCCTCGGTTTCACCATCCGAAGTCACACCGCCTGGTGAGTCGTGATGAACTGCAACCGAGTCACCCAGGTTAGTGTTCTCTGCTCCTGCCCCACCATCCTCTTGTGCTACACAAAGTTCCATGTAAGCTTTAGCTTCGTCCTCCTCGTCCAATCTATCGTACATGTTCGCGATTTGCAGCAGAACCTCGGGGTCCATTGGTGCCATGCGGTCAACTGCGCCACTACCAAAGCTGCTCGACGTCGTATCGTAGTAGCTATCAGCAAGTAGGGCTCTTTTAAGAGCCTTGATGCCATCCAGGTCACGGCCCATCTTCTGGAGGCATGAGCCAACAGCTTGCCACATCTTGCCATCCCACGGCCGAAGACCAGCCGCCTTTTTGAAATACCAGAGCGCGTACGCATGCATCTCGAGCACTTCGTACGTCTGGCCCAAACCGTACCAGGCACGATAGTCCCGACGATTGACGTCGACGGCGCGGCGATACGACTCAATCGCTGCATGTGTGTTCTTCAACTCAACATACTCGTGTCCCATCAAAGTCCAGGCTGATAGACATG
>Ga0247760_1001645_pt1 | contig 19811 bp, 23 predicted proteins | sample UWRJL171409R4_FD_179936 | JGI IMG/M metagenome (GOLD analysis project Ga0247760, IMG submission 179936) | Plant litter microbial communities from Arlington Agricultural Research Station in Wisconsin, United States - UWRJ-L171-409R-4 | ecosystem: Environmental > Terrestrial > Plant litter >... | reverse complement strand
AAGTCTTCACCCTCCTCCTAGGCGGCGCCATCCCCCCCTCTCTCCACGGAACCGCCGACTCGGCCACGCACTACTCTCACTACTCCACCCTCTCCACCGTCTCCTTGAACTGGGACCTCCCCTCCCTCGGCCGCTGGGACTGCCACGCCAACATCCTCCCGCCCCTCTCGCGCACCGCCACCTACCGCAACGCCCAGGACATCCAACCCGCCAAAATGCTCTACAACGAGTCGTATCCCGGCCCTGTGGCCGAGAAGAAGTACACGCCAGGGTGGTGGCCGAGTCCGAATACCGTGTCGAGGTGTGCGAGCGGGCAGGGGGTGTTGGGGTCGGTCAGAGAGACGTGGGGTGTTACCGAGGGGTCGTATGATTATGATAGGGCGTATCCGGATGATTGGCACTATGGCGGGGGTCAAGTCCATGGGAAGGGGTATGGGTATGGGTATGGGTATCGTGAGGTGAGTGCTGTGACTTGGTGATGCATGGGAGGGGATGTGGTGACAGAGGTGGTATGTTCTAGGTGGGAGGGAACAAGTCGAAGCCGAAGGTTGTGGTGTCGTCGGGTGAGGTGCCGCTGAATGGATTCAGGAGTCATATGCTGAGCTATTTGGGGTATGTGGCTGTTATTGCGCTGTTGTAGGACTATTTCTACGTCTAAAGCCGCCATGGTATTGCCGTCTTGCTCTGAGTTCTGCCAGGTCTGAGCTCTGCCAGGTCTGAGCTTTATGCGTCTTCCATCAGGTATCAATATAATCCCTAACATTCCCAAAAATGGTTGAAATCTTCGCCGTGCAACGCATATCGGAACAGGAGACTTACCGCCCGCCTACCACCTTCCATTTATGTCTGTTTTCAGTCCATCTCCCTCCAGCGCCCACTTCCCCGGCACATCAGATTTCCTGTTGTCGTCCACGCACCATCTTATCGACTCAACCATCAACTCGTCAAATCTCCTGCTCGACGGTAGGTCGTGATATCTCGTAAACGAATGCGGCAGCCCAGGAAAGACATGTTTCTTGATCGGCGTCCTACTCCCAATCCAGTCAGCGCCTCTCTCAGAGCCCACCAGAACTTGCAGGTAGGTAACTGACCCGACCCTTTCCAACATCTCGGCGAATGCCATCCCCTCATCCCTCAGAATATCCCTCCCACAGACCACGACCGCGCTCGGTGGCACCCCCCTTAGCCTCTCTTCGCTGTCCACTAGCCCAACACTGAACTCTGCCTTCTGTTCCGCCGTCTCGGCCCCTAGCAAATCGGTAAACAGGTCATACCTCTCCCTCGGCATGATGGGCGCGTCCTGGCACAGCACCATTGACGATCTCTCCGCCCTACCGCCCAGTCCATTGCCGCGCCTAGCCCATTCCTCAAACGGAGGGTACACATCCCGGTGCACCAGCCACGGCATAGCGAGAACTTGCCCCTTTATCCTTCCTCGCCCCCCCTTCCCCCTTATCCCCCTCTCAACTTCCCCCTCTCCTTTCACGTCCCCTTTTCCCCCTCCTCCCTCCCCCTCCCGCTCTTCTCCTTCCCCTTCCCCTTCCTCTTCCCCTCCCAAACTCCTTCTCACAACCCCCGCAGCAAGCCCTCCCCCCGACGAAACCCCCCCAACCACAACCCTCCCCGTATCAACCCCCAGCTCCCCGGCCGTCTCAAAGACCCACTGCAGCGCATCCCACGCATCGTTCTGCTGCGTGGGGTACGTATACTCCGGCGTGTGGCGGTAGCACACGGAGATGATGGCAAAATCTGGGCCGAGGAGGGAGGACCACCTGCTGCAGAGAAGGTCTTCTGTGGCAGGCGTGCCAAGGAGCATGCCGCCGCCGTGGAAGTAGAGGAATGCTGCTGGTAAGAATTGAGAGTTGTGGCTGTGTTCATGTTTAAAGCGGTAGATGCGCACGGGGATAGTCGCGCCGTCACGGGTAGGGATGAGGCTGTCGGTGACCGATACGCGGTGGGGAAGGTCAGTTTTGGCGAGGAGGGCGCGGACAGAGGATTCTTTGGCGGTGTTGACGGCGTCTCGGAAGGTGGTGGGGCTGGGGAAGGGGGGCGAGTCTGTGCTGTTGATGTTGAGGTGTGGGTTTGCGGCGTCGAAGGCGAGCCACTCTGCACTGGGCTCGTCCATGGTGTCGTGGGGGTTGTCACTTTGACTCGGGGTAGCTGGAGCGAGCAGACGGGGGCGGGGTGGTGCCGAGGCATCTCTGATACCCAAGGGGTATTTTATATAAAACGGCAGGCGCACCTGACCTCGCCCCTCGCCCCTCAACCCTCGTCCCTTACCACCTCCAGGTACAGCACGACGACCCCAGTTCAATCCATCCCGACTACCTGATCGTCATTTCATCATTTCAGCGAACCGTGGTTTCACCCGTTCCATGTCCCCGTCTCCCAACAGCGCAACCCAAACACCCGCAGCTCCTCAGATTGCCGTCATCCTCGGCCGCTTGCCACTATGCACTGCTGCGTAGTAGTCCACATGCCGTCCAATTAGCACCGATTCCGCCTCTACGGCTCGACCTTGGCCACATAGCTAGCTCTCCTTCCCACATGATTTCAAGGTCGGATCCTTGACGCCCATAGTCCATACGGTACCCAGCAGGTAGGTACACAGGCGGACGAGGCGGTGAGGGTGCGTACGTACCTTGCCTGTAGATAATATGTAATATGCGATGATTAAAGAGCACGGTAACCACCTACACACTAGCCCGACGCGACCAGCCGTCACACAACGAACACACAAATTTTTTTTCAATGTGGTGTCGTCGTGACTCGACATGACCCGACCCGACCATTTTTTTTGCATGTGTAATGTGTGCAACGCGGCTCTGTGCATGCGGCAAGCCGCGTGGGGGCCACGGTCCCGTCTACACGGTCCCGTCAGCTGAGTTTGCCCAACGGCGCGGGAATAAGATGCCACGCTGGATTTTTTTTTCCTGTTCACAAAAAACGGCACATGGAGCATGAAATGCCGCTTTGTTTTGCGTCAGATTGGGGGAGAAAAGCTTTGAAATTGGCTTTTGCAAGGCAGACTCGCGATCTCGGCAAGTTGGCTGACCTTCAACGCGCGCTAACGTTAGCGTTAGGGCAAGTGGGTCCAATGCACTGACCAGGTTTCGTTCAGGCTAGCGAATCAGACCGCCCTTGCGTGCCCGATGCGGAAAGAGTGGTCGTACCGAGCGCATGGTCGGCGTCAGGTGGAGTGCAGCAGCCGGCCCGATCGACCTCCCTGCAAATGGTTGTAGAGAAACCAACAAAATGTCCAACACTTGATCCAAAATTACAAGCGGTATTTTATTTATTTGTACAAGCCGGGAATACCCTCACCGAGTCACCGAGAGGCACGTGCAGGGGTGAGTACCTAACATGAACACGCTCCCACCGCTTCCCGCTGCTTCCCGCTCCTTCCCGCTCCTTCCGGAAGAACATCGGCCAACGCCTCGTCCGTGTTCGGATCAGAGGCATTGCGAGTACCAGTCATTCTGAGATTTGCAGCTCCATGGTGACGCACACACTGATGTCCCTTTCCAGCCGTTTCCTCCGCACTGCTCCCACTGCTTTGCCAGCGGTGTGGTAGGGGTAGTAGTGGCTGGTGTCTGGGATGTGGACGTGGAAGTGGCTGTTTTGCTGCTACTTGCCCTGCTGCTTGCGCTACTTGTGGTCACCTCGAATTTCGGGGTAGAACTCGCCGCTGAGGTCGGCAATGAGGACGTCGTACTCGGGCGTGCCGTCGAATATGTCACAAAGGTCGTTCCTCCGCTCCCGCTCCCGCTTCCGCTTCCCACAACCACCTTCGCATACAAGACGCCACGCCCGTTGGTTCCAACATATACCTGTCCGGCAACATTAGCACTTCCAACCAGCCGGCACGACGAAATCGCGCCGAAGCCCTGGCCCCCCTGAATATCGACCCATGTGGTACCGTCGTCGCCGCTGGCATAGAGCTTCGCTCCGGCCGCCCCCTGGCCGAGTGCGTAGACGTTCCATGCCGATTCAGCCTCCAGGCCGAGCGCAATATGTTGCGTGTTGCTCAAACTACCTGCGCCCACAGGGCTAAATGTCGTGCCGTAATCGCGGCTGCGAAACAACCCTACAATCGTGCTTGCCCACACCTCACCTGCTATCTTGGGATGCGCTACGATATCTCGCACTGATTTGGTAGTCCCCAATGCACCAGTTACGGCGACAAAATTCAAGCCCGTGTCGGTGCTCCGGTAAAAGGTTATACCGGCTCCGGCGTAGAAGACTGTGTTGTTGCGCTTATCGCTGGCGATGACGGCTGCGGACGGCAAAGAAGCCACCGAGGTGAATGTCCCCTGGTTTTGCGAGCGGATGACGCCCGCGTTGGAAGACGACCAGACTATTGTGTCAGCATCAGCTGAATATGCCACGAAACCACCAAATTGCGTGGTTCCTGCGCCGCTTTGCACACTCCATTTTGCGCCACCGTCTGAAGAGAGCGCAACTTGCTGCGCGCCCTCCGAGTTGCCGATTCGAACAATGTTGGTGGGCTTGTTTCCAGCATAATCTAAAGTAGGGATGTTAGTTTCGCTAATTTTGCATTAGATTTCTTCTTCACACTTACCAACATCGCTGGAGGTCGTCCACATTGGGGTCATCCAGGGTGTTTGTGGCGGTATCCCCAGGTCACTGCTACTCTTGAACGTAAAGCCGTTATCGTCACCAACAGCAGCAAGTAGCTCTGAGCCACCCGGGGCAGAAGCAAGCCCAAGCACAGCCATCTCCTCGATGCCGTTTGCTAGCACCGATATCGACACATTCCTCGACGGCTTATCCCAGTTGGTCAAGCCCCGGCCCCCATAGAGCGTCAGCCCCGTGGCGTATAGCCAATGATCGCTATCCGTCGGGTCAATCTCAAGAGCCTCTATCATCCAGCCCAGCCTCTTGCTGTCTTGGGAAACAAATCCGGCGTTGATCCAAGGCGCATTGTCTGTGTGGAGACCATAGTACCAGTTCTAGTCGGGGTAGTTGTCCCATTCCCAGATCTTGGACCAAGTAGCGCCCGAGTCGGTTGTCCGAAACAGCTGTGCGTCAGGCCACCAGGAGTTGAGAGTCGCTACCACAAGTGTTCCGGGTTTGTGCATATCGACACCAAGCCCGCCGAAACCGAAGAACAAGTCCCCGCCCGAGACCGGCGTGATATTCTTCCAGGTGCCGTTGGTAATATCGTAGCGGTACACGGCGCCTAGTGTGCCATCGTATAGACCAGTTCCGTCACTGTATGTGAAATAGAGTGCCTTTTCGGCTGGTTGCAGTTTGCATTTATGCGGGAAGAACTTATTGGGCTGGTCGGGGACGGCGCTCCAGCTGGCACCGGCATCGTTGGATACGTAGACGGACGCGGTAATATTATCGGCGGTTTCGACGAAGATGCGAGATGTCGCTCCGTTCGCAACGGTGGAGGTGGAGTCGAAGGTGACAAAGGCTAGACCCTGCTTATCGGACCCGTAACCAGAGGCATCACTGGGATTGGGGATGAAGGTACCAGTCTGGGTGAAAGATGAGACCCTGGAGAAGGTAGCGCCACTGTCGACACTCTTCCAGAGACCATTCCCGCTACGGGCCCCGAAGTAGATGATCGAGGAGTTACGAGGATCCACGGCAAGCCGCTCCCCCATGCCGCGGCCGGGCATATTACCGCCGACCCTGAACGACAAGGTGGTAGTAGACCAGGTAGCTCCCTTATCAGCGCTGCGGATAATAGCTCCATTATTGGGGTCCCAACTGTTAGTGTACATTCCAACAGCGGCGTAGACCTTGTTCGGATCTTGAGGGTCCAGCGCAACGGCGTCGACGCCCCATGTGCCCCTTGATGGTTTTGTCAACCATGATGCGCAGCTGCCTGCAAAGAGGGAGACCTACCATCTTTCATCCGTGGCCAGAGAATCGGTGACGACGGTCCAGGAGTCGTCGACGTTGAGTCTGTAGAGGCCGCCGATATCGGTTCGTGCGTAGGCGACGCCCTTGGCCGTTGGATGAAAGACTATGCCGGGGATGAAGCCGCCTCCGCCGCCGATCTTGACATTCTGCCACGAGAAGGCGGCCCGAATTGGGGCGGCCGCTGCGAGGAGCAGCTGGAGCACCGGGAGAAACTTCATGGCGAAAATGAGCGGAGGTCCCGAGAGTCGTACTGGCTGGCCCCCCAGTGTGAGTTTCGGGACTCATGGCGGTTTAATATGGCTGGCGACATAAAAGTGATCGACCGGCAGAATATGGCCTCCCGCAGCGAAACCACTGAACCAATCCTCTCAACCCACGTTCCCGGATAGCATGGCGGCAGGTCGACTCGGAAATGCTACCATAGGTTCCTGCGTGCTCTGGTTCCTGGATTTGGGCCGCAACTCGTCGGATCGAAAATGGAGCAGAGTGGATTGAGCGGAAGCCAAAATTCCCACGAATCACTCCAGTGGAGGTCGATCGGGAGGTTGCGTGGCTCTGCCGGTTCCCGAATTGCCAGTGTTACGCTCTCGATCCACCACAGCGGACGCTGGACGCTGCACTGGATGCTGGAATGTCTTCTTCCGCGATACCGGGGTGGCAAGACAGCGACTTGCTGAGGTGGGAAGTCATTCCGTCGGTATGAGATGCCTGAAGCAACTGTGCAATCTCACGGCGACAAATTCAAGACGCGCGATGATTACATGTATGTTGTTGACAGCCGGGGTCCGTCTGCTGTGCTTCTCGGTGATAGGGTTCTTGCACGAATATGTGTCAATCCAAGTGAGCCCTTGGCTCATGTCGAACGTATGAGTCCAACACCGGAGAGTTGCGATCGCATGTTGTTGAATCGGACGAGATGAGATGAACATGGGGGAGCAGAGACGATCTAGGGTTGGGGTACGAAGCACAGTTGGGTGGGCAACCGACTTCTAACCCTAACCCGAAAACCGATCTGTCGCAGCTTCCCCAGATTCTCCCCAATCTTCCCCGCACCAACCACGATGCGGGGTATCCATTGCCTGCAGGTCCGACACATGCAGTTGACTTCAAGTCAGCATCCGTTCATGATCATTCTAAATTTATCGCGAGTTGCCGAGCCTCGAAGGTCCGCTCTCCAGAATCTTGAATCCATTGTTTTTCATCGGTGCGAGTCGACGGGCCGCCTTTCCCCCACGCGCGAAACACAGCGGATGAACGTCCAGCTGTAGCCTAGTGCCATGTCGTCACTGGAGGAGCCCACTCCGGGCGCTTCCTCAGTGAACACTATGCATGTCCACTCTGCCCCAATCCCCGACTGGAACAACCTCAAAGTCATTCATCGGAACACGCTTCCGCCACGAAGTCACTTTTTCCTGTATGCCAACGGCGAGGATGCCCTCACCCGTGATGTGTCGCGGGCCAATGCCCAGCTCCTCTCCGGGAAGTGGCGGTTCCGTCACTTCTCGTCGCCGTTTGAGAGCCCTCTCGACTTTCATCAGCAGCAGTACGAGGCGCTAGAGAAAGACAGCGAGTGGGGCTGGATCAACGTCCCTAGCATGTGGCAGTTGGAAGGCTATGGCACGGGCCCGCAGTACACCAATCTCAACTTCCCATTTCCCGTTGATCCGCCTCGGGTCCCGCTTGACGAAAACGAGTGCGGCCGTTATGTGACGGTGTTCTATCTGAGTGAAGAGGACAAGCACCATCAGCTGAGGCTACGGTTCGAGGGCGTCGATTCCGCTTTCACTGTCTGGCTCAACGGCCACAACATCGGCTACTCTCAGGGCTCAAGAAACCCGAGCGAGTTCGATATCACCAACTCTGTTCACTTCGATGGCCAGCGCAATAGTCTCCAAGTCGAGGTATACCAAAGGTGCAATGGCAGCTACATAGAAGATCAGGTTTGTTGTCCGCTCTGTTCCAGATTCTGAAATCTCGACTTACACCTGTAAGGACCAATGGTGGCTCAGTGGTATTTTCCGAGATGTGTGGCTACACAAGTTCCCCAAGACACACTTCGAGGACCTTCATATTCGGACGCTTCTGGATGATGACTATAATGACGCCACACTGCGTGTTGATGTGAAGCTGAACACTGCAGCCGAAGTTACTCTAACGCTACAGGATGCAGATGGCAACCAGCTGGCCAAGGAGGCTCAATCAGGAGGAGACTCAGTCACATTCGAAGTGGCAGTGTCTAGCCCGCACAAATGGACCGCAGAGACTCCCTATTTATATCACTTACTCCTCGAGATACCAGGCTGTGCCCTAGCTGAGCGAGTTGGCTTCCGCCGCACCGAATTAATCGATGGTGTCTGGAGTGTCAACGGCCAGCCCGTCAAGCTCAGAGGTGTCAACCGTCACGAACACCACCCTGAGTCGGGACGAACCGTCCCTTACGAATTCCTGAAGCGCGATCTACTCCTGATGAAGCGCCACAACATAAATGCCATCCGAACCTCTCACTACATCAACGACCCACGTCTCTACGAACTTGCTGACGAGCTAGGTCTCTGGATTCTGGACGAATGTGACCTCGAATGCCACGGCCTCTTCGTCGTAGGCGGTGATGGCCTCAAGTTTACATCTGACAACCCAGACTGGGAAGAGGCCTACCTCGATCGTGTCCGTCAGATGGTCATGCGCGACTTCAATAGACCCAGTATCATCTTGTGGTCTTTGGGGAACGAGTCCGGCTACGGCAGGAACCACGAGAAAATGTACCGGTTCATAAAGAGCGTAGATACGAGCCGATTGGTACACTACGAGCCGGATTCCGACGCAAAGTCAGCAGATATCTTCAGTCGGATGTACTTTTCGATTGGAGATACAGAGAAGTTTGCCAAGGAACGAGAGTGGGAGAAGCCGCTGGTGCTGTGCGAATATATTCATGCAATGGGGAACGGGCCTGGTGCGATCAAGGAGTACGTTGATTTTTTCTACAGGTACCCGAGGCTGATGGGTGGCTTTGTGTGGGAGTGGGCGAATCATGTAAGTGCCAGAGGGCTTGAGATGAGCTGCGATACTGACTGTGTTTAGGGGCTTAGTGCGAAGACGACAGATGGAATGGAGTACATGGCTTACGGGGGTGACTTTGGTGATGATCCTAACGACTACAATTTCGTGATGGATGGATTGTGCTTTTCGAACCATACTCCGACACCTGGCCTTGTGGAGTATAAGAAGGCGATTGAACCGGTGCAGACTCTTGGTTTGGAGGACGGCAATAAAGTGCGCATCATCAACCGGTACGACTTCATTGGCCTTGGCCACCTCAAGTGTCGATGGTGGGTTGTTTTCGACGGAGGAGAAAATCCAGGGGGGTCGGTCGATATACCGGAGAGTAGGTATTCCAGGCTCAAAATGTGACTGATAACCTCTGCTAACGGGTTTAGACATCAAACCGCATACAGAGTCGCTTCTTGAGATCGAGGAACTACCTAAGAGCTACCCTCCGGACTCTCATTTGAACCTGGAGTTTACCCTAGCTGAAGATACTAGCTGGGCTACTGCCGGGCATGCTATAGCTACCGGCCAGCTCCAACTCACCACCCCTCAGAGTCTCATCTGTCTTCAACAACTTACGATCTCACCCAAGTCTGCGCCCTTAACAGCCTCCCTTCTTAGTCCCGGTCTCCTCTCAATCAATAGCCCAGCTGGCTCTCGGTGGGACTTCGACCTAACACTAGGCACTCTTCGCAACTGGACACGCCCCTCGGGATCTAGCGTCTTCTCAGAGTCACTTCGCTTCGATCTCTTCCGCGCCCTGACAGACAACGATCGGGGGTGCGACTTCGGCCGGAACTGGATCGACCGCCGTCTACACCAAGCCAAAGATCACCCCAAGCAAGCGTCTTGGTCATTCGCCGCAGACGGCGGCACCATCGACATCACCGTCCGCAGCCGCATCGCCCCACCCGTCCTGAACTGGGCCCTTGAAACAAAGACCATCTATCAGTTTTCCAGCTCCACAGACACACTGGCAATCAAAGCCCACGCCAAACCCAGCGGCGAGCTCCTCCCGTGTGCATGGGCCCGCTTCGGACTCGTCTCCGCCGTGAAGGGCATCGACTCCGTAAAATGGTTCGGTCGCGGACCTGGGGAATCCTACCGTGACAAGAAACTGAGCCAATCAGTGGGGACATGGGAATCTAGCTTGGACGGCCTCTGGACGGACTACGAATTTCCCCAGGAGAACGGGAATCGAACGGATGTTCGCTGGGTCGAATGTCGTGACAAGCACGGAGAGAAACTACTGCGTGCGCGATGGGGGGAGTTTGAAGGGGCGAGTTTCAGTGCGAGGAGGTATGGCGATTTGGAGATTGAGAAGGCGCAGCATCCGTTTGAGTTGAGAGGGAAGGAGAGGAGGGGAGATGCGGTGCTACATTTGGATTGGTATCATCATGGGCTGGGGACTGGGTCTTGTGGGCCGGAGACGTTGGAGGAGTATACGCTTGATGCGGGGAGGGAGATGGAGGTGGAAGTTGTTTTGGATTAGGGTGGGAATGGGGGGGTGGAGTTGTGTTCTGTTTTGGCAGATGTTGTCGGAGGTTGGGTAAGAACAACGGCGAAACACGCTACCTTTCATCGCGCCGCCATTCGACGATTTCCAGCTCTTCGCCAGCATCCCCTCTGCGTTGCAAATTACCGGGATCACGGGCAATAATCTCATCCAGTTCCTTGTCAGCATCCTGTCCTGCTCAGACAGGTACACCACCACTTCGGCCTCTTTGTCCCTGCAGTTACTGCAGGCACAGGGAAGATACCGCGCGTATGCCATTCTAGAGCACAACGTAGGGGATGCTGACCATGCACCTGAGAGCCTCTCGCTCCGTGGATCCGACAACGAACCCGAATCAGACGCCGAATCTGCCGACGACAGAGGACGCGATGACGAGGACGACGGGCTCCATTCCACTTTCTCCAGAAGCCCCGAAAAATCATCGTCGTCAGTACCATCCCTGACCAGCGCCCTGCCCTTCTTCTTACCCGTCCGAGTCCAGTCAGCCGGGCCATCCAGCCACGACGCCGTGGTGGGATCTCTCCACCAAAGCTTCATATCTGCCCACTCCAAGAGGAGTGTTGAGTAAAGGCTGCACAGCTGAGGATGCCGGAGCAGCCACTCAGGCGGATCCCTGATGACCAAGTACTGCATCCGCTCATCGGTCAGCCTCCCGGCGTCGGTATCATTGAGCAGGATGCTCTCGTGCAGCCGTTGCTCTTCGAAGCATCCCCATTGCGATCAGGCTTGAGCCGCGCGTACAAAGCCAGCAGTAGAGCCACACCAATATCTACCCAGGCGCCCCATTGCCCCACACCCACAGGGACCTCCTGTTCGGGCAGATCGTTGACAAAAAGCTCCTGACCATAGATGATGTACATCATAAAGGCGGGGAAAATGAGGTAGCCAAGGGTGACCCAGGTATACCACACCATAGGAAGGGCTATGGCAAAGCGTCTCTTGGGTGTTGAAGGGATGCCGGTGGGCTTGTGCTCGGGGATGCGTAGGCGCCAGACGCCGGCGAGCCCGCGCCCGTCTGTGGCCCACAGGTACAGAAGGTACGCGAGGATATCGACAGCCATGAGCGGGAATACAGAGTACGACAGAATCTGCCAGACATAAAATAAAAACGTAATAGCTACGCAGAGGATGTAGCGGGGCGTTTTGAGTTGGATACGGGGCGGGTCGCTTACTGTCAGGCGGCGGTAGATCCAGTTGCGACAGACACGAGGACTGAAATCAGCGCCGATGGTGGTGGACGTCAAGAGTAACCCCACCACAATGAGCAAAGTAATGGATGCTGGTGACAGCAAGCTAAGGTCGTACACATCCTGGCTAGCATCTGAGACACTGACCCTTACTGTGTTGTTGCCAAAGTCGAAGGAATCGCCGAGCTCTAGGGCGCCATACATGCAATCTAGATCCTCGCGCGAGATATCCAGGGTCTCGCAAGCGTACGGGGCCAGCTCATCGGCGGCGGTGCGGAACATGACAGGGACGACCTCGACTGCGGCACAGACGGCAGTACAGACCTGCAACAAGTGCCCCGGATTCGGATCCTGGAAGCCGCTTCCGAGGCCGATGTCAAGGGTCAGTTGGTCACCATAAAACACCTCAGACCCCCAATAGGCGACAAGCTTGGCGGAGAGGAGGAGCAGCGTCCAGAAGATCAGGATGGGTGATGAGGAGCGACGGAAGTGCTTAGACGGCCACATGGAGAAGATGACGCCAGCACCAAAACCGACCTGGCATACGGCGCTCACTGCTAGAAGATCGGCGTCGACGCCGGATCCAGCCTTGGCGCCCAATGCGATGGCGTGGATCGAGGCCGGGACGGTGTAGCCGGCCAGCCAGGCGGCGCCGGCGACCAGGACCCCTTTGTGGAATCGGAAGTTGAAGACGATGACGATGACGACGTAGTAGAGGATACGCTGAAACCGGGTGTAGGTGCCGCTGACCGGATAGACGCACGAGGTGGTTAGGATGACTGGTTGGGGAAGTTCGCCGAGGCCCTCTGTATCTCTTCGGAGAGGCGTGACTGAAGCCGGAGTGAGGCCAGCTCGGGTTGGCCGTATTGGCGATGCATCAGCAAGTTGGATAGAGATAATGGATAGTAGAAGGATCAGGAGGCAGAAATACAGTGGTATTCGTCTTTGAGCCATGGTGTATCTGGTTGACGTTTTCGAGATGTATATTGTTTGTGGTTTTGCGGGACAAAACCGCGAGGTTGCCTTAAGTAGCATCGCCGGGTTGTTCAAGGGAGGCAGCTGCCATCGAAGCCTTGGTGCTTCTTTGGTGCTTCTTTGCGCCAAACCTTGTGAGCCATGATTTGTCGAAGCCCGTCTCGAGGTTTGGGCTGTGCAGGCCATGCAAGTTACTATCGCCCACGTCAGGCGGGACTGTGGGCTGAATCCGAATCTGCCTTTGGGTCATGCAGGCCCACACCCAATCACATGCGCCAGACAAGCAATACAACGTCCTCAGACTCCTCACCAGCGGTCTGCGGGGATCTGTCTTGGTTACCTTACCTACCTACTGTTCGGGCTTCGAACTCGGGTTCAAAGAGTGATGCATCCGCTGCCAAAACACCTATTCGCCATGATGCGGACAGCTTTGATGTCTACATAAACTGCTGCCAGAAAGAAAGGTGTTCAGGCCAGGGGCCAGAACACCATTGACGTGTTGTCATTTGGGCTGAACCTAGAGGGCTTAGAAAAGCTGTGGTGTGGGCATCTGAACTTCAGTGCGTCAGAGCCATCATTTACCACCTACTGAGCAGGTAGCATGCCGCAGCCCCTGTGTCAGACAACTCATCCAGCAGCAACACGCACGCGAATGGCATGAATGGAACGCGAGGAGGAGTACTTACATCCGGCAAACGGAGTCGGCGATAGTATATATGAAAGGAATACATATGATACAATTAGCGTGTTTGATACCCCTGGGATATGTCGGAGCCGCCTAGTTCACGGCTAGATGGCGAGGATGCGTCCTGCCCTTAGGCTTAGGTGGAATATCGAGGGTGCCGGGACTTGTTGTGATGTCGGTGGTCCCAGCGGTGACATTGGCGATCGCAGGGGCTGCGCACGCGGTGTTGGCGTCGAGCGTAATGGGGGTGGTCATGGTTAGAGCTGTAGCAGCGGTGTTCGGCGAATCCTGTGATGGCTGTGGCAGAGGCCTTGATGATGCTGGTTGCTCCGGCAATCAAAGTGGGGCCGGGGATGGGATATGACGCAAGCGGTATGTAAATGTTGAAGAGGATGCCGGCATCGCAAGGGGTATAGAGAGATGTGCCCTCGGTACCGGCTGGTGAGAGACTGCCGCCACCGGTCACTTTGAGGTTGAAGCATTGCGGGTAGTTCTGGGCGCCATTGTATTGGCCACCCTCGTGGAGAGCGATGATCTCGTGGCGGAGAACGTAGAACCTAGGGGCGATAGACGTAGGGATCTAGACGAGCCATGAATTGTTATTGGCAATCGGTTGGTCTGAGCCCAGGTTCCGGGAGCCTTGGAGCCGTCGATGAGCCCGACCTCGCCAATCTTGAAGAACTGAAGCGAGTTCTTGTCGACGGCTTCGCAGTCAGTGCTACCACAATCTGGAAGATAGTCAATAACCGGGCCCCTGTGGCTCTCGGGCCACGTATTCCACTGGAGGGAGATATTGTCACCGGCAGCGACGACAGCATAGCCCTTGGCGTTGGATGAGTTCTTGTGGCAGATGATATCGGCCGAAGCAAAGGACTCGGGCCCGATAAAGCCATTATTAGTACTACTGGTCGTCCAACCCGCCACGATAGGCCGGTTTGCCATGGATGAGAAGATATCTGGAAGGAAGCCACTGTAGAGGTCGCGGTTGATGACAATATTGGTGACATGACCATGGGCGGCGACTGTCACGGGCCCCGGCAAGGCCAGTAAGAAGTATAAACGTTGAAGAAAACATATTGGATGATGTTGTCAAACAGTTGAATGAGAGTTGGGCTTATTCGTTGGGATGAACTTGGGCTAGCAAACGGAGAGAACATATGGCCAATGTTAAGTGTGTAGAGATAGAATGAAACGAGTCCTCCGTCAGTGAAGTAGCGTGAACAAAAATCACTTGTTCAGCAAGAAGGAAGAACGCCGAAACAAAGCATTGTGAGGAGAGGAGAGACAAAGAAACAGCGAGCTTTTTACTCCTTACATCCTGGATCTTCACCCTTATTAGCCCCTCGAATATCAGACAAAACATCCGGGGCAATGCGAAGGGATGGAGTATCTCGGTGGGCGATGATGGGATCAGGCCGTTTCAGTAAGATTAGCCGCACGCAGCGGAATAATCAGCCTCTAGAGGACATTGCAGAGCTGTACGATGGACGCCATCTGATGTTGCTGATCCTCCTGCTGTGGCATGAAAGCGTGTTGGTGTGGTTGGCGAATCCCGGCCGGCCAAGTTACACAGCGTCCCATGATGGACAACCGATGCCAACACTGGCTGCTCCCGCTCTGCCGAAGCCGCAGAGCAACACAGGGATTTGTAGTCCTCTGTGCTGGTATTGCAGAAAACCTGCCAGGCTGTCCCGGGATATTCGCTAGCCCGATGCAGCCCATGCGGTTACATGGCAGTCAAGTCTTTGTGGGGTATGTTGTGCTCTGCTGTCTGACTCTGCGGTGCCTGCGAGCCACGTTCTGCGTTAGAGTTTGGTGTGTCGAGAGACGAGAGTCGCACCGATCGCAGCAGGAGCTTTCCCCACACATGAAATAATCACATGGAAAATTGGCATCGGCAAGCGATTGAGGGCCGGGTCTGCTGTCTGCTAAGTGCTGCTAGACAATGAGAAAGCTCCCGGAGCTGCTGCGGAGGATTCGGCCCAGCGTGAGATCACCATCCGAAGAAAGTCTGGGGGTGGCTGCAGAGGGACGTTGCCTGTGACAAGTTCCCGGCCCACCCCCGCGCAGGCTTGGACCTATCACAGCCGTCTAATTAGATGTGGGGTCTTCCCGGTTCTCTGGATCTCAAAGTTTTCAGTTGTGCCCCACCTCGACAACGCTCCCTCTCCATTTGCTTGCACCAGCCGCGATATTGGGTTTTCGATCTGCTTGAGCACATCTGCATTCCTTTGCTTCCGCTTTCTTGGTGTCTTGGTTTGCAGCGAATTTGCCGATTGTCTGGTCCTTGCCAGGAACCAGGAACCGGTGAGTAACCCCAAAGCACGGCACTGCACGTTTGCAGCCACGCTTGCTTGCGCTTCCTTCGAACCCAAGGAAACTCTCGGCAAGCTGCAGCCGCTTTGCTTGTTTTTTTGCGGCTCGGCCATCTAGCGCAGCTGCACTCCGCAGTTCATACTTTGCACCCACCTCTCTGGTATCAGCACTCGCGAAAGGTTGGTAAGAAAGAGTCACTCGCCGGCGACTCCTTGCAGGTTGCTCACCCGCAGCTTTGCCCCTCTCTCCCGAAATAAATACACTCCCCGTGCGGCCATGTCTTGATGCCCGAGGTGGTCCGCTCGAGGAGGTAACTCTACAGATCGCGGACAGAGCTCAATCTGTCACCCTCCCAGCTACTCTGGAACGGACCAGAAGCCTTTCGGAAGCCAATGTCCCCATCCTTATTCCCAGCTCATCCTTAACTTACACACTCATACACACGCACGACAACCCGAATCCTTATCTATTATCCGTTATCCGTTCCGGAGCTCACCGCTGGTCGCTAATGCAGTTTACGTCCCTAGAAAATGGCGAGTGATCGGCCCCGCCTTGATGCCCGAGCTGCAGAGCTGAAGGAGAAATTACTTCTCAGTCGCAGAACTCGGGCGCCCAACACTGGATCACCTGCTGTTGGCGTGGCAAATAACGCTGGCTCTGGCACAATTGCATCTTCTTCTTCTCCTTCTTCTTCTTCGCAAGCCAATCCGCCCCGGAAGCCCTCCAAACCTTCAGTCCAGGTTGATGGAGACGACATTGCCGCCTTGATCAAGTCCATTTCGCAGGGTTCCCCCCCTCCCAGTTTGCCCAATAACGGCAATGGCAAGCAAGTTGTGAAGCCTGCCCTCAAGGGAAACGCTTCTTCGTCTTCTTCTTCACAGGCCGCAACTTTGCCTACTCCTATGGCCTTGCAAACCAAAACTCCCGTGCGGATGCCTCCTCCGGCCGCCAAAAAGAATTCACCAGAGGAGGAGGGAGAAGTCGGCAACAATTCGGTGAAGAAAGAAAAGTCATCCGAGTCGCCAGTTGAGAAAGCGACACCGGCATCCACATACAAACCACGTCAGGCTGCTCCGTCCAGTGGCCCAAAGGCTCATCGGGAGAATCCTGCCCAGAAGACTCCGCATACGCCTACCAAACCAGTTGCGGTTGTCCCAATCTTCCGTGAGCGTGGAAACCAAACAGCCGCGGCTCAAACAACTGGCTCACATAGTCGCCAAGAGGCTCGTCCCCAAGAGTCGATGAGCGGCGCGAATAAAGGAAGACCAAATTTGCCCAAGGAAGGAGCTGCTCGTGACTACACGATGCAGAAAGAGCCTGAGAGCTCTGAAGACTTGGATCTCAGAGATTGGCTGGTCATGACTAACTACTACGATGTTGAAATGCGAAACAGAAAGCTCGAGCGCCACCGTAAAGTTCTTGCTCTGTCGGCAGAGAAAGAGAGAATTGAAACCGAACAGCGGAAATTGATAGAGGAGGACGAACGTGAGATGGGATTCCGCTCAACGTCACAAATGCAAAGCGTGATAACAAGCGCCACCCCGGCCCCGAACAGCGCCCCTCACACATCGCCTCCTGCCAAGGCAACAGAACCGAACAGACAATACGAGCAACGAACCCCGGCGAAGAGAGAATTCGCTGGGGATGCAAACGGCTACCAGGGACGCCCAGACAAATATCAACGATACCAGCGCCCGGTGTCTCGCCAGGAGTTTAACTCACCGAATCGTCACCATCATAGACAGTTCTCGCCACACCCTCGGGATTACTCCCCAAACCGCCTGCCGCGCAACGTGCACCGCCGTTCTGACTTCAGCGATTTCAGTGAGCATGATCGCGATTACAGATATGGAAACAGCGATCGCAGACACGATAACCACCACCACCACCACGGCAAACCGACCCGAGAAACTGGTCCGGACGAACCACCCGTCAACCTAGACTTGGGTCCAAAGGGCGGTCAGTTACCATTCCGCCCCTATCATCGCTCGTTTACTTCTTGAGCACATTTTGCTCTACGTAGCACATCTCTTGTTGGATTAATTGTCGTCTTCTGGCGCCTTGCCGCACCAAACCACAGCACCCTTTGTTATGGATCATTATAGCGTATCTTTGTTTTGTCTTCCAATACAGGTAGGCAAGTAAGCTGACAGCCTAGCTACTTAGATACCCGCTTTTTTATTGTTAAGTCATTCAACGAACAGAACGTCGAGAGATGCATGGAGGATGTAAGTACATGTCAGTCCCCTCTCCACGAGCTTTGCTAAACGTCATTACAGGGGTTGTGGGCTACACAGATCCACAATATTCAAACCCTGACCAAGGCCTTTACTGAATGCAAGAACGTTATCTTGTTTTTTTCTGTCAATCGGTCAAAAGCCTTCCAGGGCTATGTAAGTCTCGCGCCGGAGGCCACCAGACTCTTCTAATGATGTTTATACAGGCTCGCATGTCATCTGCACCATCCCGGGACACGCCTCAGCCTCGCTGGATGGCCAACATCAATTGGGAGACGTCTGATCCGTTTCACATACAGTGGCTGAGCAAGGCAGAAGTCGACTTCTATCGTATCGGCCATCTAAAGAATCCCTACAATGAGGGCAATGCGGTACTGATCGGTAAGGACGGCCAGGAAGTCGAGGAGGAGTGCGGCCGAATGCTCCTAAAAGAGATGTTTGCCATCGCAAAAGCCAAGTACGAAGAACATTGGGGACGCAAGTCTAGAGATGGCGGTGGCGCTGGCTCTCCGAGAAACTTCATCAAGCGTGAGGAAGGAGAAGTTCCCGACTACAGGGACAGAGAGCACCGTGGATGGTGATGAGACGGCGTGCTGCCAACTGGAGCGATCATGGCTATCTCGAAAGCGACTGAGCTTGAGGACATGTAGACACGATATAGTTAGTAGACTACGTACTCGAGGACGTGTAGACGCAATGTAGTAGTTTACTTTGTATGTAGCGAGACGTCGGCCTAATAAGAAGTCCTGGCACGTAATATTGTATGCAAGATGCATCTTCACCTTGTGTTGATCCATATCGTGAGGGGAAGAAGATGTAGTGATGGCTTTCAATGATTGAGACCACAGGCTACCTTGAAAGCAGCAAGGCATTTTCCACACTGAATGCCTGAGGGGGCTTTTTGGTCGGAGCCTTCGTACGAAGTACCTACCCAGCCTACACGCCTACCTCATCACCAACTACTCCTTTTTTAGATGGTGAACTTGCAATGAATTCGGCAGTCAGCTGTCGGAATTTCCAGCTGATCGAGCAGATTGGCGGTTGAAGTGCGTTTGCGGACGAGCATGATGGATGTCTCACCTTGGCTCACCTTGGTGGGGCCAGCTGACAGGGGATTTGTGGTCCCTGATCGACAGCAGATCGTAGCGTCCCCACATGAGATCATTCGTCCGAAGCGCAATTGGACCCTGCGTTTTCGCTCGATTGTGCTGCTGCAAACCTAAACGGGGGAGGTGCGCCACTTGCCAGTGCAACAACCCGTTCCAGCACAACGTTCAAGCTTCCTGTTTGTGTCTCTGCGGCTTGCTGGCAATGCGACACAACGGTCAAGCCCCTCGGGCCCTGACGTGGTTGAGTCCACGTCAATCTAAGACTCGGGCTAGAAGCGGCGCTCCATCTTTTTTAGGCGAACGACCGGACTCGTCTCCCCCAGGCCAGGCGGTCTGGGCGGAAGCTCCGGCTTGACAGGTTCGCTGTGATGGGCTCATTTCCATCTCAGATGAGAAATGTCATGGGGGGCCTTAATCAGCCCCTGACCCAAACGCCTTCAGTCATTCCGAACAAACAAAACTATTTCCCCTCCTTCAATCTGTTCCTTTTCTTTCCCTGCCGCGATAGCGCTGCTTAAGCAAAGAAGACCCAGTCCACCTGGAAGCTACATCCCTCCTCCCACACATTGTCGAAGACTATGAGAACACTAGCAGGGAACAGCTCTCTCCCCGCTGACTACTGCTGCCCAGGCTCAGCCCCCAGCAGAAAAACCTGAAAACTCCCCGCCCCACTCCTGCGCTAAGCTCACCCAACCCGGAGCGGACCGCTAGCCCCAAACCGGCAACCAGCCAAACAAACCACCCCTTTCCGCCGCGATGCGGTGGGTCCGCAACCCCTTCTTCAACTCGGCGGCGACCGCCGTCCCGCCCGGCGACAGCCCGCACTCCCCCTCCGACGAAGAA
>Ga0247760_1001644_pt1 | contig 19816 bp, 7 predicted proteins | sample UWRJL171409R4_FD_179936 | JGI IMG/M metagenome (GOLD analysis project Ga0247760, IMG submission 179936) | Plant litter microbial communities from Arlington Agricultural Research Station in Wisconsin, United States - UWRJ-L171-409R-4 | ecosystem: Environmental > Terrestrial > Plant litter >... | reverse complement strand
GCTAATAACTCCTGAACCATAACCCTAACCCTGAATCTGACTTCAGATTTGGATTCCCGGTCACGTGACGTATCTGAAACCATATCATATCACGTGATTTGGGGCCCGAGTAGGGGCCCGAGCGAAGAGGCCCGAGCAGACCCACTATTGATAATAAACCGACCAGTCCTAGGTCGAGTTGAATTTCCTTATCAGTTTTGACTGAATTTCCCATAGTAATTTTTTTTTTTGGACCACCCTTACAACAAATTGTCCTCCTGACAGGATAATAATAACAACCTACAGTAACATTAAACCCCTATCTAAGAGTGCTAGCTTAATAAGCCGTCTTCGGAACGCCCCTTACCTGTTAGCGTCCTGCTATACGTTCTGTCTTAACCTGCGCCAGTCCTTTCAAGGCCTGTGTCAGGTGCAGGTTGTAATAAAGAGGTAACGATTATTTAAATAATAAATAATTTAATCTTAAAGTCCAGGTATGTAATTTAGAAAGCTTAATATAATTAGCTGCTTATTACTTAGTATAAACTCGTTAATAAAGTAATGACGCTCTTAGCAATCCTTAAAGATATTATCTATTAAGGTTAAATTTATAAGAAGGAGAGTATTACTACCATATATTATTATCAAAAGGGGATTATTCTTAAAGTTTAATAAAGTAAACTGATAACTATTAATATAAATTAAGTTCTATCTTACTACTTAACTATTTACATTATTACTATTTAGTTAACTTAATAAAAGGCTGTAAGAGCAACACTATATAAGGTAGCGGATTAGGAAGGAGGAGCTAATCTAAGCTCTTATAATATAAGCGCACTAAAAATAAAGAGCTTTTTATCTCTCCTTTAAAGTTCCCCTAAGCATTTACATATATAGTAACTATATAAGTAGAACTTTAATAAAGTATTAACTTTCACTTAATAAGGTATGTTAAAAATAACGTTATTCCCTCTCCTGGAATTATAAGCTAGATTTATATTCTACTAATATTAACCAGTATAATTAAAAGCGGTGTTTCTAATACCTTTCGACTTATTTATTAAGGTTAAATAAAAGTAGCTAAACCTGAAAAGAGCATTAACGTAATACCTTATCATTCTAGCTACCTTAGTATCTTAGTAAGTAGTTAATAAAATAAAACGCACTTATAAAGTGGCACTTACTATACCCTACTAACAGACCTATTATAATCTTTCCAGTTTCCACTTAAGCCATTCCTCCACATTATAACTATTATAAACACCTTATAATTATAATAAGCCTTAATAACCTATAATAATTTAACGTTATATTAGCTGTTACATCTTAAGAGATCTCGATAAGATATACTAATTAAAGGCTAATATCTAGATGTTATGTTAATCTAATAACTAAATTAAATACTCCACCTTTGTGTAGAGAAATTCTCCACTTATACCATAATATTAAAATCCTTCTTCTAAGGATACGGCCTTCTTTAGCAGCGCTTAAAATAGATATTATTATACTATCTAAAGGATTATTAGAGTTGCTCAACTCTTTAATATGTATCTTCTCAAGTTAGTTAAATAATTTCAGTTATTAAAACGCTATATAATAATAAGCTTTAAGAATAACTATATATTTATGTGATTAATGTTAAAGGGTAGCCCGAATTCTAAAAAGCCAGTAAGGCCTAAATTTAAAACCACGGTAGGAAACCGCTAAAAGGTAACAGTATCTTAATAGCCTAAATCCTAAACTACAGTCCCGAATTATAGCTTAATATAAACTAGTACATACCTTAAGATAGTATATAATACCCTAGCTTGGAATTTAAGATGGTATATAATATCCTAACTTAGATTTTAAGATAGTACGTAATATTCTAGCCTGTAATATAGAATGGTACATAGTACCCTAGCTTGTAATTTAAGACTGTATATGATATATTAGCATAAAAGGGATAGTATATAGTACCTTAGCCCAAAATTTAAGACAGCACCAATGGAATATCCTACAGTATACTAGTATATGATAAGATATCTTAGAATATATAGTAAATGCCTTGTTTAGCCCTACTTTTTGTGCGCTAAGAAGAACTGAAAGAAACTGCTTCGCGTATATCGTTAGACTTTGGCTTATAAAGTGCTCGACTTAGGAGCCCTAAGGCCCTAAATCGTGTGGCTGGCAGAATGGCTTACACTGCCCCAGAACTAATAGCTTACAGCTACTGCTAGGCCGAAGGCTGAAGCCTGTGAATAGGTCTATAAGAGAAAGAGGTTCCGGCTGCAAGCCAGAACCAGCCCAAGCAATTCAATCAAGCAGTTACAACCCCAGCTTCCAGTGTGTAAACGTTTCTGACAGATTCTTCTCTTTTAGCCTGTGAGAGTCCCACACCGGGAATACTGCTTTTTCCTGTTTACTCTCCTCCCATTCCAAAACCCAGTGGTTTTGGCCATCTAAGGGCGGTGTTATCGCGAGTACTTCATCCAGGGTAGGATTTCCCTTAATCGCTTTAGACGAAATGATATGACCTAACCAGAAGAGGATTGGTTGTGTATATAGAGGTAGGTGGTGAGCTATGTTTCCATGATATTTTTCCAGGTAATATATATTCCGGCCTAGATCAAGATTTACACACTAGCTACCATTTCAAACCGTATATAACTCACTATTTAATATCCTTTCCTTTACACACTCTTCTTTAACCCTTAGTTTTAGCCCGGGTTCGCCATCCTTCCACCCAACGAGAAGGACGAAATCCTGCTATAATTAAGTCAAGTCGACCAATTTCCCTAGCATAACTACTTACTTTATACCTTACTGACACAGCTCCTAAAGGTAGGCCAAGCTAAAGTAGTACGTATCAAGTAGGTTGGCGTTATTAATACGGAATCCTTTATATATATAGTCGTAGTAATCCTTAAACCACAACTACTCATATAAAATAACATAATTTTCTATCGTTAGGAATGCCTGGTCCTTATACAGGTTCTTCAAGCCGAGTTTCTCAGCTAGTTCCCCTTAAATATACTACACTGGTTAGCATCTTGGCTCACAACAGCATCCTATATCATCCTCAAACAGTAATACAAAGTTGTCCACAGCCGAATAGTCACTCGGCCCTCGGGTTCCGCTGGAGAGCGCTGAAGTTGGGTATTCAGCAGGGCCACAACCCTGCAAGCCTGTGTAGAGGAAAGGTCTGGAGCATGGGGGACCTGGCCCCATGCCTTCTGAGCTTGTGTATATAACCCCAGGGTTCCTCCTGTACTTTGTTCTGGTCTCTTCACTCCTTTAATTAACAAGTTGTTCATCCTCATCATCTCGTTTTTCAGCAGAGGGCTAACCCCTGTCTAACCCCTATCACATGAAAGCAGACTTCAATTATACGAGCTCCCTCACGACCCTTTCAGCAACTCCCTCCTTCTTTCCCTCTCCAGCTTCGGTTCAGACTCTCCTGGTCCCTCACAGAATTCCTTTCCAATGGAATATTACGCCAACCTTGCAGTTTCGGCCACAAGTCTAGCCAGCTAGCCGTTGCCTCCACGAACACCAACTCAGTAGCTCACGATTCGATCGGAGATGATTCGTTGAACCCGGCACTGGGATGCCACTCGAGCAGCCCCCATACGATCAAAGCACCCATTCGTGTTCCCCCTGCCATTTCGGTGACGGTGGCAGTATCACACTCACGTTGATTCTCATTAGGGCCAGCACAAGCCGTGACGATGGCGATGAGGTTGCTGGGTTTTGCGTCTGAGCCTTCGTCGAAAACGGGACCACCGGACCACCCTTGATCCGCGAAGAAGGGTGCCTTGAGTAGCGTGCAGTTTTGAGGGGGTTGGGCCTGGTCAGGGAAGACTTGGCCCTCCCCAACCCGGACACCTCCGAAGTGGCTTGGCGAGTTGCCTTCGTGGAGCTTGTGGTTGTAGCCGATACTATGCCAAACGGTACCCCGGTAAAAGTCTTCGAACGACTGGCCGTCGGCGGGGAAGCCGTACCGGGCCCAGGCTGTCTCGTCGAAATAGGGTGGGGTATCGGGGTCTGGCCCGACAAAGTCATCAAGCTGGCAAACGGCCATGTCTCGAGCGCCTTTGCGGGGGGGATTGATGCCGACGCAGCGTTTGACGTTGGCGACGCCGTAGGGTCTGGGTCCGTACTCATCGGCTGCGAAGGCGTCGTATGCGGGGATGAACTGGATGGATTTCCAGACCTCTTGGTTGGTTTGGCCCCAGGGGAGACAGTGGTCGGCCGTGACTATGACGTCCCAGCGGACGAGGGTGGCGGTGCAGTGCTTGCCAAAGGGGAGGATGAGCTTGCCAACGGCGGGATAGAGACCGATGACGCGTTTCCCAGGTTCGACGGGTCCTACGGAGGTGGCGTCGGCGGTGTCGTCGGCGGTGTCGTCGCCTGTCGAGGAATCCGAGGCCTTGCGCCGGAGCTCGACTTTGGAGGGTTCCTTCTCTGGCGGCTTGAAGTTGCCGGTTTGGGGGCTTGTTGTGTTGAAGGGGTAAAGTTGCTGCTTGTAGAAGGGTATGTAAGGCTCCGTGATGCGCAGCAGATCGTCGAGATCGATGCGCGTCAACAAGCCCTGGCCTGGTTTGGGCGGGTCTGGTGATTGAGGCGGTTGGGGCTCGCTACCGTTGCTCATCAGGCCCAGCAGCACGGCGATGGCGGCAATGACGACGGCGATGAGCACGGCGCCGATGGTGAAAGGGGAGAAGCGGGGTTCTTCTCTTGGGGGTACGCCTTCGCCTCCTTCTCCCTCTTCTTCTTCTCCTGGCCGCTCAGGCGGCTGGTCGCCTTCTGGAGGTGGGTCAGTGTAGTCCATATTTCTTTCTTTTGTTACTTGACGTCGACGGTTTCGAGGTACGGCTTCTTTCTACTCGCCGCTTTCTGGACGGTGGCAGCGCAGTGCTGGGGAGCGCTCGGATTGAAGGCGACGCGCGGGGTTCTCTGCGAGTTCTGTTACGAATTTTGTCAAAGGCGGACCAAAGATTCATATGTAGCCGTCCTGTGCCTGAGTAGGCCGCGGTCACTCCTGCATCGACGCCTCTTCAGGGGAGACACTCACAAACGGTTGCTCGGTCTGCGTTTTTTTGGTGGTGGCTGAGTCGGTGCTTCACATGCATTTTGTGCATGTTTCTGCTGCGGGATTGGAGGGGCAGTCGGAGATGCGGCTGAAGGTTCGCATCCTCACCGGAGCAGCAAGCAGAAGGTGGGCTGTTCATTGGCCCCAGATGACCCAACCAGACGCGGTGTCAGTCACACTTTCCTCCAGCGACAGACAGGTTGGATCCCTCTGGTCCACTCGTCCCGATGAGTCGGGAGGCCAGCGCACGCACACGACTCATCTGCGTTCAACCCGAAATTCACGAGGAGCAAAGAGCAAGGAACCAACCGTTGGGCGCCGATTTCGACAACGGCAGAAGAGCAAGCCGTTAAATACTGCAGAGCCGCAATGGCGCGTCAACTTCTTTTCCTTTGCAACTTGAACCCCCGCAGCGTCATTCTACCCGACCATGGTTCCTTCTTCCCGCGCAGAAATCGCGGCCGATGGCGCCAAGACGGCCACCAACCCATGACGACGTGATGAGGGGTCCCGAGTGGCCGTTCCCGAACTCTTCGAGAATCACCGCTCCACCGCCACATGTCCGACGCCCTAAGACAGTTCCGGTCCCGCGAGGTTACTACAAACCGGCGTCGTTGCGATGGCCGTTTCTCGCAGCACAATTGGCGCTGCTAGCGGCTGTTCTGGGCGTTTTAGTGGCACTTCAGCGGTTGATGCCCGACAGTGACCATTCAGCCGTCGTTGATGGTCGTCCGCTGGCGAGGAGTGTGCCTATCGTCCCCGATGCCGAGATTCATCCCGACCTCAGGCTCCGCAACGTTCCTTACTTCAAGCGCCAAATCAACAGTTCAGACGCGACCACCGATCCTACCACACAACTCCTGGCAGCCACCACACCGCCGCCTGTGATTACCCCTGCACCCACGTCTAGCAAGAAGCCCACTACCACGTCCTCGAAGAAGTCCAGATCCAATCCATTCAACGCTAGCAACCTCGCGGGCTCAGCGCACAACAATAACGGACATGGATCCGTGCGCAGCACTCCGGAGCCCACGACCGGCTTCACAGGCACGGTGACCTCTTCAAAGGCTTCTTACACGGACACGGTGAAGTACGAAGAGGCTACCAATACCGAAGACGTCAACCGGCAGAGCAGCGAACATGCTCAAGGGTCTCGGACCACCATCACAGAACTATTGCCACCTTCGACCACCTCCGCCCCGTTGGCCGAAATCGAGGGAGAAGGCCTTGGCGCAAATGCTGTGGGAACGACTACAACTAAGACTGACATCGCTGGAACTGCCCCTGAGCCTGAGCCACCCTTAGTGACCGAAACTATGCTCACAGGCGGCATAACAACCACAGCCATCATCACAGGAACCGTGACACAAGCTCCTCAAACCACAACCGATCCCGCTGGAATCCCTATCATTATCACGCCGCCCCCTGTTCTCACCACCCAAACCGTCACGGGAATCATCGGGGCTTCCGCAGTCTCAGTTGTGAGGACGGATGACGGTCTCACGGCCGAAACAAGCACCATCACAGCAATCATCTCCAGCTCGTTGGTCACGCTCCTATCCGTCTACACACCTGGTCGACCCATCACCGAGACCCTCGTATCTGTTGTCGGCGGCACCGTTTCAACTGTCACACCATCGCCCACGACCTTCGTCACCAGTCTTAGCGGCGGCGTCTTGACGACAATAACAAGCACCCCAGCTCCCTACATTATTACCACGGGAGGCAGTACCACCACCATGACACAGACTAGAACGCCAGGCCACATTGTCACCACGGATATAATCACACTGGTCCACGGCACCCCTACCACCATCAAGACGGTCATGACGATCACTCCCACACCCACTTCGCAAACACCACTGCCGACTGGGACCGGGAAACCAGGCAGTGAAAACACTCGGGTGCGCGTTCTTCCTGGATTTACCCCGGCTCAGTATTTTGCCGTCACGTACCTACCGACCTTCATCGCTGCCTTCCTCGCCATCCCCTTCAACATGATCAACACCAACGCTAAGCTCATGCAGCCTCTTCACAACCTCGCAACTCGCACCAAAGGTGGGCGCGGTTCGGACACGCTCAACCTTGATTTTGGGGGCTTCTTCGGGTTCACGACATCATTTTCACAGGCTTTCAGGCACGGAGAGCCTCTCCCCCTTCTCACCGATGTGGGAACCTGGCTCTCATCCCTCCTTGCGCCCATGGCTGCTGAGGCAATCGGTTTCAAAGTTCATGGCATCTGCACCCATCTGAATATCTCTGGATGTGGAATAACCCCTGGCATCTCACTGTTACCCATGACGGTTCTTCTTGTTCTCGTGGTGGCGTTGATGATGCTTCTGGTGGGACTCATGCTATTGCTACGACGGTGGGAGACGGGAGTACACGCCGATCCTTGGGGCCTTGCGGCAGTGGCATCGTTGTCGCTGAGCTCATCACTGCGGGCAAGATTCGATGGCGAGCAGCTATCAGATGCAGATCTGAAGAGGAAGTTGGAGAGGGAGCGCTTCCGGTTGGCAATATTTGACGTTGGAGCAGAGTCTCACGGCGCCTGGTACGACAACTGGGGGCCGTGCTACGAGTACGGTATCCTCCCTGTCGAAGATACCGACACCCCATATGCGCTGTGGCGAAGCACGGCCACCATCGCCGCCGGGGCAGAGCTGGAAAGCCGACCTCGACATATACCCTTCCTGGCTCTGACTTACATATCGCGTATCCTCTTCACTGCAGCCCTCCTAGGTCTAATGGCTCTGCTGGCATACTACCACCAGCCGCTTCCCGACAATGCCTTTGAGCTTTTCATGGATAGTCAAGGCTTTGGGGTCAGGTTTCTCTTCGCCCTGATCGGTACGGCCATCGCCATTTTTTGGCGGTCATTCTTCCAAGGCGTTGCCGCGATCGGGCCATTTTCGCGCATGGCAAGGCATTCCCAACCTGCCACCCAGTCAATACTGGTCTCCCCTGCCACCAACTCCGTGTCAGGGGTCGTTACGGCCATGAAGAACCGCGACTTCCTCTTGTTGTCGGCATCGATCATGGCGGGGCTTGCCGAGCTCTTGCTTCCGACACTGCTGGCTAACATTCCTTTTGCCCTGACGTCAACATATCCTGGTCATGTTGGCAGCACAGCGGCTTCGCTGAGTATACTTGGGTTGATGGTGGCGGTGCTGGGGGCGTCGTTGATATTTACGCGCTGGCCGCATTTGCCTGTGGATCCGCGCACCCTTGCTGGCTCGATCTACTATGTGTCCCGTTCGGAAAGGCTGCAGGCAGACCTGCGTGGGCGGAGATTGGCGCTGCATAGTGGGAAAGATCGGGATGCTGAGGTTGAGGGGTTGGGAAGGAGATATGGGTATGGTCCGGAGGAAGGTCAGGGGGGAGAGAGGCGGATGGCCGTGGAGGTGGACGAGGATCATTGGCATCAGGCTTAGGTTTTTTTTGATATAAAACCATTATAAATGAAATCAGTTATCGAAAACAAGACAGAGAACTGTTAATTAGTTTAATAATACACATCATTATTAAGGTGTTTAATGTGTTGTACAAAGAATTCGACAAGTGTTTGGTTAGTATCTTTTTACCTAAGCTTGGCTAGAATGTCTATATTGAGTCGTTCAACTCTGTCGTCATGAACACAGCCACAGGTGTACCCTGCATGTCCGCAAACAAGCGATCATTTTAGGGGCTGCTCAGGTTCTTCGCCACCCTCATCACCATTGGCCATTTCTCTCAGCTCACGTGGCTCGCAGCTGAAGGAGACCTGCATGGACACAGCCCCGCTCTTGGAACTTTATGATGCAGGCAACAATCTGTACCAAGTAACGCCTAAGTCCTGGACCAACTCTTAGGTCTCAGACAAACAAAAGACCCCGTCACCACAGAATGGACGCTTTCGGTAGCGTTGGCACGTCGACATCATTAGTCGTTCAAGCATTTCATCTATTTCGACATGTCTCTTCAGCCCGCAGGTTTGCAGACAACGCAGGTGAGATACTCTGCCAGCTGTGAAGCCCTTGACACACGACTCTTATCATTCTAACCACCACCAAAGGCAACCTGTCAGGACTAATCGCAATCGAATACTTCCGTTTCGAAACATGGCTTCAGCAAAGTGGCCTATTCGTCATCGACCCTGAATCAGGGAATCTAGTAGTCACCGAGAGCTCTCTGCGCCGCGCCATTCTCCTCGCAGCCGATGCGCAGTCTATGGAGTACCATCGAGTCGAGAACCACGTGCTCGCAGCCATCAATCAGGTGTATCAGTGCCTTCTGACCATCAAGAAACTGCGTGATAAATACTCGCTGAAGCATGATGAGAGCCGAGATATTCTCGGAACGTCAGACCTCGGTCCAGACTCCAAGGATTTGGGCCTCGAAATTACTAGTGAGATCCCGGGGAGCGTCCCGCTATTCCAGAACTCCCGCATCGCCACCGATATTGCCGCCGACGCGAGTCTTCGTCAACGCCGTGCGAAAACCATGAGCTTTTTCCGAAAAGTCACCTTCTCCTGGTCGCTCAAAGATGACTCCAGTGACCACAGCCGAGTCATGGCACATATTCAAACGCTCAACTCGTGCAACAACGCGCTTCGAGAATGTTTGCCCCCGCAGCAAAGACACGCCGCCGACAGGTTGATAAATGTCAAAGCCCTGTCCCTCTCAGATTCGCCCCCCGAACTCCAAGGCCTTGGCACCGCAGCGTCCACGGTGCCCAACAACCCGCTCCACGACCAGATCTACCAGGCCATGACGGTCAAAGCCAAGCGCGTAGACGAGAGCTCACGAAGTATCTCGCATCAAGACCTGAAGCAAGGCCTCATCGACGAAGAAACACTCGAGTTCGACCGTGACGCCGTCTCCGATCGCATCATGGCCCAACACAGGCGAACCGCATCGCAGCCTCCGCAAACGGTCATCGTCGAATGGACGCATTTCCATAGCTCTCTGCCCGAGGAGGACCTTGAGCTTTTGAACGAGCGCATCGCTCTCCTCTGCGCTATCCTTCGAAGCGCCGGCCACCCCTATTTCCCCGCTCTCCCGCTCTGCGCCGGTTTCTTCCGACGAAGCAGGACAGACTTTGGCCTCGCCTATCATCTCCCGCCCTTCGCCACCCCATCTCAGCCTCCTCGCTCCCTGTATTCCCTTCTCCCACGTAACAAGTACTCTGTTGGAACCAAAAAGCAATCCACCGGTATCCTCCCATCTCTCGAGCAACGCTACGAGCTGGCAGCTGCTCTCGCCGACGCTGTGGTCTCCCTTCTCAGTGTTGACTGGATGCACAAGACTATCACCAGTCATAACATCGTCCTGTACCACCAGTCCCATTCGGCGGGAGGCAACATCACTATGAGCCGGATAGACTTCAGCCAACCGCAACTTCTAGGCTTCGGACTCGCGCGTCGGGAGCGCCCTGGCGAGCGCACCATTGATCTTCGGGATGGAGGGCTATCACCATGGCGCTTTTGGCAGCATCCCGAGCTGGTACTTCCCCCTTTCCACCAAACCACATGAAGACTGACCATGAGAAATAGCGTACTGCAGGAGAACAGCACCGTCGCTTCGAGCAGCGCTTCGACATCTTCTCCCTGGGTGTCGTCCTCTTTGAGATCGGCATGTGGCAGGACGCGCACTATTACAGCTCGTCCGCATCCACCTCGGCGGATTCCGGGGCGGGCGGCTCATCATCGGTGGCGGCGACGGAGTTCCGTCGGCGGTTGTCGCATGTTTGCGCACGAGAGATGGCTCATCGTATGGGCGAGGCGTACAAAGCGGCGGTTATGGCGTGTTTGGACGGTGATGAGATCTGGACAGGTGGAGATCCCCAAGCGTCAGAAGAGCCGGATGAAGATGACGCCATGCAGGTGGACGTGGAGGGAAGCGAGCGAGGTAATCTGGCGGAGTTGTTTTACTTGCATGTCTATAGTGTGTTGCGGGGATGTTGCAAATAGCGATATGCCCTTGTTCGTTTCCCTAAACCCAAAACAATGGGCAGGGGGGCATCATCGCCCTCTTTCTCATCCTCATTCTCGTCCTCCTTCTCGTCCGAGTGGCTGTCCAGATCCTCATCGCTTGGTTCCCCACTGAACTTGGCCTCGAATTTGACACTGAACGGGAGCTCGATTCCAAGACGTTTCGCCACCATAGCCTTTGGCATGGTGAAATACCCGCCCAAACTCTTCACCATCCGTATTGTCGCCAGGTCTTTTGACCTGACCGAGTAGGACCCTACCGAGTTCCCTTCGGAATCCTCGGCGCCGATATCGGCACCTCCCTTCTTCACCAGGGCGTACACCACCTCAGGCAAGCCCATCCAAGCCACTTGGTGGAGAAGGGAGAGCCCCTTTGGCGAGCGCTGGTTCGGATCGGCCCCAAGATCCAGCAAGAGATTTACGGAGGCAACGTGGCCGCCCCGCGCGGCACACCATAGCAGACTCGTCAGGATGATAGGGAAGTCAAGCTGCTTGTGGCCACGCACATCCAGCTCTTTACTCACGAGACGCAAGGCTTCGGAAAGCAAACGTTTCATGCCCTTTTCCGCACCACCTAAAGCGTACCTCATAGCAGCGCTGCGGTGGACGAGAAATCGGTCGGCGCGGCGTGCCCCGTGGCGTTCTTGAAGGAGGTTGGCGATGCGCAAGCGACCGAGGAAAATATCTTCCTTTGTCCTCTCGAGGCCGTACCTCTTAACCAAAAAATCCTTGTCGTGTGCAAACCATCGAAAGCAGAGATCGAGTGGGCGTGAGCGAGTACGGTTGACCTGATCACTACCGCCGCTCCTTGCATTGACATCGGCACCAGCTCGGCAAAGCTTCACGGCCACATCAACGTGGCCGTTGAAGGCTGCTTGATGCACCGGAGTGAAACCGCTGTCCCCAGGCTGGCTGATGTTCAGTTGAGGGTTGGAATAGAACTTGGACAAAAGATAGTCGAAGATGACAGGATTGCCGCCGCGACAAGCCTCGTGAAGTACAGTGTCGGCGCTGTCGGGTTCCATCAGGAGAGGTGGTATCTTGTCTGGGAACGGATGCAGCGGCTCGAGGAGGTACTTGAGCGGGACAACATCAATGTCAGCTGAGCTCCCCGCATACTCATAAAGTATGTACGTGCGCTGTTCCCCGCTGTAGCGGTTGATCCATGTGTGGCTCAGGTTGGCACCACGCTCCAGAAGGTACGTGGCAACCTCAAAGTTGCGGTTCCGTATGGCGTTGATCAAGGGGGTCCGCCCAAGATCGTCGGTGCAGTCCACGCTGGAACAGTCCTCAAGGAGTGACTCGACTACTGAGACGTCGGCTGTCAAGGAGGCACAGTACTCATGCAGAAGCGCATCTGCACCCTCGACCCGAGCATTGTGAGAGCACTGCCTCACTTGCTGAATTGTGTAATGCAGCAAATCTGGCGTTCTTGCTGAACGAGAGATGATGCCCTGCAGTGCCTTGGTCCAGAATTCTCTCGCAGCATCGTCCTCGGTGGCATCGGGGAAGATACCTGCGATCCCAATCATGGCTTCAATCGTCTCAGGGCCCGCTGACTCGTGGTGACTGAGCATCTGAAACGTATTTAACCGAACTTGGTCGTTCTCCTCATCCCACGGCGACAGATAACCGTTCTCGTGTAAAATGTCGAGTGTCACTTGTTGGTCAATAAGCCAGTGCGGCCCCCGCGATATCAGTTGTTCGTGAGTGGGCCGAAGGGCAACCGCTTGCAGGAGCAAGGTATCCACGGCTTCCTCCGTGTCTTCTGTGGTAATGTTGGTAGCAGTCAAGGTGCCCAACCCCCGTCTTGGGAAAGCGTCCCGCCCCTGTTCAGCTGCGAATTCGAGGAGTACTTCCAGAATTTCAGTTGCATTGCTGCTGACAGCATGGTCAATGGGCGACAGTCCTCGATGTTCAAAAAGCGGATCGGCTCCACACTCCAGGAGTTGGAGGGTCAAGCAAAGGCGATTCATCTGCACAGCCCAGTGCAGCGGCGTTCCGCCATACTCGACCGCATACTGATAAGTAGTACGACTGTCTGCTGAGACCATTTTGATACCTTCGGCATCGTCCATCATGAGAAATGACAGCAGCCTAACATCCTCGTCGGCGTCCAGGGATATCAGCCAATGCCACGGCGTCTCTCCACGCTTGTTGGCCAGCGATGCATTCGCGCCTTCTTCGAGGAGGATCTTGGCTATCTCAACATTCCCAAACTGGATAGCCAGGTGAAGTGCTGTGTTTCCACTCGCGTCTTGGTGGTTGACCATTGTGTCGTCCACCACAGAGATGGCGTTGCGGAAGTGGTCGGGGTCAACCCCCAACGCCGCTCCGGCGTGTAGTAATGTGTTCATTGCGAAACTCATGAACATTTTCGGCCGTGCGCCGAGCAAGCTGAAGACACCATCTTGACCCAAGCCCAAAAGTCCCCGCAGTGCTGGAAGGTTGTGGGGAAGGAAGATGGTCTCGATGAAATTGGCGTCAGCGACCCCCCCTTTGGCGGCAGACTTAGCGCCCATCCACAATCTGCGCTCCTCTTCTGCCTTCTTCAGAGTTTCTGGATTCTGGTCCAATTCTTGAAGCTGTTTTCTTGCGAAAATGAATCCATCGTTGACCGCCTTGATCAGGCATTCCCGCTGACGGTTCGCAAGTTCGGGATCTGCGGTATGCTCAGTTGCAGCCATCAAGGGATTGAGGATAGAGGCAGCCGTGGTAGACCCAAGCTTCACAGCTTCCTTGAGGTACGTGAACCCTGTTTCGAAATCGGCAGTTGTTCCGAACGAGTCGAAGTGGGCGTAACAAAGCTGTAGATAAGCCTCGGCTCTCGTATCGACTGAGATTCGCTCATCGGTAGCTGTCGCCTCGATGGATTGGAGGAACATGACCTGCGCGTTCCGGGGAATATCGAAGAGTCGGAGAAATGCCAACGATGTCTGAGTCACGACCTGTCAGTTGTGATTCACTATCTGGACCGACGGCGTTACCGGTAAGCATTTCTTACCGAGCCCGAAGTAACCCTTGGCGCCCTGAAAGCGCTATCAACAGGTCCGACCGTCCTGGAGGCATCTTGGGTTAGAAAGCGCAGGTATGGGTGGGGCCGGAGGCTCTTACCCGTAGATTCTTTCGAACGACAGGCTCTCCAAAGCAGTATTCAAACTCCTGTCTCGGACGGCCCAAGCCAAGCAATACCGAAAACACCGCTTTGGCATCGCAACCCCTCGCATATAGAAGTGAACTCTATCTTGGCTTGAAACACCTCCCCGGAGGATCATGCTTCGATCATGCTCCTCCTCGAGTGATCGCGAAGCGTCCGAAATCATGAAGTCTTGCGTCTTCCGCCGGTCAACCTCGTCCTCTTCCAACCCTTCGAAAGGATTGCGGCCGTTGAGAAACAATCGCCACACCAGCAAGCCGAAGCAATAGGTGTCCACGTTTTGCAGGAGCCGAACTGGGACGCTGTGGTTCAATTCGGGGGAGTTCCATGGTTTCGTGCCCGCCGTGATTACCACTTCGGCCCCCTTCTCTTCGTCGCCATCGCTTATAAAAGAGCATCCAAAGTCGGAGAGCTTCGCTTGGACCTTGCCGTCCACGCCCTTGAACATCAAGACATTGTCTGTTTTGAGGTCCCCATGCATAATCCCGCAAGCGTGCAGCGCCTGAAGTCCCGCGCCAACATCTCGTGCGATGTCGAGCTTCGAGTCAACACCCAGCTGCTTTTCCGACAGATACTTGGTCAAGGTGCCAAGGTCTGCCAGTTCGAGAAAGATCATGGGAATCCAAGCAGGAGCGACGGGGTCCAGGCGAGTCCATCCGATCGTCTTGATTTTGACGATGTTTCGATGAGCCTGAAGCGGGGGGTGCGAAAGAACGCGCAACTCGTTCGCAAGGGCTTTGTAGCTCTTGTCCGAGAGCTCAGTCGAAGCCGTAGCCAGCACGGGATACTTGGCCACGTCGACACCCTTGGTCTCGCGCGTCTGGAAGTAGCCGCCGCGGGCAATGGGCCATGACTGTAGTGCAGCGAAATCGTGAACTCCGAATCCGGTTCTGACGATGTTCCCGGTGAGTTTGGAGATGTTGACAAGTTGCATCAATTGGTAGGTGATGGGGAGTTCTGCGCTTGTCGTCGGGGGCAATGGCTCAATCTTTTTGCTCTGCGGGTCGGAAACCGCTTTTCGTCCGCTGGTGGATGCAAAATCATCGAGCGACAGCGTCTGGCTCTTGAAATTCTGGGTGATTTGATCGCTGGCGTGTTCGCAAGTGTACGAAGCGTAGTCGTCTCCGCCTTCGGTGAACGACGCCATTTCGTTCGAGCTTGGTTGCTTTTCCTCTTGTGCGACCTGGGGCTGGAGTTTTGCGAGATCTTGGCCGTTCCTTCCCTGTTTATGACGAGAAAAATTGGCAGCGCTGAGTTGGCTGCTAGTGCGAAGTCTCTAGTCTACAGGTGTCTGGCCAACAAACGATCGGACCAGCACGGCTCCCTGGCTTGAGCCTGGATGCGAAACTCGTCGGGTCCTGCGGTGCTTCGGCGTTCGCAGCCCTGAATGGCCTTGACTAGCCAATCGTCCTCCGAGTCCGCACACCCACATTAGCTCTTCAGCCCAGCCCCCCCTGTTTACCCCTGCATGTTAAAAAAGAGAATGTCTAGGTGTACAGTAGCCCTTGGCCTCGGTGTACAGTAGCCCACTTTTTTTACCATACATAACCCTAACCCCCGCGCATCAACCCCGCAGTCGCTTCCACGGTCGCATTTACAATCGCACTCGTAACTGCGTTTCTAATTGAAACCAACGCGAAAAGGCTTAATCCGAGCGATTCTGCAATAAAATTACAATTGACTACGTACTATTAATCGCTGACTAAGCTGTTTCTTGCTGACTAAGCCGCTCCTGAGCCCCCTAAGCCTGGCTTAGGGGCCTGCGACTGCGTGACTTGCGTTTTCTTCGTGACTCCTGCTACGGCCGATGCCTTCTGGGTTCTAGAGGCTGTTCTAGGGGCTCCTTTAAGCTTGCCACTATTCCCACCACCTCTTACGCTGCCTCTGGAGGCCTTAAAACCCCCTTTAAAGGCAGTGTTAAACGCTGGGATTACTAAACCACCACTTACAGCCGTTATCTAGCTCCCCTCCAGAATAACACCCTCCTAATACGATAGGTTACGTTAGATAAAGGCCCGAACTCACCCTCCTCAGCTTCCTCAGCCCCTAGTCGGTTAAGTAACTGTAACCTTAATTAAGTCACTAACTGGCGTTAAGGGTGTAGGTTAAGTAGGGGGTTAAGTAGCCGGAATAACCTCCTGGCTGTTAGGCGGTATAGAGAGTGGTGCCGTAAGTCTAGGCGCAGTAGGCTGGTTAGTAAAGGCTGTAAAGCTGCACGGTTTACCCCTTATAATACGTATACAGTTAAATTCCTAATACTATAAATACTTATCATCGTCGTTAAGGCTTCTAACCAGCCACTAATATAGATTAAAGTTCTCTTAAACGATAAGCAGCTTTTTATTATTATGTCTATAGAGGAGGTTATAATTACAGGGTATACCGTATTAACTAGTGAATTAATTAGTATAAGGCCCTAATTAGGGTTAAATAGGGTGTGCCTTTATTAGAATAATTACTTACGTAATCTGCTATTACCTGGAGATATAGTTTAAGGCACGCCTAGAAACACTTTTAGGTGTAATTCTAAGCTAAAATTAATAAATATAGTTATATAAGGTAGTGTTACGCTCCTTAAAGGTAGACTCGCAAATCCTCCGCTCCATTACCTTAACTATCTAATATAACTACCTTATAACAGTTAAAACAGTACTATTACCAGTTATAATAAAGGACTTAAAGTATCTATTAACAGACTTAACTAATAACGTTATTCTCTAGCTAAAATTAAAGTTCTTATTAATATAACAGCCAGCCTACTACCTTATAACTAGAAACTAAGTCTTAAGGTACTAGATAGTTATAATCTGCTAGGGAAAGAAGTTCTTAAACTTTAACCACACGGCAGTGTAGTCCTTAATAATATACATGTATATTACTACTATTACAACCTGCACCCGACACAGGCCTCGAGAGGACTGGTATGGGTTAAGACAGAACGTATGGCAGGACACTAACAGGTAGGGGGTGTTCCGAAGACAGCTTGTTAAGTTAGCACTCCTAGACGGGGGGTTTAATATTACTATAGGTCGCTGTCACTATAATACACAGAGGTAAGTCTAAACAGTAAAACATAAATAAACAATTAAATACTAGCGTAAAGAACTAAAGTCCCTTACAGTAATTATAAGCATAACTATAGCTATTTATACTAACTAACTAGGAGGTACTTTATACCTTACTTATAGCGTTACAGGTGCTTATTATGCAAGTACTTTACACTATATAAGCGTTTTACTTGTAAGGTTTCTCCTACTCGCAATGTAAGTACTTAATATACTGTAAGCAGCACCTTATTAATTATAAGGGTTTTAGGTCTTTACACCCCTAGCCTAATACGCCTAAGCAGTATACACTGTCTTCCTACACTGTTCTTTCTACAGGGGATTCGTCAGGCTACCCCAGCTTAAGTGACAGCCTATAAGGTCGTTACACAATTCCTCCTCTTTAACGTTCTTTTCCCATAAAGAACTTAAAAGGTAAGTTTCTCCTTTTATTACTTCACCATACAATAAGTGTTTAGCTCCTAGGTCTTAAAATAAGAATAAGGCAGAAGCACTAACTGTTACCTAAACCTTACAGCTTATATATACGTATTTAGTAACAAAATGTCTCCTTATTCTTTTTGTAAGTCTGCTAACCTTCCGCTTATCTATCGGGTTTTAAACCGGTTTAACAGTTACAATTACTGTTTGGAGAGGTACCGGCCTTCTTAGTGCGATACTTTTAGTGTTAATGAAGCGAAGCTAAAGGCTCTTCTTATTAAAAAGCAGAACCTTAACTTATAAGTCAAGTCTACTATTTAGTAACTCTATGAGATTATTATTAAGCTTTAAGAGGCGTTAACGTACCTAGCGTGCCTTTATAAGTAATAGTCCCGTCTTAAGGACTAGGCTGCGAAAGCGTTTAGTCGTAAAGTGGAGCTATTAGAGTTCTAGGAAAATAAGGAGGTTAAGCTAAACGCTCCTCCTAACGACGTGGAGTCTTTCGACTGGGGGAACTTTCTAGCAGGGTTTCCGCAGTAAGTAGTTGCTTTATAACTTGGTTTATAACTGCTTTCTTCAGTAAGGAGTTATAAGTTTAACTTCCTATAAGGGTTTTAATAACTTTTTTACTTATTTTTCTTTTACTAACTTTTCTTCTTAACAGTATTTATTTTCGTATAGAGCTTACTAGGAGCTCTAGAGGTCTTACCTCTTTATTAAATCTAAAGTTCTTATAACTTTAGTTAAGGACTTTAATAAACGTCTTTCTGTACTTACTAAAGAGTTTTCTACTACTTCTCAGGCTTTAAATCCTATAGTGGTTTTGCTCTTTAGTATAGTAGTTTAGATGTTAGACTTTATTTTATTTCTAATTCTTATTATTAGTTTTAGTCGGTCTAGATTCTTTCGGTAAAACTCTACAATTAAGTCTAAGCACTTAAGATTTTTAACTAGCTCCTATAAGTTGCTTTTAGGGCCGTAGTCTAGCTACTTAACGAGATACTCAAACGTGTTTTTCCCTTTCTGTGAATCCACGACTTCCTTAACGTTATACTTATCCTTATCGGCGTTAATCTCGATCTTTTTTTCTAAAGGAACTCCCTTTAAAGCGGGTTCCAGAAGTAAAATGTGAAAAACTTTGGTCTGTACCTTTATGCTAGTAGGTAGGTCTAGTTTATAATTAGAGGTAGCGACTTTCTTTTTAATCCGGAATAGTCTATACCTTTTAAAGTTAAGCTTTTTACTAAATCGCTTCGAATGCAGGTTTTGTAAGAAAAGGTAAACGTAATCCCCTTCCTAAAGAGTTAATCCTTCGACTTGTTCGCTATCGTAATAAAGTCCTTTCTTAAGCACTAGCTGTTTAATTTAGTGTTTATCGGTAAACTTCTTTATCCGTTCGCATATAAACTTAAGTTCAGCTTATAGGTAGTTATATAATTCTTATATCCAGTCTGTACAGACTGTAGCTTAGGAGGTGCCGGTAGGTAGGCCTTAATGGAGCTTAAGCTCCTTACTATAATTAATAAAGAATAGTAATATACTTATTAACTTAACTAATATTATATTATAAGCTATCTGTACTATCGGTAATAACTTAAGCTAATTATCTTATTCGAAGTTAATATAAGCTTAGAGATACGTTATAAGTATCTAGTTAACTTACTCCGTTTAGCTATCTATCTGTAAGTGGAAAGCTGTTAAGAGCTTGCTTTTCACACTTATTCTCTACATTAACCTTTACTAGAACTTTAATACGATCAGTTTATCTTAATCTGTAACAATATTATCTAGCTAAAAGTATCGTGAAACTACCTTTTTCTTAAAGATATAAATAAGTTACTTTACTGTTATGTCCTTTAAAGTTAGTAAGAAGTAAGCTTATTTCGTTAATCTGTTAACTACTATAAGAATCTAGTTATAAGTAACTCCTATAGTAAGGTCCTTAAACTCTAAGATCTTAATAACAAAGTTAAGTAAGATGGAACTTTATAGCGTTTATAATATAAGGAGTAATTCGAGAAGTGTTGAAATGCAAAAGAGGTCAAGGCATTGGAAAGCAGTGTGTGTTGAAGGTGATTAATTCTTTCTATCTTCAAGAGTGGAAGCCGTGTTATTATAGCCGTGAGGGTGGCCAGTGCACGGAGTGCAT
>Ga0247760_1001643_pt1 | contig 19835 bp, 6 predicted proteins | sample UWRJL171409R4_FD_179936 | JGI IMG/M metagenome (GOLD analysis project Ga0247760, IMG submission 179936) | Plant litter microbial communities from Arlington Agricultural Research Station in Wisconsin, United States - UWRJ-L171-409R-4 | ecosystem: Environmental > Terrestrial > Plant litter >... | reverse complement strand
GTATGGGCTCTTGCTAACCTCTTCGAAGCATGTGGCCCAGACAGAGATGTTTTGATTGACCATTGCTGTGGTGTTGCAATCCAGGATCTTAGCCAGAACTGCCAGGGACAGCTCGACGACGGCGATACGAGATAGGCTAGACCCATTTGCAGGCAGGGACTGAACCATTCTCGTAACGTATTCGAAAAGCAGCTGCATGCGAGCGCCGCCAATGCCATAAAGGTAATTGAACAATGTGGCCATCTCCTGTTCCAGAACTGCAGAGTCGACCACCCGGTGGTGGGTCAAGAACTGAAGGAGAGGCTTGACTTCGGTAGTCCACAACTCTTCAGTGCGTCCAAGAGATGGTTGGATAGCAGGAATGTGTCGTTCGATTACGTCTTTCATGAAGGAGAGTCCTGTGCCGGATTGGTCTGCGAACAGCTTGATGATTTCTTGAGCGGTGCCGATGTCGCTGTCCATCAACTCTTTGCCAAGCTGAAACAGCTGACTGATGACGTCCGGGGAAGGTCGAGCAAACTGGGTGCCTTGTGCCAGCAGTCTCTTCCATTCTCGGAGTCTCCCGTCGCTGGCTTGCCGGGGCGAGGCTCTTGCCAGAGCATCTGCTCCAGGAGCGGTTGGCATGCTTGAAGACGACCGTACCACATTGTGAGAATATCGGCACCCGTCTCCAAACTTGCAGGTGCCATGTCGCTGGAAGTGCTGGCACACCGCTTGTTGTGAACCTGCGACTCGACCTCCGCGCGGGGTCCCGCCTCGCCATCCACCACGTCTCCCTCTAGTATACTGTCAGAATCACAATGTAAGAAGACCGCGGGCCTGGGCTCACCTGTCGCCGGCCATCTGAGGTTCAGTCCAGACTGACCCGACCAGGGGTGATCAGTTGGGATGCACAGATTGGTGAAATTGAATGACGGGCTGCGATGATGTTCTGAAATTCAGGGTGGGCGTGTACCACCGAAGAAAGGAGGCTCCAGGAGACGAAGGTGACAGGATGGAAGGTGAGACTTTGTGGTTGGTGTGGGAGAGAGAATTGCGAGAGAAGAAAAGAAAAAAAGCCCGTGAGTTGAGGCAAGGACAGCGAAGAAGGCTTCACTCAGATTGCCTAGCAACGACAAACGGAAAGAGCTAACCGTGCGATACGCGATACGCGATAACGCGATTACGGCCTCCTCTACTCGCACGGTGTAGTTCAGTCTGCCTCATATCAAGTACCTAGGTCCTGGCCTGCAGGCCTTCCATGTCATCCAATCTGTGCCATGCCTTGATGATCTGGATAGCCACCACGACACGATTTGCGGGGCTTGTATTTGTTTTTGTGAATCTGAAAATGGTAAATCCAAGTCACACACCATGCAGTCCTTTCATTGGGTTCTGATTCTAACCACGGCATGATCCAGTCGGGTGTGAATGTTTCGGTCGTGTTGGGCTCGCTGTAGGTACGCCCCAACTGTGTGACAAGGGTGCAAATAGGGCAGGCCGTAAGGCTTCACAATTGCAGGCTTAGAACGTTTCCAGGGTTCAAACAACTTGATAATCTTCTTTGGCCTCAAGGTCCTTGCTGCCTCCATCTCCAGGATTTTTGGGGAGTTCACAAGTCCTTTATGGGCCAAAGGCATCCGGGTGGCTGTGACTCATGACCCTCAGCCTCAGCTTGTTGGGCGGCAGTCGTCACACCATCGCGGCTATCTAAAATATAAAATTGGTTGGTCCCTGGCCAACCACCTTCTTGTAACACCTAGCTTGATTCTGTTTGCTGGAACAATCTGTTTCCGACCACAGCGTTTGCAGTGGTTATCGGGACCCTTCTATTGGCCGTGTGACACTAGCAATGAGGCCCCCTGCATTGAAGAGCACTCAATTGCCTAGAAAAGACACGAATGTGATGTCGTGCAAACGGATTTCCTCCAAATGCCGCCTTCCGTCTCTTCCCGGCCATATCTCTTGGAATAACGGTAAACGTGTCACACCACCCTCTCTGTCCCCAGAGAGTGATGAGGCTAAACATGATTTCGTTTGCGAGCCCCAGCAGCAGTCCGAAGCCGCCCACGACAAGCCTATCAATACCGAGGCTACATTTGCGCCACCTCTTATCCCTTATGCATGACATAACAAATAAACCCTGGATTTTGTGTTCGGCCAGGCTAACCCGGCAGGCTTCCGCATGCCTGAAATACTAAAATATGTACCCCACCGTCTGTGTTAAATGGCAGTCCCACCAAATTGAAGCAATAAATGAGTTGTCTTCAAGGCACCCCAGTGCCCGACTTCTCGCCTCTAAGGTCTCAAACACTGGTTTGGATGAGCATGCAAATAGTCAAACTCCCCAACCACAGCCAAGCTGTACATGACAGCGGCGATCCCGATGAATATGTGCATGAGCTGATGGCTAGCTCCGAAAATATCAAACCTTCGTGGATACCACTTTTCCGGGAATTTGAAGGCATAAGCGGATGCCCCAATGGTGTTAAACAACAGAGTCAACAGCACCCACTTCAGCGCAATTCTCTCGTGCTGAACTTCATAGCCATACTTTGCCAAGCCATGTCCAACAGGAATGAAGGTTGAAAGGGCAAGCATTCCAAAAGTGGAAGCCCTCAAGGGACGCAAATGCGGATCGCTGAAGCGTTTCTGGAAGGTAAAAATAGAGCAACATGCAGCCAGAAAAGTGGTCAACGACCAGTACACCAGGCGCAGGTGCTTATCGCAAACGAATCCGTAAAATATCAACGGAATGTTGGCGCCCCACATGAGCACAATGACGCCCTGGAGGTCGAGTTTGAGACCGAGGGAATGGGCCCTCGAGCTGTGGCACAGGAAAACATGGTAGAAGACGGAGAGGGTAAAACATGTGGCCGAGCCGAAGAACCAAAAACAACAGACGATCTTGTCCACGGCTGTGGCGACGGCATATCGGGGCGGGATCTCGGTGCTGAAGATATAGACGGGCGACACGAAGAGGAGCAGGGCGCCAATGAGATGGGAGAAGATGTTGACTGTCTCGTTGTGGAGATAGGTGAGGCTAACCAGGCAGTGCTTGATCGAGGCTGTGACGGGCCGGTATCCAGTTTGGATCCAGTGGTTGCCTTCCCTGTCGAGAATGCACTGTCAGTATACTGAGGTCAGGTGAAATATGCTTAAATCGAGGACTGGGTTTGTGTTCCAAGTAAGATCGGCACTTACTGTTGCCACGCCGCTGAGATTGCATGTCAGACGGATTCCCTTGGCATCAATGGGGGGCTATGGGGAAGACGTACGGATTTGATCCCACAGGAGGAGTTGGACAGCTTCGAGAACAACTGCTTTGTCGACGGGAGTGGTGGGTATGTCTTCGTCTTTTTTGTTCGTTGGGCTGTGAGGGTGGGGCCCCTCCCGTCTTGAACGGAGAGTGGCGGTTGTTGGATTGCGAGCCCAGCGTTCTGAATTTGGCATCAGCTCAAAATTTAGACCATCCATTTGTCGTTTTGTTTGTAGTCCATGCCAAATGGGAAGGAAGTGTTGGTTGCACCTGCCACCCACGGAAAACTAAGTGGTTTTTTTTTTTTTGCCAACGCACCAATCCCCGCTCCCGATGCAGCTCACCGGTCGGGATTTCCACATCGTCTCGAATTCGGTTTCATCCCACCCAATCCAGCTTGAGGTCGTGCCAAGAAATAAACCCTAACCCTTTTCTGGCTGAGTGAAGTGCTGACATCAGCGGGGCGGTTGGTCTTGAGACACATCCAACGTCCAGCCCTCATGGCTGCATGGTCCTCCCCACAAAATATCCACTGGAGACCCAAGACAAACATGTAACGCAGCGCCACCGGCAGACCAACACAGCACCAAGATCTCTGCGGAGCTCAGCGTTCTTGGCTCCTCAAAACAGACAGCAAACGCGCGTCCCAAATTGATAGCTTGTTATTCTGAGTTTGTGGGTTTCACGTCAGAGAATGCAAGGTCAGCAACACTGCCACGGCCGAGAAGCACAGGCAGGCAAACAGCCTGGAAGGTTGCCTGTAGCGCATGCCCCCGCCTGCCGTCCCGTCAGCGCCACGGCTCCACGGATCCGCCAAGCGCTGCTGTGTCGGGGCTCGACACAGACGGACATGGGGTCAGGTCGTCGGATCATTGGATGGCGCTCGGATCGTCGCGTGTGGTGTATCCCCTGGGCATTCCCCATCCCTTGAGGATCATCGTGTATCATAACTGCTATTACGCACGAGACCGACCAGCGTCGGGTTCTGTGTTCAGTTGACATATTTTTAGTATTTATCCTCGGAGGACATAAAAGAGCGCCGCCCATCTCTATTTTGTCTTCGGCTCAGTTTTATATTTTTTTCACAATCTCATCCACTGCTCTCTGCTGTAATAACCACATACGCTGACTTACATACCTAATAAAATCAACCGTCTCATTCTTCTCGCCGTCGCCATGCAGCAATTCCTCATCCCCCTCGCAGCGGTTCTTGCCGTCCCCGCCCTGGCACAAAGCACCACAGCTCCACCCGCCAGCGTCCCAACATCCCAGCTCCAAGGCCTACCCCGACTGGTCAACGAGCTCCCCCTCTGCGCCATCAAATGCTTCACCGAGGGTGCCAAGGGAGTCAACTGCCCTCTCACAGACCTCTCTTGTCTCTGCCGCACCAACAACGCCGCCGCATTCGCCACCAGCGTAACGACATGCATGCGGAACAACCCGGTCCCGCCCCGGCCCTCAGGCTCGCCCGATATTGACGACGACACCGACCCCAATGAATGCCAGCTTGACGAACTCGACGACATTGTCGAGCTCGCCGGCCGTATCTGTCTTGCCGCGCTGGCGAACCCGCCTCAGTCCCAGCTGGCGCAGGCCACCTCAGTGATCAATGACAAGATTACCAGGGCGAGCGCGACGTCAGGGGGTGGGAATGGCGCTACCCCTACGGGAAGCAGCAACAACAATAATAATAACAATAACAACAACAACTCAGGGCGCAGCGGCGCTGGTCGGTTGGAGATGGCGCAAGGTATGCTGGTTGCCGCGGTGGGATATGCTCTGATTGCTCTTTGAAGGGTATTTTTGGGTTTCTTTGATTTGGTAGTCTGGTGTAAGGGTCGATGATGTGGGATACATATGATTTCGCCGAGAGAGACATGACATGACATAAACGGTATTATTTGATGCGTACCTAGGTAGGCAGGCATAAACATGAGGTACATGGAGGTAGACATGGAGTTGAAAAGCATGTTATGATCACTTAAAGAATTCCGACTCTCAACGCGTATAATCTCCTTGACATTTCCTTCCTATTTTTCATGCACCATCCATCCTCTCCGACAGTTCTCACTGGCAACTTTTGTTGTCTCGAGTCTGTCACTTGGGTCCTCCTGCAAGCTAACTCACTGAGCGAGCGAGAAGTCGACTCGCTTTTGCATTCACTTTTGGTTTTGCTTTAAGTTTTGATTTTGATTTCTAACATGATGGAGTTATTTAGTTAGTTACTGAGTTGAGTTAGTGAGTTAGTTCATGTGGATTTGATCGATGCTAGCTCCATTCGTACTGCAAAGCCTTAACCAGACGACAAAGTTTCCAAGCTGGGGGCACAGGCACCAGCACAGACACAGACATAGGTACATGTACATGTACTTGTAGTCTCTAGCTAGAAGAAGAAAGTCATGTCAAACCAAAAACGAAACAAACCCTTATTGATATTCCATGTCCATCCATGAACGGGTGGGCATCTATTCCATCTCATTTGTCTCGGAGCTCGGAGCAGAGTTTTTAATATCCAGTCTCCGTCAACTCTTGTCAGCCTTCAGGTAGGCAGGTAAGTAGTGAACCTAGCTGGGTCAGGTCGACATGGCTTCTCTTCTTCGGGGAGCGTAAAAAGTATTTCTGACATAGCTTCTTGGGCTGGTCCTGCGACATGTTCCAGACTATACTCATTTCCCCGTCAGACCCAAACCCTTAGCAGAGAGGTTGTGGAACAGTCTGATGAAATGTTCTCAAATCGGGAGTCAGAACAATGAGTGTTAGTACTAAACCTTTCCCACACAAATTCGCAGCGCATTACTGATATCGCATTAACATCATCACATTTGACCATGAGACACCTATCTACCATTTGTGCAATCCCAACGCCGAACCATGCCCTTACAACCCCTCAAACACCCTTTCAACTACATCTCCCAGCATCCTCAACCCATAAAACTTGGACACATTCCTGTACACCTTCAATCTCCGCATCACATCCTCCCTCTTGACACTCTCCCCCCAATCTCCACTGCAGGTACAATGCTCCATAAACTCATTCACCCTCAACGCCTTGCACTTGATGCATTTGAGGTCCTGTGATGTCCATTCAACCACCATGCCCTCTACATCCGCCACCAGCCCCTCTTCGATCGCATTGCGGTCATAATCCGCCTCGCAGTATGTACATTGCCACCTGACATTGGCACCTCCTCCATCGCCTGACGCGCCCGGCTCAGGAAGGAGGTCTTCATCTCGACAGAGGTCCAGATCACGCGCCATAGTGCAGTTGTCACAGCTGAGCTGCGTGATCTTGAGGCTCTCCGAGGGGTTCTGGAAGGCGCCTTCCTTGCTGAACTCACGGACCTCGAACATGGCGAGCAGCTCTTTGCGGAGAAGGCGCGCCTCGAGGGTGATGTTCTTGTCGAGACTGAGGACTTGCATGAGGGACTTGACGAGTTCGAGGACGGGGTTGGCTGATGATCGGGGATTGCGCCTTCCATTTGCTCGTTCATCTGGCTTGTTGGACGATGCAAGTTGCGGCAGGTGGGATCCGGGCAACTCAGGGAAGCTGTAGTCGCCTGCCAGCTCGGGGTGCAACATTTCCCGCTTCTGAGCTTGGATCAGGGCCGACATCTCCTTCTTCAATGGTCTCTCAAAGGCTTTGCCAAGGAGAATCTGACCCGGCGTATCCTTTTCTGGCCCGTCGTTGCGGATGGGGAGCTGTGTCAGGCGCGGCGTTGCCGTAGGGTCACTGCCATTGGTGGGCCGCTTGATGCTGTGCATCAGCTGGATGAACTCAATGACCCAGTCGCTGAAGGTGGACTGCAGCCGAACGGGAAGAAACGTCGCCATTTGCCAGTGCATAATCGTCTGGAGGTCCTGTTCATCCTTCTCAACCACTTCCTGGCACGCCTTGCCACCGTAATTGAACTCATCATACCAGACGAGATAGTCCCAGTACTCTTTGATCTCGAGGTCGATAAAATGAAACAGTGGCTTGCCTTTGATGCTCTTGAGAATGTATTGCGCGTAAGCATAAGCGTTACCGACCTCAGATTTGGTCGTCTGCAGCAAGAGGCGGTTCGCACTCGCATAGATGACCTGCGACCCGACGCGCCGGAAATCTGCCATCAGCTGCAAGAGGGCTTTGCGGCTCATCATCTGCACGTAATAGTGCAAGGCACGGTCGTATAGACATGATGCCGGCGATTCAACCCATCGCACGAGGTGCTGTACCATAATGTCGGCCATGGTTGAGCCTTTGCAGGCTTCTGACCACCAAGACTTGACCATCTCTCGGAGAACCTGAACACCGGCGTTGGCGAATGCGTTGTCTGCAAACATTACCTCGTTCTCGTCCGAGGCACCGTTGGCGTCGCTTGCCGGGTTGAACGAGATGCTGTCAGCACCTTCCAGCTCGTTGATGAGTGACGACGTGAGGATCGTGTTAATGGCAAGATTTCGGACCTCAAGGTCGACACAGACAGATGCGTATGTCCCTGGATTGTTCACAGATGGCATCTGGACCTGTTCCAAGGGGCCCACGACATCATCCTTCTCGTAGCCCGCATGGTCGGGTCGAGGGCTGGGCGACCACCAGAGGACGACGTTGTTGGCCTGCAGCCGCCTCGCGTAGGCGACGTCGATCAGGAACCGGGGATCATCCCGCTCCAAATTACACAATGGCACATTCCCATATTTGGCCAGTGCAGTCAGATGGTTGATCCAGGACCCGAGACCCAGGTAATGGTTGACCAAGCGGCGTGCCACAACGCCTTGCCATCCAAGCGGCGGCAGAGAACTATCTGCTGGGTCGTACTTGAGAGGCAGGATCGGGAACTCGGCCAGGATGGGGATCTCGTGCACAAGAAGGTTCCGCTGCGAGGATTGTACCACCATCATGGTGGGCCCAGGCTCCTCTTTCTTCATCCGCTTGACTGCATCGGCGATCTCGAGAACGGCTTTCCTGCGTGTGGTGACCTGGGTGATCTTGAAAGCGAGTTTATCCTGGTAAGGGAAACTGTCTTGCCAGCCATCATCCGGCGCTTCGCCTCGTCGTGCCTTGAGGTCCGCGTACAACTTGTTGATGTTTGGCATATCTTGACCGCCGTCCCTGCTCTTTTGCTGGATAACAACGTGGGCTTGATCACTCTTCGTGGAGAAGACGCCGAATATCTGGCGATCTCCTGCACTGATGTGTGAGAGGTAAATGTATGACAAGCGAACACCTTCGAGGTAGTCCCTTGGTCTGGCTGGCCGCTTCAGACTTGACAGATCAAAGCCCTGATCAAGTCCCTTGCCTAACACACCAGGTTGGCTGTCGTCGATCGTACATAGGTTACCAAGCTGGAGGACAGCCCGGATGTTCAGAGGGAGCTGCTTCTCGTACACGCCTTCGACGCTGGGGTGGTTGAACAACAGTTCAAACTTCTCGGCCTCAGCGAAGTAGACGTCCTCAGGGACCGTGAGTTTGAACAGATGCACCGACGGGTGGCCGTTGGGGAGGGTGTGATTAACTTGTTCAACACTGCAACCCTCTACTTCGACATCGGGAAGATCCTTGCTCTTTAGGTTCAGGAACACCTGCCGGGGAACGTTGACCTTGATGGTGTGAATCTTGGAGTCGATGAGCACATACGCGGCGACAACGCCAGGTGTGTCTGTAGCTCTGAGCTGCAAGAGCTGCCAAGTATTACGGAACGTCATCTCCGCTTGGTTCCTGAATGTCTGCTGGATGCTCGTCTGGGCGTTGCCCCTACGTTCACCAAACAAATGGCGCCGACGTATCCTCGCCTGCTTCTGCAGTTTCCACTTCTTCTTTTGGTATTCGAGGAACGCAGAATAATCTTCGCTTGGTGATGGCATCTCCTCCGGCAACGCAGCAAATGGGTCCTGGGTCTCGGGTCTCGCCGGCTCGGGAGACTTCCTCTTCTGAGCCGAGGTCTTCTGGGACGCAGAAATGGCGGAGCTCACGGTCTTTGGCTTGAGTAGGTCACCAAAATCCTCCATGTCGCCAAGGCGGGTTTGCTGGTTGAGATCTGTGATGTCCTCCAGAGGACCCTTTTTGGTTATTGGCCCGAAGAGGTCTGTCAACTTCTTCTGCTTCATCTTGTCATCCTTGATGTTGATGCGGCGCTGCAACCAGTCGGGATGGGGCACGCGAGGAACCGGGTTGCGGACCTTCTGTAACGCGGCAGGGATCGTGATGAGCTTCTGAATGACAGATCCCAGGCGCTCGAGGTAGTAGTTCCAGTCAAGAAGCGCCCTGGGATCTGTGTCTGCCGGTTCTTCCTTCAGCCACTTCTTGAGATACTCTCTCTTGGTTTTCTCGTCGGCAGAGAAAATCGCAACAGGCACAGCGCGTTCCGTAACAGGGGCACCCCTTGGTCTCGCGCATATGATGAACTTGCAGTTCAGGCCCTTATCTTTGACCATTCCCTCGCCCAAGAAATCCGCAAGACGTCTCGCGGTTGTGATAGATGTCGACTTTTGCGCACCATATTCCTCAAGTGTCTTGGTCATGCTGCGGTTTTCCGAAATGAGTTCCATGAGCTCTTCGTCGGCAAGCGTCGTGCCTTTGCTGTGAAGCACGTCCAGCCATCGGTTCGCAACCTTGGCGACAGCGGTATAGCATTCCTGCAGGTCTTTGCCCTCAAGGAAGAACTTGAAGATTTGTTGTTGGAAGATTTTGATGAGCTTCAACTCTCCTCTGCGCTTGACCTCGAAACCCTTCAACTCCGCTAGACTGCCGTCGTCGTTGAAGACGGCATATCTCTTCTTCAAGTTTTTGTCCTCCTCCTTCGAAGTAGGCAAGATCATGGCCTTGTAAGGGCCATCGACCTCGAAGAAGATGGAGTTGTCGCTGTGTGTCTCGTACTTGTGCGTCTTTGGGTCGACCAAGGTTTGGTACTGATGGTTGGTGAACTTGTCGTGAACCAAGTGATTCAACATGACACAAGGGTATGAGATGGCCAGCTTCTTGCCGTTCTTGAGCTTGAACGCAAAGTTTTCTGGGAATGTGGCCGGCAACATGCACCAGATACCATCGGTATCCAGCTCGAGCGGGCGGCCCAGACGCTCCACCAGCCCTCTGGCGAGCTGGATGATCGTCGCTCCTGTCAAACAGGTGACGCCGGCCATTTCCATGGAGTACCATCTGGATCCCTTCCTCATGACGTAGCCGTAAAAAGAGTTGAGAATGACCTTGTGCGCCAGCTGGAGCGAGTCAAAAAGCACAATCATCTTCTTGGCCTTCTCAACCTCGATGGCAGAAGCTCCCGAGCTCTTGAGGGCATCAGTCTTGCCTTTCCAGACTTTCGCTTTTCCCTTGTAGTCGTATCGACGATCGCGAAAATCACGCACCGTGTTGATGTAGAACGGATTCTCGCGTTGGCAGATGATGGCTTCCCGGACGATGGTGGTGGAGTCGTGGATTTTGTGGTAGACCTTTTGCGAGTAAAGTTGCAAACGTTTCCGGATCAGGCCAGCCTGCTCATCCGCACTCAGCTCTTGGAATGTGCGCGTATTTCCGGTGCTGTTCTTGGCAGGGAATTTTTCGTTCTCCAAAGCATGCCTGATCATGTTGTATTCGTCTCGCTTGGCCGGGAGATACTCTCCTCTCCAAGCCCATGGCAACCGTCTGTCACATGTCTTCCCGGGACGGTTGAAGTCACAAGCGGCACAATCGGATTCCGAGATCATCGAGTCGGGCTGCAGACGGTTCGTGGTCATAATGTTAGGGTACATGGACGCAACATCGAGATGGTAAATGAGCGGCCGTTCCATTCGGTTCGGGGTTGCCTTGAGATTCTGCAGTTTGGCGGCAATTTGCTCCTTCACTTCATCGTAGTTCGTAACATCATCCATCGACTTCTTCTCTTCGACCGTGATGCTGAAAGTCAAGGCATTGTCGAGATCACGAATAAGTTCGTCAACAGCCGCGGGATCGACAGCGAAGTTGACCGGAATGTCAGAGCGGAAGACACCAGCTTCAATACTCTCGACATGCCCACCGACATAGGTTTCCGAATCCAACAGGTGGCCTTCCCAGAAAGACTCTTTTGCTTGCACATGTTTATTCGGCAACACGATTTCCTTCTGGTATGCCTGCACCATCAACAACATCTCGCAAAGTGTGCCCGTACCCTTTCGGAGTGTGTCATCTGGACCTAAGGGCAGAATGGTACAGAGAGAGAAAATGAAGGGGTGAACGTATTTCATGTAAAGGTAGTACGTTGCCACAGCGTCGGAGACTGAGTACTCAGCCAGTGTCTGCGGCCGCTCGCTGGCGTATGGTGTCATGAGTTCTGGGTCGAGCTCATCGGGGTCGTACCCGAGCTTTGCAACCGTGACAGCTTTAAGACCTCTGCTACCTTGGGGAAGGTAACTGTCTCGGTTGACCCAGTGGAAGCAGTCCATGTGAACACTGTAATTGCACTTGAACTGATCCTCGCTGTCCTTCCTCCACCCGATCTCATGGTACATATCGATACCATTGATGCTCGCGCGAGCCTCAACATAGGGCCAATCGAAGAAGTCACCGTTGTAAGTGGCGATGACAGTGGGGCGAGCCTCCTTGACGTGGAGGAAGAACCTCTCGAGGAGAGACTTTTCGTCGGGTTCGTTGAAAATCATGAACGGACCGGGGTACTCCGGTTTGGGAGTGTAGTCGAAATCCGCAATGTCCTCAGAAACGATTTCTCGGTTGGTGATCAAAAAACCCTGCCCATCAATCATGTACGATATCATCATGATCTGATCAACTGTCGAGTCTGGGAATTTCAGCGGTGACTTGCAGGTCTCAATATCGAAGGCCATGACCACGGGATCCGCTGGCGCGAGGCGCTCCTCATTCTTGCTGACTGTTGTAACTCCGTTTTTCGCCTCAACAAAGTACCAAACGCCAACTCGAATGTCTGTCTCCAATTAGCGGGGGCCGAGCCATAGCTGTGGCTTACACATACCCAAGTCTATCATTACTCTAACGTGGTATGGAACGTCGTATTCCCGAATATCAACAATGAAATCGCTCGCCTCTGCGAAAGATGCATTATTTCGTCGCTCGTCATCTCGTAAATCGTCATCAAAAAGGTCAAAGTTCCCGTTGTTCGCCCTGCCCATGTGAGTTGAAGGTTCTGCGTTGGAGGTTCGTTATGGGAACTCACATTGCCACCTCAGCGTATGTATCCATGGCATCCATACCCTTCTTATTCTTCTCCGCAATGGGCATGATGTCTCTCCGTGCTGACAGCAAGTCCTGCACATTATGAAACCTCAATTCGAGGAAGGTTCGCCGGTAGCCTAGCAAGTGGTTCGGCATGCTCAAGTCCTCCTTTTCGACCTTTTTGACTGACTTGATGATACCACCTCCTGGCACACGCTTGCACCACTCTTCGACCTCGCCCTCATGTCCTTTCCGGCAAGCGACGAGGAAGTATGGCTCATACTCGACCGTGGCTTTGAATGTGGATCCGTCTTCTTCGATGAAGTAGCAGTCGAGGGCAGCTCGGCCACCACCACCAGGGATTCGTGGGTCGTCAATCGAGGTAGTCTGAACATTGACAAGCCAGCCCTCGCGCTTCCGTCCTGCGTCATAGCGCGCGAAGCCCATGTTCTCGTCGATCTGATGTGCAAGCGCTGTGCGTTCCCATTTCTCGTCGATAGAGGTAGCCTCTCCCCGGGCGCTTGAGGAGGCTGCAAAGGTTCGTGTCCTGGAAGTTCCATGGTAGGCAGTCTTCCCGCCGCGGCGGTAGCCATTTTGCGGCCGTCGCAAACTTGTGTTGGGCATCGTGGGTAGTGGTGGGTTGGTGGTGTTTCTTTTCCTCCCCAGAACCCCTGTCTCAGGAAGCCAGACCCTAGACCGAAAAAAAAGGGTTGAAAAGTGAAAATAGTCTACTTCCTCATGAGAAAGACCAGTATTAAAAGTGGAAAGGGTATATCGAAACTGGAAATCGAGGAATTGGCGCCGAATTGGACTTTCTTAGTGTGTTGTTGTGTAGAGAGGAATCCTCTGCCAAACCCATTAAACTCGGCGACGCAAAGACGCGACTGAGCGCGACTTCGCTGCTGTGACGCGCCAGACCCCAGTCGTGGTGGGGTTCACGCCAAGCCTACGACTGCTGTCCAATGACAGGTGATCACCCACAACAACCCTAACCCGGCATCTTCGATCCTGACCCGCCGACCCACAGAAGCTTTGAAGCTTGCATCGTGATGTCCACGGCGTGAACTCTGGTCACGAACAACCTGGAAGAGGAACCAGCTTGTGGTAAGCCGCCCCAATGCCGCCACAAAGCGACTTTGTGGAAACTATCTTTTGACTAAAATGCTTGTAAGAACGCCCTTAGCCCCTCCGGAACCGGGACCGACCGACAAAGGAGCCAGGTCAACTTCAGCTCCCAAAGCCCAGCACGCTCGAGCTTGACCAACCCAAGCACTCCCCACACCGGCGCAGACAATGTCTACCCGCTCCTCTTCTGACGGCCGGTCCCCCTCCGACGGGACATCCCCCGACCCTACAAGAACATGGCTCGCGACACCCCCCACTTCTGAAGACCCCTCCTCCCCGAATTCCACCCTCTCCACTTCCGCGACCACCTCTACCCCTTCTCCCCCAAACACAGCCAACCCCCAACAGCGAGTCACAATTGGCGATGCCGTTAGCAACATCAAGCCGGCAGATTTCCTCAAAGTCCACCAGTCTCCTTGCTCACAACAAGGGTTCCTAACGGGCATTGGCACCGGTGCTACAGTTGGAATTCTCCGCTGGGTTTTTGGGCTCCCCATACCGCGGGCGGCGAATTGGGCGGTGGGAACGGGTGCTCTCGGTGCGCTGCTACAGTACGAGTACTGCCAGTACCAACGGAGGCAAGAGCGAGAGAAGATGCTGCGCATGGTGGAAGTGTACAACGCACGGCAGGCGAGGGGGAAGGCAGAGGCAGAGGAACGGGCGAGGGAAGCCAAGGAAAGGAAAGCGAGGGAGGAGGAGAAGGAAAGGGATAGTAGGAAAGGGACTTGGTGGAAGGTATGGTGAGATCGGTACATCCCTTGCAAGACAGCTTGGAGATATCCTTGTAACATCTGTGTATCATCATGTTCATGGACGGGAACGACTTCAAGAGGCTGGATCCATCACTAGGATATATGGATTAAAAATTCGCCATCGCATATTGCGTGGCGGTAAAAGTCCATGTGTCAGATCAGTCGTCCCTTTGTTTCCAAACCCGTTTCCAAGAGCCAAGTAGAGAGGAAAAATAAATGAATAAGAAATCACACAAAACGCCCCGTCTGTTATAACGCTGGCTAACCAGGCTGTGTCCGTCCTGCCTTGCATCCAGGTTGCAATGGCAAACTTTCGTTCGTTCGATTCCCCATCCAGTCACCTAGAACGCCGCAGGAAGCAACCGTAAATTTCACCCAATCGGTTGACGCTCAAGTATCACACTCCTGTCTCCTGAAACCTTACCCGGTACATAATTCGTCGTCATTATCATAATCAGAAAGAAATCAGCTCTGTCGCGCTCTCCATGAACCGCACTCGTCGCCGCTCCACTGTCCCTTTGAGCTCCACGAGGCCGGGGATGGGACTTCCCCGACGGCGCTGGTTACGTTTTGCCCGGGCTTCACGCTCCTCCCGCTTCCGGTACTCGGCAAGCTGCTGTCTGCGCTTCACTGTTCGGGCGTAGGCGATGGCCGGCGTGGGCTTGAAGCCGATGCCGTTGATGCCCGTGCCATCGTCGTCGCTGTCATCCGGGTCGTAGATTGTGATTTCATCGTCGTGCCACGTCAGGCTTGCGCGGAGTGGGTCGGAGATGTAAGAGTTATTGCCAAGGGCTTTGGTCTCGAGGGAAGCGGCTTTGAGCATGAGCGGCGGAGTGCCGGCACGCGGGCGGCTGCGCGGCTTGCTCTCGTCAGGTTTGGTGGCGTTCGATTGTGTGAAATCGGCATCTTGTTTCCCAACAATTGTGGTGTTTGGAGCGAAGCGGACTGATCGTAGCGATTTCTGCGGTTGACTATTGCTGTTGGTTGGTTTGGCGTTGAGCTGAGGCACTTGCATGCTGGTCGTCGAGGCATCATCGAGGCGCGGGCCGGAGGGAGCGGCGTTACCTCGACTCGACACAGGCGGCGGAGGACCGAAAGTGGGCACATCCACCATTTCGAGGTCGGGAAGTTTCATACGCTTGCGAACTCCATCGATTGCCCCATCTTGCATCGAAAAAACGAAGGCATTTCTGATCGATTTGGGTTCTGGCGAGAGCGACGCTTGCCCGGTTCCACTTGCGCTAACCCCGCCCCCACCTTCGAGGGCGAGACCCTGGAAGCGCTGGGCGACCCTGGATCGGGGACTACAGCTGCCGTCTTGTTCCGGAGAGCGAGCGTCGAAGGTGAATTGAGTGGCAGTATTGAGATTGGGAACGGCATCGTCAAGAAGCTGTGAGTACTTCCTCTTGGGGGTTGACATAGGAGAGTTCGCCATTGTGGCGGACGAGGGGGGTCGTTTCGCTGCAGGCGATCCAATCGACTCGACGTTGATCAAGAGGTGCAGTCCACCAAAGACTACCCGAGCGCATTGATGGCGAGACGAAAAAGGGATGCGGCGGGTGCTGTAGATACTTGGGATGGTATAGACCTGGAGGATTGCCTTGAAGAAGTCGTGGCTACTTGAAGAGCGGCATCGTGGCCTAGAAATAAGGCGTTCTCTTGAGGATTGGCGATTGCTGGCCAGCAGATTGATGAATGCGGCACGGGCAGTTCGTTGGGATGAACAATCCACCCCTGAAATATTGTTAGCGCGGGACTTCGCAGGTATTACCGCAATCTTCAAACAACTGCGAACTACTGCGAGTGGTTTAACTAGGACATTAAGGCCCTTGTTTTAATAATTGAAGCCCTGTAATTTGTTGTCAATATTTAAATCATTTGCTGAGACCTCACATTTCTATCGTAAACCGTTGAAACAACGAGGAGATGCCCGGCATCGTAGTCTCGGCGTCAAGGTGTGAAGTACCACGCGAACAATCTTTCAGGGGTTGGACTATGAAGCCCTGCAAGCGCCCCACCATCCCGAGCCCCGCTATTTTTCACCAAGACCAACCGGCAAACACAACCCGTCCTCTCCATGTTACCTTTTCAAGTCTCACGGGCACTGTGAGGAAGAGCGTGACAACGCCTTGGGTACATTGATTGGCTAGACGCCCTTCCAACGCGTCGTTTTTGCCCGCTTTGGGCGCAACTGGAGCATGTTTTGGAATGGCTATCTGCTGGCTTTCCGCCGCGGCCCAAGCTGACGTTGATGGCAGCGGCCCGGCCACGTCGCCGTCTGCATGACCTACCATGACCAGCCGTGGTTGCTGTCCACCCCCAGCATCCACGTGGGTGACAGCCATCAGCAACAACTTTGCAATCCGGATTCCTGGAGAAGTTGGGCGCAAATGTCACGATCGACGATGGAACCCGGAGTGACGAATAGGACAGCCAACTCTCATCGCGGCTCAGCGCATTGTTCTACCCGACTTCACACAATGCCCAAGCTGCGCCTGTTCGCGATCAAAGGCCAATTTCAAGTGAAAGAAAGGCCCTGGTTCACCCCGTTTTCGGCAACGAGGGTGGCGAACCAGAGGTAACGGTGCTCTCAACTGGTCGTTCAACCCTTATCCCACGGTACCTACAATGCAGCCCCTGAAAGATTGTTCACACGGTACTTTACAGCTCGGCAGCTGTCAGAACTCACCGGATAGCTCAAGAGCCGGCCTTCTAAGGCAAATTCCCCATTATTGAAGGGTTGATGAGGAAAATCTCAGTCTTCACGGAAACGTTTGAGCAGGTCTCGATTTTAAAACCAGGGCATAAAATATTTTGGTTGATTTTTGGTTGACCCCTCGCAGACACGAATCCCTCCTTACTGAATATCTACCAGGCCCCACACTACCATGAATGTACCCTCTACAGCCCGCCATGAAGTGCCTCGACAAAGCTACTGTGCCAATACGGAGCCCATGTATTTCACCAAGGTCAGCTCGCTGCTGTGTTCCTCATCTCATGAGATGGCAAAAGCGTTGTCGAGTGATCAAGCACCATGAAGCCGTTCATCTGACTTGAGACAGGATTGTAGCAGTGATTCCTCTGGTCGTCGCCGGCCTTTTAAGGGGGTGATGTTGCATCCATGGCAGAGCTCGAGATTCTCATAACTCAGAGCAAATTTATCTCTACATCTAAACGCCTAACACACGCATAACTATTCCTCACAGCAGCAACCCAACCCTCAGCTATCAAAATGAACTACAACAAGGATATTCCCATGGTGGCCGACATCTCGACATCCAAGGCGGTCAAGGCTTGGCAGCGAAGCGCCATTGATCATTTGGAAGGCCCCAACAAGGGGCCGCGTTGGGTGCCTGCCGCTGAGTTTGCAACGCAGGGCCATATGGAGGTTATCTCATGTATGTCAAACGAGGTGCAGAAGGTGATCGTGTCGCTCTTCAAATCCCGCGGCACCAAAACCCCCAAGGGAAAGCAGATGGAGGATGATAAACTCCCTTACACCTGTCACCCATACTGCAACCTGTGTCGTGGACAATACTACCCTGCGGCCATGACCGTAGGGGTACCGGACGAAGGCGCTTCACGGGCCGTTCGAGCTGCAGAGGAAACCCGAGCTGCAGAGTTCATCTGCTGGTTGGCAAGTTCTGTATTAATCTGGAGCCGTTGGACCACGTCTGTTTTGGACCCAGAAACGAGCCCCGCTGGCGGCCTGAGGGGACTCTGGAAAAAATGGCACGACATGACGCCAAAGAAGCGTCTACTGCTCTTGGAGAAATGTGGAGGCTTCTGCAAGGAGGTAAACGAACTTCAAGACCTAATCCAGACTGGCAAACCCGACAGCAAGCGTCTTGACGCTTACCTTGTTCCGTGGCTTAACTTCCACCATCTGTCCGAGCAACCTCATTTCTTGATGCTGCTTCTCTCGCAGAGGACCAGTCACCCGGCGGACTGGGCAGTCTATGACTATCGCCAGACCGAAGTGGCGCGTAAGCTCGGCGTCCTGCCAGGCTACTACAACCCGAAGACGGTCCGCATGCAGCCCAGCGACGCGCAGAGATGGTGTTCTCTGCATGACTGGGACTCTGAACCTGTCCATGGTAAACAAACCTTTTGCTTCAACGCCGCAGTTTGGACACTGACTGCCCAGCGCCGGCTTTACAAGTTTCTTGCCAAGGTCGTGGCACAGCTTGCGAGTTTCCAGAAAGGACTCCCCACTGACAAGACATGGGCTTCCGAGGCCCGGGTATTCACCGGTAAGTGGAACATGGAACCGCACTCCCTGTATTCTGCCTACATGCCCTTTGTAGAGTGGCGTGAGGCGCTGCCCGAGCAGCTGGACCAGCCCAACCCTGCCTTTCTTGACTTTAATGAAATGGAAAAGAGGACAGCCCCCGGATTCCCCGGGGCTTATTTCACCTTGGGTGGCCCACAGTCTGGGGATTGGAGACGCCTCCGCCGATTGATGTGCCGCGTCACAGCAGAGCTAGATGAGCTTGATCCCAGAAATCTCCCTCCACTTGCTAGTGAACACTCGGACGAGGACCGCGGAAAACACATGGAGAGAATGACGGCCTTGTTTACATTGGCCTCCAGTGTTTACACCCAACTTCAGAATAGGCTTGGAACTACGGAAGAGGACTGCGATGCTCGGGAGAGGGACTATTACCATGTTTGGTCAAAGCCGCTTCTCGAAACAGGGAATCTCAACGGCCGACAGCGCGCCTTCAAGGCCAGGGCCGATGAATGGTATTCCCGTAAGCTGAAAACCGTCACAAACATGCTGGTCAAGCAAGTCGCCGACCTCAGGCACTACCTGCCAATGGAACTTCCATGCTGGGACCGGCTTAAGCCACTTTTGGAAGGTAAGACTAAATGTACTCCCCCCGGGGACGCCACATGCCGTGAACTCAAGTCCCTCGTCCTGGTCCTCCAGCAGCCGGCGGATGATTCAGTGTATGCATGGTCGTACAATATTCCCATGGTTGTCAACACCTTTACCAACTATCTCGACATCCAATCGACCAAGTTGAAAAAGGAGGGAGTAACAGCACCTGGGGATCACCCCGAGGCCGTCAAGTGGGCCCATATCAACCGCAGGGTGCTATTAATTGCGTACACGTATGTAATCTTTGAGCAGCTCAGCGGCTTTCTGGGGGTGAACAAGTACCCGGAAGGCAATCCCCCGGAGCCGGAAGTTGACGAAGCGCATTGGGGCAAGGCAATGACCCAGGCTCTCTACGAGGAGCTTGAATCAACTGGGACATCAGGGCCCTCCTATACTGCTCCGGCTTCACCGGATCCGTTTGTTCTAAATGAACCGAATAGTCCGGATAGGGTTGGGCTGGCACCTGTACCCTATGACGACGACGACTTCGGACGGGGGGACGACGAGCCACCCGCCGGTCCTGCACCGCGTGCACCTAACCCCGATGTGCAAGGGCCGAGAGATAACCGGCCCCCGTTTGTTGTTTCGAACAAACACTGGGACAGCCTTATGACGCTCCTCGGAGTAAATAGGGATCTCAGGGGCCAGGGCGTCAGGTACACGACCTTTGAACGAAACATGAAGGAGCTCGGC